>Ga0208125_100051_pt1 | contig 127901 bp, 126 predicted proteins | sample LakWasM128_HOW14_2_FD_183938 | JGI IMG/M metagenome (GOLD analysis project Ga0208125, IMG submission 183938) | Freshwater sediment methanotrophic microbial communities from Lake Washington under simulated oxygen tension - Sediment Metagenome... | ecosystem: Environmental > Aquatic > Freshwater...
GGCATAGTGCGTATAGCGCACTACACCAGCGAGCTCTAACTCTAAAATTGTGTTTAACGCTTGGGTGACTGGGGTTGAAACATCGTGATCTGCGGCCATTTTATTCTCCTGAATCTAGTAAAAATTTTGTTCTTAAGCTCTACAGGAGACAGTGTATCGCAAATAAAAATAGTTTGCAGAATTGCGAATAGTTCGCATTTTTAGTACCCGCAGTACTGATACTGCGAAGCTAAATATTAATAAACGAGCTATCGCTTCTTGGCACTTCTATCTTTATCTTCCACTTCTTTTTTCGCTTTTAGTTCAGCACGATGCGCTGTTTTACGGCGACGCATACTCACAATACCTTCACCAGGCTTACGTTTGTCTTCATCTTCAGCAAATGGGTTGGCACCCTGCTTATATTGCACACGTAAGGGTGTGCCTGATAGCTGGAAGGTTCTGCGGAAAGTCTTTTCCAAGAATCTTGTATAGGCATCTTTTACGCCGTCCACGTGATTACCATGAATCACCACGATCGGCGGATTACTACCCCCTTGATGCGCATAGCGCAGCTTTGGTCGAATACCTTTGCTAATTGGTGGTTGGTGCTGCTGTAGCGCGTCGATTAGCACACGTGTAAGCTGAGGCGTAGCAAGTTTAGCAAACGCCGCCTTAAAGGCAATATCAACTGATTTAAATAGCTCTGGCAGACCTTTTTTGCGCAATGCAGAAATATAATGAAACTCAGCAAAGTCTAAAAACATTAATTTACGGTCAATTTCACGTTTAACCCAATCACGCTCTTCTTCTTTCAAGCCATCCCATTTATTGATAGCCACAACCAGCGCACGACCAGCATCTAGAATGTAAGCAGCAACGTGTGCATCTTGCTCTGTGATACCTTCTTGCGCATCCACTACCAAAATGACCACATTGGCTTCTTCAATAGACTGTATGGTTTTAATAACTGAGAATTTTTCAATGGCTTCAAGTACGCGGCCACGCTTACGCACACCAGCTGTGTCTATCAGCGTGTAATGTTTACCGTTTTTCTCTAGATCAATCGAGATAGAATCTCGCGTTGTACCAGGCTCATCAAATGCAATCACACGTTCTTCACCAAGCAAGGCATTGACAAGTGTAGACTTACCCACGTTAGGGCGCCCTACAATGGCAACCTTAGGAATTCTGTCGCCTGTTTGATCTAACTCTGGCTCTTCCTCATCTTCATGAAAACTTTCAAGCGCTAGGTCGATAATATCTTTTACACCTTCGCCATGTGCAGATGAAATAGACAATGGATCACCCAAGCCTAACTCGTGGAACTCCGCGCTAACAACCGCTTTGTTCATACCTTCAGTTTTATTCACTGCGAGCAATACTGGACATTTACTTCTGCGCAAACGATTGGCAATCTCCATATCTTGCGGTGTTGCGCCTTGGCGGCCATCCACCAAAAAGATAATCACATCAGCTTCATCAATCGCCAAGAGTGTTTGAACCGCCATGGCTTTAAGAATGCCACTATCTGTATTTGGCTCGAAACCGCCAGTGTCTACCACTAAGTATGGCTGACTCGCGCCTATGCCGCGACCATAGTGACGGTCGCGCGTAAGCCCTGGCAAGTCAGCGACTAATGCGTCACGACTTTTAGTCAGTCGATTAAATAAAGTGGATTTGCCGACATTGGGTCGGCCAACCAAAACAACGGTAGGTAACATACGAGCCTTCTAATAATTACTTGAGCCAGATAGCGCGTTGGCTAAGGCTTTTTTACTGCGATCATTTAACCTGAATTGCATAAATGCCGCCGTCACGTGTTTGTGCTAACACGGTAGTGCTGTTGATTGCTGCCATCATTGGCATAATAGGACTATTGCTAGTCTTAGCTCTTGAAGCAAGTGCGCCATCATCACGGCTTAAAAAGTGAACATAACCTTCTACATCGCCCACTGCTATTAAACTTCCTAAAGGTACTGGTGCTGATAGCTGGCGATTTTTAAGCGCGGCTTGGCGCCAAAAAGTCTTACCTGTAGTGTAATCCAGCGAGTAAACTGAACCTAACGCATGTGAAACAAAAATACGGCCGTCTTCTACGCTAATCCCAGATAAGCTGGAAATATCTCGGTTCCAAACTACTCTACCTGATAGTCTATCAACTGCAGCAATTCTGCCTTGATAAGCTACGGCGTACACTAATGGTCCATCAACAAACGGTAAGCTTGTAATATCAGCAATACGTTCAATCTCTGTCACGCCTTTAGGCTGAGCGACAGAAGCTTCCCACAACATTTTTCCATTATCGGCACGTATTGCTATCAGCTTTCCACCACCAAAACCCGCATACACCGCACCACCATCTACCACCACGCCCGCGCTGCTGCGCAAGGTAAGTGCTGGGCTCGTACGATCATAGACCCATTTACGGCTGCCATCATTCGCATTAATGCCGTAAATACGACTATCACCCGTGCGAGCAATTACAATGCCATCAAAATATTTTGGCGCACTTAATATTTCGCTACTGAGTTTAGACTTCCACTGCAGCTTACCTTCAATATCATAAGCATAAACCACACCTTTTTGCGTACCAACTAAGACTAAGCTACCGCCAACGCCAACGCCACCTGATAATTTTTCGCCAGCATTTACACGCCAAACCTGTTTACCGTTTGTAGCATCTAATTTAACAACTTCACCATTTGCACTAGCAGCATATGCATAACCAGCCTCAAGCACAGGTGAAAACTCAAAGTCCTCTGCTGCACCTACTTTAGCTTGCCATAGAAGTTGACTGGTGGCTGTTTGTTTAATCTCGACCAAAGGATCAGGTGCATCGGCTGCCTCTCGACCAAAAATTCTGTCAGTTACATCCGTTTTAAGGTCTGAGATTGTGCTGCATGCAGTCACCAACAACAGGCTTGTAAGAGCCAGTAGGTTTAATGATGTTTTTTTAAATTGATGTAAAGACAATACAATGCTCCAGCTTATTATTTGCGCCGATTTATTTAAGAACAAATCTTTAAATATTTAGGCTAAATTTAACCTAGCGCTTCCAGTTTTTGCTGGGTGAGCGCACGGAATTTACCATGTTGATCTAGTTTAGCTAGCGCTTCTTGATAAGCTGTTTTAGCCTCTGCGCTTTTACCTAAACTCACTAAAACATCGCCTTTAAGGTCAGCAAACAAACCATCAAATCCTGCATCATGCGGGGCATTTAATAGCTTTAAAGCACCTTCAAAATCTTTTTCTTCAGCCAAAATGTTGGCTAATTGCAAGCTGGCTAATGCGCTTACTGAAGTTTCTTTTGCATTTTTAATCGCCCAATCTAATTGCGCTTTTGCGCTTTTAGCATCATTTGCTTGGTAATTGGCTTTAGCAGCAAATAGTGCTGCACGTCCTGCGTACGGTGTTCCAGCAAACTTATCCATCAATACGGCAGATTTAGCCTGTATAGACTTCAAGTCTTTTTCATCAGTAATTGTGAGTTCCTGATACTCTGTTGACGCTTCAACGGCCTGTTTACTTTGGAAATAATGCCAACCCTGATAAGCAGAATAAGCCACTAACACGCCAATGACTAGCGTACTAATCATTTTGCCATTTTGTTTCCACCAGGCTTTTAGTTCATCAATCTGTTCTTGCTCTTCTAAATCGTATGCCATTACTTTTTCCTAATATTCTCTAAAACCAATTAATTTAATCAAACTTTATGCATTGACAACTTTTTTACCAGGAATAGCCGCCAAAAGATTCTGCGTGTATTCATGTTGAGGATGTTGATAAATATCTTCAACTTTACCCTGCTCTACCACTTTACCGCCGTTCATCACAACAATATCATCAGCAATGTGGCGCACTACGCGCAAATCATGGCTGATAAACACATAGCTTAATGCCATTTCGGCTTGTAATTCTTTAAGTAACAGCAAAATCTGCGCTTGTATTGACACATCCAATGCCGAGACTGGCTCATCGCACACCACTACTTTAGGCTGCAATACCAAGGCTCGAGCTATGCCTACACGCTGCCTTTGTCCGCCAGAAAACTCATGCGGATATTTTTGCATATCGGCTTCAGTTAATCCTACGCGCTTTAGCATCGCAATGACTTTTTTTTGCTGTTCAGCTGCGTTACCAAGCTGATGAATCAGTAAACTTTCACCTACAATCTCACCTACATGCATGCGCGGGTTCAGCGAGGCAAATGGATCTTGAAACACCATTTGCAGGTTTTTACGCACAGCTCGCAAATCGCTGCCGCTTAATTTTGCCAAATCCTGACCAGCAAAAAGTACTTCACCGTTATCTAAGGGTTGCAATTGTAACAGACAACGTGCCAACGTGGATTTACCACTACCAGATTCACCTACAACCGCCAGCGTTTTACCCTCAGTTAAGCTGACGCTTACATCATCTAAAGCTCTTACCAAGGTTGTACCAAAGCCAAACTTACCGCTACGCTGCGTATAGGTTTTCACTAGGTGATTAGCTTGCAAAATGATATTACTCATGCGGCTTTACCCTCGTTTAACTGTGGTTCTTTCAACTCAGTATTTTTTAGCCACGCATAATCTATAGGCTTAAGCGGTTTCTTACCCTCAGCATCGGGTACGCAATCTAGCAGCGCTTTGGTATATGGATGCTGCGGATTACCAAGCACCTCATCTTTTGTACCAGATTCAACAATCTCGCCTCTAAACATTACCACCACATTGTCCGCAATATCCGCTACCACACCAAAATCATGCGTAATAAACAGCATCCCCATATTCATGCGTGTTTTAAGCTCATCCAGCAATTTAAGTATCTGCGCTTGCACCGTGACATCTAGCGCGGTAGTTGGCTCATCGGCAATCAATAAGCGTGGTTCGCAAGCAATACTCATGGCAATCATCACACGCTGGCGCTGACCACCTGACAGTTCATCAGGATAACTATTGGCACGGCTTGGCGGTATACCAACCATTTCCAACAGACTAGCAATTTTAGTTTTTAAAACATCGCCCTTTAAGCCCAAATGCGTCGTTAAGCTTTCACCAATTTGGTAGCCTACCGTGAGTACTGGATTCAACGAAGTCATTGGCTCTTGAAAGATCATGGCGATTTTTGCGCCTCGAATTTTTCTTAAGCTTGCTTCATCAAGTAAGGTTAAATCTTGCCCGGCTGACTTTTTGTCATTTAATAAGCCATCGTTAAATATGACTTTGCCAGAAGTTAATTGCAATTGTTTAGACAGCAAACCCATCACTGATAAAGCCGTTAAGCTCTTGCCGCTACCAGATTCACCCACGACACAAGTTGTTTTTCCCGCAGCGATGCTAAAACTGACATCATTCACCAATAAACGCGATGGCGTTTTTTTGGGTGAAATGCTCACATGCTGCAATTGCAATAAGGGTCTAGCTTCATTCATTTCAGCGGTCATTTTTTCGCTCAACGTTGAATATCTATGGGGTTATCTATAGCTTTATCAAAGCACTTGTCATTGCAGCACCTAATCAAGCGCAGTGGTTAAATACTCAATGACTTGTTCGATACTACATTGCTGCTGCTCACCTTTTACTGACGCTAACATAGGTTTTAGCGTCACTTGCTTACTAGCAACTTCATCATCACCAATAATTAAGGCAAATTTAGCCTGGCTTCGGTCAGCTTTTTTCATTTGTGATTTAAAACTACCGCCACCCGCATGCAGTATCACTTCAATACCAGCATTACGTAATTGCTCAGCAATACTAAAAGCGACCTGTTCTGCTTGCTCACCTACATTGACTAAATACACATCTGGCGCATCATCTGCTGTAACGCCATACTCCTGCATCAACAAGAATACGCGCTCTAAGCCAATACCAAAGCCACATGCAGGCGTTGCATCGCCGCCCAATCTCTCAACTAAAGCATCATAACGACCACCGCCAGCAATCGTGCCCTGCGCGCCTAACTTAGTCGTCACCCATTCAAATACAGTGCGATTGTAATAATCTAAACCGCGCACTAATCGCGCATTCACTATATAAGCCACGCCAGCTGCATCTAACAACTTACACAGACCATCAAAATGTGCCCGGGTTTCATCGCCTAAAGAATCAATTAATTTTGGCGCCGCTTCACACATCGCTTGCATGCGTGGATTTTTGGTATCTAAAATGCGTAAAGGGTTCGTATGTAGGCGACGTTTTGCGTCTTCATCCAGCAAATCAGCATGCTGCTCAAAATAAGCAATGAGTACTTTGCGGTACTCAAGACGCTCATGCGCATCACCTATGCTATTGATTTGCAACTCAACGTCGGCAATGCCTAACTCGCGCCAAAGTCTTGCTAGCAATACAATTTGCTCAGCATCTACTTGCGGACTATCGAATCCAAAAGCTTCCACACCAATCTGATGAAACTGGCGTTGACGGCCTTTTTGCACATTCTCATGCCTGAACATTGCACCGCTGTACCAAAGTCGAACAGGTCCGTTATAGGTTAAATTACTTTCAACAACCGCACGTACGCAGCCCGCCGTGCCTTCTGGACGCAGTGTCAACTTATCGCCATTAAGTGCATCTTCCCAAGCGTACATTTCTTTTTCAACAATATCCGTATGCTCACCTACAGAACGCACAAATAAATCGGTAGATTCCACCAAAGGCATACGAATATTTTTATAGCCATATTGCCCTAATACGCGGCGAGCTGTGTCCTCGAGCTTAAACCACAACGGCGTCGCTTCAGGCAAAATGTCGTAAAAACCTTTAATACTTTGGAATTTTGTTGCTTTAGCTTTTGTTTGCATGTTTTTTGTTGAATGATCAACCATAGTTCGTTGCTTCAATGACTTTTTAAGTGGGTAGCTATTTAGTTAATAGCTTGAATAGGGATTGTTTTTTGTGTGGCTTTTACTTGAGGTAGATTGACGTGAAGCTTGCCACCTTCAGCGTAATGCGTTTGTACATAATCTTCCACAATGGCTTGAAACTCTTGTGCAATGTTGTCGCCTTTGAGTGTGACGGTTTTTTCGCCATCAACGAATACTGGTGCCACCGGCGTTTCACCTGTGCCGGGCAAACTAATGCCGATGTTCGCAAGTTTTGACTCACCTGGGCCATTCACCACACAACCCATCACAGCCACACTCATGTTCTCAACCCCAGCATACAAGCCGCGCCAGACTGGCATTTGATTACGCAAGTAGCCTTGAATTTGCATAGCTAGCTCTTGGAAATAGGTTGAAGTCGTACGGCCACAGCCTGGGCACGCAGTCACTAACGGTGTGAACGAACGTATGCCCATGGTTTGCAAAATCTCTTGGGCGACGATGACTTCTTTTGTACGAGATTCGTTAGGCTCTGGTGTGAGTGATACGCGTATGGTATTGCCTATACCTTGCTGCAAAAGCAAGGCTAGTGCGGCGGTTGATGCGACAATACCTTTTGAACCCATGCCTGCTTCAGTCAAACCCAAGTGTAAAGGGTAATCGCTGCGCGTTGCTAGCTCTGCATATACTTTCACTAGATCTTGTACATTACTCACTTTGCACGAAATGATGATTTGATTAGGCGATAAACCTAATTCGACGGCTTGTGCGGCGCTTTCAAGTGCTGATTGTATCAATGCCTCGCGCATCAAAGCTTCTGAAGATAACGGTTCAGCCAACTTGGCGTTATCGTCCATCATTTGTGCCATTTTAGCTTGGTCTAAACTGCCCCAATTGACGCCAATTCGCACCGCTTTTTTATAATGTACTGCCGCTTCTATCATAGAGGCAAACTGCTCATCACGCTTAGAGCCTTTACCCACATTACCCGGATTGATGCGATATTTGGCTAACGATTCAGCACAATCAGGATAAGCCGCGAGTAATTTATGTCCGTTGTAATGAAAGTCACCGACCAGCGGCACATTGCAGCCCAATGCGTCTAAACCACGACGAATATTGCCAACCTGCGCAGCGGCTTCTGGCGAATTTACAGTAATCCGAACAACTTCACTACCCGCTTGCCATAGCTCAAATACTTGATTTATGGTTGCTTTCGCATCGGCAGTGTCGGTATTGGTCATACTCTGCACGACAACCGGACTCGCGATAGTACCAGCCAAACCACCACCTACAGGCACATGACCTATCATGACTTGTAGAGTGTTACGCGCTGGTTTAAGTAAAGAAAGACTCAATGATTACTCCAAAGTTAGGCGAGCAACATTGTTTTTAGTTTTATCGCTCAAATCAATATTCTGACCTAAAAATGTGAGCTTGGTTGCTTTCGCATTGCCAATCAACACTTTAAAAGGCGGTATGCCGTTAAAGCCATCTTCGCTATTAGGCTGTAACATTTTTTCATAAACCACCGCGCCAGTCTTATCAGTGACGCGTACCCAAGTTTGCTCTGTTACTGCAATACTCACGCCTTTATTTGCAGCAATTGAGCTAGCTGGGGTTAGACTGTTCTTAGCCAAATCAGGCACCTTGGTCTCAGCAGCGGTAGCTTTTGCGCTTGCTGTAGCTGGTGCTGTTTTTGCGACACCTTCTTTTAATGTGTTGAAATCCACAGCGGCCTCTTTTGGCAACTGTAGATTTTGTGTGGTAACCGCTGAGCCATTGGCTGGTAACTGCTGCGCTTGCTCAGCTTTAGGTAACACTGCTGCACCAAGCGCAGTTTGATTAGGCGCTTCTTGAGCCTCACCAACTACCGCTGGCACATTCGCAGCGGCTTCGGCGTCAGCATCAGCTTGCGCTAAGCGCTCAGCTACGGGCAAAGCCACTTCTGGCAATGGGACAACCTCTTGGGCTGGTGCTTCAACTGCTGTACTAATAGTGCTTTCAGTTACTCGTTGAGCTGTTTTTTGCATGTAATTGATGTAGTAAAACCAGGCGCCTACAGAGAGTAAAACTAAACTAATTAGCAATACATATTTAAGTAGAGAAGAGCCGTCTTTACCTGGCATCACTTGGTTCATAGATGTTTTTACATTTAGTGTGCTTGGCGAAGCATCGGGCATGCGCATACGATAGCTCGCTAACAAAGGCTCAGCATCCAACTCCAAAAAACGCGCATAATTACGTATGAAGCCGCGCGTAATCACTGCTGGAGGCAAACTAGAAAAATCGTTATTTTCCAAAGCATCAATTTGCTTAATACTTAAACGTAAATTATTAGATACGTCTTTTAATGTTAGTTTTTTGGCATTCCTAGCGTCAGAAAACACCTCGCCTAGTGGCGCAAAACCGATTGTTTCTGCCTCAGCAACATTAACTAAAACTTCATCAGCCATGGTTACTTCCCACTTTCTAGCAACTTAGCTTGCTCAGAATCTGGATACTGTCGCCTTAATTGCAAAGCGTAACTAGCTTCAGCATCTTTCCCGCCAAGTACACGCTCGACCTGAATTCCTAACCACAAAACTTCTGGGCCTGGTCGACTTAGCATCGCATTTTGTAAAGTTTTCCTAGCGGCCATTGCATCATTACGTTTAAATTGTAATGATGCAAGTTGATAGGCAGCAACCTGTGAAAGTGGCTCAATTTGCAAAGCTTGTTGCAAGTAATTTTCAGCGCCCGCCATATTTTTTTTGCGTATAGAGCAAATGGCCGCGTTGGTATAAGCCATCGCTGGCGTAGCATAAAGAGGATTTTTAAGAGCCGCTAGAAACTCTGTAATCGATTCATCTACCCGATTTCTGGCACACAGAAAACTTCCATAGTTATTATGTGCTTCAGAGTTCAACGGTTCTAACTGAATTGATTTTCTGAAGTTTGCATCGGCAACATCATCTTTACCAAGTTCGGCATTCACCAAACCCAAGCCGTTGTATGCTGAAGAAAAACTAGGGTCGATTTTGACTGCAGTATTAAATTCCTCTAAGGCAATTTCCAATTGTTTTTGCTGAAAATAAACTGCGCCTAAATCCGTATGTGCTCGAGCACGAGATTTTAGATTTTCAGTGTCTTTTTCTTGCTGCTGCTGATTTGCACAACCCGCGCCAAACAAACCAACTGCCAACACCGTAAGCAATAACTTCAAAGCACTTAATTTCATTTGTGGTCTCATTCAACAACTTCAATTGGAATTCTGTTTGCCGTACGTTTAGTCTTATCCAACACTTTGCCAGCTAGCTGACCACAAGCTGCGTCAATATCCTCACCGCGCGTTTTACGTACAGTTACTACATAGCCTGCTTGCATCAAAATATCACGGAAAACACGAATATGGCTAGCTTTAGAAGTGTCATACCCGCTGTTTGGAAACGGATTGAATGGAATTAAATTGAATTTACAAGAGACATTTCTCACCAAATCCAGCAACTGATGCGCATGTTCAACCGTATCATTCACGCCATCCAACATCACGTATTCGAAGGTCACGAAATCGCGCGGTGCTTTTTCTAAGTAACGATTACAAGCTGCCATTAATTCTTTAAGCGGATATTTTTTATTGATAGGGACAATCACATCACGCAGCGCATCATTTGGCGCATGTAATGAAACAGCCAATGCCACAGGGCAATCTTCTTTTAGTCTATCCATGGCTGGCACCATGCCGCTAGTTGACAGCGTAACGCGGCGGCGACTTAAGCCATACGCATTATCGTCCAACATGATTTGCATAGCTGTGACTACGTTATCGTAATTGGCAAGTGGCTCGCCCATGCCCATCATCACTACGTTACTGATGATACGATCGTTTGCTGAAAGCAAATCGTATCCACTTTCTTGCCTCAGTGACTGGTTAGCAATTGCCAGCTGACCAATAATCTCTGAAACACTTAAATTTCGGTTAAAGCCTTGACGGCCTGTACTACAAAACGTGCATTCCAGCGCACAACCCACTTGACTGGAAATACACAAAGTACCGCGATCATCCTCAGGGATAAACACGGTCTCAATGCTATTAGCTGTGTCAGTACCAATCAACCACTTACGCGTACCGTCATTAGATACTTGTTCTAACTGCACGTTTGGCAAAGTGATTTCGGCTTCTACAACCAACTTCTCACGTAATACTTTGGCAATATCAGTCATCTGCTCAAAATCATGCACACCAAAATGATGCATCCAACGCATTAACTGCTTGGCACGAAAAGGCTTCTCGCCTTGTTCTGCGAACCATTGTGCCAGTTGTGGCTGATTGAAATTGAGCAAATTAACCAAAATTGTTTTTACCTTTTTACATCCAAATAATTCAAGCTTCTAAAATTAGGCAAGGCGTGAATAAAAAATAATGACGCGGCATACATGAAGTATGTAAGAAAATTATTTTTTATTCGCAACGCAGCATAATGACGAAGATCGAATTATTTATTATTTACCGAAGAAATAAGCGATTTCGATAGCAGCATTTTCCGCTGAATCTGAACCGTGAACTGCGTTAGCATCAATGCTTTCAGCGAAGTCAGCACGAATAGTACCTGCAGCCGCTTCTTTTGGATTAGTAGCACCCATTAAATCACGGTTAACTTGAACAGCGTTTTCACCTTCAAGTGCTTGAATCATCACTGGACCTGAAATCATGAACTTTACTAAATCAGCAAAGAACGGACGTGCAGCGTGAACAGCGTAGAAACCTTCAGCCTCAGCTTTAGTCAATTGTGCCATTTTAGCTTCAACAATTTTTAAACCTGCGTTTTCAAAACGCGTAAGAATTTTACCGATTACATTTTTTGCCACTGCATCAGGTTTGATGATAGAAAGCGTGCGTTGAACAGCCATAACAACTCCATTAAATTAACTTATTGAAAAGAACGATAAAATACCATTTTTAACGCTTTAAATAAACCACCATTTTCATCATTCAGATGTACAGTTGTTGAAAATTTTAAGTGTATTGATAATTAGATGCGAAGCTTTGTAAACTAAATCAGCACATACAGTCTGATACACACTACTGGAATCAGTCGCGTAAAAACGACCAATGTTCGCCATTACAAGCATTCCAATGTATGTCGGGATGACAGAATACGTAAAACTCACCTCAATCAACTCACAAACAGCGACTTAATTACTTTAAAAACAAAATTGGATTTATATGCTTAATTTTTGTTTCAAGTTTGTAACAATGTGGCATCATAATGATTAATGAAACCTTCAATCAATACAACTTTACCAATAACGCATTGCTGCCCTGCTTGTGGTTTGCTGTGCGATGACTTGGTGTTAAATTCAACCTCTCCTGTCATCATCAAAAATGCTTGCGTTAAAAGCGTTAGCTTTTTCGAAAAAGCTTTTGCTGAGAGCACGTGTAAACCTAGCGTGGCAGGCAAACCTACCGATCTAAACAGTGCAATTCAAGCTGCAGCCAACATTCTAAATAAAGCGAGTTATCCATTGTTTGCTGGCTTGGGCACTGAAGTCCAAGGCATGCGCTCAATAATGCGATTAGCTGAAAAGACTAGTGCTACGCTTGACCATATGCACTCCGAAGGTACTGTGCGCAACACTCTAGCGATGCAGAATAGTGGCTGGCAAACTACAACGCTAACTGAGATTAAAAATCGTGCAGATGTGATTTTGGCGATTGGCACGGACATTGTCAGCAGCTATCCACGCTTTTTTGAGAAATTAGTATTAAATACCGACACCTTATTCACTAGACCTAAACCTGAAGTGATTTACCTAGGTCTTGCTGAAGAAGCGGTAAAGTTACCTGAAATCATGAATACATTGAATGCGCTCATGAATGCTAAAAATCCACTCAATAAAAAACCTGATAATGACATCATTGGCGGCGTAACAATCGCGTCACTTAAACTAATTTTAGAAAAATTAAAAGCCGCAAAATATGGCGTGGTGGTTTGGTCAGCTAGCGCGTTGAAATTCCCACAAGCTGAACTTACTGTTCAAAGCATTACCCAACTTATTTCTAAGTTAAATGAATCCAATCGTGTTGCTGGCTTGCCCCTCAACTCTGGCGATGGTGATTCTAGCGTTAACAATACCAGCACATGGTTATCAGGCTACCCTACTAGAAATCGCTTCGTGAATGGTCACCCTGAATACGACGCCTACCATTTCTCTACTAAGCGTCAGTTAGTTAGCTCTGATGCATTATTGTGGGTCAGTACGTTTAATGCCTATTTGCCACCTGATAGCGAAGCGCCAACGATTGTAATAGGTCATCCAGATATGCAATTTGAAAAGCAGCCGGACGTGTTTATTCCTGTTGGCATTCCAGGCGTTGACCATGTTGGCACTATGTTTAGAATGGATAGCTCTGTTGCCATGCCGCTTAAAAAATTACGCGAAACGGAATTACCAAGCTTAAGCGATGTTATCTGCCAAATTGAAGCGAAACTATCATGATTACACTTCTTAAAAACGGCAGAATTTATGATCCAACATCAGGTAAAGATGGTGTAGTTCAAGATATTTATATCAAAAATGGCCGCATTATCGCTAAACCAAGCGCTTCTGAAAAAATCACACAGACTTATGACTTAACGGGTAAGGTAGTGATGGCTGGTGCGATTGATATGCATAGCCATATTGGTGGCGGCAAAGTCAATATTGCCCGGATGATGCTACCAGAGTATCAAGAAACCAAAAAATATACTGAGCCTGAAGCGCACATTTGTACGCCGAGTTGTAGCCATAATGCTACGCCTAGCGCCACAGATACTGGCTTCCGTTACATAGAAATGGGTTACACCGCAGCTTTTGAACCAGCGCTCATGCCTGTCAATGCACGCCAGACACATCTAGAAATGGCTGATACGCCAATGATAGATAAAGGCGGCTATGCGATGCTGGGTAATGATGATTACTTTTTACGCATGCTCACCGCTAAAAAAGATCAAAAAGCGATTAATGACTACGTAGCATGGATACTCAATGCTACGCAATCTATCGGCATTAAAGTTGTGAACCCAGGTGGAATTAACGCATTCAAGTTCAATCAACGCAGGCTAGATTTAGACGAAAATAATAGCCATTACCAAGTCACCCCACGTGAAATATTAAAAAGTTTAAGCACCGCAGTGCATCAACTTGGCATCGCCAAGCCTTTGCATGTGCATTGCAACAATCTTGGGGCGGCTGGTAACTTTCAAACTACGCTAGACACGATGAGTGCTTCTGATGGCGTACCTATGCACCTCACTCATATTCAGTTTCATAGTTATGGTACTGAGGGCGATAAAAAGTTTTCATCAGCCGCGGCGCAAATCTCTGAGGCTTTGAATAAAAACAAACATATTACTGCCGATGTAGGCCAGATTCTATTTGGCCAAACTGTGACCGCCTCTGGTGACAACATGATGCAGCAGTTGAATGCAAAACATGCAAACCCGAAAAAATCCGTCATTATGGATATTGAATGCGATGCGGGTTGCGGTGTAGTGCCTTTCAGATACAAAGACCAAAATTACGTAAACGCCTTGCAATGGGCGATTGGTTTGGAAATATTCTTATCGGTTGAAGACCCATGGCGTATTTTCTTAACCACGGACCACCCGAACGGCGCGCCATTTACCAGCTACCCACATTTGATTCGTTTATTAATGGATAAAACCTTCAGAAATGAAGCCTTTGCCAAACTGAACTTAGACGCGCAGGCAATGAGCAACTTAACTTCGCTAGATCGCGAATATAGCTTGTATGACATTGCCATTATGACGCGTGCAGGCGCAGCAAATCTCATTGGCTTAAATGACCGTGGCCACCTAGGAGTTGGTGCAGGCGCAGATATCACGATCTACACTGATCAAGCCGACCGCGAAGCGATGTTCGCTAAACCTGATTATGTTTTCAAAGATGGCGAACTAGTAGTTAAAGACGGCAAAGTGGTTAAAGTAGTTTGGGGTGCGACACATACCGCCAAACCAGCTTTTGACATTGCGGTAGAAAAAGATTTAAAAGATTATTTTGACAAGTACCACACGATGCAATTGGATAGTTTTAAGATTAATGATGATGAAATAAGTAATGATGGGCGTGGTAGCATTATTGTCCATGAAAACAAAAAAGTGTCTCACTAATTTTAAAACAAGGAAGCAAAATGAGTAGATTGTATGGAGAACAACATCGTAAGCTGCAAGATGAGTTTGGCACACGAGGCATGGCTGACCGTGTAGAAGAGCTTGTTTGCAAAACTGAGTTTGATGATGGCGCTAAAGGCTTTATTTCTAGTGTCAATATGTTCTTTTTATCATCAATCGACCACCAAGGGCGTCCTACTACGTCATACAAAGGCGGCGATGCTGGCTTTGTAAAAGTGCTTGATGACACTACTTTGATATTTCCAAGCTATGATGGCAACGGCATGTTTTTCTCTATGGGGAACATCACTACGAATCAGAATGTTGGCTTACTATTTATTTCTTTTGAAGCGCCTAATCGACTTCGCGTGCAAGGCACGGCAAGCATTTCAAAAGACCCAGAGCTGATGGCGCATTACAAAGAAGCTGACTTTGTTGTTACCGTCAAGTTATCTGAACTTTGGCAAAACTGTCCAAGGTATATCCCGAAAATGGAAAAAGTACGTGATTCGCGCTATGTGCCGCGCGAACATTGTGAAACCCCATTGGCAGGCTGGAAACAACTAGATTTAGTACAAGACATTTTGCCCGAATCGGATGCTAAAAAAGCTAAAGAAATTGGCATCATCCCCATTGAAGAGTGGGTTGGTAAGATTATTTCAGGCGCACCCGACGCTTAGCTAATTAGGCGCATAAATTTTTTAATAGATAACTCATGATCATTAACGGCGTACAAATAGATGAAACCTTTGCTGAAGCATTTAATATGCGCGGCACACGCGTTATCATCACAGCACAAAACTTAAAGTGGGCATATCACGCAGCAAATGCGATGACAGGCTTTGCAACCTCAGTGATTGGCTGCGGAGTAGAAGCTGGTATTGAACGTGAAATGACTGAAGATGAAACACCGGATGGCAGACCAGGTGTAAGTATTTTGATGTTCGCCATGGGCAGCAAAGTACTGATGCAACAACTTGAAACACGCATGGGGCAATGTATACTCACCTGCCCTACTGCTGCGGCATTCTCGGGCATCGATAGTGATGAAAAAATTAATCTAGGTAAAAACTTACGCTTCTTTGGTGACGGTTACCAAACCTCTAAGCTGATTTCAACTAAACGCTACTGGCGCGTGCCGGTAATGGATGGCGAATTTTTATGCGAAGAAACCACCGGTATGGTGCGCGCAATTGGTGGTGGCAACTTCTTAATTCTAGCAACTTCCCAACCTGCAGCACTTGCAGCGGCTGAAGCCGCCATCACGGCAATGAAAAAAATTCCTAACGTGATTATGCCCTTCCCTGGCGGCGTAGTGCGCTCAGGCTCTAAAGTGGGCAGCAAATATAAAACCATGTTTGCTTCAACCAACGACGCATTCTGCCCAACGCAAAAAGGTGCGACTAATACTGAACTATCGCCTGAAATCGAAAGTGTGATGGAAATCGTGATTGATGGTATTGGCTTTGATGATATTGCTGAGTCCATGCGCGTTGGCATACAAGCCATTTGTGATTTAGGTGAAACCAGCGGCGTAAAACGCATCTCTGCGGGTAATTACGGCGGGAAATTAGGCCCTCATCATTTTAAATTGCACGAAATTATGAGTAGTAAATCAACATGACCGACCTAACCTTCACGCTTAAACAACCATTAACCCACTCATTGGATTGCGCGCAACTAACGCCTGATCTTTTAAAGGGTTTGAGTATCAGCCAAATCGGTGCAATCAAATTAAGTAATCAACTCGTGTCAGAGTTATTTGAAATTACTGGTGACGATGCTGAAAATATTGTTTTCAAGAATAGTAGCCAGTTCTTTGACAATGTCGGCAAGAACATGACCTTAGGCAGCATCACTTTAGAAGGTGACGCTGGTGCATATTTAGGTTTTGGTTTAAAAAATGGCACCATACATTGCAAAGGCAACGCGCAAGCTTTTGCGGCCTGCAATATGGTCAGCGGCCTGCTTAAAATAGATGGTAATACTGGTGATTTTCTTGGAGGTGCTTCGTCAGGTCTACGCAAAGGCATGCGTGGTGGCACTGTCATTATAAAAGGCAATGCAGGCGATCGCGTTGGCGACCAAATGCGCAGAGGCTTAATTCTAATTGAAGGTAATGTAGGTGATTATTGCGCCAGCCGCATGATTGCTGGCACTATAGGCGTACTAGGCAACGTTGGGGAATACGCCTGCTTTAATATGAAGCGCGGCACATTGTTGTTGGCTAAGCGCCCTAAGCTGCATGCAACAATACAGGATTGTGGTACACATACTTTGCCATTTTTAAACTTAATGTTTAAGTCTTTCAAACCGTTCAACACACAATTTTCTAATATTGAAACCAAGCGTGTACAGCGCTTTGTAGGTGATGCCGCCTGTAACGGCAATGGTGAAATTTTATTAATTTCTCATTCGTCTTAATACTCACCAAAGTAATTTCACGCTCTAATTCCGCGCGCTAATGATAAAATACCGTTTTATTACAGTTCATTATCGAAAAAATGTCTAAGTATTTAACCGCTGCGCTTTACAAGTTTGTTAGTCTGCCCAATTACAAATCACTGCAAGCGCCAATTCTAGAAGCCTGTGTCACCAACAACATCAAGGGCACACTGCTACTCGCTGAAGAAGGTATTAACGGTACCATTGCGGGGTTACCACAAGACATACACAACTTGCTAAACTTCTTGCGTTCTGATGCCATATTTGAAAATCGCTTTGCCGATTTAGAGCATAAAGAGTCGTTTGCCAGTGAGCACCCGTTTTACCGCATGAAAGTCAAACTCAAAAAAGAAATCGTGACACTTGGCGTGCCTGGCGTTAGCCCAACCAAAAAAGTGGGTACTTATGTTAAACCTGAAGACTGGAACGCGCTGATTTCTGACCCTTATGTGATTTTGATCGACACGCGCAACGACTATGAAGTTGATATTGGCACCTTTAAAGGCGCAATTGACCCTAAAACCACCACTTTCCGTGAGTTTCCAGAATACGTTGCAGAGCATTTTGATAAAACTAAGCATAAAAAAGTCGCGATGTTTTGCACAGGTGGTATTCGCTGCGAAAAAGCTTCTTCCTATATGATGGATCAAGGTTTTGAAGAAGTTTATCACCTGCAAGGCGGCATTTTAAAATACCTAGAAACTGTGCCAGAAGCTGAAAGCATGTGGGAAGGCGAATGCTTTGTATTTGATCAACGCGTTGCCGTTAAACACAATTTAGAAGTAGGTGAATTTGACCAATGCTACGCCTGCCGTCATCCGTTATCACCGGCTGAGATGCAAAGCACACAATATACCGCTGGCATTTCTTGCCCTTACTGTTATGACAAGCTTACTGAAGAAAAAAAAGCCAGCCTGACAGAGCGACAAAAACAAGTGATTCTCGCCAAACAACGGGGTCAAGCGCATATTGGTGAAAAACAGAAAAATAACTAACGAATGAATCCATCTCGCGAGAAAGAAGCCATCAGCGCATATTTAAAGCTTCTACAAGCTAAGGGCGCAACGACTAATGTGCTTTATAAGCACTCTTTGTTTTTAGATAAGCTAGCAGAATCGCTTGCTAATAAGCCTCTTGAGCCAGCGATATATAGCAAAGTAATTGACACGGTATTAAAGACGATTCCCGCCGATGAATGGCATACCAACCTCAATACCGCACGTGAGTTTTATCCATTTTGGATAAAAGACATTAAGGCTATTGCCGCTTTTAATTTGAATTATGGTTTTGATGTAGCGGCCATCCAATGGAAGCCAATAGCAACCTCATTAAAAGCATTAATCGACAGCTTAGAAAAAGAACGTTTCGATACTGCCGAAAGTTGGCCATTGAAAGCTTACGCACAAGCCATGCGCGACCAAGGTGCGGAGCAATCACTGGTAGACACACGCATCAAACTCGCTAAAGTGATGGCTATTCGTCTCCGTGATGCACCAATAAAAAACCATAAGTCGTATCGCACTGCGGCTGAGTTAACTTTACCGCTCTTTAAGATGACTGAAGCTAAACAGTTGTTTTTATTGGTAGTACGTGAGTTTTATAACTTTTGGACAGGTAATCCAAATGCAGCAAGCATGTTGCTTAATGATGATTCCAACTATAATTAATTGCAGTTATAGCAATGATAGTTAACTAGATTTTCGGGCAAGTAAAAGATAAGTTTCGACCAAACCCTTACCTTTTACATCAACGTCCGCTTTTTCTGAAAATATATAAGCATCTTTTATCAACGCTTGCGTTTCTCGCGTCACTTGTATGTTATTTGGTTTACAGGTACTTTCCATTCGGCTGGCTAAGTTCACGGTATCGCCCCATAAATCATAACTGAACTTGGTGCTGCCAATCACTCCAGCAACCACTGGGCCTGTGTGAATACCGATACGCATATTCAAATCTATGCCAGTTTTAGCGGCTACCTCTTGTAGTACGACTTTCATATCAAATGCCATTTCAGCAATACGTGTCACATGGTCTGTGTACATGATGGGCGCGCCAGAAACAACCATATATGCATCGCCAATGGTCTTGATTTTTTCTACTTGATATTTCTCTGCTAACTGGTCAAATTTTAAAAACACCTGTGACAGCAAATCAATTAATTGCAAAGCAGGCATTTTTTCGGAAATCTGTGTGAAGTTCACTAAATCAGCAAACATTACAGTCACAGAATCATAATGATCGGCAATACGCATATCATTAGCTTTAAGGCGTTCGGCAATAGCAGCAGGTAGAATGTTAAGCAAAAGCTTTTCTGATCGTGCTTGCTCTAACTCTAGCGAAATCATGACACGCTCTTTTTGGGCCTGAAAATAACGCAAAACTCCATACAATATGGATGCCGTGCCTGTAATATTCATCAGAAAGAATGCATCTTTTAACGTGGTGGGAATTGGCATGGCATTACCAGCGAAATAATGATTTAACTTCCACGAAATAAAAGCTAAGCCTACAAAAAGTAAAAACCAAGGTGTTGATTGACGTGTGCCTAGAATCATTAAAGCGCCAACAGGCGATAATATCGCCCAGATTGCTACACCACTAGAGGCGGCAAAGCCACCAATCGCCCATTGCATGACAAAAGGCATGACCAACAGCATAACCAATTGTGTAAAAGTAAAATACTCATAGCGTTTGAGGCGGTAGAATAAAAACAGACTAACATAGGAAATGACGAGGTAAAAATACGGCACAGCTGCAATAATCGCGTAGCCGTCACCTAAGCTTGATAAGGTAAATATCCAGAAAATACAGACAATACTCTCTGCAATCACCAGTAAAGACATAATCGATCTGCCTAGTGATTCAGCAGTAGGCGCAGAAAATCTGCGCCAAAACTCTCGCGTTAGTACAGATGGAGCAGTCACTAAAATATCTGTCATATTGGGATGGCGTTTTTTCTATTTTTAATTAGTGTATACCAAGATATTACAGCTTAAGTACTATAGCTTAAGATAAGGTCTTTTTCTAGACTACTTTAATAATTAAGATATCACCGTAGATTAACAATTAGCTTCAAATTCCGCATATCTAATCATTCAAGCTGGCATAACGACAGATAAAATAAATACTGTATCGGGCACTTTTAGCATTTCTGCGAGTCATTATCCATAGAAGTTTTACTAACTATGGAGTTTACTATGGTCTCAGCCTCTCAAACTTTGCGTGATATCACCGGCATGGGCTATCAACCAGCTGATCTGAAAGATTCAGCATTGGTGTTAATTGATATTCAAAACACCTATCGACGTGGCTTAATGCAACTCACAAATGTAGAACCAGCAATTCTTGAAGCGCAGAAATTACTTAAATTAGCACGTGATCTTAAAATTCCAGTGATTCATATTCAACATGATGCTGGTGTAGGTTCGCCTTATGATATTTCTGCTGATATTGGTGCAATTGCTGATGAGGTAGCGCCAGTCGCAGGGGAAAAAGTCATTGTTAAAAATTACCCCAATGCTTTTGTGCAAACCACATTAGATGCTGAGCTTAAAGCTCTTGGTATTAATAATATTGTTTTAGCTGGTTTTATGACGCACATGTGTGTGAACTCAACAGCACATGGTGCATTTAATTTAGGTTATGCATCAACCATTATTGCAAGCGCGACTGCAACTAGGCCCTTATTAAGTACGAATGGCAAGGTCTTAAGCGCTGAAGAAGTGCATCTTGGCGCACTTGCCTCTACGCGAGATTTATATGCCGTGGTAGTCGACGACATTAGCGGACTCAGCAAATAATTTCATTAAGATAATTTATATAATATATAAGACATATAAAAATATATACAAATCAGTAACATTTCGCTTGATTTGCTAGCCTCTAAGGTTTATTGTTTAGTTCGTACTTATCTTTCAAACCCTTTATTTATAAGGGTTTCTCGTGGATTAAGTTAACTTTTAGACATAATAAAAATAGTAAGCAAGTAATGCGGTTTGCAAGATAGAAATACTATATTAACTACAGAAAAACTAGAGGAGTCAGCATGAGTTTAGATCTACTAAAAGGCCTTGGCGTTAAAATTCCATATAAAACTAAATATGATAATTTTATTGGCGGAAAATTTGTAGCGCCGGTTAAAGGTGAATATTTTGATGTTATTACTCCAATTACTGGGAAACCTTACACAAAAGCAGCCCGTTCTAGTGCAGAAGATGTTGAATTAGCATTAGATGCAGCACACGCTGCAGCAGACAAATGGGCTAAAACTGCACCGAGTGAGCGTGCTAATTTAATGCTTAAAATTGCAGATCGCATGGAAGCTAATCTTGAGCTTCTAGCCACTGCTGAAACAATTGATAACGGTAAACCTATTCGCGAAACAATGAATGCCGATATTCCATTGGCAATTGACCACTTCCGCTACTTTGCTGGTTGTATGCGCGCGCAAGAAGGTAGCTTGAGTGAAATTGACGAGAATATGGTGGCTTACCATTTCCATGAACCGATTGGCGTAGTTGGTCAAATCATCCCTTGGAACTTCCCTATTCTGATGGCAGCTTGGAAACTTGCTCCAGCAGTGGTAGCTGGTAACTGCGTAGTAATGAAGCCTGCAGAATTTACACCTGTCAGCTTATTGATTTTAATGGAAATCATCGCAGATATCTTACCTCCAGGTGTGATCAACGTGGTGAACGGTTATGGTCGTGAAGTAGGTGCTCCTCTGGCTAACAGCCGCCGTATCGGCAAAATTGCCTTTACCGGCTCTACTGTCACTGGTCGCGTAATTGCACAAGCTGCAGCCTCTAACCTAATCCCAGCAACATTAGAACTAGGTGGTAAATCACCTAACGTATTCTTTGAAGATATTGCAGATGCTGATGATGACTTCTTTGATAAAGCAGTTGAAGGTTTGGTGTTGTTTGCCTTTAACCAAGGTGAAGTTTGTACTAGCCCATCACGAGCATTGATTCAAGAATCTATTTACGATAAGTTCATGGAACGTGTATTACCTCGCGTTGCTGCCATTAAACAAGGCAACCCATTAGATCCAAACACCATGATAGGTGCGCAAGCTTCTGAAGATCAATTAAACAAAATCATGTCTTACATGGATATTGGTAAGCAAGAAGGCGCTCAAGTTTTAATCGGCGGTCAACGTAATGTTCTTTCAGGCGACTTTGCTGAAGGTTACTATATTCAACCTACGCTACTAAAAGGTCACAACAAAATGCGAGTGTTCCAAGAAGAAATTTTTGGCCCAGTACTAGCTGTGACAACCTTTAAAGATGAAGCTGAAGCGCTTGCAATTGCTAACGACACTGTATTTGGTCTTGGTTCTGGTGTTTGGACGCGTGATGGCAGCCGTGCTTACCGCATGGGTCGTGGCATTAAAGCGGGTCGTGTTTGGACTAACTGCTACCATGCCTACCCTGCGCATGCGGCATTTGGTGGCTATAAAGAATCTGGTATCGGCCGTGAAACTCACAAAATGATGCTAGACCACTACCAACAAACCAAAAACTTGTTAGTAAGCTACAGCCCTAAAAAACTTGGCTTTTTCTAAACTTGAGTTAAGAAAACACTGAGTGTAGTATTAAGAGGCGGCTTTAACCGCCTCTTATTTTTTGTTCTGGAGACCAAGATGTCTGAACGCGTATCTGCAACCCCTGCCGCAATTGAGCTGATTCACAAGCTAACAGCACAGCATGGCCCGATTTTATTTTTGCAGTCTGGCGGATGTTGTGAGGGGAGCGTGCCGCTGTGCATGCCCGCAAATGAGTTTAAGCCTGGCGCGTCAGATGTCATCATAGGTGAAATTGAAGGTGCAACCTTCTATATGGGTCATAACCACTTTCAGTTCTCAGAAAATATGCACACCATATTAGATGCAATGCCTGGTTCTAGCGGCTCATTTTCATTGGATTGTGGTTCAGGAATGGCCTTTATTACACGTGGACGCCTGTTTACTGACGAAGAGTTAGAAACGCTGCCGCCAGTTAAAACTTTTGGCTTAAATTAACTATTCTTAATTTAAACACCACATGACTGATAAATCTGTTCTACTCAAATAACTCAGGCTTAGCAACGCCATAGCCCTGTGCGTAATCCACACCAATCTCTTTGAGCATATTGATAATTTCGACATTTTCAGCGAATTCAGCAATGGTATGTAAGCCCATCACATGACCAACATTGTTAATTGACTCAACCATTGCACGGTCTATTTTATTCTTTACAATGCCCATTACGAACATACCATCGATTTTAAGAAAATCGACTTCAAGATTTTTAAGATAGGCAAAAGAAGACAAACCGCTGCCAAAGTCATCTAAAGAAAAACGACAGCCTATTTCACGTAAAGCATGTATAAAATGCCGCGCTCTATCAAGATTGCTAATCACAGCGGTCTCAGTAATTTCAAAGCAGATTTGATTAGGGTTGATTCCATAGACATTGAGCTGGTCTAATACAAAATCCAAAAAACTCTCATCTGAAAGGGTTTGGCCAGAAAGGTTAATGGCGCATATATAAGGGAAATTGTTACCTTTGCTTGCCAGAATGGTAAAAGTCTCACTGACAACCCATCGGTCAATCTTAGGCATCAATTTATAACGTTCAGCTACTGGCAGGAATGCAGCAGGTAGATAGAGTGTATCCCCGTCACCTTTCATTCTAATCAGAATTTCGCAATGCTGTGGGCTACCCGTAAGACTTTGCATGCGTTGCATATATAAAACAAACTGTTTATTCTCCAAACCAAAGTTGATGTGAGTAAGCCACTCAAACTGTTGAGATTGAATTTTCAGCTCGCCATCTTTTGGCACATACTGCTGAATACGATTTCCGCCTGAATTTTTTGCTTGATAACATGCAGCATCCGCAATAACAAACAATTCATTTAAGGTAAAAGCCTGATTGGGGGAAATTCCTGTAAGACCAATACTTGCAGCAACGTTAAATATTTTATTTTCATAGTGGAAACGACAATGGCTTACCAGAGAAAGAATATCATTCAAGAGTAACTGCGCGTTCTCTAAGCTGCACTCCATAAGTAAAATAGCAAACTCATCTCCGCCTAAACGGGCCAATGTATCAGTAGCCCGCGTATTGTCTTTGAGTTCATTTGAAAGTTGTTTTAACAAGCAATCTCCAGCCATGTGTCCGCAACTATCATTGACTAATTTAAACCGGTCTAAATCTATGAAAGCTAGGCAGTGTGTTCGATTTTGGGCAACGGAATCTTCAATCGCATCTTGAACCTTACGCTCAAACTCATAACGATTAACAAGCCCTGTCAACAAATCATGACTTGCTTGATAGGACAATTGTTTTGTCAGCTGACGTACCGCAGTCACATCATGTAGCACCGTCACAGTGCCAAAAAATACACCTTCAGTATCATATAGACGAGAGCTAGATTTATTAATCACATATCTACGACCATCAGCACGCAACAAAGCCACTTCAGTCACTGGACTTTCAGCATCAATCAACCAGTCACTGTTCACAGTTGTAACATTATCTTCCGCCATTAAATGCACAAACAAGTCTAATGGTTTACCTTGCACATCATTACCTGCGACGCCTAAAAGAGTCTCTGCAGCGATATTCAAATACGAAACATTTGCTGAAGCGTCGCAAGTAATCACAGCATCGGCGATGCCAGAAAGTGTGGAGAGTGTAATTTGAGAGCGACTTTTTTCTAAAACTAAAGCGTGCTGTGATTCATCAAGGCGTCCAAGCATCGCGTTAATCCCATGCCCTAGACTTGCGATTTCATCTAGACCCTCAACATATTCAACGCGGGCCTTTGAAGAAGCTAAACTGCCTATGCTTTTCACGCTGTTATACAAGCCTTGTAAACGCTTTAAAACTACTTTGTCCACCAACCAGCTGTATATTAACAATATCAAACCAACTAGTGCCGCGCTCCAATATAAGACGCCTAAACTTGCATTGCCTTGCTTAAATATTTCACGATCATCCACAACACGTAAAATCAGACTCTCAGCACCGCTTATATCCTTAATTGCTTTAGTGCCTGTAATTTTATTTGCATTTTGAAGTTGTATTTCAACACTATTGTTAGAAGCTAAAGAAGCTGTGTTAGGATTAAATTGCTTAGAATTTTGAACCTCAAGATTAGCGTTTAGTATTTGATTTATATGCTTAATTAACGCCTCGTTCAAAGGTCTAACCATAATTAGCGTGCCACGCCTGTTCTTTGTAAGCTCACTATCCAGTATGTCGTACGCAGAAACAACAACCACACCTTCAGAAGTCCACATCAAGCCTGAGAGATTATTTACATTTAAATTTACAAGTGTTCCGCCCGGTGTAATAGCCTGCTCAAGTTCTTGAGGAATATGCCAAGGTTTTCCATTATTAAAATCTACACCTTTTTTAAATACAACTCCCCCCTTAAGGTTAATCAGAATAATGGCATTTATTTTCAGGTTGCTAAAAGTAATATCATTAAGATTAGATTTTATGTATTTCGAGTCATGATTATCTATAAAACTGTAGGTATCGTCCCAGTGCGCATAGTCACGCGTCACAGTACTTAACTGATCGGATTGCTCTTTTAACAAACTTTCGGCGCTGTTTAACTGAATTAAAGTCTTATCTGTTTCTAACTGAGAATAGCCCTTTAATAAATTCTCTCTCGCAGAAAAGAACAATACCGCAAACAATAGTAATACCGCAGCTAAAATAAACACTAATAGCTTAAAACGTAAACTTGATAATTTTTTCTTCATAGTGAATATTTATAATGGATACATAACTGGTACATAGTATGTTTAAGCAAGAAACAAACCAAAGTACTACACAAACGGCTTTGGCTTAAACACGCCATAGCTTTGCGCCTAATCTACACCAATCCTTAGCGTATGTTAATAATTTCGTCACTATCGGCGAGTTCAGTAATAGCATGTAAACCCATCACATACCTAATGCAGCTAATAGATTCTACTTCTAGATTTTTTAGGGATTCAAAAGATGTTAAAACTATTCTAAAAGGCCAGCCATGTAGGTTTGGTAAGAATTAAGGAAGGGTCACCTTACTTGCAGTTTACTTGAGGGATATTGGAGTAGGCATAGCTTGCCACTTGCCAACTTAAACCCGCATTTTATTTAGTAGCGCACTAGGTTAACGAGCAGAATCACTCTAACTTTCGGGTAACTGAAGGTTTTGTTGGTGTGGATATGAGTCTATGTAGCAGGCATCTTAAAGCGCCAGATATTGATAGGCGCTATCAAAATGTGCGTATTCGTTGCTAGGCGATCAACTCTAGTGAGCGAATCAATTAAAATCCTAAACTATCTAACAAATCATCCACTTGCTCTTGACTTGCCACAACATCAACCGCGGTTGGGTCAATCTGAGGACCGTTCATTAATGTTGCTTTATCATCGACTTCTTTTTTAGTCGGAGTTGGAGAGAAGTCTATTAGCACTTGTACTAACTGCTTCTCTAAATCTTGAGCCAATCCTGTGATTTTCTTGATGACTTGACCTGTAAGATCCTGAAAATCTTGCGCCATCATAATATCCATCAATAGCGCTTTGGTTTCAGTGGTATTTTTAGTTGTCAGAGCTAAAAATGCCAAAGTTTCATCGGCAATTTGGTTATACTCGCTTTTTAATGACGGCTTTTCTAACGCTTCTTTCCAATTTTTCTCTAAAGCTGCGGCACCATTGGCTAATTCAGTTTGCAGGGGAGTAGCTAAGTCAGTAGCATTCAGAACACGTTCCGCAGCTTGCTCTGTCATGCGTGAAACATAGGCTAAACGGTCGCGCGCATCTGGAATGTCTTGTGCAACTTGCTCAAGAATTTTATCTAAACCCAAGCCACTCAAACTGTCATGCAATAACCTAGTGACATGACCGATGCGATTCAGCATCTCGTCACTTTGGTTAGCTACTGGCATAGATTCAACATTTGCTGCTTGCTGCTGTAAAGACTCGCTATTCATATCACTAAGCCCCTGCTTTCTCAAGCTTCTCAAATATTTTAGATAACTTCTCGTCCAAGGTTGCTGCCGTAAATGGTTTAACTACATAGCCATTAGCACCTGCCTGTGCAGCGGCAATAATGTTTTCTTTTTTAGCTTCAGCTGTGACCATTAACACTGGCAAATGCTTCAATTCAGGGTCAGCTCGAATATTTTGCAGCATGGTCAAGCCATCCATATTTGGCATATTCCAATCTGATACCACAAACTCGAATCCGCCACCTTTTAGCTTGCTAAGACCGACTGCGCCGTCTTCAGCTTCATCTACGTTGGTATAACCAAGCTCTTTTAATAAATTTCTGACGATCCTGCGCATGGTTGAAAAATCATCCACGACAAGAAACTTTGTATTTAGGTTGGCCATGCATTACTCCATTAAAAATAGTCTTTTATAGAATTCGAAATCAGCCTCAAATATCTTAAATGACTTATTCTGATTCTTTACTTCGTTAATTATTGCTTACTTTATCTCAAGTTTTATTCAAGATTAGCGGTACAAAAGCGACGCTTTTCCTAATTACATATTACCACCATCACGCTACACACGTAGCGCGCGTGAACTATTAGCCATGAGGTAATTTAATACGAGCTTAGGTAAATCATTCAAATGCGCCACTTCATCTACGCCACCATGCGCAACAGCCTCTTTAGGCATGCCGTAGACCACGCAACTTTCTTCATTTTGAGCAAAGTTATAGGCGCCTGCATCTCTCATTTGAGCCATACCAACCGCCCCATCTTTTCCCATCCCAGTTAAAATCACGCCTATGACGTTCTTACCTGCATATTCTGCAGCGGAGGAAAATAACACATCTACAGATGGTTTGTGTCGATTGACTGGAGCTTCATCACTCAGCTGAGTAACATAATTGGCGCCACTTCTGGCCAACAGCAAGTGCTTATCACCTGGTGCAATATATGCGTGACCAGGCAAGATACGCTCACCGCCTTCGGCCTCTTTAACTGAAATCTGGCATAGTGAATCTAAACGGTTTGCAAATGACTTGGTAAAGCCAGCTGGCATATGCTGTGTAATTAAAATTCCAGGGCAGTCTGATGGCATTTGCAACAAGAATGATTTAATTGCCTCAGTGCCGCCAGTAGAGGCACCTATAATTAATAACTTCTCACTACTGATTAGCGGGTTACGTAAAGGTGCTGGCGCAGCGCCGCTGCTTTGAGTGGTGGCATGTCTTTGCAATGTCGCGATTCTTGCTTGAGAAGCTGCACGAATCTTATCAGCAATAATATCGGTATATTCGCGCATACCTTCCGAAATAGACATTTTAGGCTTAGTCACAAAATCTATTGCGCCAAGCTCAAGTGCGCGCATGGTAATTTCTGAGCCACGCTCTGTTAGTGTAGATACCATCACCACTGGCATTGGACGCAGGCGCATCAACTTTTCTAAAAAGTCTAGACCATCCATTTTTGGCATTTCTACATCCAAAGTTAAAACATCAGGATTAAGCTGTTTAATCATTTCACGCGCAATAATTGGGTCTGGCGCAGCGCCCACGACCTCCATATCACGTTGACTATTGATAATCTCAGTTAATAAACTGCGGATTAATGCGGAATCATCAATGACCAGTACTCTAATTTTCATGTTATGTTCTCTTCTTGATTGAGAAGTTTTTCTTATAAAAATGAATCATCAAAACAAATCGATTTCACCACCAACGTCAGCAACTTTAAGCTTGCTTGCGTAAGCCTCTTCACGTTGAACTAATGTATCGTTGTGCATATTTTTCAGCTTTTTGACTAACACTCTGCCCGTTTTTGGAAAGTAATAAACCTTTCTAGGGTAGATATCTAGCAAATCTTCGCTGATCACTCGAATTCGCTCTTCTTTTAGAAATTTACGTACAAAGATTGCGTTACGGTCACCGACGTTCATGGTTGTAAAGCTTTTCAGCACATTACCACCACCAAAAATCTTGGCTTCTAAGTTTTCTCGGCGGGCACCGTTGCGCAACAATTGGTTAATCAGCACCTCCATAGCATAAGTACCATATCGCATAGACTCTGATACCGGGCTATCTTTATCCGCTGCAGCACTATCGGGCAACATAAAGTGATTCATGCCACCAATGCCAGATACGCTGTCACGTATGCAGGCTGATACACAAGATCCTAATACCGTGACTATGACCATGTCTTTGTCGGTAAAGTAGTATTCGCCTGGAGAAATTTTGGCCGCGTTACAATCAAAAGTGCGATCGTAATAGAGTGTGGTAGAAACTTCCTCTTGAAGCATACTCATACAATTCTTTCTTTTATCTGACTTGATGTACGTTTAAGCGTTTTACCATCGCTTAATTCATACACAGTTTTTCCGCGCAGATGAAAGTCATTGGATACATAAAGGAAGTTTTCTGAATGCCCTGCGAACAAGATCGCATGTGGCTTCATTAATGGTACAAAATGACTCAAAATTTTCGTTTGAGTCGGTTTATCAAAATAAATCATCACGTTTCTGCAAAAAATAGCATCAAACGGTTCACCTAAAGTCCATTGTTCATCAAGCAAATTCAACTGCTCGAAAGTAATCAGACTACGCAGCTCATTCCGCACGCGAACTGAACCCTCTTGCGCCCCTGTGCCTTTTTGGAAAAACTGTTTGCGACGCTCAAGCGATAGCTTGCTTACTCGCTCATATGGATAAACGCCACGTGATGCGGTGGCAAGCACATTGGTATCAATATCCGTTGCAATGATTTCTACTGGCGGCTTCATGGTGCCAAACGCCTCGCATGCCGTCATAGCGATGGTATAAGGCTCTTCACCTGTTGAGGCGGCAGAACACCAAATGCGAATAGGTTTTTTAAGGCTGACTAAATGTTCAGCAAGAATAGGAAAGTGATGCTCTTCACGGAAAAATGAAGTGAGGTTCGTGGTGAGTGCATTAGTGAAAGCTTCCCACTCTTCTGGGTTGTTTTCATTTTCAAGATTATCAAGATACGTTTTAAATGAATCAAAACCTACCGTACGCAATCTGCGTCCAATACGGCTATACACCATATCTGACTTAGCTTCTGAAAGTGAGATGCCGGCATGCTGATAGATGAGTTTACGTACTCGACTAAAATCATTGTTAGTAAAGTCAAACTCGCGATCATTCTGCGCGTCTTTAGTCGGTTTTTCTTTTAGCATCACAAACTTTCGTTAAATTTAGAGCAAACCTAACCCCTGCATGGCAAGCAAGATTGTCACTTGCCATACATTGAGTAGGTTTTATCAATAGCTAAATTACTTCTACTCTATGTAGATGACTTACGACCACGCATTTCATTTAGCGCAACGTCAGCGATATCAACTTCTGGTTCTTTTGCAATGTTTGGATTGCGACCTTTCATTTGGTCGATTGCAAGTGCACTTAAAGCATCGGCTGCACGTCTATTACGCTCTTCTTTACTTTTTGCTGCAAAAGGATGTGCTGAGTCTTTATATATTTTTAATAATTCAGCTGCCTTAGGTTCACGATTTACGGCATTTTTAATTGCCATTTTAGTTGCTTCATAATTCCAATCTTGAATACGATCGTCCATGTCAGCAGTTTGGTCAATAAACACACCAATACAGATAAACACGTCATCAGCTTCTTCTACTGGAATCGTGCCATCAGCTACGCAATCCATCACTGCCATTGAAATACCGCGCTGTGCTGGACCAAACATTTGCATAGACTGTTTAGTGTTTCTTAAGGTGACTTTGTTAAACATAACAGTATTTGGCTTTACCATCAGGTTAGGTGCAACAATAGCTAGCAAGCCGTTTACACCTTCTTTTTGGTCAGTTAATGTGCGACAAAAAGCATCTTCTGCTGGACTGCCACGAGGGCCAATAATCAAATCAATATGTGCTACATTTTTTAGATCTAAACCACTACCATCTGGGCGATCTTCAATTACTAACGCTTCACCAATTAAAACACGGTCAATTACAGCCATTTTTATTCTCCTGAATATAAAATTATTACTGCTCAAATTCGGCATTGCACAAAAGTGTTGCCATCTACTTCTCTCAATTGAGCTAAAACTGCAATACGCAGTACGCCCAAATTTCATTATATATAACTAAGCAAATGAATTGAGTTGCTTACATTTTCTATTATGAAGATTTGTTAATGAATCGTATCTTTGGAATAAACAGGTAAAAACCGTTTAAATCTATTACCTCCAGCCACATTGATACGAACACTAAACAAGTTCAATTAAAACTAAAAAATGTGAAATCTAACAATACTCCGCATAAGTAAACAATCACATACATAATAAAAAAAAGGGGCAGAATCTGCCCCTTTCACTTATTGCCTATTTTTCAAATTGGCTGCTATTCGCAACCTTAATGCATTTAGCTTAATAAAGCCGCCTGCGTCTTTTTGATCGTATGCGCCTTTGTCATCTTCAAAGGTAGCAATCGTAGAATCAAACAATGAGTTAGTTTTGCTATCACGTCCAACCACAATCACATTGCCTTTATAAAGTTTAACGCGCACCCAACCATTTACAGTGCTTTGTGTATGGTCAATCAGAGTTTGCAGTGCAATACGCTCAGGGCTCCACCAGTAGCCGTTGTAAATCATGCTGGCGTAGCGCGGCATTAAATCATCTTTTAAGTGCGCTACTTCACGGTCTAAGGTAATGCTTTCAATCGCACGGTGTGCTTTAAGCATAATCGTACCGCCTGGGGTTTCGTAACAACCACGTGATTTCATACCCACGTAACGATTCTCGACTAAATCTAAACGACCGATACCGTGCTTGCCGCCGATGGTATTCAAATGCGCTAAAAGCTCGTGCGCCTTCATTGCTTGACCATTCAAACTTACAGGATCGCCGTTCACGTACTCGATATCTAAATACTCAGCGGCATCTGGCGCTTTTTCTGGGCTAACACTCCAGCGCCACATAGATTCTTCAGCTTCTGCCGCTGGGTTTTCTAAATGACGGCCTTCGTATGAAATATGTAGTAAGTTAGCATCCATAGAATATGGGCTGCCGCCTTGTTTATGTTTCATGTCGACAGGAATGCCATGTTTTTCAGCATAAGACATGAGCTTTTCACGGCTAAGCAAATCCCACTCGCGCCACGGAGCGATAATTTGAATGTTTGGATTAAGCGCATAAGCACCTAACTCAAAACGTACTTGGTCATTACCTTTACCTGTTGCGCCATGCGAAATAGCATCCGCATTGGTTTCACGGGCAATTTCAATCAAACGTTTTGCAATTAAGGGACGTGCAATTGACGTACCTAATAGATATTCGCCTTCATACACAGTATTCGCACGAAACATTGGGAACACGAAATCACGCACGAACTCTTCACGCACATCATCAATATAGATTTCTTTTACGCCTGCTGCTTTTGCTTTTGCACGCGCAGGCTCTAACTCTTCACCTTGACCTAAATCGGCGGTAAATGTAACGACTTCACATTGATACTCATCTTGCAGCCATTTCAAAATCACTGAAGTGTCTAAACCACCCGAATAAGCCAATACAACTTTGTTTACTTTACTCATTACTTCTAATCCTTAATCCGTAAATAATTCAAATGCCACTAAAAAGCTCACACCAACCATCATGACCATGCCAAATATAAAAAACCTATCCGCATAAAGCTCAGCTTTCGCTAACTGATCTTTATGTCTAATCGACCAATATGACAACATCATGCTGGCTAGAAAAAACAAACTATCAATGGCTAATACATTATCTGCCCAAGATGAAATGCCATTTTTAGGGGCTAGTTGTATAACAGAAATAACTGTCATACAAACACCAATCATAGTGGCTGATACTGGTAATATATGGCTTGAAAGGATATTTTCCTTTTTATCCATCTAAACGTTTACTCGACCTAATAGCAAATATTCCATCAAAGCTTTTTGCACGTGTAGGCGATTTTCAGCTTCATCCCAAACCACCGACTGCGTACCATCAATCACATCCGCAGCAACTTCTTCACCGCGATGCGCTGGTAAGCAATGCATAAATAATGCATCTTTTGCTGCAACACGCATCATATCGCCATCGACTTGCCAATCAGCAAAGTCACGTAAACGCTCTTCATTCTCAGCTTCAAAACCCATGCTAGTCCACACGTCAGTGGTCACTAAATCAGCGCCTTTTGCAGCCTCCATTGGGTCTGCAAACTCTTCATAATGGTCATGTCCATACAAATTAGCGCGCTCAGCTTCAACTTCGTAACCCGGAGGCGTTGAAACGTGTACGTTGAAATCCAGCACTTCAGCGGCCTGTAGCCAGGTGTTGCAAACATTATTACTGTCACCAATCCACGCAACAGTCTTACCTTGAATCGAACCGCGATGTTCAATAAAAGTAAAAATATCGGCAAGAATCTGGCATGGGTGATATTCATTGGTTAAACCATTAATGACAGGCACACGTGAGTTAGCCGCAAAGCGCTCGATGATTTCTTGCTCAAAAGTACGAATCATCACAATGTCACTCATGCGTGAAATCACTTGTGCTGCGTCTTCCACTGGCTCACCGCGACCTAGTTGTGAATCACGCGTGTTGAGATAAATCGCAGAACCGCCTAATTGATGCATGCCAGCTTCAAAAGATAGACGCGTACGAGTGCTGGCTTTTTCAAAAATCATCACCAGTGTGCGGTCTTGTAAAGGCCAATATTGCTGATAAGCTTTGAACTGCTTTTTAATTAAACGGCTACGTTCGAATACATATTCGAGCTCATCACGATTTAAGTCATTGAATTGTAAAAAATGTTTTATTGCCATAATGGTTTACCGCAGTGATTTTTGCTTTAAATTCTATTGTACTTCTAACTGTTTAAAAAAGCCTTAATGATGACAGATAGTCGTTTCACCAACTCATTTGCCTCAGATTCATTCATCACCAATGGCGGCAATAAACGCACTACTTTATCAGCCGTTACGTTAATCAACAGTTTCTCTGCCAAGGCTATGCTTACCAAATCACCGCATGGTCTGTCTAGTTCGACACCAATCATCATGCCTGCATTGCGCACCACAACTACGCCCTTGGTATCTTTAAATTCGGCATTAAAACCTTCACGGATCAGATTACCGATTTTTTCTGCATTTTCACGCAAGTGCTCTTCTTCGATAATATTTAAAGTCGCTAAGCCAGCCGCAGTTGCTAATGGGTTGCCACCAAAGGTTGAGCCATGTTTACCATAAGTAAACACTTCTGCCGCTTTACCACTAGCAACACAGGCGCCAATCGGCACACCTGAACCCAGACCTTTTGCAAGACTCATCACATCTGGTTTAATAGTCGTGTGTTGAAACGCAAACCAAGTACCCGTGCGGGCAATACCTGTTTGCACTTCATCTAACATCAATAGCCAGCCATGTGCGTCACAAATTGCACGTAATGTTTCTAAATAGCCGCTCGCATCTTTAGGAATATTAATGCCGCCCTCGCCCTGCACTGGCTCGACCAAAACGGCAACTACATTAGAATTGCGAGAAGCTACTTGTTTAACCGCTTCAATATCATCATAAGGAACACGAACGAAGCCGCTCACTAGCGGCTCGAAACCTGCTTGCACTTTACGATTACCAGTAGCAGAAAGCGTTGCCATCGTACGACCGTGGAATGATTTATCCATCACGATAATTTCAGGATTAACAATCCCTTTGTTATGTCCATACAGTCTGGCTAACTTAATACTGGCTTCATTCGCCTCACAACCAGAGTTACAGAAAAATACTTTATCCATGCCTGAAATTTCACAAAGCTTATCCGCCAACGCTTCTTGTTCTGCAATATTATAAATATTCGACACATGGATTAACTTGCCAGCTTGTTCACTAATTGCTTTCACCAGTTTAGGATGCGCATGACCCAAGCCATTTACCGCAACCCCAGCAAGCGCGTCCAGATATTTATCGCCTTTATCATCGTATAACCAAACGCCATCGCCTTTTACAAAGGTGACCGGCTGACGTGAATAAGTATTCATTAAGTGATTTGACATAGAGGTTTACAATAAAGTGAAAATATGGGGTTAAAAATACTGGAATTAAAATTTAATCTACAACCTTGCAGATTAGCCGAAAACCTTGTTATTGGCAAGTTTTAGCAGATAAAACAACACGATAAAAACGATTAATCCTTGCAATTATTACTTGAAAAAAATGCTATTTTGGGCAAAAATCCCGGGCTTGGAATTTAATTGCCAACTATTTTAACTGTCTACTATTACACTCTTATTGCGCTCTTAATGCACTATGGCTTCGCTTAGTTTAATTCCTCAACGTTTAGTCACTCAACCAGAATCTAAGATATCTGCAACTCAAGCTCAACTACCTGTTGCGTGGTACGTTGACCCTGACATCTATGCTCTTGAGCAAAAGTACCTTTTCGCCAACGCACCGCACTACCTTGGCCATGAACTCATGGTGCCAAATGTGGGTGACTACCATGTGCTGGATTGGACCGGTGAGGCTAAAAGCTTGGTACGTCAGCAAGAAGCCATTAGTGTCATCAGTAATGTATGCCGTCACAGGCAAGCCATTATGCTGAAAGGTCATGGACACACGAAAAATATCGTTTGCCCTTTACACCGCTGGACATACAACTTAGAAGGTAAGCTTTTAGGCGCGCCGAATTTTGAGAAAAACCCATGTTTACATTTAGATAACCAACCCTTAATAAATTGGCAAGGTTTGTTGTTTGATAGCAAACGTGATATTGCCAAAGACCTTGCCAAGCTTGGCTGTAAGCAAGATTTTGACTTTACTGGTTACCAGCTAGAACGCGTCATGGTGGATGAATACAACTTCAACTGGAAAACATTTATTGAAGTGTATTTGGAAGATTATCACGTTGGCCCATTTCACCCTGGGCTCAATCAATTTGTTGATTGTGGCGCTTTAAATTGGGAGTTTGGTGATGAGTACAGCGTACAAACTGTAGGCTACAGACCACCAGAAAGCACAACTGACTCGGCTATTTACCGGCAATGGCAGCAACAAATATCACAATATCATGCCGCAACTACACCTAAGTACGGCGCCATCTGGATGGTCTATTATCCGTTCTTGATGATTGAATGGTATCCTAATGTACTGGTCGTTTCGCATATTATTCCACGCGCTGTAGATGCTTGTACTAATGTCGTAGAATTTTATTACCCTGAAGATATTGCTTTATTTGAGCGCGAATATGTTGAAGCTCAGCAAGCTGCTTATAATGAAACCGCGGTAGAAGATAATGAAATTTGCCAACGCATGCACGATGGTCGCCGCGCCCTGTTCTCGCAAGGACTTGACGAACGCGGTCCATATCAACACCCCATGGAAACCGGCCTTGAACACTTTCATATTTGGTATCGCAAACAACTCGAAAAACATGTCACTTAAACATACCTCGTGAACCAGCCAAACAAACAACCGCCTAAATTTAAACTTCCCAATCTAGGTAGTTTATGGATGCTAGTAGCCGCACTGGGTTTTGCCATCATGGGAGCCTTGGTGAAGGTAGGCGCACAAAAATTCAGTAGTAGTGAATTGGTGTTTTACCGTTCCATATTCGGCTTAGGCGTCATTTGGCTATATATCGCAGCCAACAAACTGCCATTAGCCACACCTGTCATGTTCAAACAAATGTCGCGCGCTGTGGTTGGCTTTGTTTCATTAGTGTTATTTTTCTATGCGATTGCACATTTGCCGCTCGCTACGGCTATTACACTCAACTACACATCGCCTTTATTTTTGGCCATATTTACCCCATTTTTATTACATGAAAAACCAAAAAAATCTTTGTTTGTTGGACTAATCATTGGCTTTATCGGCGTGAGCCTGCTACTTAAACCTAATTTCACCAGTGCAGATTGGCTTGCTGGCGGCATAGGCTTACTTTCGGGAATGGGCGCGGCATTCGCCTACATACACGTCAAACAGCTAGGTAAAGCCAACGAACCAGACTGGCGGACTGTATTTTATTTCACATTGATTTCAACGATAGGCGCGGGCTTATGGATGTTTTTTGATAGCTTCCATACGATTGAATGGCAAGATTTACCTGTTCTACTAGGCTTAGGTTTTTCTGCGACGATTGCGCAATTAGCCATGACGCGTGCTTACCGCACAGGCAATACGCTGGTTGTGGCGAGTTTGGCTTATGTCACAGTAGTGCTAGCAAGCTTATTTGGTGTATTTTGGTGGAGGGAGCATTTAAGTTTAGACGCTTGGTTTGCAATCGCACTGATTATACTCAGCGGGGTGATTAGCGTGCGCACCACTCAAGCACCTCAGCAGGTAGCTGTAAATCAAGCTGAGAAAACAGCACAAGAAACAATTAAAACAGTAAGTTAGCTGTTTATTTTACTAGACAATATTACTATTCAGCAGTAATCTAACTTTCCCACGTTAACAACACATGCGTCTTATGGCACATCAAGGCACTATTAGATGGTCGGTTAGTAGATGGTCGACATTAGTCTTAATGACTACAGCGCTTTGCAGTTGCGTGGGCGCGCCTATTGCGCAGCAAATTGTTCAATCCATATTATTGCATGGTGCTGACAAAGCTACTGCGGCAGCGATAGATGCAAATGAAGAAAAGCAAAAAATAGCCGCGCAGAATATGCCTCTTAAAGACACAACGCCAGATAAGTACGATATTGCTTTTCTCAATACAGGTTTTCAAGAAGTTAAACCTCAAATCGAACCTTTACCGCAGCAAACGTCAATAGACGAAGAAAAGCCTGTTCAACTGATGCAAGAAACTAAGTTAGTACAAGTTGAAGTTTGGAGCTTGCTGATAGGCGATGAAAAACAACATATTCTTGAAGTTGCTAAGAAGCAAGGTTCAACCGAACTACCTCCTGAAAATGAATGGCAACAAAGCCAAATTGCCATTGGAGCAACTAGCAACAGTAAGGCCAATAAACAGGAAGTGATTACATTCTTAATTCCAGCAGAAATTGGCAAGTTACATAGCGGCTCTAAAGCGCTGGTTGAGTTATCTACAGTAGGGCAATTAAGTGTAGCGCGCTACGCAGTGAATTAAACCAGATAAACTACCTACAGATATTAAGCATCGAGCAAACCGCTGCGCATAGCAATCAGCGCGATTTCTGCCGAGTTATTTGCATTCAACTTTTGTTTGATATTATAAAGATGCGTGCCTACCGTACGCGGACTTAAAAACAGGGTTTCGGCAATTTCATTAGTCGTTTTACCTTTTGCCAGCGCCATAAAGACCTCAAACTCACGCGGCGACAATACATCAACAGGGTTTTGATCGCCCGATAATTGCTGTATCGCCATTTGTTGCGCTACACTGGCCTCCAAATATTTTTTACCAGTCGCGACCACGCGAATCGCTTTAATCATCTCTTCAGCCGCGCTACGCTTAGTCAAATAACCCATCGCGCCAGCATTCAATACGCGCTTAGGGTGCACTGAATCTTCATGTGCAGACAACACCAGAATCTTGGCAGAGCTATCTTTAGCCAGAATCCGCTCAATCGCTTCCAAACCGCCTATGCCTGGCATCGTAATATCCATCACCACCACATGCGGCTTAAATTCCACAAAACGCTGTATGGCTTGCTCGCCGCTTTCAGCTTCGGCAATGACTTTAATATCAGAGTCTGACTCTAGCAGCATTTTAAATCCCATGCGCACCACTGCGTGATCATCGACTAACATTACATTGATTAAGCTCATATTTTATCCATTGTCTAAGTTTTAAATACCTAAGGTTATGACTGCAACACTTGGGGTATATTAATGTAGAGGGTTGTTCCTTGATTCGGTTCACAAGTGATAGTAAAACTACCGTGAAAGCCCTGCACTCGCTCGCGCATGCCTAGCAAACCAAAATGTTGGGTTTGGTCTACTGTTTTTATATTCATACCGACACCATTGTCTTTAATTGTCAGCGCGATATTAGCCGCCTCTGCATTGCTTATATCAGCTAATACCGCCAACTTAATATCGATTGTGTTAGCTTGCGCATGTTTAAGCGCATTATTAATGGCCTCTTGCACAATGCGGTAAATGTTGATGTTCAGCGTTTCACCAAGCTTATCCAGATGACCTTCCAAGCTTAAATTAATCTTCATCTCTGGATGAAGATTTTGCCAATAATGCACGGTGTCTTTTAGCGTTTCAGAGAGCCCAAGGTTGTCCAACGCACCCGGGCGCAGCTTGCGGACGATGTTATGCATGCCGTCGTAAATCTGGTTTGCGGCAGATACAATTACTTGCGCATTACTTGAAATATCAGGCGATTTTTCTTTGGTTTTATTGGCAATGGCTACCGCAAAAGTCTTAATTGCGGTCACATACTGCCCTAACTCATCGTGCAACTCTCTGGCTAAGCTTCGACGCTCATCTTCAATATGGCTTTGAATAAGCTGGGTTAATTGGCGATTCTCTTCTAACTGTCGCTCCGCTGCGAGTGACTCTGCCATGCGATTAAGACTATGCCCAATACGATCAAATTCGGGCAAGGTAAAAGTAGGTAATCGCGTACTTAAATCGCCCTTTTCCATGCGGTTAATCGATGCCAAAATACGATTGACAGGTCTTAGAGAATGGCTCAATAGCGCATAAACCAATACATTAAGTAGTACAAAAAAGATTAAACCAACCCACATCAATTGACTAAATCCAGCCCAAGCTTCACGAATGGAACCCGCCGCGCTTGATGAAACCACTAAAGTGCCATAGCGAATTTTACGTTCTACAGTCTCCGCTTTAGGGGCTACTAATTTAACAAACCATTCAGGTGGGTGGACGTTACTTTTAAAAGTAGATTCTGGCGATTCGTAAAGCACGTTGCCGCGCATATCGTAAAGCATAATATGGCTGCTACGCACATACCCTAGCGACTGCAAAAAGCTTTGCAACACCTTATGCGTTGGCCCATATTCTGGATTAAGCGCCGAGCTTATAATGACCGTATCAAGCAATTGCACCGTCACACGGCTTGCCGCCTCTACCCGCTCGCGAATAGAAATTCTGGTGTCGTTAACTAAAATCGTACCCACTACCAAAATAAAGGCTAGTGATAAAAGCGTAATCAATAAATTAAGTCGGAATTTTAAGCTCATAAATAGTAATGATTAGAGTTTAGTGAGTAAGGTTGTCATGACAAGTTAACATGTGTAGAGTTTAACAACTTTAATTCAATCACCATATAGTGTTAATCACTAAAACTACTGATACAAACCACATATGAAAACAGAGTTCATCATTGAAGCAGCGCTAGCAATTCAGCAAACAATTTTAGCTAATGAAAGCACGTTAGAGTCGCTAGACCGTGAAATTGGTGATGGTGATCACTACATCAATATGAAACGTGGCGCGACCACTGTTGCTGAAATGCAAGCTGATTTGGTAGCACTTAAACCTGATGAAGCTTTAAATAAAATAGGCATGAAGCTACTCAGCACTATCGGTGGCGCTTCTGGACCGTTACTGGCTAGTTTTTTCATGAGCATGGCTAAAGTATTGAAAGAAAATGGCGATGAATCAAACTTAAAAATAGCCGCAGCCTTTGCTGGCGGCGTACAAGCCATTATTCAGCGCGGCAAAGCAGGTCTCGGTGAAAAAACCATGCTTGATGTGCTTATTCCAGTTTCAAATCAATTTGTACTGCTAGCCACACAAAACTGCGACGTTAAATTGATATGCGCAACACTCATCAATACCGCCGAACAAGGCATGCTCTCAACTAAAGACCTAATCGCCACCAAAGGCCGTGCTTCAGGCTTAGGTGAACGTGCGATTGGACATATAGACCCTGGCGCCAAGAGTTGCCAGTTAATGATAGAAACTGTTTGTAAACTCTGTTTAAAATAATTAAATTTATGAGCGCAATCAGAACGAGGCACAAAAGACCGACATTTACGTATTTGTAAATGAGGTTTTTTGTAACAAAGTGATGATAAGCAAGGACAATAAAATGAAAAAATTCATCAATAAAGTTGATAATATCTTAGTTGAAAGCCTTTCTGGCTTTGCCAAAGCGCATCACGATTTGGTAGAACTTCACCTTGACCCAAACTTTCTAACCCGTGCTGAGAAAGCACAAAATAAAGTTGCCATTATCTCTGGCGGCGGCTCAGGTCATGAACCTTTACACGCAGGCTATATTGGCTATGGCATGCTGGATGCCGCCTGTCCAGGTCATGTGTTTACCTCACCCACGCCAGATCAAATGCTGATGGCAGCAGAGGCCGTGCATGCAGATAAAGGTATTCTATTCATTGTTAAAAATTACGCCGGCGATGTCATGAATTTTGAAATGGCGGCAGAAATGTTGCCTTTTGAGCATGCAACTGTACTCACTAGTGACGATTGCGCAGTGGTCAATAGCACTTACACCACGGGGCGTCGGGGTGTTGCGGGCACCGTGATTGTAGAAAAATGTGTAGGCAGCTTGGCGGAAACTGGCGTTGACTTGCAAGCGTGTAAAGCACTAGGTGACAAAGTCAATAATCGTACCGCCAGCATCGGTGTAGCACTCACTAGCTGCACCGTACCAGCAGCTGGGCGCGCTACTTTTGACATTAGCGATACTGAAATTGAAATGGGCGTTGGCATACACGGTGAACCAGGACGCAGACGCGAAACCATGCGCCCAGCAGATGAAATTATCGGCGATTGCGTTCAAGCTATTTTGATGGATTTTAAAACAAGAAATTTGCAGCCTTCTAAAAAGCACGAAGCTTTACTACTCGTTAACGGCTTTGGCGCAACACCGCTAATGGAGCTTTACCTCATATACAACACCGCCGCCAAACTATTCAACCTACATAATCTTGAAATTTCACGTTCGCTCGTTGGTAATTACACAACAGCTTTAGATATGGCGGGCGCTTCAATCACATTATGTTTATTGGACGATGAAATCAAACAGCACTGGGATAGCCCTGTACATACTGCGGCATTAAGATGGGGGAAATAAGCAAAGGTAAAAATTGTTTAAGCTAAAAACCTGCCTTTAAGCGCTTCTAAGTTAAGCTCTTTTAATATAGCCTCTAATCGCTCTTGCGCGTTTTTGCGTGGCTGACCGGTATATTTAGCAATAATCAGCTCGTTTTTCATTGAGTGTTCCCAACCTACTAGCTCCGTCACGGTCAATTGATAACCAGCAGCTTCTAGCTGCAAACAGCGCAACACATTGGTGATTTGGCTGCCAAACTCGCGCGTGTGAATCGGATGGCGCCAGATTTCACTTAAAGGCGTTTTGCCAAAACTTTCATTTTTGTGCTGACGTAACACTTCCGCCACCTCTGCCTGACAACAAGGCACTAGCACCATGTATTTAGCTTTTTTCTTTAATCCAAACTGAATCGCGTCATCAGTGGCGGTATTGCAGGCATGCAGCGCTGTCACAATATCCACAGTGTCTGGCAAAGTATTAGAGGTAATAGATTCCTCCACACTTAAATGTTCAAAACCCATACGTTCAAAATGCAAATCTGCCGCTAATTGACGAGATTTCTCAACCAATTCGGCACGTGTTTCTATACCAACCACCTGCCCTGCCGCATGCTGCTTAAGTAACAAATCATACAAAATAAAACCTAAATATGACTTACCTGCGCCGTGGTCCACCATGGTTGGGTTAGGATTTTTCGCCAAGACTTCATTAAACAGTGGCTCAATAAAATTCACCAAATGGTAAACCTGCTTGAGCTTACGGCGACTGTCTTGGTTGAGCTTACCGTCGCGCGTCAGAATGTGCAGAGCTTTGAGTAGCTCGATGGATTGGTTCGGTTTTATTTCGGGTATTTGCATGTGCGTATTTTAAGCCATAAACGCTTAACTAAAGATAAACACAGATAAAAACTTGATTTGTAGTACTAAATGTTAAAATGTCTTTATATAAAGAATTAAGTAGAAAATATAAATTTCGTTTCATCATCAAGAGATGACGAGGCGACAAGCCGAAGACAGTACGATTAGTACGGCAAGGCGCAGGCAACAAAGTCAGAATTGATGAGGAGATGAAATAAATGGCAATTCAATGGTATCCGGGTCACATGACCCAAGCACGCAAAAAAGCCGAAGAAACAATGGAATTTATGGACATTGTGATTGAGGTGCTGGATGCGCGCGTGCCTGAGGCGAGCCATAACCCCGTGATTAACGAAATGCGTTTATTTCGCCAGCGCCCTAACTTAAAAATACTCAACAAATCTGACTTAGCAGACCCTAAAGCAACTGAAGCTTGGCTGAATTACTTTAACCGCCAACCCAACACTAAGGCCGTTGCGCTTTCATGCAAAAAACCTGGTGAAGCCAATAAAATTTTGAAACACTGTTTAGCACTAACACCGCACCGTGGCACTCATTTAAAGCCCTTGCGTATGATGATTATGGGCATTCCTAACGTTGGAAAATCAACGCTAATGAACGCCCTGCTCAACCGCCGCGTAGCTAAAGTGGGCGATGAACCTGCTGTGACCAAAAGCCAGCAGCGCTTTGACATTAGTGAAACCATGAGCATTACCGACACGCCAGGCATGATGTGGCCAAAAATTCAGTATGAAAGCGACGGCTACATGCTAGCCGCCAGCCATGCGATTGGTCGCAATGCGGTAATTGATGAGGATGTTGCGATTTTCTTAGCCAACAACTTACTCAAAACTTACCCTGCGCTTATCAATGCACGCTACAAACTAGACACCATGAAACATGAAGGCGGATTTTTGGATGTACTCAAAATGGACGGTGTAGATTTACTCGAAGCCATCGCCAGACGCCGCTCATACAAACGCCACGATGGCTTATGGGATATGGAAAAAACCGCAGTCGCTTTTCTCACCGATTACCGCAGCGGCGCGATTGGCAGAATTAGCTTAGAAACGCCGTTAAGCCGCAGTGAAATGATGAAGGCAAGTGAACCGAATGTTGTCGAAGATACAGCTTCCGAGATAGACGAAGACGAAGCGAATTAAAACAGTACATTTCTACATGCATATTTATGCGATTGATATATCCAAACCGTAAACTCTGATTTATTGTATGCGCTAGGAGTTTCAAAATGCAAAAACAGGGTTTGCAGTTATTGAGTATGCTTGTTTTATTGGCGATAGCGACTGCCTGTAATTACAACTTTTTTGCCTCTTTGGGTATTACTGGGGTCACCCTGTTAAATTTGCTGGTTGTCGTGACGGCGGCTTATTTTTGTGAGTTCTTTGTCGCTTTAAGCACAGCGTTGCTAGCCTTCTTGGCGATTAACTATTTTTTCACCGAGCCGCGTTATACCTTTGAAGTTGCGCATGCTGAATCATGGACTAGTCTAGTTAGTTTTCTTATTGTTTCCACCGTTATTACATCACTGGTTAAACAACTCAAGTTTCAGTCACAACAGGCGCTTATCAATGCGCAACGAGCAGAGTTTGCCAGAACGCTTGCAGAGCGTTTGGCGCTAGCCAACAATATTGACAATCTGCTGTCGGAAACCTGCACATTACTGCAAAAAGAATTCAATAAGCCATTCGCTATCGCGATAACTCAGCCAGCCAATTCGGCAGAGTCAAAATATAGTTATAGCCTCTGTGTTCAATCTGATGTGGTAGAAGCGCCAGATAAGCGCTTATTGAATTGGGTTTCAGAGAATGGCAAACCGATTAGCCCTTACACGGACTACTGGACTGAATCTATCACGCAATCAAAACAGTGGCTGCTACCGTTCAACCGCTTACCAAGCGCTGATCCAATTTTAGTGGTTGATAAAGTTGATGATGAGGAAAGCATAGAGACTTATACGGCCATAAAATCGTGCGTGGATCAAATTTCGCAAGCTTATCAACGGCTCATCAATAGTGAAAAAGCCCAACTTGCAGAATTGGCAATTCAAGAAGAGGCCATTCAGAATGCACTGTTGGCCTCTATTTCGCACGATATGCGTACACCACTCACGTCGATTTTAGGGGCTGCGACAACTTTGCAGCAATCTAATTTGAATACTGAACAAACCGCCCAATTGACCTCATTAATTGCTTCTCAAACTCGATATTTAGCAAGTACTACCGAGAACATACTCTCGCTTATTCGCCTAGAATCGCATTCAGCAAGCCCCATTCCTATGGACTGGCAATCGCCAGAAGAGCTCATTGGAATTGTGATGGAGTTGTATAAAAACCGCGGTGAGACGCTCAATATTAAAGTCACGATGAGTGAACCAGAGCTTTTAATCAAAGGTAATGTCAATCTATTGACGCAGGCGTTGGTCAATTTGATTGATAACGCTAAGCAGGCGCATGCAGGCGATGAGCCGATACTGATTGAAGTTAGTAAAATAGACAACATGTTGAATATTAGCGTTAAAGACCGTGGAAATGGCTTCACACAAGGCATGGACTCAATAGCCATAAAAAAATTCATGACAACCAAAGCTAAAGGTTTTGGTTTAGGGCTTTCTATTGTGCAAGCCATTGCTAAATCGCACGGCGCGAATTTCAATCTTAGCAACAGACTTGGCGGCGGTGCATGCGCCACCTTAAGTTTTGTCGCGCCAGAAGTAGGTGTTATTGATGTCCAATAACCATATTTTAGTAATTGAGGATGATTTACAGATCAGTCAATTTCTACAATCCAGCTTGAAAGCTAATGGCTATCATACATCTTGTGCGCATACTATTGCAGAGGGTAAGCGCTTATTTGACGCCAACAAGCCTGTGTTGCTGATATTAGATTTGAATCTACCAGATGGCGACGGTAGAGATGTAATTTCACATGTTCGCCTAAATTCAGACATTCCAATACTGGTGCTCTCAGCGCGCCAAGCTGAGCAAGAAAAAGTTGATTGCTTTAACGATGGTGCTGATGACTACTTAGCTAAACCATTTGGCGTGAATGAACTGCTCGCCAGAGTTAAAGTTGCGCTCAAACGCACGGCGATGATGTCATTACGTGATGATGTATATCACGTAGATGAGTTAACAATAGACACCGTCAATTGCACGGTTTTATTAAATCAGCAGCCTGTGCATTTAACCCCAATCGAGTTTAAATTGCTTTTCATATTGGTGACGAAGCCAGGTAAGGCATTCACACATCGCCAACTGCTTACAGAAGTTTGGGGCGCCGAATATGTAGATGACACGCATTATTTGCGCATCCACATGGGGCGATTACGTGCCCGCCTAGAAACAACTCCTGCTAGTCCGCGCTACATATTGACCGAAGCTGGCATAGGCTACAGACTTGCCGCGACTTAAATTTGCAACCTTAATTAAAGTATCAATCTTGTTTATGTGATTGATACATCACCCCTGTTTTAATGACCCTGTCTCATTCACTTTCTTATTCAGACAAGGGCATTTAAAACACATCATGCATAACAATATAAAATCTAAGAGTCTGGCAGCACTTACTTTAGGGGCTATCGGCGTTGTTTACGGCGATATTGGAACTAGCCCGCTATACACCATTCAAGTCATTTTTAGCGAATCTACAGGTATCGCGCTAAATCAATCTAACATCATTGGCGCCATCTCTGCCGTGTTCTGGGCGTTGATGTTAGTCGTCATGTTGAAATACGTCATATTGGTATTACGGGCAGATAATCGCGGTGAAGGTGGCGTGATGGCTTTGCTAGCGCTCGCTATTTCAAGCTCAGGCTCTGCTCCAAATCGTAAAAAAATACTATTGGCTTTAGGTGTGTTTGGTGCTGCCTTATTTTATGGTGACAGCATACTCACGCCCGCCATCTCGGTACTTTCCGCGGTTGAAGGCATGGAGTTGATAAAACCAGAGCTATCAACATATGTGATTCCAATTGCGCTGACCATTTTAATCTCACTCTTTACCGTGCAAAAATATGGCACAAACACGGTCGGTAGGTTCTTTGGACCTATCGTCATTGTTTGGTTTGCCACACTAGGCATTGTTGGGGTTCATCACATATTACAAAACCCTGTCATCCTAAATGCATTAAATCCAATCTATGCGTTTCACTTTTTAGCCGACCGTGGAGCTGGCGTATTTTTAGCCGTAGGTGCCGTTACATTAGCTATTACTGGTGCAGAAGCACTGTATGCCGACATGGGGCACTTTGGTAAACCCGCCATACGCATCGCATGGACCTGCTTAGTGTTTCCAAGTTTAGCGCTTAATTATCTTGGTCAGGGCGCGTTGCTACTCACAACGCCAGCCGCGGTAAGCAATCCGTTCTATCTATCATTTCCACAAGAATGGTTAATACCAGTTGTGGTACTGGCAACAATGGCAACTATTATTGCCTCTCAGGCGGTTATTTCAGGTACGTATTCAATCACGCAACAAGCCATACAACTTGGCTTTTTACCTAGAATGCAAATTCAGCATACGTCTGCAAGCGAATCAGGCCAAATTTATGTACCCGCAATCAATTGGTTATTATTGGCTGCCGTCATCATGCTAACCATCGCTTTTCAAAACTCATCGGCTATTGCTTCAGCCTATGGTATTGCCGTGACAGGTACCATGCTGATTACGACGATACTCACTTACTTTGTGATACGCCACAATTGGAAATATCCCGTATGGCTAGCTTTGAGTGCAACTATCGCTTTCTTTGCCCTAGATTTATTACTACTGACCTCTTGCTCAGCTAAGTTTTTCAAAGGCGGATGGTTCCCAATTGCACTAGGCATCAGCTTAGTCACCATTATGTGGACATGGAAACAAGGTCGCGAAATTTTACTGCAACACATTCACGAAGACGACCCAAAACTCGAAGATTTTGTTAAGAGCATCACCCGCGATACCAAGGCTAGAATTGAACGCACAGCCATATTTCTTTGCGCAAATCCAGATACCGTGCCGCAAGCGCTGATGCATAACTTGAAGCATAATCAGGTGTTACATCAAACGAATCTGATACTCACAGTAGAGTTTGCTGACACGCCAACTGTAGAAAAAGAACAACGCTTTGATATTAAAGAAATTGGCGCGGGCTTTTGGCAAGTAAAGTTGCACTATGGCTTTATGGAAACACCTAACATCCCAAAGGCGCTTGCTGAGAGTAATTTGAACGGCTTTTCAATCGACCCATTCACCACTTCATACTTTATCAGCCGCGAGACAGTGATTTCCGGCCCTGGTGGCAAAATGGCGAAATGGCGGGATGATTTATTTGCTGTGATGTCACGAAACGCGGGTAGCGTGGTGGGCTATTTTAATATCCCAAGCAACAGTGTGATTGAATTAGGCACTAGAGTTCACATTTAAATGAAGTAAGCTTATTCACTTTTTTTAGTCAGTTGCTTACTAAATTCAATATCTAACTTACTGACTCGTTTAGGCGTTTGTGGACCATAAGCATTCACAAACGCCACAAAATCTTCCATCATCATCGGCTCACATAAACGCTCGGACTCTCCCCCGCCAGTGGCTAACAGTAGGCTAAACATAGCGCCGCTATTCATGGACATTGAATAGTTGTCATTGCCGCTACGTCGTTTTAGCCTATCAATCGCGGCACTGGCTCTGGTAGATCTTGCGCTCGATCGCATGCTATTCCTTTAACTTTTAAGTGCTTATTTTTGAGTCAGTAATTATGGCATGCTTTAATCATTTAATTGATAGCTTGTTATAGCCTTAAACGTTAAAATCTCTAGCTTAAGTTTTGCCCTCATATTTTGCTTTATCACGAGTGGGTGCTTCTATAAATTCAAGTTTTTACCCGTAAAGGGCATCACCACGACTGTAATCCGGCTAAAGCCAGAACAGTCGTGCGATAAGCTAACAAGGCGCGAGCAAAAAATTGCGCCGCCGCATATATTTGATATGTAAGAAGTAATTTTTTGTGAGTAACGCAGTTTAGCAACGAAAATTGGATTTATAGAAGTACTCACATGTTAAATTCTCTTAACTCGCCTCAGCGCGACGCTGTTAAATATCTCGATGGTCCATTGTTGGTACTTGCTGGTGCAGGTAGTGGCAAAACTCGCGTAATTACGCAAAAAATCAGCTATTTGATTGATGAAGCAGGTTATTCGCCTAAAGAAATCGCGGCGATCACCTTTACCAACAAAGCTGCGCGTGAAATGCAGGAGCGTGTAGGTAAGTTAATGGTGGGGAAAAACATCAAAGGCTTAACCATCGCGACGTTTCACTCGCTTGGTTTGCAAATGTTGCGCGCAGAAGCATCATTACTTGGTTATAAGCCACAGTTTTCAATCTTGGATTCATCGGACAGCTTTAAGATTCTTGCAGATATTCTAGCCACCACAGATAAGCAGCTGTTACGCAAAACGCAATCGCAAATCTCGCATTGGAAGAATGGTTTTGTTAACCCAGACCAAGCCAAAGCCACTGCCGAAGAAGAACTCACACATGCTGCAGCCAAGGTTTACCAGCTGTATCAACAAACGTTAAAAGCTTATCAAGCGGTTGATTTTGATGATTTAATTAAGTTGCCTGTTGAGTTGTTTGATGAACATGAAACCGCGCTTAATAAATGGCAACGCAAGCTGCAATATCTACTGATAGATGAATACCAAGACACCAACGCCTGCCAATACAAACTGGTAAAAATGCTCACCGGCGTGCGTGGGCAATTTACCGCAGTAGGTGACGATGACCAAGCCATTTACGGCTGGCGCGGTGCAGACGTAGAAAACTTACGCCAACTGACTGAGGACTTTAGCAAGTTAAAAGTTATCAAGCTAGAGCAGAACTACCGCTCTACGATACGCATTCTGCGTGGCGCCAACGCGGTAATTGCAAATAACCCAAAGCTTTTTGAAAAGAAACTTTGGAGCGATTTAGGCACAGGTGATTTAATTCAAGTGTCTGCATGCATGAGTGAGGAAGCAGAGGCTGAATCAGTCATCATGAAGTTGCAAGCACACAAGTTTGAGAACCGTACCAAGTTTTTGGATTACGCCATTCTTTACCGCGGCAACCACCAAGCGCGTATTTTTGAACAATACCTGCGTAATCACAAAATCCCCTACACCATCTCGGGCGGGCAATCCTTTTTTGATAAAGCTGAGATTAAAGACTTAATCAGTTATTTGCGCTTAGTGGCTAATGAAGATGACGACCCTGCATTTATCCGCGCGGCGACTACTCCGAAAAAAGGTATAGGTAACACGACACTTGAGCGCTTAGGCGAGTTTGCCAGCGCACACAAAATATCATTGTTTGCGGCGGCGTTTGAGGGTGATTTCCAAAATGATATAGGCAACAAACAGTTAGAAGATTTATTAAACTTTTGTACTTATATTCAAAAAATTCAAGAACGTGCTGTGCGCGACCCAGCAGGTGAAGTGCTTAACGACCTGCTTACCACCATACAATACGAAGCCTTTTTATACGACAGCGATGAGCCGCGCGCCGCCGAAAGCAAATGGAAAAATGTGCTTGATTTTATTGGCTGGCTGACAAAAAAAGGGGAAGCAAGCACTGAATTTGGCAATGAGACTGACGGTAAAAATTTACTAGAACTCACGCAAATGGTGTCGCTGATGAGCATGCTGGAAGGTCGTGAAGATGGTGAGCCTGATGCTGTGAAACTATCTACTTTGCATGCAGCAAAAGGTTTAGAGTTCGGTCACGTGTTCTTAATTGGCGTTGAAGAAGGCATATTGCCGCATCGCGAAAGTATCGATTTAGGCGTTGCAGACCCCACAAAAATTGAAGAAGAACGTCGTCTGATGTACGTGGGTATTACTCGCGCCCAGAAATCGCTGAATATTTCATGGTGCAAAAAACGTAAACGCGCAGGTGAAATGCAAATGTGTGAGCCTAGCCGTTTTATTGCTGAATTACCAAAAGATGATGTGCGTCACTTTGGCAACCCGTTTAATAAAGATGCAGAAGCCAGTAAAGAGTTTGGTAAATCAAAAATGGCGAATATTCGCGCCATGCTTAACAATAACAATTGATTCAATCTAACTGAGCATTTATTTGAGGCTAAAGCTCAAATAAATGCTCGTTATTAACTCAATGATTATTGACCTAAACGTCTACCGTAGCTCACCGCATAAGCCGCTGGGCGTGCTAACAATATTGGATCATCAGAAGCATTGATACCATCAACTAAAACCAGCGGATTAAACATCGTCGCTTTCTCAAACTTTACGCCGTCTGCATATACGTTTTTAAGCGTTAGCGTACCTAATTCAACTTGTTTTCTGGTTTCTGGCCAAACCACTGTAGGGTCATTCACAACATCACCTTTATCAGCCACTTGCACAGCAATTTTAAATTTAGCTGGTGCTTTGCTTAAACGTACTGGCAATTCGTCCATTAAATAGTTGGGCGTTGCTTGAGCTGCTTGTTCTTTTGTTAAAAACTCAGCTCCGTTGATTGGAGTGATGCGATAGCGGCCATATTGCGTTTCACCTTTGGAATTGGTAAATTTGAACGCGTTTACGCCGTAAAAACTCTCTGTTGCAAAACTAACTGGCGCTGGTTTGGGCATTTGTACAAAAGCCAGTGCTGCTGGATGTGAGCCTAAAAACTGTTCAACTGGCGTTGGTTTAGCCACATCAGGGCCGCTCGCAGCTATAGAATTTAGTAATCCTAAAAAGTCTTCAGGTTTGGCTGCAGGAAAGCCATTGGTAGAAATACTCACAATGTCCGTATAGGCGCCTTCTGCTAGCTGAAAGCGAATCGCGATGCCCTTAGGAAAAGCATTGCCATCGGCATCTGGAATCGTCGGTAGACCTGTGGCGTCTGAAAAACGCACAGTTACTGGGCTAGGTTTTGTTTGCAAATGAACCGCTTTGCTCAGACTTGCAGCTGATTTTGCTGGTACAAACTCGCCTTGCACGACAATGCCTTTTGCGTGATTAGCACGATAGCCTTGATACGGACCGCCTGATAATTTGGTCAGCGTGTTAACAATCTGCTCCACCACTGGTTTGTTGTTTTCAGCTACATTGGCATCTTCTGCATAAGCATTAGAAATGCTCAACACTAGCACTGAGAGTGCTAAACCTTTGATGTTTAATAGTGAGCGTTTTGAGTTCATAATATTCTCCTAGATTTTAATAAAGTGAAATGTGTAAAGCTAATGCGTATATTCTAATTACGGTGTTACTAATTTATTAATCAAATTAGTTCTAAGTAAAATGAGTTGGCTGTTTAGTTCTTTCAGCTCAGTTAACGTGCAACCTGTACTACAAGCAATTTGTGGATGTATATCAGCCGCCTGAGCTTGCAATAACTTACCCTGCTCTGTTAGCGTAATAATGACTTTGCGCTCATCTTCTATAGCGCGTTGGCGCTGAATTAACCCTAATTTTTCTAGGCGCTTAAGCAGTGGTGTTAGCGTGCCAGAGTCAGAAAACAATCGTTCTCCAATGCTATTGACGGTCACACCGTCTTTTTCCCATAGCACCAATAACACTAAATATTGCGGATACGTCAGCTTGAGTTTTGCTAACAAAGGCTTATACGTCTTTGTCATACTCAATGAGGCTGAGTAAAGCGCAAAGCATAGCTGCAAATCCACATTTAAGACTTGAGCACTTGCCTGAGGTGTTGTTATATTTTCCATGATCGAAATAATACATCACAATTAAATTGTGTGCAATATAATTGTGATGTATTAAAAAAATATGCTTGAATTTATATACTAGCAAGCGATGTATAATGTGCTTATTTAGCAAACAACACAGATTAAAGTACACCTTAGTACAGTCTCTCATTTAATAAATCCTGAATCTCTTAGTAAAGACTTACAGCACCGAAAGCAACAGAATCATGCCTTACATTACATTAGATAACGCTTCACTCGCCTTTGGACATCATGCACTTTTAGACAAAGCCTCATTTCAATTAGATGCTGGCGAACGCGTCGGCCTGATTGGTCGCAATGGTGCAGGCAAATCAAGCTTACTAAAAGCCATCGCTGGCACCATTAAGTTAGATGAAGGCACAGTATGGCGCTCACCAAGCGCGCGAATAGTGTATGTTCCGCAAGAACCTGAATTGGATACCACACACACAGTGTTTGAAGCGGTGGCTGAAGGCTTGGGCAGCCTACAACAAACGATTATTGACTATCACCAAGTCACCCATGATATGGGCATGCCAGATGCAGACATCGATGCTTTGATGACCAAAATGCAGCATCTACAGCATGATTTAGATACGCAAAATGGCTGGGCAGCGCAATCTCGCGTTGAAACCGTGCTGAGTCGCTTAAACCTAGATGCCGATGCTTTAGTGTCTACTTTATCAGGTGGCTGGCGAAAACGCGTTGCCCTAGGCCGCGCACTGGTGGCAGAGCCTGAAGTGCTACTACTGGATGAGCCAACCAACCATTTGGATTTAGAGGCGATTGAATGGCTAGAAGAACTATTATTGAGCTTTAATGGCTGCGTATTGTTTATTACCCATGATCGTCGATTTTTAAATAGGCTTGCAACGCGCATAACCGAATTAGACCGCGGCTTACTTACAGACTTCGTGGGCAATTTTGCAGATTATCAAATTAAAAAAGAAGAGTTAATTGCCGTAGAAGAAGTTCACGCGGCTAAGTTTGATAAGTTTTTAGCGCAAGAAGAAGTATGGATACGCCAAGGCATTAAAGCACGCCGTACTCGTAATGAAGGCCGCGTTCGTCGCTTAGAAGCACTACGCTTAGATCGTGCCGCTCGTCGTGAACGACAAGGCAATGTAAAACTGAATTTAGATGCAGGCGAACGTAGCGGAAAACTGGTTGCTGAACTAGAAAACGTCAGCAAAGCCTATGGCAATAGAACGCTGATTAATAACTTTAGCACGCGCATTTTACGTGGCGATAAAATCGGCCTACTAGGCCCGAACGGTATTGGTAAAACCACCCTACTCAAGCTTATTTTAGGTGATATTGAAGCTGATAGCGGCAATGTGGAACGCGGCACTAAAATTAACGTAGCTTATTTCGACCAAATGCGTGAACAGCTAGATGAAGAAGCGACACTGGCAGATACCATTAGCCCAGGTTCGGACTTCGTAGAAATCGGCAATGAACGTAAACACGTGATTAGCTATTTAGAAGATTTCCTATTTCCGCCACAACGTTCGCGCTCACCAGTGAAATCGCTATCAGGTGGTGAACGTAACCGCTTATTACTAGCACGTTTATTCGCCCGCCCTGCCAATGTATTGGTATTAGATGAGCCGACTAACGACTTGGATATCGACACATTAGAACTACTCGAAAGTCTGCTGCAAGAGTTTGCAGGTACGCTGTTCTTAGTCAGCCATGACCGTGCGTTTTTAGAAAACACCGTGACACAAGTCATTGCCTTTGAAGGTAACGCAGTGCTTACCGAATTTGGCGGCGGCTATGATGATTGGCAACGTTACACACAGCAGCGTCTGGAAGAGAAAAAGTCACAGCAAGCTCAAGCGGCTAAATCTACTACAAAACCTAGCAGTACTGCTCAAGCTAAACCAAGCTCAAAACTAAGCTTTAAAGAAGAGAAAGAGTTAGCAGCAATACCCGCAGAAATTGAAAAACTAGAATTAGAGCAAACCAGTATCAACAGGCAACTAGCTGATGGCGAACTCTATAAGACGCAAGCTGCGTTAGTCAAAACCTTGCAAGCAAGACTTATTGAAATTGAAAGTTTGCTAGAAACATCACTGGCTCGATGGGAAGAGCTGGACGCTAAAAATCTGTAAAAATAAGATCTTATAAAAACATCTAAACTTTCTAGCAGTAGCATTTACAAAAATGTCGCTGCTAGAAAATGTACTGCAAGCTTTATGCTTTTTTATGTTTTTTGTTCATTTCAATTCGTTTTTCGCGCCATTCGGTTAGCTGCTCATCATCCAACTCAAGCTGTATCGCTAACACCTCTATCAGGCTCAACTTCTTTTCTTCTTCTCTACGCGTTAACTTGCTACGCATTCTACTTTGTAATCTTTCTACTTCTTCCTGAGATAAGTTTTTTGCTTTTTCCATGTACTCTTCGCTAGCGTATTTAATTTTCAAGTCGTACTCCCCAGATTTTTAGCACTTAAATATAACGACAATAATCGATAAGTATAGTTAATCAGCAACCCACTTTTATGACATATTTATGAAGATTTAATATTGGCTTTACCGCTCTGTCATAAAGGCTTGATGCGGACTCCAGCCGCATTAACTCTAAGCAAACAAGTCATCCCTTATTAGCCTAAATGCAGTATGATTTGATATCTAAATTTCAAGATTTTGGAGCTTATGCATGAGAAATATCTTAATCGCCAACTCAAAGGGTGGGAGCGGTAAAACTACCATAGCGACAAATCTTGCTGGTTACTTCGCCTCTATTGGCGGGCGAGTATTACTATCCGATTTAGATAGACAACTTTCATCTACCCATTGGGTACAGCGCAGGGCTGCGGAATTACCCATCATTCACACCTCCAACCCGCGTAGCAAAACATCATCAATAGACCCCGACTGGATTATCACAGACTCACCAGCAGGATTTCGCGAGGAAAAACTTTCTGATGCAGTTAAGCAAGCAGACTGTGTCATTGTCCCCATACAACCATCAGCCTTCGACATAGGCGCTACCACGGATTTTTTAGATTTACTCGCAGAAGAAAAAGCTATCCGCAAGAATAAAACCTTTGTAGCCTTAGTCGGCATGCGGGTGAATAGCCGTACTAATGCAGCAGGGACACTTGCCGAGTTTATGGAACAAACGGGATTTCCAATACTCACTTATCTTCGTAACGCACAGGTATATGCCACAGCCGCAGAGCTCGGTGCAAGCTTGTTTGATATGCGCCCTTCTCTTGTTGCTCAAGATATTGAACAATGGGCGCCATTGCTTGATTGGGTGAACGAAACGACTGTAGATGAAAGATGAGTCAATTTAACTTCATGAGGTTGCCTCATGAAACTCGCCAATATTCAAATATTAAAGAGTATTAGTGATAAAGCTAGGCAAAGCGTTGAGTTCGTAGAGATTAATTAATGATGACGCTAGACCTTATACAATTTAGCAGCTACTCGTCATAATGTGATTGGTTAGTTAGCTTTTGTCACTGACCTTAATATTTTTGGGCTCAAATAATATTCTTTCTATGGCATTCTGAGATATACCAGATTTAGCCATCAATTTCACAGCTGCCAAAACTCGACCATTTTCTTTCAATTCAAGGGCTCGTCGAATGACTTCATCTAACTTGCTAATTATTGGCTCTTTCATTACAGCATCCCGTTAGATTATTAATTTTAGAATTTAAAAGAAAAATCTGACTAGATTAATTTTTTATACAGCTAAATTTGGTAACTTCTATAGACTTACTCTTTCTCGACGCTTATTGGAAAATTCAATTAATGAAGCAAAATTTCGTTAGGCTCATGCATTTTGCAGTTGATGCAGTCGCTAGTTAGACGTAATTTTTTGGATTGACAAGTACCAAGCCAATTCATATAAGCATCGGCATACTCTGTTCTAAATTTTACTGAGTTATCAATTAGATAGTTGATAATTATTGCTTGTAAACATAACTCTTCTTTTAAGGCAGACTCTTTGGTGTAATTTTCCCAAATATAAAATTCCGGCTCAATCAAATTTTTACGCATTTCTTCTCTATACCCAAATAACGCATAAAAACTGGGTACATCATTTATTTTATGTACTTTGATGTTGTCATCAGTAATCCACATAAAATTAAAATTATTTTTATCTAATAGGTGATATTTAAAGAAAGGCATTTGTTTATTAAACATATGATTCCAAAAATATTTATCAACCATTAAAGCTTAAACCATATAAGCTATGACACAACAGACTATAGTCCGTTTGCTTATAGTCCGTTTGTCAATAGTCTGTTGTAGCGAACCCTCGCCAGATATAACATTTCGCATCTTTTTTGAAAGGAAACTTTCTACCTCGCCTCTTTTGCGTCGGTGGTGACCCCTATTTTGAACATTCAACTTGCTTTACGGCGCATTCGGGAACAAAAAGGCATATCTCAAGATCGACTTTCAGAATTAGCTGGTTTAGATAGAACATACATATCATTAATTGAGTGTGGAAAACGCAACCCTAGCCTCGCAACAATAGATAAAATTTCGCATGTTCTTGGTGTTAAAACCTGGGAAATACTCAAGTACATTCAGGAAACTAATTGCGAAAACTCTTTCCCGGTAGAGCCTAATTAATAATGTGGAGTCTTCTCGCTATCTGCTAGCGCCCTTCAGTGTAGTATGTCCCACAAGATAGTATTAGTCAGCTCTCAGCAGTGGAAAGCGGTTTTGAAAGTGTTTCGGTAACACGAACCCCTACGCCTTACAGGGCATAGAATTTTATAATGGTTTTACCGCACCACAACTTGCATTAATCCACTTACCGTTGATATCAGCCCGCTCGTTCACTGGGGCGCCTTGTGCTTCGCCAGTGAAATTAGTTTGCCCTGCAAAAGCCTCAGGCGTTGTAATGACGCCCACCGCAGTGCCATTACCATTTAGTTCAGGGCTAGTACAAACGAAGTCAACTTTGTAGTTGTTGCCGCTACGGGTCGCACTCTTAGAAGTGCAACCTAATTGCGGTTGATAAAAATTAGGCAGCATTTTCTGGTTCGCCATCTCTGGTGTGATGCATGCTTGGGAAACTGCAGCGCCATTTTCAATTTGTGGCATTTCAAACCCGTAATCTTTGGCTAAGTCTTTAATGCTTTGCATTTGGTCTGGCGGCAGGTGTTGTGCTAGTAGCAACAAATCAGACGTAGTGGTGATTTCCCATAATCCAGGCCGCATGTTGGTCTCAGCGGCGTTTGCTATAGGTACTAATAATGAAGCTATTATGGTTAAACCTGCTAGAGCTTTGTGCATTTAGTCTCCTAGACAATATGTGACGTACACATTCTTGGAGGCAACATACTCAAGTTAAGTTCAGCTTAATTGAGTTTCAGGCCGGCACTGCAAAAAATCTAAAAGAACAGAAATTTTACTGCCACAGAAGTTGGCACTATAAATGTTGCCGTTACAAATATGGCTGTGAATATGGCACGCAAGACTTTGTTAGACTCGAAAGGTACAATTTCTAATCTATCTTTATGGTAGGTTTGGTATGTAGTCATTTAAATCTCCTGAAGAAATTTTTGGTTTCCTAGTTGTTGCAAATGAAGTGGGTAACTTCAATAAATGCGTTAGGGGAAAAATAACTTTATCAGAGTTTTATGTCAGATATATGTATAACAACTCAATGTGTAAACCTTAATTTCACCTTGCTTTTGATTACTTGGTTAAAAGTAATAATATAGTTGAGATAATTAAATTAGGACGATTGATATGAGCAACCTTATAACTTCACCTGTCACAGCGCTGTTAAAGCAAGAAGGCATTGCTTTTGATGTGATAGAAATTCCATTAACCGAAGATAAAAAACCTGTTCGGAATCTTGAAGAGTTACTGTTGAAGCAAGGCGTGGATCCACAATCTGTTGTAAAAAGCGTGCTATTCAAAACAGCTTCAGATAAGTTTGTTTTACTAGCTGTTGCGGGCGGAGGCCGTGCTGATTGGGCAGTGTTACGCAATCATTTAAATGAGCGTAAGTGTCGCATGGCTGAGTTTAATGAGGTATCAGAAGCCACAGGATATATTGTTGGCGCTGTTCCACCCATTGCGCTGCCAGAGTCTATTCAAGTTTTAGTAGATAATAGTGTCAAAGACTATGAAACCGTAGTGATTGGTAGTGGCGTTCTGGGATTTGCTTTATCTCTGAAAGGTGCTGATTTACTTAAACTGCTAGGTAATGCAGAACAAGGATTATTCACAAGCTTGTGAGTACTCAGAAGCTGGCGCTCAACGCTTAACTTGAAACGTTTTGTGCCAATCCACAGGTATATTGTGGCATTTGGAGATGGTTTATTTAAATATCGATAGTGGCAACTACCAATATAAAACCTGCTATATGGTGCCCCCGACACGAATCGAACGTGTGACCCTCCCCTTAGGAGGGGGATGCTCTATCCACTGAGCTACGGGGGCGTATCAAAATTTCGGCTATTTTCTCACATTTCAATCCATCTCGTATTAGTGTTAACATAACTTATTGTTAATTACCCAGTAATTGCTCATTAAGCAGCAAAAACCAAATATATGACACTCAAGTTAATCTTTTACACAGGCGTGTTGTTGTTAGCATTTTTTGGGTATCGTAGTTATGCCATGGCTGGACGAGCCCTGCAAATCGGCGATGATGCGCCTAGCTTCACGCTTAATGACGCGCAAGGGCAGACTCATTACTTATCTGATTACGCTGGCAAGTATCTAGTGCTGTATTTTTATCCTAAAGATGACACGCCAGGTTGCACAAAAGAGGCGTGTCATTTTAGAGACGATATGTCGCAGCTTGAAAAATTAGGGGCAAATGTTGTGGGTGTCAGCGTTGATAATAGCACCTCGCATGCTGATTTCGCCAAGAAGTATCACTTACCCTTCCCATTATTAATAGACGCCAATGGCGCTGTGGCAGAAAGCTATCAGTCGCTAACAAATCTTTACATTGTAAAAATCGCAAAGCGTCATACTTTCATAATTGATCCCGCAGGTAAGATTGCTAAGGTGTATACGAGTGTGGACACTTCTAACCATTCGCAGCAAATTATTGATGATTTAAAGCTGTTGCAGCACAAGTCGGAAGTAGCTAAATGAGTCATTATTGCTAGGTAAGATAGAGAATTTAACAATGTAAGTTAACTAAAATAATAATGAATTTCAGCCAAACATTACCGTTAAATATTGCTTTAATCATCATGCTATTGTCTTTAATAGCAGTCGGCTTTTATTACATCAAATTAAAGAATAGCGAAGAACTTTGGAAATTTGCGTTAGAAGGCGCTGGTGACGGCGTTTGGGATTGGGATATAAGTAACGATAAAGCTCATTTTTCTGATCGTTATAAAGAGATGCTAGGCTTTAATAATGAAGAGATTGATAGCAGCATAAAAGAATGGAATAACCGCGTGCATCCTGATGATGCAGCATCGTTGGATGAAGCAATCAAAAACTATTTGTCGGGTAAAGCAGAAAAATATATCCACGAACATAGGGTGATCTGCAAAGACAAAAGTATTAAGTGGGTACTATCACGCGGCATGATAGTAAAGCGCGATAAGCATGGTGCACCATTGCGCATGGTAGGCACACACACCGACATTACTGCACGAAAATTACTGGAAACTCGTTTAGAAAACCTTGCGCATTTTGATGCTTTAGCCAACGTACCTAATCGTACATTGTTTAACGACAGGCTTAAGCTGGCGCTTTCTTATGCAAAGCGTGAAAAAAAGATGCTTGCCGTCATGTTTATTGACTTAGATCTATTCAAAGAAATCAATGATTTATATGGTCATGAAACCGGCGACATCGTACTTAAAAAAGTCTCTCGACAATTAGTTTCATGTGTACGCGAGTCTGATACCGTCGCACGTATGGGCGGTGATGAGTTTGTCATTTTACTGCCGATTATTGACGATATAGAAGATGTGAAATTGGTTGCTAGCAAGATTGTAGAAGCAGTTGCTCAGCCTATTAAAGTCGCTAAAACACATCTACACATTACTTGCAGCATAGGTATCGCTATCTATCCACAACATGGTAAGGACGAGAAGTTATTAGTGATTAATGCCGACATGGCAATGTATCAAGCTAAAAATAGTGGCAAAAACCAAGCTAAATTTTTTGAAGAAGCCATGTTGAAGAGTTAGATACTTTGACGTGCACATCAAAGCGTCTCAGTTCTGTTTAAACAAATGCTGCTTTATTGCTTGCTAGGTAATCTGCTAATTTAGTTAAAGGTCGCCCTAACAACGCCTCACCATCTGGGCTAACTACCGCAGCTTGATTTGATGCGAATACTTCAAATAACTCTAGCACGCCTTTTGCCTGCCATTCTGGCCAACCAGCCCCTAATAAAGATTGCAACGTAGTGTTTTCATCTGGTGATACATAAGCCACATTTCGCCCCGTAATATTGCTAAATGTATCTGCAATATTCTGACCTGAAAGCAACTCTGGACCAGTCACGTTATAAGCTTTTCTCTCATGGCCGCTAGTCGTTAAAGTATTGGCTGCAATTTCGCCAATGTCTTTAACGTTAAGCGGTGCAAATTGCCCCTCTCTAACGCCAAAATAAAACGCACCCTGCTTCACGCCATCGGCCCAGCCAAGAAAGTTTTCTTGAAACCAGATTGTGCGCAAATGCGTCCATGGCAAACCTGAGGCTTCAAGATACTTTTCTGCTTCGCGGAATTGGCGTGCAAACAATATGGCTTCCCACTCGGCGCCTACTACAGAGTAAAGCACTACCTGTTTAACAGTGCCTGCAGCAACCGCAGCATCAATAGCATTTTTTGCATGCTGTGCACGATTTTCAACATTACCTGGAATGATGAATACTTTCGTGACGCCTTCAAAAGCGGCCGTCAGCGTTGCTGGCGCATCTAAGTTAATGACAGCGGCTTCAATTGATGGGTATTGCTGTTGAAGCTGCTGCCCTTTCTCTGTACTTCTCACGCCCGCACGGATGACGTACTGACCACCATTTTTTTGAATGAGTGACTCTAATGTAGCCACGCCATTATTACCGGCTGCGCCAATGATTAAAATTGTTTCTGTTTGCATCGTAGTTCTCTTATAGTTTTAAAAATTTTGTTAGTAAGGTAAGTCGAATAAAAGAAACTCAACCTCATTTGGATTGGCAAACGCTATTAAAGAAATATCTTTAATTTTTAAAGCGTCACCCGTTTTTAAGGTATTGCCATTCACATCAACCTGCCCACGAATAACATGCACATAAGCGCTACGGCCTGCTTTTAAGCTATGTTGTACTTCTTGATCTGCTGTATTCAAAATTGAGGCATAGAGATAAGCATCTTGATGAATTAGCACAGAGCCATCCTTACCATCTGGCGAACCAATTAAACGTAAACTACCAACTTTAGATTCCGTATCAAAATGTTTCTCCTCATAGCTAGGCGCAATGCCTTTGACATTCGGCTCAATCCAAATTTGTAGAAAATGGACACGCTCAGCACTTGAGTGATTAAACTCACTATGGCGGACACCAGTACCAGCGCTCATTCTTTGCACGTCACCATACTGAATGACTGAGCCAGTACCCATGCTATCTTTATGCTCTAATGAGCCGCTTAATACATAAGTGATGATCTCCATATCTTCATGCCCATGAGTACCAAACCCTTTACCGGCTTGAACACGATCTTCATTAATCACGAGTAATGGACCAAAACCCATCGCTTCAGGATTGTAGTAATGTCCGAATGAGAATGAATGGTTTGATTGCAACCAACCATGGTCTGCGGCACCGCGGCTACTATTTTTATGAATGTCTAACATGGTGATCTCCTTTTAAGTATTTACAAAATCATCAATAAATTAGAATATAATTAATGTCTAATTACTCTTATTTATTAAGCATGTGTGCAGTATGAACTGGAATATGAAAGATGAAAAACGGAAAAAATATCAACCTATCATCGAAAAAATCGAATGTTTAGAATTAGCTTAGATGCATTACTGATATTAGACGCCATTGATCGCCTAGGATCTTTTGCAGCCGCGGGAAATGAGCTATACAAAGTACCCTCAACGATTTCGTACACCGTGAGCAAACTAGAGCAAGATTTAGGCGTACAAGTATTCGAGCGCTTAGGTCCCAAAGTCGCTATTACTAAAGCGGGAAGTGAGTTACTAAAAGAAGGTCGCCACTTACTAAAAGCCGCAAGCGATTTAGAGCACCGAGTCAGAAGAGTCGCCTCAGGTTGGGAGACCGAACTGACAATAGGTATGGATTCAGTATTCTCTCCAACCTCATTGATTCATGACGTGACTGAGTTTTGTAAGGTTGCCGACCTGACAAGACTGAAATTCTCGCAAGAAACGCTCTCAGGTACTTGGGAAGCATTACTTGATAGGCGAGTAGACCTACTGGTGGGGGCAGCTGGTGAAGGGCCTTCTGGTGGCGGCTATCACTCACATCTCATCGGCTATATGGACTTTGTGTTTGTGGTTTCACCAAACCACCCTTTAGCTAGCATTACTAGCCCACTAAGCAAAGCCGACCTTAGTCAGCACCTCGCTATCACCGTCAGCGATTCTGTTAGAAAAATGCAACCAAGAACCGTAGGTCTGCTTTTTGGACAAAATACCCTAGCAGTATCTAACATGCGCGCAAAATATGAATATCAATTAGCTGGCATGGGTTTTGGCTTCATACCTGAACCCATTGCACGTCAAGCAATCGTATCTGGCTTATTAGTCATAAAAGAGGTAGAGGAGCCGCGCAAACCTGAACCAGTTTACTTAGCATGGCGCACAGAAGAAGTAGGCGCTGGTTTAGCTTGGTGGATAGAAAAAATGAAAAGCCCAGATTTACTGGAAAGGCTATGGTCTTCTTTTAACTAACAGCGCTCAAGAAATAAGCATCGCCGAAACTGATTAATATCTCGCTGTTTAAGTGAAGGGAAATAGATATTACGCAACAAATCACAACTAAAAAAAAGCAAAAAAAAGACCTACAAAAATTGTAGGTCTTTTTTATATTTGGTGCCCGGAGCCGGAGTCGAACCGGCACACCCATAAGGCGAGAGATTTTAAGTCTCTTGTGTCTACCAATTTCACCACCCGGGCGGATGGAAGGTCTACATCAAATTACGGAGCGTATTCTAACACTGTAGTACGCATTTTTCTAAGCAAAAAATAAGTTTTTTTACTGTAAAACGAAAAATATTTATACTTTTTTGCTTTACTTTTAAATAAATCAAAAAAAGGCAGCCTAGGCTGCCTTTTTTATTTACATTAAAGATTAATTACTATGCAAACTTATTTTTTCTGCTCACGCACTAGCTCTACGCGACGATTAACCAAGTTACCCTCTTTTGGATCATTCTCGGCGATCGGCTTGCTATAACCGTAACCCTTTGCTGATAAACGTTTAGCATCTATACCTTTTTTAACTATATAGTCCATTACAGCTTTAGCACGCTTCTCTGATAAGCGTTGGTTATAATCCGCTTTTGACGTATCTCTTTGGTCGGTATGGCCACCAACTTCGATGTTTGAATCGCCCCACTCTTTCAAGGTGATAATCGCGTTATCTAATACTGGATATGAAACTTCTTTAATCTTAGCGCTGTTAGTTTCAAACTGTACATCTGGCACGACTTTATTCGCCATTGGTTTAACTTCTACTTTTGCCGGCTCAACTACTGGCACTGGTGCTACTGGCTTAGCAATAGAGATAGTCGAACTCAGTGGTTTTGCATCAGCTAATAGCGCTGCTTTATCTACAGTCATTTGAACTGGTGACACAGCTTGACATATATTTTCATCATCCATGTAACTCTCACGCTTGTACTCAGGCAAGCCGCCACGCGCTGCACCAATTTTATTCAGCAACTCGCCCTGACCTGCATAGGTTCGTGCATAAGCGGTTTGAATATCGTACTCAACATTTGCTAACGCGCGTCTAGCTTGAAAGTACTCATTTTCAGTATCTAACAAGTCTAATAAAGTACGCTGACCAATATCGAACTGCTTGCGATAAGCTTCGCGAGCATTCTCAATTGAGTTTTTATGCTCGGTACGATATTTTTCCTGCTCTTTTAACTGTTGAATATCGTTATAAGCAATCACTACCAACTGGCGAGTATCCACACAGGCTTTATCGCGTAAATCTTTCGAGTTATTAAGCTTCTCTGCTGTTTGTTTAATAGCATTTCGATCTGAAAAACCATTAAATAAATTGAAATTCACGGTTAATTCAAGCAAGTCAGCTGCGCTTGAACTAAATCTGCCATCGTTGCTAACACCTAAGTTCTTACGTGCTTGTAAATCTAACTTAGGGTAATAGCGAGATTCTCTGGTTTTAATTTCATCTTTACTAGCTTGAATGTCTTCTATCGTCGAAAGTAAATCCGGGTTTTGATTGTATGCAACTTTTAAAGCTTCAGCAGAAGTTGGCTCTACCCCTGCATTAAAAAATGTTGGAGCTTCTAACGTTTCTGGTGGTAGCTCGCCATATAGACGTTGCATACGCGCAGTAACATCATGCAAATTAGTTGTTTCAGTCAACAAGTTAGCTTCTGCCAACGCTAAACGTCCAGCCGCTTGCTCTAAATCGACCTTACGGGCAACGCCAGCGCTTACACGCTCTTGGATACGATCAAATAATTGCTTATGTATCACGTAGTTTTCTTTTGCATACTGGCTCAATTCGCGATAACGATTAGCATCGATGTAGGCGCGCATGAACTCCAACGTCGTATTTTGCATCGCACTTTGCAGTTCATAATAACGTACGCGGTTTGCATGCCCTAAACGCTTAACTTCATTACTTGTGGCAAAGCCATCAAAAATCATTTGTCGCAAAACTAGTTCATTGTTAGAGCGAGGAATATTTGTACCGTCTCCAGGCTTAATAAGCTCTTCTTGTCTCCTATAAGTAGAGACAATATCTGCTTTTGGTAGGAAGTTGCCTTGTGCAACATCCTGCTCGAAACCTGATTCTAAAAAGCGGTGATAACGGGATTGCACTTCTGGATTTGCAGTAATGGTTTTCTCAACCATATCTTTTAATGTGACTAGTGGCTCAACAGCAAGAGCTGTGCTGCTTGTAAACCCACCTAGGCAAGAAACCAAAGCTAAAGTAATTAGTTTATAGCTAAAATTGTTATTCAAAATTTATTCCCATAGTTTTCATTAAGCATTCATAAAGTTGAAAAATGCAAAGCTGCTTCAACGATTTAAATCCATCAACCAGATACGCCATTTACTAACATGGCAAGCACAACAGTAGAGCAATAACCATACCAAGCTTAAATCACTCTTAAAATTCAGAAGTTCTATTTGCAAAAGAAAATACGTACATTTAGTAACACTTTTCTATTTAAGGCTCGCGACATAATACATATCGACACTCATAAAATCAACAAGCGCTTGTTTTATCTGTATATTTTCAATGATTATTAACAATAGTTTACAATCTTACATGTCGTTAAATCGATACTTATCTCTTACAGCGAGTCGTTGTATATGCATACAGAAAACGTGCTTTTTTCAAATTATAATCAGCAGGAAATCACACAAGAAAATTGTCATCATTCACAACACTAGCGTTTAATATCAGACAATTGAATAACCCACACGCTGTTAATCACAAGCGAACCTAGTCTTTAATCGGAATTTCATTAAAAATCGATTGGTTTAGTATTTAAGTTGGTTGATAATAGTGTTCTTATCTAACTAACCCCTCATTTTAATGTCATCTCCTACTGGCAGTAAAACAAAGCTCCCCGCACTTACCTTAGCCGCACTTGGCGTAGTATTCGGTGATATCGGTACAAGCCCTTTATACACAATCAAAGAAGTATTCTCCGTAGGTACCCACCCTGTACCGCTCACTGAGGCTAATATGTACGGCATATTATCGCTGATTGTTTGGGCGCTGATTATGGTGGTGTCGGTCAAATATGTTGCTTTCGTGATGCGAGCAGATAACCGCGGCGAAGGCGGCATTATGGCTTTACTTGCTTTAGCTAGTCACAACGCAGGTAGTAACATTAAGAAGCAACACACCATCATGTTGCTGGGCATTCTAGGCGCATGTATGTTTTATGCGGATGGCATGATTACCCCCGCTATTTCTGTTCTGTCTGCCGTCGAAGGGCTTGAACTTGCGGCGCCGATACTTCATCCACTTATATTACCGATTACATTAGTAGTACTTTTCCTTTTGTTTTGGGCACAAAGTAAAGGCACTGCACTGGTCGGTGCCTTTTTTGGTCCAATCATGCTGCTGTGGTTTGGTACTTTAGGTGTTCTAGGCATACAAAGTATCATGCAAAATCCAAGTATTCTGCATGCCTTAAACCCGATTTATGCTATTCACTTTTTTACTGTAAGTCCGTGGATTGCCTTTGTTGCACTTGGCGCAGTAGTGCTAGCAGTGACCGGCGCCGAAGCTTTATATGCAGACATGGGGCATTTCGGACGCTTTCCAATTCGCCTTGCTTGGTTTGGCTTCGTTTTACCGGCCTTAATTTTAAATTACTTTGGACAAGGTGCACTCATACTGCAACATCCAGAAGCTGTTAAGAACCCATTCTATTTACTTGCGCCTGAATGGATGCTGTTCCCACTGATTATATTAGCCACACTTGCCGCGGTGATTGCCTCACAAGCTGTGATTACTGGCGCATTCTCTGTCTCTCGCCAAGCCTTACAATTAGGCTATTTGCCACGTATGCACGTTGAACACACCTCAGAAAGCCAAGAAGGCCAAATTTATATGCCTCGTGTCAGTTGGGGTCTAATGGCAGCTGTGATGGGATTAGTATTAACATTCAAATCATCAGGTAATCTAGCCGCCGCTTATGGTATTGCAGTGACTGGCGACATGGTCATCACCACATTGTTGGCGGGTATTGTGTTTCATAACCTTTGGGGATGGAGCAAACTGCGCACAGGCTTGCTAGTAGCGATGTTCCTCACAGTGGATATTGCCTTTTTCAGCGCAAACGTTCTTAAAATACCTGATGGCGGCTGGGTGCCACTCGCCATTGGCATTGTCATTTTCACCTTGATGCTGACTTGGAAAACGGGTCGCACGATTGTCTACACAAGACTCAAAAACGAGGCCATGGCATTAGACCCATTTATTGAAGCGATTGGCGCACACCCACCAACCCGCGTTTCTGGTACCGCACTATTCATGACCCCCAACCCAGATGGTGTGCCACACGCCATGCTGCACAATTTAAAACACAACAAAGTATTACACGAGAAAATGGTAATACTCACTGTTAAATTTTTAGACTACCCGCACACTTCAGAAGAAGAGCGCGTGCAGCTAGAGTTTCTCCCGCATGAGTTCTACAGAGTAACGGTAAAATACGGCTTTAAAGATGAGCCTGACTTACCACGCGATTTGCAACTATGTACTGAACAAGGCTTAGTATTAGATGAAATGGATACTTCATACTTTATTGGTAAAGAAATTCTGATTGCCAGTGGCAAATCTGGTATGTCTTTCTGGCGTAAGAAAATATTTATTGGTCTATTTAGAAGTGCTGAAACGATTACCAATCAATTCAAACTTCCGCCAAATCGCGTGATTGAATTAGGCTCTCAGTTAAAAATTTAATATTGATTGACTATTTATATTCAACCTTACACTACCCTCATGCGTTAGACTCAGTATTGGCTATCAAAACCTTTAACGGTAGGCATTATAATTTTTAAGAGTTAGGAACAAACATGAAAAAACTAAGCCTTATTTTACTGACAGCCATTTCATTGCAACTTAACAGCTGTGCAACCACCACTCAAGATAGTGTATCTGGTGTAAATCGTTCGCAATTGATGTTGCTGCCGGCATCGCAAATCGTTGCCATGTCTAGCCAATCTTATACTCAAACTTTGCAAGAGTCCCAAAAGAAAAACACGCTCAACACTGACAAAGCACAGCTAGAACGTGTACGCACTATTTCAAACAGACTCATTGCTCAAGTTGGCGTATTTAGACCAGATGCTGTGCAATGGAAATGGGAAGTCAACGTTGACAAGAGTGACCAAGTGAATGCTTATTGCATGCCAGGTGGAAAAATCATGGTACTCACTGGGTTAATCGACCAATTAAAAGCCACTGATGATGAGCTAGGCGCAGTCATTGGCCATGAAATAGCACATGCACTGCGCGAACACGGTCGAGAGCGTATGTCTCAAGCCTATGTGCAGCAGTTTGGCTTGCAAGCTTTAGGTGCGATGTTAACCAAGGGCACGAGTGCTGCTGTTGGCAATGCGTCTATGCAGGCGGCTGGTGTTGGTTCACAGTTATTCTTTGCCTTGCCGAATAGTCGTTTGCAAGAGACAGAAGCAGATAGAATTGGGCTAGAACTGTCTGCTCGTGCAGGCTATAACCCTGATGCAGCCATTACACTATGGCAAAAAATGGGTAAACTGAGCGCCAATAAGCCAGCAGAATTCTTTAGCACTCACCCTTCTGATACTACGCGCATTGCCGAGTTACAGAAGCTAGTACCTAAAGTAAAACCTCTATATGAAGCCGCCAAAAAAAGATAATTAAGCACTAAAAAAAATTAGCTAGCTAGAAATTATTTAAAGCTCGTATCAGATATTCAATATCTGATACGAGCTTTGTTTTTGGTGAAAGCAGACTTTAGGTTAAAATAACGTTTTTATTAAATCAACTAACTCTGAGAGCATTATGGATCCACGTCAAAGCATTATCGAAGCGGCTTTTGAAGACCGCGCCAATATTAACCCGAGCAACGCATCTGCTGAAATCAAAGCAACTGTCGCTTCTTTAATCGCTGATTTAGATGCAGGCACGTTACGCGTTGCTTCTCGTATTGGCGATAGCCAAAACTGGGAAACGCACCAATGGCTGAAAAAAGCTGTGTTGCTCTCATTCCGCTTAGAAGATAACACTTTGTTAGACGGTGGCTGCACTAAATACTACGACAAAGTACCTCCAAAATTTGCTAATTACACTGAAGAGGATTTCAAAGCTGGCGGCTTCCGTGTAGTGCCTAACGCTATGGTGCGTCGTGGTTCATTCATTGGTAAAAATGCAGTATTACTACCTTCATACGTCAATATCGGCGCTTACGTTGGCGAAGGTACAATGGTTGATACATGGGCAACAGTAGGTTCATGCGCACAAATCGGTAAGAACGTACACTTGAGCGGTGGTGTTGGTATTGGTGGCGTACTAGAGCCAATTCAAGCTGGCCCAACCATTATTGGCGACAACTGCTTTATCGGCGCACGTTCTGAAGTGGTTGAAGGCGTGATTGTAGAAGACAACTGTGTGATCTCTATGGGTGTTTATATTGGTCAATCGACCAAAATTTACGACCGCGAAACAGGCACTGTCACTTATGGTCGCATCCCTTCTGGCTCAGTGGTTGTTTCAGGCAACTTACCGTCTAAAGATGGTAGCTATAGCCTTTATTGCGCAGTGATCGTTAAAAAAGTAGACGAAAAAACACTAGGTAAAGTTGGCATTAACGAACTTTTACGCGGTATTTAATAAGGCGGTATTCAATATATCGTTGTATTAATGGGCTACAAGTAAGCATTTGTAATGCTTTACTTGTAGCTTTTTTACATCTATCAAGATGAACTTTTGATCTGCCTTAGTCATCACAATAAGTGAAATCAATAATGCGTAGTCATAATCCCTTATAGATGATGACTACTTATCAGCATAATCTCAGCACTTTGGGTTATTTCTTTAGCGTATTGCTGTAAAATGCGTTTTTAATATAAATCGTTTATTTTAAACACTATTCTATGCAGCTATTTGGCATTCCTAACTGTAACACTGTAAAAAAAGCCCGTGACTGGCTAACCGAGCACAATATTGCTTACGAGTTTCATGACTTTAAAAAGAACGGTGTGACTCAATCTCTACTTGAATCCTGGTTAAACCAACAACCTTGGGAGAAACTAGTTAACCGTGCAGGTATGACGTGGCGTAACTTATCTGATGCTGAAAAAGCTGCGGTCATTGATGCGCCATCAGCAATCAAACTAATGTTAGAAAAATCCTCTGTGATTAAACGTCCTGTATTAGTCCAAGATGGAAAAATCGTTTGCTTGGGATTTACTGAAGCAGCTTACAAAGACCTACTATGACAAATCCAACTACTCACAGCAAAACACTCAGTCTAGCCATTGACTTGCTTACACGTCGCTCAAACACCCCTGAAGATGCAGGTTGTCAAGAGCTGATGATTTCACGCTTAGAACCACTAGGTTTTAAAATCGAGCGTATGCGCTTTGGCAATGTAGATAATTTATATGCCAGACGCGGCACGAACGGCCCATTGTTAGTGTTTGCAGGTCATACCGATGTAGTGCCTACAGGTCCGTTAGATAAATGGCACACACCTCCGTTTGAACCGACCATCAAAGATGGCATGCTTTACGCCCGTGGCGCCGCCGACATGAAAACCTCACTGGCAGCGTTCATTACGAGTATTGAAGAATTCATCGCTGAAAACCCAAATCACTCAGGCTCTATTGGTTTGCTAATTACGTCTGATGAAGAAGGCGTGGCGGTAGATGGTACGGTGAAAGTGGTTGAGGCACTTAAAGCACGTGGTGAGTTGATAGATTATTGCATCGTTGGCGAGCCGACTAGCAATAAAGTCGTTGGCGATATGATTAAGAATGGTCGCCGCGGCTCGCTTTCTGGCAAACTTACCGTTAAGGGCATCCAAGGTCACATTGCTTATCCGCATTTGGTGAAAAACCCTATTCACCTAGTAGCACCTGCTATTAAAGATATGGTGGAGACCGTTTGGGATAATGGCAATGAATACTTCCCCCCTACTTCATGGCAGATTTCGAACATGAACGGCGGCACTGGCGCCACCAATGTCGTACCTGGCGAAGTGGAAATTCTATTCAATTTCAGATTTTGTCCAGAACTCAACAATCAAGGCAGTACTGAAGCGAATTTAAAATCTCGTCTACACACCATTTTAGATGACAACCAACTGAACTATGATTTGGAGTGGGAGTATTCCCCCCCTTACATCACACCGCGTGGCAATTTGGTTGAAGCCATTACGGAAGCCATTGAGCAAGCATACGGCGTAACACCTGAACTATCGACCACTGGTGGCACTTCAGATGGTCGCTTTATCGCAGACATTTGCAAGCAGGTGATTGAGTTCGGCCCACTCAATGAAACCATTCATAAACTCAACGAATGCGTAGGCGTGGCGGATATTGAGCCGCTAAAAGAAACCTATAAATTAACGTTACAAAAACTACTTAAATAAAGAACGTCATGGCAAACAATACACAAATTTTAGCTACTAGTGAGCTATTTACCATCCGCGACTGGATACGCTACGCTGTAAGCCAATTCGAAGCTTCGGACGTGTTTTACGGTCATGGCACCGATAATGCTTATGATGAAGCTGTATGGCTCATCATGAGTGGTTTACATCTGCCTATGGATACGCTCAATAACTTTTTAGAAGCACGCATCACTGCCGATGAACGCATCAAATTAGCTAATTTTATCGAACAACGTATTACCAAACACACTCCCACGGCTTACCTCTTAAAAGAAGCATGGTTGCAAGGCTTGAAATTTTACGTAGATGAGCGCGTATTGATTCCACGCTCATTTATCGCGGAACTACTTGCTGAAGGTTTAAGCTCATGGATTGAGTTTCCTGAAATGGTCGAGAGTGCTGCTGACATCTGTACTGGCAGCGGTTGCTTAGGCATATTGCTCGCCAGCGTGTTCCCGAATGCAGAAATTGATGTGATTGATATTTCGCAGGATGCGATTGATGTTGCCAATATCAATATTGCAAACTACAGCCTGCAAGAGCAGGTCACGGCAATTAAGTCTGATATGTTCACCGCACTTAAGGGCAAACAGTACGACTTAATCATCAGCAATCCTCCTTATGTTGATGCACCGTCCATGGCAGCACTACCACAGGAATATCAGAACGAGCCACAACTGGCGCTAGGTAGCGGTGATGCGGGTTTAGACCACACACACACCATTCTACGTGAGGCTGCTAACTATTTAAACGATGACGGCATATTGATTGTTGAAATCGGCCACAATCGTGAGGCGCTAGAAGCCGCATACCCAAACATTATATTTAACTGGCTAGAAGTTTCGTCAGGTAACGAATTTGTATTTTTACTCACCAAGTCACAGCTTATATAGGCATTATTTTGAACACACAAACAACTAGTCCAGTTATTAACAACACCATTAGCTGGCAAGAAGCCAACAAAACTAAAACTGGTACTTGGCATTCTGAAAACGCCGCGCCAGTGCCTAAACGCGTTCAGATTGCTGACGACACTACTAAAGCCGACGATGCTTACAAGCTTTGTTGCGAAGGTACCGCTCTACTTTGGCGCGGTGATTTTCAAAATGCAAAAATGCTGTTGCAAGCACTTTCACGTCGTATAGACCGACCAGGTAAAAAGCCAAAAAAACCAGCAGAAACTATGCTGGAAGCATTTCATTTGCACCGCCAAGCGCAGTCACAAAAAGCGCGTATTTTAGGCATGCTAGTCATTGAGTTAAACGTTGGCTATAACATCAGCTTACGTCGTGCGCCTGATGTGAAGGCTGCTTGTGAACATGCTTATGGTAAAAGCACGCATTCTATTGTGGTGTCATTGCGTGAGATTTTAGGCTTAGTTGGCGCTTATGAGTGGAGCAAAAATGGAGTCGATATCCCAGTCATCAACAATAAAATATTCCCAAGCTACGGTGTATTCTCACCCATTCGTGGCGAATATTTAGACCTAGTTGACGTGACGCCATTACCAATTCCATGCAACTTGGCTTTTGATATTGGTACTGGTACCGGCGTGTTAGCGGCTATTTTAGCTAATCGCGGTATTACTAACATCATTGCCACGGACAATTCACACCGTGCTTTGGATTGCGCATTGAAAAACGTCAATCTGCTAGGCTTAAAAAACAATGTGAAATTGGTAGAAGCGAATTTATTCCCAAGCGCAGAATATGGCAAAGCAGATTTAATCGTTTGTAATCCACCATGGTTACCAGCACACCCAAGTTCTGCGCTAGAGTCTGCGATTTACGATGAAAAAAGCAAAATGCTAAAAGGCTTTTTAAATGGCTTAAATGCCCACTTAAATACCAATGGTGAAGGCTGGTTGATACTTTCAGACTTTGCAGAGCATTTAGGACTAAGAACACGCGAAGAGTTACTAGGATGGATTGCAGAAGCAGGCTTAAAAGTAATAGAAAGAACTGACACTAAAGCAAGACATGGCAAGACACTTGATGCGAGCGATCCTTTACATGCAGCTCGCAAAGCTGAAGTAACGTCATTGTGGCGCTTAACTAAAGCTTAAACCTAGGACTTAAATCTAGATTGGTATAAACCTAGATTAGTATAAAAAAGGGGGATTCTAAATTTTAGAATCACCTCTTTTAACATTTACAGATGTAAGATTTAGCTCTAATTAACCGCGACCACGATTTCTATCGCTTTTCTTTTGCATGCCTGCTTTTTGAGCATCTGACGCAGGTAAATCGCTGGTTTGTCTAACTCTACGATTCTCACTTTTTCTAGGTGCTGGCTTTTTCGGTGCTTCTTTACGCGCAACACTAGGTTTTTTGCTATAGGGTTCGCCATCTGCACGTGGCACTCGATCTAACGCACTAATACGTTGTTTACGCACTTTAGGCATAAACACTGTCGTAGCTTTAAGCTTTTCACGCTGTGTAAGTTGCCTTAATGGCGCGCTTGGTACAGGTAAATCTGCCCATTCTAGTAAGCCAACCACTTCTTTTTGTTCAAGCTTCAACATGGTGCCGCGTTTAACGCGTGGAGGTAGGTTCACTGGGCCAAAGCGTACGCGCATCAAGCGACTCACTGGCAATTGAAATGCTTCAAACAAACGGCGTACTTCACGATTACGACCTTCGCGCAGAATAACTTGGTACCAGTGATTTGCACCTTCACCACCTTGCGCACTAATGCTATCAAAGTTTGCTGGGCCATCTTCCAGCTCAATACCTTCTTTAAGTTGCGTCATTTGGCCTTCGGTCAATTCACCAAAAATACGCACTGCATATTCACGCTCGACTTCGTAACGTGGGTGCATAAAACGGTTCGCCAATTCGCCAGACGTAGTAAATATCAACAAGCCGCTGGTATTCATATCTAAACGGCCAATGGCGATCCATTTACCATTTTTCACTTTTGGCAATTTATCAAACACGCTCGCACGGCCTTCAGGATCATCTTGACTGACGATTTCACCTTCAGGTTTATGGTAAATCAATACTTGCGGCAATTCAGCTATAAACGGCAGTTTAACTGGGCGGCTATCCAAGCGCACCGTGTCATATTGCGTCACGCCTTGACCTTGCGTCGCTGGCGCACCATTCACAGTAACGCGACCACTAGCAATTAGCGTTTCCATATCACGGCGTGAGCCTAAACCAGCCAGTGCCAATAACTTATGTAAGCGTTGCGTAGGTTCTGGCGGTGCATTAGGGTCTGCGTCTAATTTAGTAAAATTAGTTTTAGGGCGACGAGGAGTCGCTTGCGGGTCGCGTTGCGTTTTAAAAGGACGTGCCATATTGATAAACTATTGATTGCAAAAGCGCATTTTACCGCAGTTAGTGGAAATCGCCTCAGATTATATCGGCTAGATTAAAAATCAGTTTTAAAATAGTTAGAAAATTCGTGTAAAAGCTTTTTATAAATCCAGCTGCGTTTCAGTTTTCACAAAATCTTCCATTGCAGGCAACTCAGCCAGAGACTTTAGGTTCAGGTCATCTAAAAAATGCTTAGTCGTTGCATATAATGAAGGCCGACCAGGCACTTCGCGCTGCCCCACGACATCCACCCAATCACGCTCTTGTAACTGGCGCATCACATTAGGATTTACAGCCACGCCGCGAATCTCTTCAATGTCGCCACGCGTCACAGGCTGTCTATAGGCAATAATCGCCAATGTTTCCATCACTGCGCGCGAATATTTAGATTGTTTTTCTGGGTTCAGTCGCGCTAAAAAAGTAGCGTATTCGGCTCGTGCTTGAAAGCGATAACCTGTTGCTACCTGCACCAACTCCATCGTACGCGCATCCCAATCTTGCTTTAGCTCATCCAGCAGCATACGCAAAGTAGCACGCTCCATGCGGTCTGCAAACAGCTTTTGCATATCATCCAAGCTAAGCGGCTGTGTTGAAGTCAGTAAGGCCACTTCTAACACTTGTTTCTTCTGCGTAATGTTTTCAGGTTCGTTCATGACATTAAATTATTCGCGAGAATTTAACTGCACATAAATCGGCGAAAATGGCGCTTGTTGCGTCATACGTAGTAAGCCTTCACGCGCTAACTCTAAAATTGCTAAAAAGCAAACCACCAGTTTTGGAATACCATCTCTCGCCACATCAAATAGTTGTGAGAACTCTAAAAAATTATCCACTTTTAATCGACGTAAAATAATACTCATGTGTTCGCGTACAGAAAGCTCTGCCTTACCGACTTTATGATGCTTAAAGTGGCTGGCGCGTTTCAATACATTGCGCCAAGCTTCGGTTAAATCATCCAAACTCACTTCAGGTGGCTGTATATCACTCATGTGCTGATAATAGGCGCTAGCTACGATAATATCCTCGCCCACTTTTGGCATTTCATCAAGACGCTGCGCAGCGAGTTTAATCGCCTCATATTCCATTAAGCGGCGCACCAACTCAGCTCGAGGGTCATCTTCAGACTCAATTTCAGCAGGTTTCGGTAACAACATGCGAGATTTAATCTCAATCAGCATCGCCGACATCAGCAAGTAATCCCCTGCTAACTCTAGCTTAATCGCCTTCATTTTTTCTACATACTCCATGTACTGGCGTGTTAAATCAGCCATAGGAATATCTAAAATATCAAGATTATGTTTACGGATTAAATACAGGAGTAAATCTAGAGGGCCTTCAAAGGCATCTAAATAAACCTCCAACGCATCTGGTGGAATATAGAGGTCATGAGGAACTTGGGTAAAAGCTTCACCGTGAATGCGCGCATCTAAAGTGAGCTGAGTTTGCATATAAGGCTCAGTGCCCCACAGTTTTCGAGAACACATTAATGATAATGACACCCGCAATAATAAAAGCTAGGCCTATGATTGCTGGCGTATCTAAGGTTTGCCTAAAGACTAACCATCCCAATACTGAAATCAGTACAATCCCCATGCCAGACCAAATGGCATACATAATGCCAACAGGCAGCACACGCATACTAATTGACATGAAATAAAATGCTGTACCATAACCCACCACTACAATTAATGACGGTATCAGCCGAGTAAACTCGTTTGAGGCTTTGAGTGCCGTTGTTCCTATCACTTCTGCAATTATTGCGATTGCAAGCGCTAACCAATGGCTCATCAAAGCCCCAATAAATAATATGTTGATTAAGAGTAATTCAAGCCCATCGCATCGCGCACATCGCGCATGGTTTCACGCGCCAGTTTTCGGGCTTTTTCACAACCTTCTGCGACAATGTTCTTCACTAAAGTTGGGTCTTCAGCATATTGCGCAGCACGTTCTTGAATTGGTTTCAATTCAGCTAACACGCCTTCAATCACAGGGCCTTTGCATTCTATGCAGCCAATACTTGCGCTTTTACAGCCTGCTTGTACCCATTCTTGCGTGGTTGTGTTTGAATAGATTTCATGTAACTGCCAAACTGGACATTTTGCTGGGTCACCCGGATCTGTACGGCGAACGCGCGCTGGGTCTGTCGGCATGGTTTTGATTTTTTTCGCAACCACATCCGCTGGCTCGCGCAGTGAAATGGTGTTGTTGTAAGACTTGGACATTTTTTGTCCGTCTAAACCTGGCATTTTTGAAGCTGGCGTGAGTTTGTATTCAGGCTCAAGCAGAATCATTTTGCCACCGCCTTCTAAGTAGCCCAACAGGCGCTCTTTATCGCCCATGCTCATGCCTTGTTGTTCTTCAATCAATGAACGTGCAGCATCCAAAGCTTCTTCATCACCGCTTTGTTGATAGGCATTGCGCATTTCTTCATACAAAGCACTGCGCTTGCTGCCTAGCTTCTTAATCGCGGCTTCGGCTTTTTCTTCAAAGCCTTTTTCTTTACCGTAAATGTGGTTAAAGCGACGTGCGATTTCACGCGTGAATTCAATGTGAGGAATCTGATCTTCGCCTACAGGTACTTGAGTCGCTTTATAAATCAAGATATCCGCACTTTGTAGTAGTGGATAGCCTAAGAAACCATAGGTAGATAAGTCTTTACTTGAGAGTTTTTCTTGCTGATCTTTGTAAGTCGGCACACGCTCTAACCAACTCAATGGCGTAATCATGCTTAATAAAGTATGTAATTCAGCATGTTCTGGCACGCGTGATTGTATAAAAATCGTCGCATTGGCAGGGTCTACGCCCGCAGCTAGCCAATCAATTACCATTTCCCACACGCTTTCTTCGATTATCTCCGGGGTATCGTAATGGGTCGTAAGCGCGTGCCAATCAGCCACAAAAAACAAGCATTCATGCTCGTGCTGGAGTTTAATCCAATTTTTAAGTACGCCGTTGTAATGCCCTAAATGCAAATTCCCTGTAGGACGCATACCTGATAAAACGCGTTCGATTGCCATGTGCGATAAAACCTTAAAATAAATATGTTGTTATTATACAAACAAGCTTAGCCAAATAAGCTAATTATTAGTGCGTAAACCGCATTTATGAATGGGTCCAAAATTTTATTGAGTATGCCTGAGAACATCAACGCGATTAAAATCAAGAAGCCAAAACGTTCAATTTGTGCAAACTTAATCGCGTAAGGCATAGGTAGAAGGCTTACCGCTATACGTCCACCATCCAGAGGTGGCAGTGGTAATAGATTTAATACCATCAAAACAATATTAATACTGATACCAGCTTTAGCCATTTCAGCTAGCGGTAACGCAACTGCTTCTGGTGCACCCATAGCAAACTTAATGACAAATACCCAGAATATTGCCATTATAAAGTTAGATGCAGGCCCAGCCGCGGCTACCCATAACATGTCTTTTTTAGGATTCCGCAAACGACTAAAATCGACTGGTACTGGTTTTGCCCAGCCAAAGAGAATACCGCCTAAAAGTATGGTCAATGCTGGTAATAAAATAGTGCCGAACAAATCGATGTGTTTTAAAGGATTCAAGGTGATGCGACCAGCCTTGTAAGCGGTCATATCGCCAAAGTGCCTAGCCGCGTAGCCATGAGCCGCTTCATGCACAGTAATTGCGAATATGATAGGTGGTGCATAAATAACTATTTTTTGTATCAGTGATAATTCCATTAATTACTCTTTATTAAAATCCTGCGTTAATTATCTATAACTTTTCATTATTAAAAGCAATTGTGCTTTAAAGTCCGAATGGTGCTAAATCGCCTAATCCCTCACGTATTAACTCGGGCGCATCTCCTGTCAAATTAATCACAGAAGTCGCCCCTGCCACACAATGCCCTACATCAATCACCAAATCGACTACATGTTCCAATTTATCGCGAATTTCCCATGCTTCACTAAGCACTGAATCTTCGTCAGGAATATAAAGCGTCATACTGAGCAAAGGCGCATCAATCTCTTCTAATATCGCTTGAACAACGGCGTGGTCTGGCACGCGTAGCCCTACTGTATTACGTTTTGGATGCTGCAGCTTACGCGGCACTTCACGCGTCGCGTTTAAAATAAAGGTATAAGCTCCAGGCGTATTGGCTTTTAGCAAGCGAAACTGACTATTGCTCACAACCGCGTAATTGCCTAACTCACTTAAGTTACGGCAAAGCAATGTAAAAAGATGCTTGTCATCCACACCGCGAATCTGACGTATGCGCATTTGCGCATCACCGTGACCAAGCTTGCAGCCCAATGCATAGCCAGAATCTGTTGGATACGCAATCACGCCGCCATCGCGTAGAATTTCAGCCGTATGTACAATCAGGCGATGCTGCGGATTTTCTAAATTAATGTGGAAAAGTTGAGACATGATATTGTGATTATTGCTTTCAAATGAACTCTGTAGCAGCTTCAGTGGTATTGTTTTTAATTATATTCGTGCTCGCCAACAAAGCTTCAGGCCAATCTTGCCAAATGGGTATGCAGTTATTTGGTAGCGCTGGCAAGCGCCCCATTTCCATAAAGCTCACACCCTTGCCGTGATAATCCGTCCCTACTGAAGATTTCAAACTAAACATCTGCGCATACTTTGCAAATTCAACGTAATGTGCGCCTGTATGGCTGCCTGTCACCACTTCAATCGCAGTGCCGCCTAAAGCGCGAAACTCCTCTAATAATAACAACATATTAGTGCGACCTAAATCATATCGACCTGGATGCGCCAGTACCGCAACACCGTCGCTATCAACAATCCAACCAATAGCTTCTTCTAAACTCGCCCATTGATGCTCAAAATAACCCGGCTTACCTTTGACCAAGTACTTTTTAAATACAGCCTTATTGTCTTTTGAGATTCCGCTCTCAACTAAAAATCTTGCAAAATGTATGCGACCTATGATGCCATCATTCACGTATTGATAAGCACCTTCAAGGCTGCCTGTGATACCAACTTTATCCAAACCAGCTGCCATGCCCTCAGCGCGCGTATGGCGCCCTGCGCGAAGCGCTGCCAAACCTGCTTTCAACGCAGGGTATTCAGGGTTGATTTTTAAACCAACAATATGAATCGTACGCTTTTTCCAAGTGACGGAAATTTCTACGCCATTGATAAAATGCAAACCCCAACGCTTAGCCTCCTCAGCAGCAATCGCCAAGCCGCCTGTATCGTCATGGTCAGTTAGTGCCAGCACATCAACGCCCTGCTTCGCAGCATAAGCAACCAACTCCACAGGGCTTAACATGCCATCAGAGATAGTAGTGTGGGAATGTAGATCAAAAGTGAGTGGCATGAACGCTATACTTAAAAGTTAGGCTTAAATAATTGTGATGAGTAAAAAAATACTTGAAAATTAAACCTTGTGGCACAACATCAATCATAGCAAAATAACGACTTACGCTAAAGCGTTGTTACTCATTGATTTTTTGAACGTAATTACACCCTACACAAGCACCACTTAGAAAGCGACTCGCCTAAAGCCATGAATAAGTTTTTATTCGACATGTTCCCCGTTATTTTGTTTTTTATCGCTTTCAAGTTTTTTGGCATCTTTACGGCAACGGCTGTCACCATCGCTGCCACGATTGCACAAATTATCTACAGCAAAATTCGCTATGGGAAGGTTGAAAAAATGCTCATCGTGAGCGGTGCCGTTATTGGCATACTTGGCAGCATTACCCTGCTATTACATGACAAAACTTACATCATGATGAAGCCTACCGCGTTGTATTGGATACTTGCAGCCGTTTTACTTATGTCTAATTTCTTTTTTAAGAAGAATTTGATTCAACAAATGATGGCTAATTTGATTGATGCACCTACACCCATTTGGAATAAACTCAACTTGGTATGGGTGGCTTTTTTAGTGCTATTGGGACTTTTAAACCTGTACGTTGCATTTAACTACACTGAAAATGCCTGGGTCAATTTCAAACTATTTGGTGTGACTGGCATCATGTTTGCATTCTTCGTAGCACAAACCGTTGCCTTAAGAAAATACCTAGTGGCGCCGCTTGAAGAGCAAGACAAGTTAGTTGATAAAGATAAGACAGCAGAAAATAAAAGCGAGACAAAATAATGTGGTACGCAATCATGGCTGAAGATACGCCGAATAGCTTAGAGAAGCGTCTAGTCGCCAGACCTGAGCATTTAAAACGTTTACAAAACCTACAAGAAGCGGGCAGATTACTGCTTGCGGGTCCTTTCCCAGCTATTGATAGTTCAGATCCGGGACCAGCTGGCTTTACAGGCAGCCTGATTGTGGCAGAATTCTCTAACCTTCAAGAAGCGACAGAATGGGCTAATAATGATCCGTTTGTCCTCTCAAATATATATAAGAACGTTATAGTTAAACCATTTAGAAAAACTTTACCGAGTTAACTGTAGTCAAAACTTCGTTCTCGCCCAATATCTTCCCACTTAGCAATATATAAACCACAATTATGACTTTAGTTGAAGAAATCACCAGCCGCTTGCAATCACTAGCACCTAGCACTTTGCAAATAGAGGATGAAAGCGCTATGCATGCAGGGCACGCAGGCAATGCTGGTGGTGGCCATTTTAAACTCAAAATAACAAGCTCGCATTTTTCTGAAAAATCACAGATAATGCGTCATCGCATTATTTATCAGGCACTTGCAGATCTTATTCCTAGTAAAATTCACGCCTTGAGCATACATGCTCTGGCGCCGGAAGAACTTTAACCCCCTATTTCTAACCATGAGGATTTTCGCATGAAATTTACCCAAACCTTAATCGCAGTGGCTATTCTTTCATTAGCACCAGCAGCATTTGCTGCCGATGCTGTAGCAACAGTTAATGGTAAACAAATCAAACAATCTGTTTATGACTACATTGCTAAAGACGCTGCTTCACGCGGCCAAAAAGTTGATGATCAAGTTAAACAAGCCATTACTAACAAATTGATAGACTCAGAACTGGTCTACCAAGAAGCGCAAAAACTAGGTCTTGATAAGCAAGCTGATTACCTAGCACGTGAAGAGCTTTCACGCCGCGAACTATTGACATCAGCGTACTTGCAAGATTTTGTGAAGAAAAACCCAATTTCAGATGCTGATACTAAAGCCGCTTACGAACAATACAAAAAAGCTTACGGCGATAAAGAATACAGCGCACGCCATATATTGGTAAAAACTGAAGCGGAAGCTAAAGATATTATTGCGCAATTAGCTAAAGGCGCTGACTTTGCTAAACTTGCAAAAGAAAAATCAATGGATCCTGGCTCTAAAGAAAAAGGCGGCGACTTAGGCTGGTTCTCACCAGCAACTATGGTTAAACCATTCAGCGATGCGGTAGCTGGCCTGCAAAAAGGCGCTGTTTCTGCTACACCAGCACAAACTCAATTCGGTTGGCATGTGATTAAATTAGTTGATACGCGCAGCGCACAACCATTGCCTTACGACAAAGTAAAAGATGGTTTACAAAAAAATCTTCAACAACGTAATTTAGAAAAAATGATGTCTGATTTGCGCACTAAAGCTAAAATCGATATTTCAAAATAATTCATTACTAGTCATTGAATTGGCAGCATTAAAAAAGGCTCATCATGAGCCTTTTTTAATATGCGAGCAGCTAACTTTAGCCACTCTGTTAGTTTTTAGCCTATTGCAGATTATTACTTTTAGAAATGCACATCATTATGGAATTATGCGATAATAAGAATTATTATCATTTGTATTTTATTCCTCAGCGACATATGCAACTGCTCTCACAATTAAAAATAGGTCAAAACGCTACCATTACTGCGATTGAAGCAGATGAATATTTATTTCACCGCCTTTCAGCACTTGGTTTTCGTGTAGGCAAACCGCTTAGTGTTATCCGTCGCGCCAATTTCAATGGTCCGCTTCATGTTCGCCTTGGCACCACCGATGTAATCTTGCGTGACACTGAGGCTACTCGCATACGAATCAACGCCGAAATTTAATCTATATTATTACTCTATAGAATAAGTCACCTATTAATCTTTTGCGCCAACAATAAACACTCATGAAACGTATTGCACTATTAGGCATGCCCAACACGGGGAAATCCACCCTGTTCAATCGCATTAGCGGCGCTTCTGCAAGAGTTGGTAACTGGCCTGGCATCACTGTTGATTTAATGAGTGCAAAGATTTTGATTGGTGGGCATATTGCCGAGCTAATCGATTTGCCTGGTATTTATGATTTACATGGCTTTTCTGAAGATGAGCAGGTTGTCAGACGTTTTCTTTCAAATAATGCTGTTGACCTAGTCATTGTGCTGTTGAACAGCTCGCAGATAGATCGTCAGCTTTCATTAGTTTTGCAGATTAAAAAGCTCAATATCCCTGCTGTGCTTGCTTTAAACATGGCAGATGAAGCCAAGCAATCTGGCATTACCATTGATACTGAAAGCTTGGCTAACGATTTGCACATACCGGTGTTATCCATCAGCGCAAAATATGGTGATGGTTTGCCAAAGGCTTTACAAGCAGCCACGCAGATTATCAATCAGAATCAAACAGCGACAGACCCAAAAGTCATTAGCCAACTTCTACAAGAAGACCATCAAATCGAACATGAGATGGAAAGTTTGATTCAACATCATGTACAAATACCAACAACATTTACCAATAATACAACCGATAAAATCGATAAGATTTTGCTGCACAAGTGGTTTGGCTTACCCATATTCTTTGCGGCGATGTTTGTATTATTTCAGTTTATTTTCACTGCTGGGAAACCACTACAAGATGGCCTAGCGTGGGCTTTAAGCTTATTTAGATCAGGCTTATTAGAACCGATATTTGTCTCAAGTCCAGCATGGTTCAGCGGCTTGATGTTAGATGGTGTTTATAACGGCGTAGCAACCGTGGCTGCATTTGTACCTATTATTGTTTTATTCTTTTTAGTCATGTCTATGGTCGAAGATAGCGGTTATCTATCGCGGGCGGCTTTCCTCATGGACTCACTCATGGCAAAAATGGGCTTAGACGGTCGTGGCTTTGTGATGATGCTAATGGGTTTTGGTTGCAACGTACCTGCCCTGATGGGTACTCGCATCATGCGCTCACGTCCAATGCGTTTGCTGACCATGCTGGTGATTCCATTGTCATTGTGTTCAGCACGGCTGCAAGTGTTCATTTTCATTATCACGGCACTATTTACTGCAAAACATGCGCCACTGGTTTTATTCACACTTTACGTGATGAGCTTTTTAACTATGTTTTTAACTGCCATTCTTTTTCAAGGACAGTATAAAAACGCCGAGCCATTTATTCTCGAATTACCGCCCTACCGCTTTCCTACACTACGCCAAATCATATTGAGGGGTTGGCATGAGGTAAAACACTTTTTAGTACGCGCCAGTAAGTTTATTGTGATTGGTGTTGTATTGGTTTGGGCACTGACTAACTTCCCTAGTAACGTGCCACCAGCTAGTGCAGGTACTTACGCAGGTCAAATTGGCGCATTGTTTGCACCTATATTAGATCCACTCGGTATTAACAACCAGCTAGCGATTGCGTTAATCTTTGGCTTTGTCGCTAAAGAAATCGTGGTTGGCGCACTTGCTGTAATTTATGGGATGCAAGGCGATGCGTTGATGGTGCATATGGCAACGCAAATTGATTGGGTACAGGCCATGAGCTTTATGCTGTTCACGCTAATATACACGCCATGCTTATCGACCATTGCCACGCTTAGAAGTGAAGCTAAAAGTAGCGCATTTATGTGGCTATCAATTGCTTGGTCACTAGGGCTGGCTTGGGTAGTGAGTTTCGTGTTTTACCAAGGTGCGCGCTGGCTCGGATACTGATTAATCTGGCGGTTTAGACTTCATAGCTGATGATGTTTAATACGATACCTGCCCAGATAAATACCATGCACGTTGATTGCCTTTATCCGCGATGTTACCTAAATCCACATAGGCCGCTGTGACTGACAAATTTCTGACAGGAAACCAAGTCAGAAATATATCTTTGGCATCATCCTCTTTAGCTCCACTTAAATTATTTGGCTTAGCCCTGTATTCCGTCCCAAGTAAAACATTATCAGTCAGCATTAGCGCAACAGAAGCTGCTGGCTCTATGCGATAGCCATCATGCTTATCCCCACCAAAACCTAATATGCCAAACTGATTTGCCTCGGTTGCAAGTAATGTTGCATTAAGTAATAGATTTCTACCATTGATAGCCGCAAGATATAGCTTTGTAGCAGATAGATATAGATCAACACCCGTTGATCTCTTTGCACCAAGAAGCTGAGGAACAAAAGAGAAATCTTCATTATGTTTCACTAGCATACCCAATGAGATTTGCGGCATCCATTTGTCTTGATCATAAATAGCATCGCCTAAAACTCTGACTTTGACGCCCAGCGAATCTAACCTTATTGATTGGCCTGGCACTGTATCACTCAAGCCAAATTTTTGTTGACTGAGGGAGACTTCAAATCGATTACAAAATCCAACACTCACCCCACCACTACTTAATTCAAACCCACCATTGGTTCTAAGTTGCGTATAGAAAGCTGAAGCGCCAGTTTGTTTGTCTGTTCCATAACCACTTATGAGCGCCCATGGATTGAGTCCACCGCCTGCTGAACCTTCAATTTGAGTAACACCCCCTGTCGCGAGCAAGCGATCCCCTGCAAAGCTCAATGAGGCATACAGCAAAAAACTACTAAAAATACTTAATGTAATGACATTTTTCATGTGCATAGATGTTTCTTAAATGAATTAATTTTTCAGCCTAAAAGCACTAAGCCCATTAGCACTCTTTATTGTTCAAATTATACAAGTGATATTACTAGACTGAATGACAGATTAACTGACAACTCCCAGCCTTATTCACCATTTAAACTTAACTTGTAAGATATATAATTGGTTACTGCTTAAAACTTTATGATTAAAAATGAAACTGAATACGCTTAAATTCTATGTGATTACTTTATGCACGCTGTTGGGTCTAATGGGATGCTCGCAATTAGCGACTAAGCCTAATTCAGATAAGCCTAGTACAGTGCAATTAGGCACTAATAATGAAGAAAGTCTATTTAACAGGCTGGGCGGTTTACCAGTCATCAAAATAGTAGTTTCTGAAACTATCGATGAAGTTTCAAGCAACCCTAAGACCTCTAGATCATTTAAAGATATAAAACTCCCGAAACTTAAAGAGAGCGTTGTCAGTCAAATTTGTAAATTAACTGGCGGCGGTTGCGAATACGATGGCGAAACAATGTTGAATTCACATAAAGATGCAAAAATCACTACAGCCGAGTTTGAGTCATTTGTCGCAGTATTTCGAGAATCTCTAAATAGACACACCAATACCCGAGAGAAAAATGAGCTTCTGAAAATCTTGGCACCTATGAAGCGCGATATTGTCAGTAATCAATAAATATAATACTAGGATAAACTTTTATGGCTTTTCGCAAACATGCAATTCACCAGTACCTCTTTAGTTTTTTAATACTGTCATGCATGTTAAATCCCTATGCAAAGGCCGCAGAAATTGAAGTTCAAGTGAATGACATTGCTGGCGCCAGTGTTGAAAATGCGGTGGTGTATTTAGAGCCTAAAGATAAAGCTGCGCCCTCTTTAAAAAACCAAGCAGCTATTGCACAGAAAAATAAAACATTTATTCCATTAGTCACTGTCATACAAACTGGCAGCAGTATCATTTTTCCAAACAAAGATTCTGTTAGGCATCACGTTTATTCATTCTCACCCGCCAAAACTTTTGAGTTAAAACTTTATTCAGGCGTACCAAGCACACCGGTAGTTTTCGATAAGGCTGGTACAGTAGTTCTAGGCTGCAATATCCATGACCAAATGCTGGCCTTTGTATATATTGTAGATACGCCATATTTTGCTAAAACAGATGCCAGCGGCAAAGTCAAAATGAGTGATGTGCCCAGTGGAGACTACTTATTAAAGGTCTGGCATTACGCACTAAGAAAAGAAAACGTGACAGTTGATAAGCAAGTATCCACCAAGGAAGCTGGCCCAATCAAAATGGTGGTTGATATCAAAGCTTCAATTTAAGTTCATTTAGTCAGCCAATAAGTCAAACATAACACTTAATGAAATTTAAACGTCTAAATACAAGAATAACCTTCATATTCCTTGTGCTCATTCTTAGCATCCAGATCGTAGGATCTATCGCCATTAGAATGAGTATTGAGAAAAATGCGCGTGCGTCAGTCAGTGAACAGTTGGTGCTTGGCGAAAAGATATTCTTGAGCCTGTTAGATCAAAATTCTGAGAGCTTAAGTCAAGGTGCACGAATTCTGGCAATTGATTATGGATTTAGACAGGCCATTGCATCCAATGATGATGAAACAATGCTGTCCGCACTGAATAATCAACAAAAACGCCTAGGCGCTAATATCTCAGTTTTTTATACTTCAACTAAGTTTTATACCACTGCTGATGATCATCAGATCATTTCAGGCGAGAAAGTTTATAGCGATGTCAAATCTGCAGTTACAGCGCTTGTAGAAAACGCTCAAGAATCAGGTAATTTTAAAAGTTTTGCCATCTTCAATAATGAACCATACCAACTTGTTGCGGTGCCAGTTAAAGCGCCGTTAACCATAGGCTGGGTTATTATGGGTTTCAAGATTAATAATACATTGGCTAAAAAATTACATAAATTAAGCAATCTTGAGGTCACGTTTGTCAGCAGGGCAAATGATGCAAATTGGTCATTAACAGCATCCACGTTAGCTGGCCCTTCAATTAGCACCATTATGACTCAGACCTCGAACCTGATTGATGCGAAAACAATGAATCGAGAAATTGATATTGACGGTATTTCATTTGGTTCTCGTTATGTATCTATTTTAAACAGCCCGAATCAAGTGCTATACGCGGTATTACAACGCTCCATAGACGAAGCAACCGCACCCTATAAAAATCTACAACTGACCTTGTTAATTTTGACAATATTTGGTGCGTTCGTATTTGCAATCAGTATTTACTATGTCTCAAAATACATTACCAAGCCCATTACTGATTTGGTGCAAGTAGCTAAGAGCCTTGAAAAAGGTAATTATGAAGTTTCGATTACGACAGACAGAAGAGATGAGCTTGGTGAGCTTAGTCGCAGCTTTAGTAGCATGAGTGAAGCGATTTCAACAAGAGAGAAAAGTATTTCAAGACTCGCTTACTTTGATGAACTCACTCACTTGCCTAATAGAACCTCATTCATGCTAAGACTGAATAAAGCAATAGAAGAGGCTGAAGTCACTAAGCAACAACTGACTGTATTTATTCTAAACTTGAATCGATTCAAGCAAATTAACAATATTCTAGGCCATGATGCGGGCGATGAGATTTTGCGTGTAGTCGCACAAAAAATTAAAGCGACTGCTAGAGGGCAAGATTTTGTGGCGCGCATTGCTGGCGTTCAATTCGCGATGATACTGCCTGACACTGCTTCTGAAATTGGCTTGAGTTTAGCTGATGAATTATCTAAAAGCTTTGAGAGCTCAATCTTAATTAGTATGCAATCTGTTGACGTCAGTGCAAGTATTGGCATTGCCACATTTCCAAAGCATGCTAAAAATGAAGCTCAGCTGCTTACGAGAGCTGAAATGGCTATGTACGCAGCTAAAGCCAGTAGAGTTGGGACTACTGTTTTTGATAAAAGCTATGATTTGAATAGCTCCACAAACTTATCAATGGCATCTGAACTGAAAAATGCAATCGCTGAGCATCAGCTCATCATGTATGTTCAACCAAAGATCGATATTGCCACGAGTCAACTCACTTCGTTAGAAGCATTAGTCAGATGGAAACATCCTGTAAAAGGCTTCATTTTCCCAGATCAGTTCATCCCTTTTGCTGAGCAAACTGGATATATACAACTGATTAGTCAATGGATGCTTAACGAAGCGGCAAGATACAGTCAAATCTGGAATGCCATGAATTTGAATTATCCTATTGCCGTCAATATCTCTACCAGGGATTTAATCGACCAGGAATTACCAGATAAGATTAGAGATATATTCAAAACATATCAAATTGATAACAGCTCATTATCTTTAGAAATTACCGAAAGTAGCATCATGGATGACCCTGTGCGTGCCTTAGCGACACTAGACAAACTTTCAAGCATGAATATTAAATTGTCGATTGATGACTTTGGTACTGGTTACTCATCTTTAGCTTATTTAAAACGTTTACCTGTTAATGAGTTAAAAATAGACAAGTCGTTTATTCTAAAAATGGAACAAGATGAAAGCGATAAGAAAATTGTTCAATCAACGATTGATTTAGGACACAACTTAGGACTTAAAGTCGTTGCAGAAGGCATTGAAAATCAGATTGTCTGGGATCTTTTAAGAAAAATGGGCTGTGACTCTGGCCAGGGCTACTATATGTCTAAACCCATGCCTGCCGATGACTTTGCTAGCTGGATAAATCTGTGGGACAAGAGCTCGATATATAAAGAAACCCAATTAAATATCGAATAGCCAATGTGCTGTAATTAACTCTAAATCGTATTATGCTTAAAGTATTTCTAATGAATCAAATAAGCAGTTATGTTCTGAACATAAAATAAACTGCACCCATCAAACAAACGCCCGCCCACAAAAAATCTAGCTTGAGAGGCTGATGCATATAAAGCACAGCAAATGGCACAAATACCGACAACGTAATCACCTCTTGCAATATTTTCAACTGGCCAAGCGACATCACAGTGAAGCCTAAACGGTTAGCTGGCACTTGAAACATATATTCCATAATTGCAATGCCCCAACTAATAAGGGCTGCAATAATCCAAGGTTTTTGACTTAAATTTTTCAGATGCGCATACCACGCAAATGACATGAATATGTTTGAGATGGTGAGTAAGAGGATTGTTTTGAGAATGGTAGGCATGAAGGTTTGAAACTAACAAGGTAGGAGTGGCGAATCGTCGCTCCTACCTACAGTATTTATACAGCTGACTCGCCTGTTTCGCCAGTTCGAATACGAATAACTTGTTCAACTGTGCTAACAAAAATCTTACCGTCGCCAATCTTACCTGTATGTGCGGCTTTAATAATGGCATCCATTGCAGCTTCTGCTAAATCATCCCCAACCACTAATTCCAATTTAATTTTAGGCAAAAAATCAACCACGTATTCAGCTCCACGGTATAACTCAGTGTGCCCTTTTTGGCGGCCAAAACCTTTTACTTCAGTGACTGTTAGCCCGTTAACACCAATGTTAGACAGTGATTCACGTACTTCGTCTAATTTGAATGGTTTGATGATTGCTTCAATTTTTTTCATATTTCCTGAGCTCCAGAATGGTTTTTTTAGTTAACTTAATTTAATCATTAAATTTATTTTTATAATTAGTTCAAGTGTATATCAAAATCTAGCTTCACTGTTATAGGATGACGCCTATCTTTTCCAAAACCGCGATGCGTAATGCGAACGCCCACTGGAGATTGGCGACGTTTGTACTCATTTCTATCGATCAGAGTAATCACACGATTCACATCAGTAGCCAGATAACCCATTGCGATAATATCTTTAGCGCTTAAGTTATCTTCCACGTAAGCTTCAATAATTCCATCTAACACGTCATAAGGCGGCAAGCTGTCTTGATCTAATTGGTTAGCGCGTAACTCGGCAGATGGTGGGCGTGTAATGATGCGTTGTGGAATAACTCTTGATAAACTGTTGCGATAATCACAAAGCCTATAGACCAAAGTTTTTGGCACATCTTTCAATAGGGCAAAGCCGCCAGCCATATCGCCGTAAAGCGTGCAGTAGCCCACGGCCGTTTCGCTTTTATTGCCGGTAGTTACCACGATACTGCCAAATTTATTCGATATTGCCATCAATAACATGCCGCGTATACGTGCTTGCAGGTTTTCTTCTGTGGTATCAAAAGGCAAACCCTTAAACTCATCGGCAAGTGCAGCTCTAAAACCCTCGTATAGATTAGCAATAGGCATTTGGCTATACTTCACGCCAAGTAGATTAGCCATTTCAGCAGCGTCATCCACACTAATATTTGCGGTAAATACTGACGGCATCATGACCGCTTGCACATTTTCAGCACCTAATGCATCTACGGCAATCGCCATTGTGAGCGCAGAGTCAATCCCACCAGATAAACCTAACACAACGCCAGGAAAACCATTCTTGCGCACATAATCTTGCAAGCCTAGTTTTAAAGCGGTGTACACAGATGCTTCTATCGACAGCTGTGGTGTAACAGCAGCAGGGGTTGGCTGCAACCCCTTAAATTCGACTATTTCCAACGCAGCATCAAAAGCTGGCAATTGCTGGGTTAAGTCGCCATTTGAATTCAATACAAAAGAGGCACCATCGAATACTAACTCGTCTTGTCCACCCACCATATTGGTATAAATAATGGCCAAATCAGTTTCAAAGGTACGCTCACGCAGAATCTCTAAGCGCGTTGACTGTTTTTCCATGTGAAAGGGTGATGCGTTCAAGGCAATGAGCACTTCAGCGCCAGCTGCTTTTGCCAAAGCTGCAGGATTTGGCTCCCACACATCAGCACAGATCAACACGCCAATCTGCACACCATTATGCGAAAAAACTAAAGGCTCACCGCCAGCAGTAAAATAGCGTTTTTCGTCAAACACACTGTAATTAGGTAAGGCATGTTTATAGTATGTTGCAATGATTTTGCCATCTTGCAATACTGATGCCGCATTAAAGCATTCTTCACCCACTTGTCGCGGATGCCCAACTATCACTGTAATATATTCTAAGGCTGTACTTAATTTTTCTAAAGCGACATCGCAAGCCTGTAGAAAATCCTCACGTAGTAATAAATCCTCCGGTGGATAGCCACACAATGACAGCTCTGGTGTCACCATCAACGTAGCGCCATGCTGCTTTGCTTGAGCTGCGTTAGTAATTATTTTGGCTACATTACCCGCAATATCACCCACTAAACAATTCATTTGTGCGACGGCAATTTTCATTATTTAAGTATTATTCTTTTTGGGGTTAAATCAAAGTCAAAGTAAATTAATAACGTGAAGGTAAATCTACCAAAAGCAAACCTATCAACTGGTGATTAGTAACTACCGCCGGCACTCTTGATCAGGGCTACAATTTCTGGGTTCTGTCCTTTAAGCGCATAAACCAAGGCTGTTAAACCATATTGGTCTTTAGCTTTAACTTTTGCGTTATTTTCTAAAAGCAACTTCACCATATCAGGCTTATTGTTTGTGACGGCAATATGCAGTAACGGCGTGCCTTCTGAGTCTAAGTTATTCACATTAGCACCCGCGGATATAAGTGCTTTTGCGGCTTCTAGTTGAGATTTCTTTACTGCCCAAGTGAGTGCGGTCCATTTTGCAAGGTCTTTTTGATTCACGTTTGCACCACGCGTAGCCAATAACTGAATAGCTGGCGCATGGCCTTGACGTGCAGCAACCATCAATGCTGTTAGGCCTAAATTATCTTGCGCCTGAACATCTGCCTTGTTATCTAGCAGCGTAGTAATCGTTGGGATATCGCCGCTTTTAGCAGCGTGCATCAACACCGTTTTACCGTCATCACTCTTGGTATTTGCATCTACACCATGTTTCAGCAATGTACTCACTGTTTCTGAAAATCCCGACACAGCTGCAATACCAAATGCGCTCCAACCTGCGGGGTCACGGACTTTAGCATCAGCGCCATTCTTTAACAGTACTTCTGCCGTGATGAAGTGATTCTTTTTAGCGGCGTACATCAATGGTGTCCAACCACCCTTATCTTTAGCATTAACATCTGCACCTTTATTAATTAGGGCAGTGACAACATCAGCTTTATCTTTACGGACGGCGTACATTAAAGCTGTTACGCCATCTTCATCTTTTGTATTAGCATTGGCACCGCTGGATAACATTGCATTCACCGTAGCGGCATCGCCCTTAGAGGCCGCAGTTAGAAGATATGAAACGTCTTCTGCTGCATGAACAGGCAATGCCGAAGCAAAAGTGAGAAATAAAATCGCAAACAAATGTTTAAATGTAGTGTGCATATAATCTTTAAATGATTGTTTCCCTGTAATTCAATTAACTAGAAATTAAGCGTTTTTGTTGTGTATAGCAGCTAACACTGCTTCACCCAAACCTGCGGGTGAACTGGCCACTACTGCGCCAGCCAATTCAAGCGCGCGAATCTTATCAACCGCTTTACCACTACCGCCAGAGATAATCGCTCCAGCATGCCCCATACGCTTACCTGCAGGTGCTGTTTGCCCTGCAATATATGCTGCAACAGGCTTGGTGACATTACTTTTAATATACTCCGCTGCGGCCTCTTCGTCTGAACCACCGATTTCACCCACCATAATAATCGCTTCAGTTTCACTGTCAGCTTCAAACATTTGTAAGCATTCAATAAAATTAAGCCCTTTAATCGGGTCGCCACCAATGCCCACACAAGTACTTTGACCTAAATTTAGCGCAGTAGTTTGATGTACTGCCTCATAAGTGAGTGTACCAGAACGAGAAACAATACCAACTTTGCCGCGCATATGAATACTGCCAGGCATAATGCCGATTTTGCATTCATCTGGCGTAATCACGCCTGGGCAATTTGGGCCGATTAGCTTGGTTCCATTAGCCTTTAAAGCCGCTTTCACATTGAGCATATCCAATACAGGAATGCCTTCAGTGATACAAATAATCAAGTCTATACCCGCATCACAAGCTTCTAAAATTGAATCCGCTGCAAAAGCAGGTGGTACGTAAATCACACTAGCCGTTGCACCAGTTGTACGCACCGCATCACGCATGGTATTGAACACAGGTAAACCTAAATGAGACATTCCACCTTTACCCGGTGTAACGCCACCGACCATTTTTGTGCCGTAAGCAAGCGCTTGTTCTGAATGGAATGTACCTTGTTTACCTGTAAAACCTTGGCATAGTACTTTGGTGTTTTTATTGACTAAGATACTCATGCTGATACCGCCTTCACAGCTTGCACGGCAGCATCTGTCAGGCCATTTGCTGAAATAATATTCAAACCACTTGTTTGCAACATTTGTTTACCTAAATCCACATTGGTACCTTCTAAACGCACGATGACCGGAATTTGCATACCGACATCTTTAACTGCAGTGATAATACCTTCTGCAATGATGTCACAACGCATAATGCCACCGAAAATATTCACTAAAATGGCCTTAACATTATTGTCTGCCAAGATGATTTTGAATGCTTTGGTTACAGTTTCAGCTGTCGCGCCACCACCCACATCCAGGAAGTTAGCTGGCGTTCCGCCGTGCAGCTTGATTAGATCCATAGTTGCCATGGCCAGCCCTGCACCATTGACCATACAGCCGATATTGCCGTTAAGCGCGATGTAATTCAAGCCAGCATGATGCGCAACCGCCTCCTTACTGTCCTCTTGTGACCAGTCACGTTGCTCGGCTAACGCTTTTTGGCGATACAACGCATTGTCATCGATACTCATTTTGCAATCTAAGGCAAACAACTTGCCCTCAGCCGTCACAACTAATGGGTTGATTTCGAGTAAGGCCAAATCATTCTCTTTGAATAAGCGATACAAGCCTTTTAAGATTTTAGTAAAAGCACTAATTTGGTCGCCAACTAAATCTAACTTAAATGCCAGATTGCGCGCCTGAAAATCCACCACGCCATTTAATGGATCACACACTTCCTCTAAGATTTTTTCAGGGCTGGTTTGCGCGATTTCTTCAATGTCCATACCACCAGCACTTGAAGCGATAATCACCACACGCTCAAGCGTTCTATCTACCAGCATAGACAAATAAAGCTCGCGCGCGATTGGTAAAGTTTCTTCAATCAACACTTGATTAACAAGCTGGCCATCTGGCGCATTTTGGTAGGTCACCAAAGTTTTGCCTAAAAGCTCGCTCACAACCGCTTGCGCTTCTGTGGTTGATTTAACTAGCTTAACACCACCCGCTTTTCCACGCCCACCTGCATGGATCTGTGCCTTCACCACCCATGCATCACTGGCGATTTCTGTAGTCGCAGCAGCCGTGTCTTTAGCCACCGTCACCACTTGCCCACGCGGAACTGGAATGCCGTACTTTTGCAGTAAAGTTTTGGCCTGATATTCATGCAAATTCATAAAATAATGTTCTTATTAAAAGTAATGCACATTTTCGCGCAAAACAGCCAAATGCGCTAGCATTGGCTTGATATTCTGTGTGTTTTAGTCATTTGAAATAGGTGCCAAGTGTATAATTACTTTTTTAATAAAATTTTTAAGCCATGCGTCTAGTTATTCAAGCTTCTCCAAGCCAAGGTTCTACTATCACTTTTTCACATTTGGCACACATACACCAATTGTGCGCTACCAGTGTTCAATTCACTCAAATAGCTGAGCATGCCTATTATCTTTCCAATCAGAACACGCCTATCGAAGCTGTACAACAGTTTTGTACGCAACAAAAGATTGACTACGCGTATGTAGAGGACAAGCAACTGCTTAAAAATTATGGCTTGTGCGTCATGGATATGGACTCCACGCTGATTAGCATTGAATGTATAGACGAAATCGCCGATATGGTCGGCATCAAACCGCAAATCGCAGCGATTACCGAGCGAGCCATGCAAGGTGAACTAGATTTTGCAGAAAGTTTGCGTGAACGCGTGGCGCTACTCAAAGGCTTGCAAGAATCGGATTTAATGCGCGTATTGAATGAGCGCCTTAAATTGAACCCTGGCGCCCTTGAATGGATAGCCGCATGTAAGGCAAATAACATCACCACTTTGCTGGTTTCTGGCGGATTCACCTTCTTTGCTGAACGTGTAAAAGAAATGTTGAAGTTAGATTATGCCGTTTCAAACACGCTAGAAATTATAGACGGAAAATTGACGGGCAAAGTATTAGGCAATATTGTAGATGCTCAAGTCAAAGCCGACGAGTTAATTAAATTACGTGAGAAATTAGGCTTAAGCACAGTACAAACTATCGCAATTGGCGATGGCGCCAACGACCTTAAGATGATGTCTGCAGCAGGTATTGGTATTGCTTACCATGCTAAGCCTATCGTACAAGCGCAAGCCACTTATGCGCTGAACCATGTGGGCTTAGATGGTGTCATCAATCTACTAACCACCTAAAGAACTACTCTAGCTATTCATGCGTTTAAAGCGCACCTAAATATTCAAGCTCCACTTCCGTGAACCCCGCTTGTCGCCTTGCGTCCATATTAAATGGTGGTCGTAACTTTGGTGCGCTGTATTCTTCAGCTAACTGCCTATAGCTAGAAACTGGTTCTAAGTCGTTTTGCTGGCAAAGCCAATTAAACCAGTGGTTACCAATGGCAACATGGCCGATTTCATCGCGCAAAATAATATCTAATATTTCTGTTGCTGACACATCTCCAACTTGCGCTAATTTGGCTCTTAATTGGGGTGAGGCATCTAAGCCACGCGCTTCCATTGTACGCGGCACTAAGGCGATGCGCGCCAGCACGCTGTCTTTAGTTCTTTCTGCCATTTCCCACAGACTATTGTGCGCATCAAAATAGCCGTAATCAAAACCCAAGGCCTGTAAATGTGCGTTTAGCAGACTAAAATGATAAGCCTCCTCATCTGCAACTTTAAGCCAATCCGCATAAAACTGAGCAGGCATTTGTGCAAAGCGCCAAATAACGTCTAATGCCAAGTTAATCGCATTAAATTCAATATGAGCAAGCGCATGAATCAAAGCCACACGACCTTCTAGCGTATTCATGGCACGGTGTTTGAGTAATCGCGGGGCGATTAATTGCGGCTTTTCAGGTCGCCCAGGTACCGGCAGGTGTGCAGATATAGATTGATCTACGTTTAGCAAAACATTGCCAGCTAGCCAATTGCTGGCAAGCTGGCGCACTGCATTGGCTTTTATCACAGCATTTGTTTCCGCCAAGCAAGCAAAAGCCGCTTGGCGAAGTTCAATCTGTGTCGCACTTGAGGTCATTTGAACAATATTTAAGTAAGAATTATTGCAAAGGAATGAAATCTAACTCGCCCGCTTTCATGTCTGGCACCATGATGTATTTTTCATCTTTAGTAATCGCAATATCTGCAGCTGATTGGTAGCCACCTTTTACTAACGCGACATCGCCTTTAGTATTGACGCTAAATACTTTACCGTTTTTCCAATCACTCACATACATAGTGCCGTTAGAGCGATGTAATAAGCCATCACCACCACCAAAACCTTCTGCAATATCGTTGAGTGCTTTGGTCTCTGTGTTCAAGCTGTAGAGTACGCCAGAAGTGAAATCAACGTAAATTAACACCTTACCTGTATCGTCAGCAAGCAAGCCATTTGGCGCTTTAACGCGCGCATCCTGCTCATTGTTAATCAGCAGTTTAACCTCACCTTTTGGGCTGATTTTATAAATAGCGCCGCCTTTGCCTGCACCAAACAAGTCACCACTATCGCTCACGTACAAATTACCTTGAGGATCTGCTTCCAAATCGTTCAAGAATAGAGGCGTAACTGGAAATGCGCTTGCTGGTACAAATGCTTGCACTTTACCTTCTGTATCAATTTTCATGATTTTGGTTTTGTCGGCCACGTACAAAGTTTTACCAATAATCGCTAAGCCTTTAGGGTCATCCAAACCTGTTGCAAATACGCGTTTCTTGCCATTCTCGATAACAGTAATCTGTCCGTCACCATCTTTACCAAACTCATTGATTTCAGAGACATAGATTTTGCCATTCTTAGCTTGAACCACTGACTCTGGCGTTTTCAGTCCTGTGATTTTTTGCATCACGCCTTGGTTGCTTTTCACCTCAGTCGCACAACCAGTTGCTAAAAAAGCCAACATTAGCGTACTTATTATTAATTTCTTTTGCATGGTTCTATCCTTTGAATTTAAAACTATTAAAGATGTTACGACCTAAAGATAAGTTAATCTGAGTTAAGCTTCAGCTAAGCTAATTCGTCTAATAAAAACTAACTTTTGTGTCGTTTTGCGCGCCTATCATGCCACATGGCAACTTAGCTTCTGATTTGACAATATCTGTCGAAGAATTAATGGTAAGTTTAGTCATTAAATCTTGCATCGCTAAACCATAAACTTTATTGAGATGATACTTAGTGCCATTATCAAAACTGGTAAAACCAAGCTGTTGCGCCTCGCCCACATAAGTGCCTAACACATCACCTTTACCTGAAAATACGGTCGCGACTAGCTTACTGTGATAAACATGCATCTGCGGGTTATAAAACACGCTAGGCTTAATGCGGACAATAGTATCTGCCGTTTCATTGGCCTGACATAGTGTCATGTCACCATTTTTTTGTTGTAACGATTTTAAAGCAATAGGCTCGACCAATGGGCCCTGTGCAAACCAATAGTCGTAATAAGGTGCCAATAGATGCACGCTGTAGTTGTAATCATTTGGGCTGATATACAACAAGGTTTTTGTATTTGATTCAGCAGCGTAAACTGATGCTGAAAGACTCGCGAGCAATAGCATACTGGCTAATTTTTTAGTAAAACTTATCATAGACCGACTCCTGATGTCATTCGTTGGTGAGCTTCGAATATCTAACTTAATACTTAGTGTTTGAAGTATAGACTTTAGTTCTTATTAAGTGATGAGATGTGAGCTTAGCATAGTCGAAATTACATTTTTAAGGCTTTTTCTAACTTATTAGATTATGCTAACGTTAAATCGCCTAGCTCATGCTTAACTGTATATTACTCATATAATATGGTTCTCAAGCCCACATTAATCAAGAGTTAAAGTACTAATTTTTTATATTTTAAGTAAATAAAATGACTAAACAAGACATATTAAAAGCCTTTCAATTTCGCCATGCTTGCAAAGAGTTTGACCCAAGCAAAAAAGTCGCTAAAGATGATATGGATTTCATTTTGGAAACAGCACGTTTGTCGCCTAGCTCCTTTGGCATCGAGCCTTGGCATTTTATCGTGGTGCAAGATGCTAAACTCAGAGAAAAGCTTAAAAATGGCGCTTGGGGTGCAACTAAAAAATTAGAAACCGCTAGTCATTTCGTTGTCTGCTTAACTATGAAGTCGCATTTTTTAAAGTATGATAATCCATACGTTAAAGACTTTATGAAAAACGTACAGCATCTATCTGATGAAGTGATTGAGCCTAGAAGCAAGTTTTACAGAGAGTTCCAACAATCTGACTTTGACTTGAGTGATGATAGAAAGCTGTTTGATTGGGCTGCTAAGCAAAGTTACATCCCATTGGCCAACATGATGACGACAGCGGCCATGCTGGGCATAGATTCTTGCCCGATTGAAGGCTTTAAACAGGCTGAAACAGATGCAATCTTACAACAAGACTTTGGTATTGATACCACGCAATATGGTGCTTCTTACATGGTGGCTTTTGGTTACAGGGTGAATGAACCTAAAGTAAAAACCAGAAGGTCAACGGAGGAAGTGATTACTTGGCTTTAAGCAAATATTCGTTAATTTCTAAATATCTCTTAAGTTAAAGTATCTGCCCAAATATTTTGTGCCCAAGCCACAGCATATGCACCCTCTTTCTCACTCGGGCTTATAGACACGCCACCTCCTTCGGCTGACACCATGATTTTTTTACCCTCATCATAGCGGTACACATTAGCTACGTGCATGGCAGACTTATCCGTGACATAGCTATAACAAGTATTGGCGAAAACTGGCGCCGGATCTGGCGCTTGACCAGCAAACAATTGCACAATTGCATTCGCGCAAACCTTAGCCTGATTAGTCGCCATATGTGCAGATTTCGGCAAGCCTGCTGCTACGCTATCGCCCAACACATGGACGTTGGACACTAATTTTGATTCATAGGTTAAGAAATTAATATCGCACCACGGGTAATCTTTTTCAGTCAAATTGGCTATTTGTGCAATCTTGCCCGCGCGTTGCGGTGGGATTACATTCAACACATCGGCTTTTATTTTATCAAAATCTGTAGACACCGTTTTGGTAGCAACATCCACATTTGTAATCACATTATCAGGGCGATAATCCACGATACCTGCATAAGTTTCGTTAAAAACTTTAGTGAATAAACCTTTTTTTGAAATGATTTCCGCGTTGGCATCTAGCACAATGACTTTGCTTTTTGACTTATGCGCTTTGAAGTAACTCGCCACTTGGCAGGCACGCTCGTACGGCCCTGGCGGACAACGATACGGCGCTTTAGGCACGTTCATCACAAACACACCACCATCAGGCATAGCTTCTAATTGTTTGCGTAAATTAACGGTTTGCCAACCGGCTTTCCATGCATGTGGAATCTGCTGTTGCGCCTCAACACTAGCCAACATTGGCAATGAGTCATAATTAAAATCAACGCCTGGGGCGACGACTAATCTATCGTAACTAAGCTCACCACGCAACATAGTGACTTTTTTAGCAGAAGCATCAATCGCCGTAACGGTATCTTGCACCCACTTAATACCATGGTTAGCTTTAAGCGCATCGTAGCCAAAGGTTAAGTCATTGATGCTTTTACTGCCGCCTAATACCAAATTACTTAATGGGCACGATACAAATTGTGAGTTTGGTTCAACCACAAGCACTTCAATGGAACCCAAACTCCAAAGTCGTAAGTACTTAGCGACTGTAGCACCAGCGTAACCACCACCGATAACGACAACACGGCCGATTGGCGGTTTAGTCGCACGTGCGAAACCACTCTTGCTAACGACTAAAGCACTAGCTGCACCTGCAAACTTAATAAAATCGCGTCGATTAAACTGATTAGCATTACTCATGGTCAGCCTTTAATGTTTGTGGTTTTAGCGCTGTGGTTACGACACGTTTTTGTTGCGAAAAATGCACTGCAAGTTGGTTGATTTCATCGATCGTTAAGCCTTTGGCGTGATGATGCATCACAGTGGCTTTGCGGCTACCATCTTTAAAACCTAGCATTTTTTCTGTGAATTCTGCAGGTGCCATGCCCGACAATACTGCATTTGCGCCATCGTCACCGCTAGCTGCAACTGAATTTCCTTGTGTACCATGACATGCAGCGCATGAAGCCGCTAACTGGCGTATGTGGATGTTTTGGACATCTGAAAAAGCAGAAACCTCAGCTGCATGACCAATTAATGGCGTGCAAACTGAGGTTATCAGTAGTAAAGCTAGAAAAGCTGAATCTTTAAACCAAGAATTTTTAAACCAAATGTTTTGTAGAGGTTTCATGGTATTTTGCAGAAAATTCAAAACACCATTCTAATTGGTTTTTTTAATTTGTGTGTGTGACTATAAATAAAATGCAGCAGTCACACTAACGCATTAAATTAGAAGCATTTTTCGTCTTGGCAGCCGTCATCCTTAACGCCTACAGATTCCATTAACTTCACCATATCAGGTTGTCCTTGGTCACGGAAATAACGAATCAGAGAAACATCGCCTTTTAGTTTTAAATTCACATTAACGCCGCTTTCAGCTAAAAATTTAATCAGGGCAACATTACCGCTAAATGCTGCCATGTGGAAAGCTGTATTTTCGCTAGCTGGATGCACGTAGTCTTTATCTGCGCCTTTAGCGATTAAATATTTCACAGTATCTAAGTTACCGTGCGAAGCAGCCATTTGTAGAGGCTCCCAGGCAAAAAACTTTTGGTTTACTAGTTTTGGATCAGCTTCCATATATTTTTTGACAACTTTAGTGTTCCCTGTACTAAGGGCGTCAGTTAAATCTAGATATTCTTCATCGGTAAGCGCAAAACTATTGAGTGAAAAACTTAAGGCTACCATTGCTAATATTGCTTTAAACATATTCATGCTAATTAATCTCCAAACTTCTAGTTAATGTGTTTTTTAAATTACCCAACATACTTTCTTGCATTACGGAACATCCGAATCCAAGCACTATCTTCACTATCACCGCAACGCTGCCATGTGTTTTGCACATTTCGAATCACCCGTTCAGGATGTGGCATCATAATACTAAAACGTCCATCTGTGCTGGTTAATCCAGTAATCCCTTGTGGAGACCCGTTTGGATTAAACGGATAGCTTGTCGTCGGCGTTGACGCATGGTCAATAAAGCGCATCGTCACCAATTTTTTAGCTAACACGTCATTGACTGCGGAATTTTCAGAAGGTTCTTTGAACTCCGTAAATCCTTCACCATGCGCCACCGCGATTGGCATTTTGCTGCCGGCCATGCCATTAAAGAATAGTGATGGCGATTCTAGAACCTCGACCATCGCTAATCTAGCTTCAAATTGCTCAGATTTATTTTTTACAAAATGTGGCCAATGTGCCGCACCTGGGATAATGCTTTGTAAATTACTCATCATTTGGCAACCGTTACACACGCCTAATGCGAAGCTATCGGTACGATTAAAGAATGCTGAAAACTCATCGCGTGCACGTGAGTTAAACAAGATAGATTTAGCCCAACCCTCACCTGCACCTAGTACATCACCATATGAGAAACCACCACAAGCCACAACCCCTGCAAAATCTTTAAGTGAAACTCTGCCTGCAATGATGTCACTCATGTGTACGTCATAGCTTGCAAAGCCAGCACGGTCAAATGATGCAGCCATTTCCACATGACCATTGACGCCCTGCTCACGCAGAATTGCCATTTTAGGACGTGCGCCAGTCGAAATGTAAGGTGCAGCAATATTTTCATCTGGCTTGTAAGTAAGCTCTACAAATAACCCACGATTTTTTTCATCTAATATGCGGTCAAACTCTTGCTGTGCACAAGCTGGATTATCACGTAACTTTTGCATTTGATAAGTAGTTTCAGACCACATGCGATGCAAGTTAACGCGCGTATCACTGAATACAACTTTACCATGCTGTTTAATTTCAATTTGATTGCCTGCGACAACGTCACCAATAATATGCGCCAAGCCATTAAATTGCTTAACGATAGCTTCTGCATCTGCCGCTACCACTTGAATCACTGCACCTAATTCTTCGTTATATAGTGCGCTCGCTACATCGCCTTGCAAGGCTGAAATATCTGCATTTAAACCGCAATGACCAGCAAACGCCATTTCAACCAAAGTGGTAAATAAACCACCGTCTGAACGGTCATGGTAAGCTGAAATTTTGCCCGCTTTATTCAGTTGTTGAATGGTATTAAAGAAATGCTTCAGTTGTGCTGCATCATCCACATCTGGGGCTACATCACCCACCACACCATAAACCTGCGCCAAGCTTGAACCGCCCATGCGATTTTTGCCTGCGCCTAAATCAATCAATATTAATTTAGAAGCCACTTCTATTTGCAATAGCGGCGTTAAAGTTTTACGTGCATCTGGCGTCGTTGCAAAAGCGGTCACTACTAATGAAATCGGTGAAGTGACTGCTTTATTGGTGCCGTTTTCGTTCCAGACGGTTTTCATCGACATTGAGTCTTTACCTACAGGAATACTTACGCCTAATTGTGGGCAAAGTTCCATACCGACTGCTTTTACTGTTTCAAACAAAGCGGCGTCTTCACCTGCATGGCCAGCTGGCGCCATCCAGTTGGCTGATAGTTTCAATACGCTTAAATCATCAATCAAACAGGCTGCGATATTGGTAATCGACTCTCCAATTGCCATGCGACCCGATGCTGGAGCATTGATTAAAGCCAACGGTGCTTTTTCGCCTATTGCGAATGCTTCACCTACGTAAGTTTCATAGCCAGCAAGCGTTACAGCAACGTCTGCCACTGGCACTTGCCATGGCCCTACCATTTGCTCACGCGCCACTAAACCTGTCACTGAACGATCACCAATGGTAATCAAGAAAGTTTTATCCGCTACACCAGGTAATCTCAACACGCGAGCTGCGGCATCTTTTAAATCAATTTTGCTGGTATCAAAAGCCTGTAATTGTTTCGTGGTGCTTTTCACATCGCGTGTCATTTTTGGCGGTTTACCGAGCAATACCGACATGTCCATATCCACTGGATTATTGTCAAAATGCGTATCGGCAACAGTTAGATGACGCTCTTCAGTGGCAATACCCACTACAGCAAACGGACAACGCTCACGCTCACAAATAGCTTTAAAGCGTGGCAAGTCTTCTTGCGCAATCGCCATGACATAACGCTCTTGCGCCTCATTGCTCCACAGTTCACGTGGTGACATGCCCGGCTCTTCGTTGTGTACGTCACGCAATTGGAAAGTCGCACCTACACCAGCATCATTCACTAGCTCCGGGAAAGCATTTGAAATACCGCCTGCACCTACATCGTGAATGCTCAAAATCGGGTTGGCATCACCTAGTTGCCAGCAACGGTCAATCACCTCTTGGGCTCTACGCTCTAGCTCTGGGTTACCCCGTTGCACTGAGTCAAAGTCCAAATTCTCGATATTGCTACCAGTGTCCATACTTGATGCCGCGCTACCGCCAAGGCCAATCAGCATCGCTGGGCCGCCAAGTTGCACTAAAGCCGCCCCCGCTGGGATTGGATTTTTATTAGAATGTTTTGCAGAAATATTACCAATACCACCTGCCAACATAATTGGTTTATGGTAGCCGCGCACTTCATTGTTTGATTCCAACTCAAAAGTACGGAAATAACCTGCAATATTGGGGCGACCAAATTCATTGTTATACGCCGCGCCACCTAGTGGACCGTCAATCATAATTTGGAATGGTGAGGCAATACGGCTAGGACGACCGTAGTCGTTAGCTTCCCAAGGCTGCTCAAAATTTGGAATATTTAAGTTAGATACTGAAAAGCCAGTCAAACCCGCTTTAGGTTTAGAACCGCTGCCAGTTGCACCTTCATCACGAATCTCACCACCCGCGCCAGTTGCTGCACCAGCAAATGGTGAAATCGCCGTTGGGTGATTATGTGTTTCCACCTTCATTAAATAATGCATTTCTTCTTCAACAAAGCTATATGCGCCATTTTCACGTGGGTAAAAACGCTTGGTTTTTTCGCCAGAATTCTGACCTTCAACAATAGAAGAGTTATCTGAATAAGCCACCACCGTACTACCAGGGTTCAACTTATGCGTATTGCGTATCATGCCAAATAGCGATATTTCTTGCTGAGCACCATCAATCACCCAATCAGCATTAAAAATCTTATGGCGACAATGTTCAGAGTTCGCTTGCGCAAACATCATGAGCTCAACATCGGTTGGGTTACGACCCATGCGCAAAAAGTTTTCCAGCAAATAATCTACTTCATCAGGTGATAGCGCTAAACCTAGCTCGGAGTTTGCTTGCACTAGCGCTTGCTTGCCGCCTTGCAGAATATCCACCGTGCTAAGCGGCTTAGGAGCATCGGCGTGATACAGCTTTGCTGCATCGTCTAAACTCGCAAACACCATTTCCGTCATGCGGTCGTGGATCAAAGGCAAAAGCTGCTGACGCTCTTCTTGCGTTAATTTTTCACCATTTTTAGTTTGCACAAAATATGCAATTCCGCGCTCCACACGTTGCACAGCCTCTAAACCACAATGTTTAACAATATCAGTCGCGCGCGAAGCCCAAGGTGAAATCGTGCCAATTCGAGGTATGACTAGAAGCAACTCACCCTGAGGGTCTTCGGCTTGCATCGTCGGGCCGTAAGTCAAAATCTCTTTCAGAGTACTTTGCTGCACATCATTTAATGCACCATCAGCCCAGATAAAATGGCGAAACTCAGCATAAAAATGCTTGATATTTGCAGCATTTTGGCTGAGTTGAGACTGGATTTTCTCGATACGAAATTGAGATAAAGCGGCGCTGCCACGCAGGCAAGCCATTTGTGTGTGGGCTTTAGATTGAGTCATTGAAGTTCAGCTAAACAGACGATTTTCGAAAGCGTAATTCTATCAGATTGGAGGCAATTACGCCTCAAATTGCTAATTACCGCCCATATGAAAAGCGCACTCCTTGAAATTCCGTAGGAGTGCGCTCAGAGAAGAAAAGCGACGTCGGTTAAATTCAGTGATTGGAAAATAAGTAAATTTTGCAGACGCTAACCACTTCTATAGTAATTACAGCGCCCCAAATACCTTCTTCAACAAGCTACTAGCTTGACCAACAGGGTCTTGGCGAATAGCGGCTTCTTCTTTAGCGATCATTAAGTACACGCCATCCAGCGCTTTATTGGTTACATATTGCTCAATTTTGGCATCTTCTTTTTTCACTACGCCATATTTGGCACCCATCTCAGCATATTTATTATAGGTTTCAGCCAACTGCACTTTTTCGGTAGCTTTAGCCACAATTGGTAAAAACTTTTCTGCCATTTGTGCTGATGTGGTTTTTTTAAAATATTGTGTAGCGGCATCTTGCGGGCCAGTAAGAATTGCTTTGGCATCTGCCACTGACATTTTTTTGATTGAATCGATGAGTAAAGTCTTAGCTTCTGGCACAGCCGCTTCTGCCGCACGGTTCATTTTGAGGACGAGCTCATCAGATTGCTTTCCCATACCCATCATTTTCATGACTTTCTCAACTTTTTTCAGTGAGCTAGGTAATGGAATTTTGACTTCTTTATTACCTAAGAAACCATCTGTAGCGCCTAACGTACTTACTGCCTTACCAACGCCTTGCGTAAGTGCTTCCTTCAGACCGCCACTGGCTTCGGTGTTACTCAGGTCGCTAATGCTTAGAGCGTTTGCGTGAGTTGCAAATAAAATAAAACCTAAGGTTGCTAGTAATTGTCGCATTTTGATCTCCAGTGAATGACGTGCAACATAAGCATAACCCTAAATGCTCGCTTTTGCATGGGGCTCACCATAATTTACGTTTACTTATTTAAGCGTACTTTCATTCGCCCTACCCACAAAAAGATACTGCCCTGCAAGCCTTGTATATATTGGCTTCCAGGGCAGTGCTTATTAAGACTTCCAAATGTTAGGTTTAACTTTTCACATGCCAAATATTCTTTGCATAATCGCCAATCGCGCGATCGCTTGAGAATTTAGCCATATTTGCCACGTTCAATATGGCCAAACGTGTCCATTCATCTTGATGTTGATATAGCTTGCCAACTCTGTCTTGCGTTTCGATATAGCTTGCATAGTCTGCAAGTAACAAGTATTGGTCGCCATTTTTTAGCAAATTATCAATAATTGGTTGGTAACGATTTGGCTCTTCAATTGAGAAGAAGCCGTTTGCAATCATATCTAGCACTTGTTTGAGCTCTGGGTTGCTATGGTAGTAATCATATGGGTTGTACCCGCTGGCTTTTACTTCTGCTACTTGCGGCGTAGTTAAGCCGAAAATAAAGATATGCTCCTCGCCGACCTCTTCCATAATCTCAACGTTTGCACCGTCTAAAGTACCAATGGTCAACGCACCGTTAAGCGACATTTTCATATTACCTGTACCGCTTGCTTCGGTGCCTGCGGTTGAAATTTGCTCGGATAAATCACTGCCTGGGAATAAAATCTCAGCTGCCGAAACTTCATAGTTCGGGTAGTAGACCACTTTCAATTGGTCACCCACTGCCACATCTTCATTAATGATAGCTGCAACATCATTGATTAAACGGATGATTTGTTTCGCCATCCAATAACCCGGTGCGGCTTTACCGCCAAAAATCACCGTGCGTGGTGTAATGCCTTTTTCGCCGTTACGAATGCGGTTATATAAAGTAATCACATGCAATACGTTTAACAATTGGCGTTTATATTCGTGAATACGTTTAATTTGCACGTCAAACAGGCTGTTAACGTTTAATTTAATACCAGTTTTTTGTTCAATTTTAGCGGCTAATCTAGCTTTATTCGCTTGCTTGACTGCAGCAAATGCTTTTCTGAACTCTGCATCATTAGCTAATGGCGTGATTTTTTTGATTTGCGTTAAATCTCTTTTAAAGCCTTTACCAATCACCTTTTCTAACAAAGCTGTTAAACCAGGATTTGCTTGATTCAACCAGCGGCGTGGCGTAATACCGTTGGTGACATTGGTCATTTTTCCTGGGTAAATACGGTCAAAATCTGCAAATAAGTGCTGTCTCAATAACTGGCTATGCAATGCAGCTACACCGTTTACTGTATGGCTACCTACCACTGCCAAATGCGCCATGCGCACACGACGACCATTTGACTCATCAATAATTGAAACACGTTTCAACAACTCAGGGTCACCTGGGAAGTGATGGTTAACCATGTGCAAGAATTCAAAGTTAATCTTGTAGATAATCTCTAAATGGCGCGGTAACAGGCGTCCAAACAAATCAACGCTCCAGGTTTCTAACGCCTCTGGCATGAGCGTGTGATTAGTGTACGCAAAAATCTTAACAACTAGTTTCCATGCAAAATCCCAATCTAATTTATGCACGTCTACTAATTGATACATCATTTCCGCCACGCCGATTGAGGGGTGTGTATCGTTGAGTTGAATCGCAATTTTATCTGGCAGAATATTCCAATCTGCCTGTTTCTTCATTTCATGCGTACTTAAGAAGCGACGTAAAATATCTTGAATTGACGCTGAAACAAAGAAGTATTGCTGTTTCAAACGTAACTCTTTGCCCAATACTGAAGCATCGTTTGGATATAAAACCTTAGAGATACTTTCAGTCTCGTTTCTCTCTTGTACGGCTTGCTCAAAATTACCGTCATTAAAATGGCGTAAATCAAATTCACGCGCGGCTTTGGCTGACCATAAACGCAAACTGTTAACCGTTTCGCCACCATAGCCTGGCACTGGCATATCGTATGCCATGGCGACTACGTGTTCTGCATCAATCCAATGCTGCGAGCCTTCTCCGCAAACAACATGTCCATAAAACTTAACGTCATAGGTCGCTTCTGGACGTTGAAACTCCCAATTATTGCCATAACGCAACCAGTTGTCAGGGTTTTCTACCTGCTGACCATTCTCAATGGTTTGTTTAAACATACCGTATTCATAACGGATCCCATAGCCTGTCGCCGGAATACCCATGGTTGCCATAGAATCTAAGAAACAAGCCGCGAGACGACCCAAGCCGCCATTACCTAGTGCAGCATCTGTTTCCATCTCTACAGTATTTTCTAAATCACGCCCTAAAGCGGATATCCCATCTTTAAGCTCTTTATTTATGCCCAAGTTTAGTGCGGCATTACTTAACATACGCCCGATTAGGAACTCTAGTGATAGATAATAAACACGCTTTGGATCATCACGGTAGTAAGATTCAGCTGTCTTTACCCAGCGCTCAACAATATGGTCGCGCACTGTGTAGCTAGCTGCATCGTACCAATCTCTTGGAGTGGCGGCAGCATTAGTTTTGAAGCTAGAAAAAATGAGGTGGTTTTGTAAAGCTTGATCTATCGGTGTGAGCTTAGGCACTATGCCTGACTTAATCGCTTTCGGCTTTGTAGTTGGTTTAGCAGTAGTAGCTGTTTTACTCACCCGTTTAGGTTTAGCAGCTGTGGTTAATGTGTCTTTTGCAATTGAGGTAGTAGCTTTAGGCTTGGCTGGCGTTTTCATTTGCTGAACTCATTTAGTAATGTATGTATATGTATTCTAGCAAAGAATATGCCATGTTAATGCTGCTTATTTATCAGCTTTTTAACTTTAATTTAGCACCAGCTTTAATATTAATGACTTTTAAATTGAATGCTGCTTATTTATCAGCTTTTTAACTTTAATTTAGCACCAGCTTTAATATTAATGACTTTTAAATTGATCGCTAACTGTTCACATACTTTTATATCATTCTAAATTGAGTTGGTCATACTTAAACCCTGGCGACACTTTGATGGCTTTAAGTACCGATAATTTAATTGCCGCATGCCCTAACACGGTTTGAAGGTTGTACAGCGCCGTTAATTCTAAGCGCACACTGATTGCACCAAACTCCACCTCAGCGACTTGGCAACCTTCGCAATACACAATTCTGCAACCTTCAGCACCAGCAAGCACAATCTTTTTGCAATCTTCGTCTTCTCTCATCACCATTTCCAATCACCGTTAGTTTGAAGGTAAGCTAAATTAGCTTAAGTTAAAAAAAGTGACCGGCTGACATGAATAAATTCAATGCGGTCATAAAGATAATACAAGGAGATGCACGTTGCCGTGCAGTTACAGCTTTATAGATTGATTCGCATCAACCTAGTATTTAAGCACTGTGTTAGTCAGCGCTTAAATTCGGTTTGAGTAATATTCAACAACTTGCTGAACATCAATCGGAAAAGGTACTTGGTCAGCATCGGGCAAATGCGCTACTTTGATACGTTTATCAGCTTCGTCCCATTGCAGCCAATCTGGGCGGTCTAACACTGGCTTGGCTAGCGTTTCAATCACCAGTGGTATTTTCAAACTAGTCACTTTAAGCGAAATTTCATCGGCTAATTTCACGCGAATCGATGGAATATTCACAGACCGACCATTCAAAATAACATGCCCGTGTGTGACTAATTGGCGGGCTGAGATGACGGATGGCGCAAAGCCAGCTCTAAAAATAACGTTATCTAGGCGGCGCTCTAGTAACTGTAAAAAATTATCACCAGTCGGCTCGCTACCTTTACGTGCTTCGATAATTAAGCGGCGCATTTGGCGCTCAGTTAATCCATAGTTAAAACGTAACTTTTGCTTTTCTTGCAGCTTCACACCGTAGTCAGACTTACGACGGCGCGTAGCTTTCATACCATGCTGACCCGGTGGCGTAGGTCTTGCTTCAATGGTTTTGCGCGATAAGCCTGGCAAATCAACACCTAATGAACGCATAATTTTTAATCTTGGGCCTGTTAACCGTGACATGTTTTCTTTCTATTTTCTTTAAATTTGTGAATTCGTCTATTTTTAATGATTACTTTGCATGCAAAATTAATGCAGTGATTCGCTTAACGGCGTTGCATCTATCAAGCTGGCTTGTTGCTCACGCACGATTTCATCCCACTGATACACCAAACGTTTTGCAACCTCAGTCACTAACTTTGATTCAGCATATTGTGGTGCAGTCAGTTTGTGCGCCAAGTCTGCAACCAGCATCGCCAGATCAGCGGATGGATGCACAATAAATTGCGAACTCACGCAGCAAATTGCCGCCATCACTGCATTTGCGTTAGGCAAATCCGGATCGAATTCACCAATACCATACTGTTGATGAGTGCTACTTAGCTGTTTATTGCAATTTGCCATGTAAGTCTTTCGCTACTTAAATATCATGATTAAATGATAATGATTCTTATTTACAATGTCAACATTTAATATAGAATTTATTTAATTTCCAAATAATATTTTATTTGCTTTTTATGATGGTTATCATATATGATGATCGTCATGAAAAAATCAATGTCTAAACAGAATATTTCCAGTCGTAAGGAAATTACGCATACGCGTATTGTTGAAACCGCTGCGCGCGCCATCCGTAGAAGTGGTTACGATGGCACGGGCGTAGCCGACATTATGAAAGAAGCAGGCCTCACACATGGCGGTTTTTACGCACATTTTGCATCTCGTGATGCAATGCTCGCAGAAGCGGCAGATCAAGCTGGTGCAGAAACCCTTGCTATTGCTGAAAGAATATTTGCTGAGGTTCCCGATGACCAAGCATTGCAAGCGCTGATGAATGTTTATTTATCTAATGAGCATATGGCTAACATTGAAACAGGGTGCTCTTTAGCCGCCTTAGGTTCAGAAATGCCGCGCCAGGCACCTGAAGTGAGAAAAGCCTCTACTTGCCGTATCAAGGAGATGATAGCACTTATTAAAAGTCGACTATCAGACCGTCAATCTAATACATATGAGAAGGCGCTAGTCATGTTATCAACGATGGTAGGCACATTATTGTTAGCACGTGCGGTAGAAGACCCTGAACTAAGCCAAGATTTTCGCCAAGCAACTTTAAAGCACTACGATGCCAAAGAATGATTGATTTCTAGTTTATGTACTTTGGCTTTTTTTTGACCATAAATATGATGATCATCATATTTTGTAGTATGTTTTATTAATTTTGAATATTAAAAAGGAGATATATATGAAAAACAAGATCGCAATTGTGACAGGTGCATCATCTGGAATCGGTGCCGCCACGGCAGAGTTACTCGCAAGCTCTGGTTATAAAGTTTACGGAACGAGTCGCAAGGGAGCGCAAGGCGCCCAACGCCCATACAAGATGATTGCGTTAGACGTAAATAGCGAAGAATCTATAGCAGCGGCCTTAAAAGAAGTAGTCGAAATCGAAGGCAGGATTGATCTAGTGGTTAATAACGCAGGCTTCGGTGTAGCGCCAGGCGGGGCCGAAGAAAGCACAATTGAACAAACCAAGATGATTTTTGATACCAACTTTTTTGGGATTGTCCGCATGACACGTGCTGTGGTGCCTTATATGAGAAAACAGGGCGAAGGTCGCATCATCAACATCGGTTCCGTACTAGGGTTTATACCAGCACCCTACATGGCAACATATGCTGCTACAAAACATGCAGTAGAAGGCTTTTCAGAATCGCTAGATCATGAGCTGCGAACAAGAGGCATCCGTGTTTCTGTGATTGAACCTAGTTATACCAATACGCAGTTTGAAGCCAACACCATAGAAGTAGACGCCAAAATAGATGAGTACAACCTTGCGCGGAAAGCACTTGCAAAATTAATTAAAGTAGCTATTGCAGCTGGTGATGATCCCAAAGTTGTCGCAAATGTCGTTTTAAAAGCGGCGAATGCCAAACATCCTAAATTGCGTTACCCCGCCGGAAAATCAGCCTGCCAATTGAGTTTCCTGAGAAGGTTTGCCCCTGCTGCCTTAGTTGATATCGGCATTCGTAAAGAGTTAAAACTTGACTCACTCGACAAAATAGCTAACCAACCATAGGAGGCAATCATGAAATTTTTATCTTTTTATCGACTTTCAGTATTCACCTCAATCTTATTTATATTGTTGGCCGTCATCTTGATGTTTGCACCAGCAGAGATGCTAACAAGCTGGGGAGTCGAACTAACCACCTCGGTAGGCTTGGCTGTAAGGCGAATAGCAGCGCTGTATACAGGGGTCGCTGTGATGTTTTTCTTAGCAAGAAATGCAGAACACTCAACAACCCGTACAGCGCTCATCACCGGAACCATAACGTCCTGCTCGATATTAGCGCTCCTCGGTGTTTATGAGTTTGCTACAGGACATGCATCTAACGGCATCCTAACGGCGGTGTTTGTTGAAGTCGCTCTTGTGTTGGCGTTTATGTATGTCGGCGCACGCAGAAAATAAACATCAAATTAGGAAAGACTACTAAAAGGATATTAAAAATGGGTATTAATACAGAAAACAAAGGTGTAGCCCTGGTTACAGGTGCATCAGCAGGGATAGGGAGAGTATATGCAGACCGTTTAGCCAAAAAAGGATATGACCTAATACTTGTAGCTAGAAGGGGTGACAGACTTAACGAGATTACTGAGTCTTTGCAGGCTAAATATGGCATCAAAGCTAAAAGTCTAGTGGCTGATTTATCCAATCCTAATGACTTAAGAAATGTAGTAGACGTGCTTTCTACGGATACTACAATCACTATGCTGGTGAATAATGCAGGTATTGCAACATTAGCGCCTCTAATGAATACGGAAAAAGCGAATGTAGATGCGATGAATGACATCAATGTCACTGCATTAATCGAGCTTTGTTATGCTGCCTTACCGAAATTCAAGGCAAGAAATAAAGGAACCATTATTAATATTGGCTCTGTACTTTCTTTCCATACCTTACCAATTAGCAGTGTATATAGCGGTACTAAAGGCTATGTCATGAATTTCACTCGCGGCTTACAAGCAGAAGTTGAAGGCACCAATGTTTTTGTGCAATTGGTACTCCCTGCTTCTACAGAAACGGAACTTTGGGATTTATCAGGTGTGCCGCTCAAAAATCTGAATAAAAGCACTTTGATGTCTGCAGAGGATTGTGTAGATGCAGCCCTTGCTAGGCTTGATCAAAAAGAGTTGATTACATTACCCTCTGTAGAAAATAAAGAGCTTTGGGAAGCTTATGACGAAGCGCGAAAAAGACTTTTTGCTGCAACACAAAGTGGTCAACCTGCATCGCGTTATAAATGAGCTTTTCAAAATAACTAGCCAACAACCATAATCTATTTAAAGGACACTTATGACGCTATTCGAACCCTACTCTCTGCGTGCCACCCAGCTCAGCAATCGCACCGTGATGTCGCCACTCACGCGCCACCGTGCGGTCGATAACAACACGCCCAACAGCCTGATGGCCACCTACTATGCTCAGCGTGCAACAGCTGGTCTCATCATTACCGAAGGGACTTCGCCATCGCCCAATGGTTTGGGCTACGCCCGCATTCCGGGTCTGTTCAATGACGCCCAGGTGCAAGGCTGGAAACTCGTGACAGATGCCGTCCACGCTAAAGGTGGCAAGATCATCGTGCAGTTGATGCACACTGGCTGGGTATCCCACAAAGACAATATGCCGGCCGGAGCAGAAGTACTGAGCGCTTCATCGGGAACATGCCCAGGCCAGATGAGGACGGATACGCAAGGCGACCAACCGCACACGCCGGCGCGCGCCATGACCGAGGCCGACATTCAGGCCGTGATCAGCGAGTACGCAACGGCCGCGCGTCTGGCCATTGAAGCCGGTTTCGACGGCATCGAGTTGCACGCCGCCAACGGCTACTTTCTGGAGCAATTCCTGAACGCCAACATCAACCGCCGCACCGATGGCTACGGCGGCACCGCCGAAGGACGCAACCGGCTGGTGCTCGAGGTCGCCCGTGCTGCCGTGAAGGAGATCGGTGCTGAGCGCATCGGCATCCGCCTGTCTCCTCACGGCGTGGTCAATAGCACCAGCGCATTCGAAGGTGTGGACGAACAGTACCTGACGCTGGTGAAGCAACTCTCCGCACTTGGCCTCATGTACGTTCACGTCCTAGACCATTCGACCATGGGTGCTCCCTCTGTCCCAGCGAAGCTCAAGGCTGATCTGCGTGCCGCATTCAACGGACCGTTCATACTCGCCGGCGGATTCGACAGCGCCAGTGCAGAGCAAGCGCTGACCCGACATCACGCGGGTTTGATCGCAATAGGCAGGGCTTTCATCGCGAACCCTGACCTAGTCGAGCGCATGCGCCAAAACGCACCCTTAAACGAGCTTGATCCAAGCACGTTCTATACGCCGGGCGCACAAGGCTATACCGATTACCCAAAGCTTGCGGGTTGAGTTATGAAACCAATTAACAAGAAATCCAGGATAAAATGATGAAAGCACTTATCTTGAAACGTTATGGCAAGTCCAATCAGCTCGCGTTCGCTGACATTCCTCGGCCTACGATCAAGCCGGACGAAATGCTCGTTCAGGTTCTTGCCGCTGGCCTGAACCCTATAGACTACGTGATTCCAAAAGGAATGTTCAAGCCCATCCTTAAGTTTAAGCTACCAGCTACGATGGGCAGCGACTTGGCGGGAATCGTAGTGGAGGTGGGAAGCCGCGTCACGCGTTTCAAACCGGGCGATGCAGTTTATGCCAGCATCTTCGACCAAGGCACAGGTGCGCTTGCTGAATTTGCTGTTGTGCCCGAGAGCGCTGCCGCGATCAAACCGGCAAATTTGGACTTTGTACAAGCAGCTTCAATCCCGATGGTAGGACTCACATCGTGGCAAGCACTTAAAGAACGAGCACATCTCAAGCCTGGTCAAAAAGTATTCATCCCTGCTGGTTCAGGAGGTATAGGCACGTTCGCAATCCAGCTTGCAAAATATCTCGGTGCAAAGGTGGGGACGACGACCAGTACGGCGAATGTGAGCCTAGTTGAACGACTCGGTGCCGATGAGGTGGTTGATTACAAGAAGCAGGAGTTCGAGAAAGTGCTGCAGGGCTATGATGTGGTGCTTGGCACCCTCAGGGGTGACGTGATTGAAAAATCTCTTAGCATTTTGAACCCCAAGAGCATTATCGTCTCGCTCATTGGCCCCCTAGACGCTGCGTTCGCTCGCGCCAGAGGCATGAACTTCCTCATGGCATTCGTGTTCGGCTTGATGAGTGCTAAGATCATTCGCCAAGCTAAGAAGCGTGGTATCGAATATTCATTCCTGTTCGTACATCCTGATGGGCGCCAACTCACTGAGATCGGTAAGCTTATCGATGCGGGACATATCCAACCAGTCATCGATAAGGTATTTCCGTTTAATGAAGCAATAGAGGCGCTTGCCTATCTCGAAGAAGGTCGGGCTAAGGGTAAAGTAGTGGTGAGGATTATTTGATTACTTCTAATGACTGACTATTGTTAGCGACAGAAAAAAGCCCGCACAACTTACGTTGCGTGGGCTTTTTTCATGCTTAACTTTTTATTACCTAGTGTACTAACTAAAACCTAGCTAATTAAACTATTCATACGTTTAACAAAGCTTGCAGGGTCATTCAGCGTTCCACCTTCAGCCAACAAGGCTTGGTCAAACAATACAAAAGCTAAATCACTAAACACGGCATCAGCGGCTTCTGCCTCAAGACGTTTAACCAATTTATGTGCTGGGTTAATCTCTAAGATAGGCTTAGCATCTGGCGTATTTTGCCCCGCCGCTTTTAACATACGCGCCAAGTTGCCTGATAAATCATTGGCATCGCTCACCAAACATGCTGGTGAATCAGTTAAGCGATGCGTCACGCGCACATCTTTCACTTGATCACCTAGTGAGTTTTTAATCTTCTCAACCAAGGTTTTAGCTTCTTCTTCAATTTTCTTTTGAATCTCTTTTTCAGTATCAGATTCAAGTTTGCCTAAATCCAAATCACCTTTGGCGATAGACTGTAATTTTTTACCTTCAAACTCAGTCAAACTACCAAGCAGCCATTCATCCACACGGTCAGACATCAGCAATACTTCAATGCTTTTTTTGCGGAAAATCTCTAGATGCGGGCTATGTTGCGCTGCGGCAAAGCTTTCTGCGGTGATGTAATAAATGACATCTTGCTCAGGCTGCATACGTGCGATGTAGTCTTTTAGCGAGACTTCTTGCACATCAGTATCTGCTTTCGTTGAAGCAAATCTTAACAAGCCAGCAATTTTGTCTTTATTAGCAAAATCTTCACCTGGGCCTTCTTTCAATACACGGCCGAACTCAGCGTAAAACTTCTTGTAATCTTCTGGCTTATTTTCAGCCATGTCTTCAAGAACGCCCAAGATTTTTTTAGTCGAACCTGCTTTAATCGCATCTACATCACGGCTAGATTGCAAAATCTCGCGTGAAACGTTTAATGGCAAATCAGAGGTATCAATCACGCCACGAACAAAACGCAAGTACTGCGGCATCAACTTCTCAGCGTCTTCCATAATGAATACGCGTTTCACATACAACTTGATGCCATGACGACGGTCACGGTCATACAAGTCGAATGGTGCTTTGGCTGGAACATAAAGCAGTGAAATATACTCTTGCTTACCTTCTACGCGACTATGTGTATAAGCCAGTGGGTTTTCAAAGTCGTGAGAAACGTGTTTGTAGAACTCTTGATATTCTTCTTCAGTAATATCGTTTTTGCTGCGTGCCCATAGTGCTGACGCTTTGTTCACTGTTTCATCTTCATCGGTTGCAACTTCAGCACCGTCTTTCCACTCTGATTTTTTCATCACGATAGGTAAAGTAATATGGTCTGAATACTTGCGAATAATGGTTTTGAGTTTCCAGTCACTGAGGAACTCGTCTTCGCCTTCACGTAGGTGTAAAACAATTTCAGTACCGCGAGTAGTTTTATCAGCATCTTCCAATGTGAAATCGCCCTCACCTGCTGACTCCCAACGCACCGCAGTTGTAGCACCAGCACGGCGAGTAGTTAATGTGACTTTATCCGCAATAATAAAAGCTGAATAAAACCCAACCCCAAACTGACCAATCAAATTCGCATCTTTAGCTTGGTCACCAGAAAGCGCATTAAAAAATTCTTTAGTGCCAGATTTTGCAATCGTACCAATGTTAGCAATCACCTCATCACGGCTCATACCAATGCCATTATCGTTAATGGTCACTGTACGTGCTTCTTTATCAAAAGCAATGCGAATCTTTAACTCACTATCGCCTTCATAAAGACCACCATTACTCACAGCTTCAAAACGCAATTTATCTGCCGCATCCGATGCGTTAGAAATCAACTCACGCAACACAATTTCTTTGTTACTGTATAGCGAGTGAATCATCAATTGAAGCAGTTGTTTCACTTCTGCCTGAAAGGCCATGGATTCTTTTGGATGAATTTCTTTTTGTGCGGTCTCTGCGGACATAGATTTAGCTCCTTACTTATTTGTATCGAAATTGGGTATTAAAAACAGTAATCTTTTAATGGGGATAACATTACAATTTTCAAGCGAGCTATTTTCAGATATTGCACTTGCATTAAGATGTATTAACATCAATGAAGCTAATCAGAGTGACCAAATATTTTTTAAATCGACCGACGGATATTTTTGATACACACGTTTAAGCATGAAAGAACTGGAAAAACTGCATGAATGAACTCGACCCTGATGCCGAATTGTTGCCGCGTATTGCGCGTGGCGATCAATCGGCTATTCGGGAGATGGTTGCTAAAAAGCTTTCTCGGTTGTTGGCACTGGGTATGCGCATGCTCAATGACCGAGCTGAAGCCGAGGATGTCGCGCAAGAAACTTTTCTTCGCGTATGGAAACAGGCTAAACATTGGCAGTCTGGCGGCGCTAAGTTTGATACTTGGCTGCATAAAGTAGCGCTTAATTTATGTTACGACAGGTTACGCTCTCGCAAAGACTATACTGACAAAGATTACAGCGATGAGAATGCGCCAGATCTGATAGATCCAGCGCTAATCCCCGAGCAGCGTTTAGACAAATCGCAACAAGGTGACGTGATTAGTGCAGCGCTGGCAATATTGCCTAACCGACAGCGGGAGGCTTTGGTGTTGCAGTATTATCAGGAGCTTTCCAATATTGAGGCGGCAGATTTAATGGGAGTAAGCGTGGATGCACTGGAGAGTTTGCTATCTCGCGCCAGGCGCAATATGCGGGCATTACTTGCAGAACAAGGAGTACACAAAGCATGAATATAGAACAGTTTATCAAGCTCACAGACGCCTATGGCGCAATAATCAAACATTGGCCTGAAATTTACCAACAACAAGCTCAGGAGGTGATTGCACTTAATTTACCTGAAGTGAATGAAGCGCTTAAGCAGGCACGTTTATTGGATGAAATGTTCAGCAGCCATACGTTAGCACCTGTTGAACGCACGCTATTTGACAGCATAGTCGCCAGTGCACCAAAAGCTGACAACCCACTTGTAAAGCCAAGCTTCTGGCAACAATGGAATATCAAAAGCTGGCTTGGTGTTTCTGGTTTTATTGGCACAGGTTTAGCAGGCGCGGTAGCTGGTGCTTTTTTTGTATCGATTTGGACTTCAGGGTTGTTGCCTGATGGTATTGATGGCGTAAGTGAATCATCTGGCACAATGGCGCAGTACGTGGATGTTGGACAGGAGTGGTCTTAAATTATGACTGGCTTAAGAGTGAATAAAGTAGAAAGTAAATGGCTACAAAGCAAGTGGCTAATAATAGCCTCGCTACTGTTGAATCTTTTTCTAATCGGCAGCATTGCTGGCGGCGCTTACAAACTATTTGCAAATAATCAAACTGGCAAAGTAGGGCAAAACGCTTTGCGCTTTGCCGCAGAAAACTTGAGCCTAGAGCAGCAGCGACAGTTCAAAAAGACTTTGCGCCAAGCAAGGCGTGAAGTCAGGCCGCTACTGGCAACAGCGAACGAGGCGCGCACTGAAGTACGAAAACTAATTGCTGCACCGAGCTTTGATAGGCAGGCAGTAGAAGTTGCACTCGCCAAAACTCGTGAAGCAGACAGAGCTATACGCATGAAGATTGAAGTCACCATGCTGAACTACGCCGAAACACTTTCTGCAGAAGATAGGCAAAAGTTTGCAGATGGCTTAGCTAAAAAAGGACCTCTGCGCGAGCCACCTATCATGATGCTTAAAGATAACTAATACTCAAAATATCTGGGAATAAAAAATGCATGGCTAATACCTCTAACATGAGCCCAGCTGCTATTGCCGTCAACCGCTTTGGCTTAGGCGCCCGTGCCGATGAAGGCGTGCCGAATGAGCCTAAAAAATGGTTACTAGATCAATTCAGCCAATATCAAGCCAAGTCAGCTAGATTGGCGAATCAAGCTAATACAGCGAGTTTGATTGCGGAATACGCCCAACAGCAACAAGAGATGCGCAAAGCGGATGATGCTGAAAAAAAGGAAATGAAACGTACATTTGCACGTGAAGTAAAAGATACTTATCAGGATGCGGTAAGTGCACGAGCTGAAATGGCGCTCACCAGCAGCACGCCTTTTATGGAGCGCTTAGTGCATTTTTGGGCGAATCACTTCGCGGTTTCAATTGAAAAACCTGCAATTGCTGACTTGGCGGGTGCTTTTGAGTTTGAGGCGATCCGTCCGAATATATTAGGTAATTTCAAAGACCTGCTGTTTGCCGTAGAACGGCATCCAGCCATGCTGATATATTTGGACCAAGCAAAATCTATTGGCCCTAACAGTAAAGCTGGCAGTCGTTCAGCTGAAAAACAACCTGATAAAAAACGTGGCTTAAACGAAAATCTGGCACGTGAAATTTTGGAGCTGCACACACTGGGCGTGCGTAGCGGCTATACGCAAGCTGACGTCACGGAGTTTGCACGTGCGCTGACAGGTTGGAGCATTGCAGGCATGGGCAAAGATAAAGCCGTCAGCGCTGATACGAATGGCTTTGTGTTTCGCCCGCTACTGCATGAGCCAGGCGAACGCAACATGATGGGTAAAACCTATAGCCAATCTGGCAAAGCACAAGCAGAAGCTATTTTGACTGACTTAGCTCATTCACAAGCGACAGCAACGCACTTAGCCACCAAGTTAGCACGCCATTTTGTGAGCGATACGCCGTCAGAAAGTCTAGTAAATAAACTTACCCAAGCTTATATAACCAGCAATGGCGACCTTAGTAATGTTTGTCGTGCGCTGATAGAAGCGCCTGAATCTTGGCTGGTAGTCCCAGCTAAATTCAAAACCCCTTGGGAGTGGCTAATCTCATCACTTAGAGGCTTGGGGCGGCAAAATTTAGACAATATCAAAATCGCGCAGATTTTAAATCAGTTAGGCCAACAAACTTGGAAACCCGGTTCCCCCGCAGGCTTTGATGACATTGCTGCCACATGGGCTGCACCAAATGCATTACTAAGACGAGTGGAATTAGCGCAGCGTTTAGTTGCACCTTTTGGCGATAAATTAGATGCTCGCGTATTAGCAGATAAATTGCTTTTAGGCGCAATAAGCGAGCAAACAAGAACTGCCATCAGCCGCTCAGAAAGCGCTTCTACCGGCCTAGCACTACTATTAGTTTCACCTGAGTTTCTAAGGAGATAGCCATGCAAAACTCGGCTAACAATATGAATCGTCGTGATTTTCTCCGCATGCTTTCAGCTGGCACTGGCGTGCTGCTGGCATCACCCTACATCAGCTTTGCCTCAGCAGAAACTGACCGCCGTTTTATATTTATCATCCAGCGCGGCGCGGCTGATGGCTTGAATACTGTGATTCCGTACGCAGACCCTGCTTATGCAAAATTACGTGGCGCGTTGGCGATTGATGTTTCACAAGCGACTAAATTAGATAGCCTGTTTGCACTGCATCCATCGCTCGCTGAAACCGCGAAGCTTTATGCCAACAAACAAGCACTGTTTGTGCATGCTGTTGCTTCACCTTATCGCAGCCGCTCACACTTTGATGGTCAAAACGTATTAGAAACTTTTGGTACAACGGCCTACCAAATCAAAGATGGCTGGATGAATCGTCTACTCACGCTATTGCCATCAGCCCAAAATGAAGCGATTGCTTTCGCTACAACAGTACCCATGGCTTTGCGCGGAAAAATAGAAGTGGCTTCATATGCGCCTTCTGCACTTCCGCAAGCATCAGATGATTTATTAATGCGCGTCGAGCAACTGTATGCGGAAGATACTCAGTTGCACAGCCTTTGGACAGCCGCAATGGAAGCCAATAATATGGCTGATGACGCAAGCGCTAAACAAGACCCAGCGAGCTTTGGAAAACTAGCTGCTTCATTTTTAGCCAAAGCAGATGGGCCTCGCGTCGCCATGATAGAAACTGGCGGCTGGGATACGCATACAGCACAAGAAGGCAGACTTGCGCGACAACTAAAATCGCTAGATAGCATGATAGCGGCGATACGCGATGGCTTAGGACCAATCTGGCAAAAAACAACAGTTGTCGTCGCAACTGAATTCGGCCGCACGGCAGCAGCTAATGGAACCGGTGGAACAGACCACGGCACAGGCTCTACCGCCATGATACTTGGTGGTGATGTTAACGGCGGCAGAGTACTTGCAGACTGGCCAGGATTAAGTAACAGTGCGCTTTATGAAGGTCGAGACCTTAAACCAACCACTAATCTAGCGACCTTAATCGCTTCAATTAGCAGTGCGAGTTTTAAGTTAGATCCTACACAAGTTAACAAAGTACTTTATGCAGAGGCTAATAAAACTAAGACAATAGAAGGTTTGCTGCGTACTTCATAACACAAACCTTCTACTCGAATCGAACATGGTGAGTGAATCATTTGTTTAAATTAAATGGCTGAGACTTTCTGGGCCAAAAACCTCTCGATGAATTTTAGTCGGGCTTATACCCAGCTCTAAAAGCGTTTTCCACTGATCATCCATAAAGGTTTGTGGGCCACAGATATAGAATTCAGTTTCATTATTTTCATTTTGAAATAAGTTTGGTTGAGAAGCTGGCGATAATAATTCGGATAAATTCATCTTGCCTATCGTCACGCCCTCTTCTTTTTCATGGCACTCGTTTAAATACAAAGCATGATGCAGATACGGCATAGTCGCTTTTGCTAAATTGACATCTTGTCCGTGCGATAAATGCTGTTTAGATCTAGCCGCATGTGCAAATAGCACAGGGCGATTTGGATTTTCTTCAGAGAGGCTATTGAGCATTGAAATCATCGGCGTGACGCCAACGCCTGCTGATATCAAACCAATTGGATGACTCGCTAAAATATCTGGTGTGAAATTTCCATAAGGATGGCTCACATCTAGAATGTCCCCAATGTGCGCATGCTCGTGTAGCCAATTTGATACTTTACCTTCTGGTTTAAACTCATCACCTTTTTCACACTTAACAGAAATACGTAGGCTATTTTTACTAGGTGCATCAGATAAACTATATTGGCGTAATTGTCTGAGTTGTAAATCATCTAAATATGTTGCGACAGACACGTACTGCCCTGGCTTAAAATTGGGCAGTGTTTGATGATCTGCTGGCTGCAATGTAAATGAAACAATATCCGCACCCTGTTGCACTTTATCAACAACCATCAGCTTCAACCAGCTGTCAGCCTCAAAACCTGCCGTTTGGTATAGACGCGCCTCTGCTGCGATTAACTCGCCAGCCAGCAACCAATAAGCCTCGTCCCAAGCAGCAATTAAATCGGGTGTGGCGGCATCGCCCAGCACTTCTTTAATTGCACCAAGCAAGTAACGCCCAACAATTGGGTAATGTGACGGTTTAATGCCGATAGAAGCATGCTTATGCACAATGCGCTCAATCACTGGTGCTAAGGCCGCTGCGTTTTCTATATTCGCGGCGTAAGCAAAAACGGCTGAAGCTAATGACTGTTGCTGAGAGCCATTAGCTTGATTACCCAAATTAAAAAGATTATTCAGCTCAGGATGCGCAGTGAGCATGTTTTTATAAAACACCGTGGTAATGGCTAGGCCATGCTCACGCAACACAGGAACGCTTGCATCAATATAAGGTTTTGCATTTGCAGATAACATCATTTCTCCTTTAAGTTTCATTTAATATGCAACTTATAATGTAAAAAAATACACTCGCATGAGTGTGGAATAAAAAAAATAGCGTGCGTTAACGACTAAATCTATACATATAACTCTAGGCCTATGCCGCCTTGTCTTGTAATAACACCTGATAACGCTGGTGCATACTAATCACGGCAGACTGCGTTTTATGATTCACAACATCAGCCAATGAAAACGTATTCATATGCTCATAAAAAGCCTTTAAACCTATATCTAAAATCTCTTTTAGGTGGCACTGCCCTTTTAACGCGCAAGGTGGTTTGGCGCAATCAATCAAGGCCGTAGCATTCTCTAACTCTTGCAATACATTACCCAACTTTAACTGATTAGCTTGCACGCCCAGACGCAAACCACCATTTCTTCCGCGAGTTGCTGCCACCCAACCCAATTTATTTAAGCGCGTCACCACTTTAATCAAATGATTACGCGGAACGCTAAACTGCTCCGCGATTTCACTGATTGTCACAGGCAACAAGCGGTCTTCCTGCGTCAGATACATTAGCACGCGCAAACTTAAATCTGTGAACTTAGTTAATTGCATTCATGCATATTACATATGTTGCATAGTAAATGCAACATATGTACATCTATAAAAATTAAACTTGATTGCTGCTTGCCTTAATTAGCTCTAGGGCGCTCTTGCTCATCATGTTTTTCTTGATAGATTTCTTTGCTAGCTGCGTGTTGATCTTGATGCAACTCTTGGCGCTCATCCTTAGTCAAGTTACCATCCGACTTAAACGCACGCTCTTCTTGACGAATACTTCTTTGGTCACCACGTAAATCTTTTGCTTCACCTCTAGTCAACTCACCTGATTTAACGCCCTGCGCAATGCGTCTATCTTGATGATGTTGATGCTTATTCACATTAGGATCTCTAACGCCAGCCGTTGCGGCAGTTGCGAAAGTAGCTGAAATGGCTATCGCCATGATAGAAAGTAATAGTTTGTTCATATGATTGCTCCTACGGTTAATTTGCTTATATTTAATGTTAAATGCCAAACATTCCGAACCATGTGAATTAGTTCTAATGTAATCATTAAACGTAAAAGCAAAAAACAATCCGTCGCTATTATTTAAATATATATAGCGGCACTAAGAAGCAAATAGATTTAGTCACTTAAAAATGCTGATGCCATTTATTACCGATTAATCACAGGCGGCAATAAACGTTTGTACTCTTCTGTGACAGCTGCGTAGCATTCGCAAACGCGCTCTTCAAGTTTTGGGCGATCCAACACTGTAATACGGCCACGTGTAGACTTAATTATTTCATCTTTTTGCAGCTTACCAACGGCATCGGTGACAGACTCCCTACGCACACCAAGTAGTTTTGAAATCAAAAACTGTGTAATGACAACTTCATTCTCATGCAATCTATCAATACTCATCAATAACCAACGGCAAAGTTGCTGATCTAGGGAGTGATGTTGATTACAAACAGCTGTTTGAGACGTCTGGGCAATCAAAGCCTGAGTGTAAAGTAGCGCAATTTTTTGTAGTTGACCACCAAGAGCAAACTCTTGCTTTAAGATTTTTCTACTGAGCCGATAAGCTTGACCAGCACACTGAACCTCTGTGCTGCTAGGCATACTATCACCGCCCATATAGATAGATATACCAATCATCCCCTCATTGCCAACAATAGCTATTTCACTTGAAGATCCGTCCACTAAGTCATATATCAGAGAGACAATGCCGCTAATTGGAAAGTGGATAAATTTAACATGATCCCCAGCTTCCGCAAGCTTCCATCCAAGCGGCATTTCCACTAACTCTAAGTCAAGCAAAATACGCTCGTAATCTGGCTTGTTTAGCGCAGCAAGTATGTTGTTTTGGGTAGGACAAGGGGTGGTGATTGATTTTGACATCTGTGAATTTTTATTCTATGTGACCAAATTGAGTAAATTTGCAAACAGTTAATTGATGAATAACTGCAGCAATGCTAGGACAGGCTTATAAAAATCTTTATACAGATATTGAAAATTTCAAATCAATATTTAGTTATTTCATATGAATGACAGACGTTAATTATCATACAAAGATTCATGATTATCAACAACTTAACATTTTGACAAACTTGCTATTAAAGCATAACTTGCATTGGCGGAGGAGGCGGGATATTCCGAAGATGAATCATAACCTTTTGAATCCTTATAAATAAAGGCTTTCAGCCCTATTGCATGTGGTAAAAGCATGTGGTAAAAAGTAACTTACACCATCACACCTTAGGTCTATAAGTGGCAAATCATATCGAACAAAGAGCTAACCTTTGGTACGCGGTTCTAACCATTCCTAAAGATGTAAGAGAAACCTTAGGAAAAATGAAGTTCATACAGTCTCTAGGCACAGCCGACAAGAGGCAAGCCCTGATACGTTCGCTTCACTTTTACGTATACCGCTTGCTAAAAGTAATAACCACAAAGCTCGATCTCGCCAGTTTGATGCAAAGGTAATCAGCCTATCCATATACTCAACTGGAAAATCTTTATTTAGCTGATCATATTGTGTCTTTTTGGTAGGCCCACGAATCCCTGACGGTCGCTTAATCTCGCCATGCATCCTAATTACGCCACCTAACATACTCGAAGATAATATTTCAGTTCGTTGATATTGTGATATACCATAGAATCCTTCAACTCTATTTATCAACGGCGTGTACTCTGTAGGTATTTTTATACCCAGTGAGTCTGCAAGATCTAAAGCTTCCATATTAAGAGACTCAGATAATCTTAAAAATAAATTTATCGGCGCAATTGTATTATCTAAAGAGTTCCTTTTATTAGGCTTAATATCTAGCGCCTTAAAAGCTCTAATTTTCCATTTATTTAAATCTAGAGAATCCTTATCGGAAAGTACTAGTTCAATTGAATGTGCTGAACCACGGATTAGGAGTGGAAGGTAGGCATCAATAGCATCATTGATTTTTTTACGGCTGGGGAGTGTTTCGTTAGCCTCAAAACATCCAAGAATATTACATTCATATAGATAATCTAAAAATTTGCAAACAACTTCTATATATCTTTTTTTTGTTGAATGAGCATAACCTTGTAGGTTATCTATAAATACCTTGCAAGCTGGTATGTTATAACCATAAACATCCGTGATCTGCCATGAAACTACATTATCTTTGGAATCACGGATTTCTTTACGTATGATATTTTTTAAAGGAGATAACTTCATAACTGATAGTTTGTTCCAATTTATGATAATTTCTTACCAGCATATCGGAACATTCCAAGCCAATCAAATCTATCTCAATGAAGCCAAATATGGCAGAGGGCTACAGAATCGAACTGTCAACCTTTCGGTTGGAATACCTTTCCAAGGTACTTAGCTTCCAAAGCAACAACCCTCTATTTGAATTAGACACAATTATAAACTAGCAGATATCGGAAAGCACTATCAAGTTAATGTAATTAAATGATTAATAACAACTTAAATATGCAGATAGAGTTTAGTACACTAACTTACTGATAGATATAAACATATTTCCCTATTTCAATGTGCACTAAATCTCACTTTAGATAAGAACCCGCGACAGAGTTGCCCCTGTGCCACCTTTCCAGGGTGGTGCCTTCAACCGCTCAGCCACTCATCCGAATTTGATTTACTTACTTGGAAACCGACGCATTATATCGCACAGAGCCCAATCATA
>Ga0208125_100055_pt1 | contig 121325 bp, 107 predicted proteins | sample LakWasM128_HOW14_2_FD_183938 | JGI IMG/M metagenome (GOLD analysis project Ga0208125, IMG submission 183938) | Freshwater sediment methanotrophic microbial communities from Lake Washington under simulated oxygen tension - Sediment Metagenome... | ecosystem: Environmental > Aquatic > Freshwater...
GAAATCAAGCACTTGATTCAACAGGGAGTGGAGCTGGAGTATCAGTACGCTGAGGCAACCATGCCACGTGGCGTACTAGGCTTGAATGCTGCCATGTTTAAGGAATACTTACGTTTTATAGCAAACCGTCGCTGTACGCAAATTGGTTTAGATGTAATGTACCCAGGCGCGACCAATCCTTTTCCATGGATGAGTGAAATGATGGACTTAAAAAAAGAGAAAAACTTTTTCGAAACCCGCGTTACTGAGTATCAAACCGGTGGCGCACTAAGCTGGGATTAAACAATTCAAACCGACTGCCTACCATGGAAGCAGTCGGCTAAAAAATAAAATTGCCTTTTATCGCTTAAATATTCGAATATACCAAAAAAATGAAGCATGTAACTACTAAGGGAATTTAGAAGTTACATGTCTGCTTTGTCCGGCTAAGCGGACTATTAATAACGTTCGATATACAGAACGATGTTGTGAATGCTGCCTATTATCATGGATAGGCAGCATTCATAAAGTGCCAAGTATGGAATGGAGAGTTGCATTTCCAGAAGATGTGAGTAACCAGCCCAGAGCACCACAATTCAATACGACAGTCATCCAAAAAGCGAATTGAAAAGACTGTTTCTTGGATTTGTGGCGAAGTAGCCTTTGTGCTGCTAAAGCACCGGGCCAACCACCAACCAAAGCGAACAAATGCAGAGTGTTCTCTTTGGTTCGCCATTGATCATTCCTGGCAGCTGATTTATCGAATGCATAAACACCAAATGTGATGGCGCTGGCAGCTACATAGAGCACAAGGATAGAAAAGGGTAACATGTCAGCGAAAACTGCCCCGACTAAAAAGGCGAGAAAAGCAGCAGTCAAAACGGGAGGAATTTTGCTATGTTCTGATGAAGTAGCTGATTGCGCCTGCTCACCAAGGAATCTAACACTTTCAGCATTTAATCGACCGTTTACATCGGTCTTAAGCTCGTAGGTCACTATTTCATTACTGACAGGTCTTCGTTGTCGGTTCGAAAATGACTTGATGTGAACGAATACTTGTTTTCCGCCGCCATTCGGCGTGATGAATCCAAAACCTTGATCGTCTTTCCAGTTGCTTACTTTTCCTTGATGGCGCATATCAAATTTATAAGTGATAACAGTGGTGATAGAGACCCGAACGTCTCTATATTAAAAAGTGAAAATTTCAGATGCATGGTTGAAAACTCTTATATTTTTTGGTTTTATTATTTTTCAATATTTATAACGAAATACTAGAATAGAAACGCAGCAGACTCAAATTAAATTTATAAATGACCTGCATCGACATTGTGAGGGATAATGTCGCCCACATCACTTTTTGCACTATTTTTGGAATTATCACCATGGAAATTAAGGTCAACTTTCTCGATAAGCTACGTCTTGAAGCCAAGTTCGATGACTTCTCGGTGATTGCCGACCAGCCTATTCGATATAAAGGCGATGGCTCAGCACCGGGTCCCTTCGATTATTTTCTGGCTTCATCGGCCTTGTGTGCGGCTTATTTTGTGAAGTTGTACTGCAACACGCGCAATATCCCTACCGAAAATATCCGCCTTTCGCACAATAATATTGTTGATCCGGAAAATCGTTACCAGCAGATTTTCAAGATTCAGGTGGAATTGCCCACAGATATCTCCGACAAAGACCGCCAGGGTATCTTGCGCTCCATCGAGCGTTGTACCGTTAAAAAAGTGGTGCAGGCCGGCCCCGAGTTTGTCATTGAGGAAGTCACTAATCTGGATGCTGATGCACAGACGCTACTGGCGATGAATCCAGCTGGGGACGCGCTGACCTATATTACTGGCAAGGATCTGCCGCTGGAGCAGACCATCGCCAATATGTCAGGGCTACTCGCGAGCTTGGGCATCAAGATTGAAATCGCTTCGTGGCGCAATATCATTCCCAATGTATGGTCGTTGCATATCCGTGATGCGCACTCGCCGATGTGTTTTACCAATGGTAAGGGCGCAACCAAGGAAAGCGCGCTGGCATCAGCCTTGGGCGAGTACATCGAGCGATTGAGTAACAACCATTTCTATGCAGGGTCGTTCTGGGGCGAGGACATCGCCAATGCAGCGTTTGTACATTATCCGAACGAGCGTTGGTTCAAGCCGGGCCGTAAGGATGCGCTACCGAAAGAAATTCTGGATGATTACTGTCTGGAAATTTATAACCCAGATGGCGAACTGCGTGGCTCGCACCTGATAGACACCAACTCGGGTAATGCCGAGCGTGGTATCTGCTCACTGCCGTATGTGCGCCAGTCGGATGGCGAGGTTGTGTATTTCCCATCTAACCTGGTCGAAAATCTTTACGTCAGCAATGGCATGAGCGCAGGTAATACGCTGGTCGAGGCACAAGTACAGTGTTTGTCGGAGATTTTTGAACGCGCAGTGAAGCGCGAAATTCTCGAAGGTGAAATCAGCTTGCCTGATGTGCCGCAGGAAGTGCTGGCAAAGTATCCTGGCATTGTGGCCGGCATTCAGGGCTTGGAAGAACAGGGCTTTCCGGTGCTGGTCAAGGATGCGTCGCTGGGCGGAATTTATCCGGTCATGTGCGTTACTTTGATGAATCCGCGTACTGGCGGCGTATTTGCCTCATTCGGTGCGCATCCAAGTTTAGAGGTGGCGCTGGAACGCAGCCTAACAGAATTACTGCAGGGGCGTAGTTTAGAAGGCCTGAACGATTTGCCGCAACCAACTTTTGCAAGTGAAGCTGTGACTGAACCAAATAACTTTGTTGAACACTTCATTGATTCCAGCGGTATTGTGTCTTGGCGCTTTTTCAGCGCAAAATCAGATTACGCTTTTGTTGAGTGGGATTTTTCTGGCGAAGGTGAAGACTCCAATACCGAGGAAGCCGCGACCTTATTTGGTATTCTCGAAGCCATGGGTAAAGAAGCTTACGTGGCTGTGTATGACCAGCTAGGTGCAACTGCCTGCCGCATTCTGGTGCCGGGCTATTCGGAAATTTATCCGATAGAGGATCTGGTCTGGGATAACACTAACAAGGCGCTGTTGTTCCGCGCTGATATTTTGAACCTGCATCGCCTAGACGATTCCAGCTTGGAAGCACTGCTTGAGCGTTTAGAGAATAACGAGCTGGATGACTACGGTGACATTGGCACATTAATCGGCATCCAATTTGACGAGAATACGACTTGGGGTCAGCTTACAGTGCTGGAGTTAAAGCTGCTGATTCATCTCGCCTTGCAGCAATTTGATGAGGCGCATGAACTGGTGGGCGCCTTCCTGCAGTATAACGACAACACGGTTGAGCGCGGATTGTTTTATCAGGCCTTGAATGTTGTGCTGGAAGTGCTGCTGGATGACGACCTGGAACTTGACGACTACGAAGTCAACTTCCGCCGCATGTTTGGCAATGCCAGGATGGACGCGGTCATGGGCTCAGTGGGCGGCAGCGTGCGCTTCTTCGGCTTGACACCAACTAGTATGAAACTGGAAGGTCTAGACAGGCACCACCGCCTGATCGACAGCTACAGAAAATTGCATATTGCTCGCGCCAATGTGGTGGCTAAGGCTAGTTAGGGGTTCATGCTATTTTTAATTGGCTTACCTTATATTTTTAAAGGCTATGCTTTATTCTAAGCTATCAACTCCATTCCATACAGCGACGCCATCTGCACTTGTGATGAATTTCTTGCGATACACTTGAAAGATGAGTTTATTAACTTCATTAAATTCACTTAATAATTGATCACAATCGGCTCTATTCACAGCCTCACACCGAAGCGCCATATCTACATTGACGTGATCTGTAGAGCCGACATCTATGATGCGTTTAATGACACTAGGGTGTGCATAATGACCACCTTCGGTAAATGCCCATTCAATATGTTTACCCTCTTTAACAACATACCAAGGCCCAGTGCGCTCTTGCCAACCGAAGGGTCTGGCATTGTCTTTTAAAACAGCATCTTTGTGCTCTTTAACTGAATTGCGCGCCATGATGATCGTTGGATAACCAATTCCAATGACGTATGCCGGATTTACTGGAACTATTTTTTTTGTTTTGACTTTGCCCTTGCTCTTCTTTTTGCTCGCAGCTTTAGTTAAAGCATCTGCATTTATTGATGCAAGGCCAATAAAAATGGCTAGTATGTAAACAATGATTTTCATTTAAATCCAATAACTTGTCTGTTTAGTATCAGTAACTAGGAGTAAGGGTTAACCGTCTGAAGTTGCGTCACTAGTTATCTACTATAGATATATGAATCTAAGGTATATGTGAGGCAGGGCACATAAGATTGATATTTTTTAACTGTAATAGCTCAATTCTCTGAGCTTAATAATAAATGCAAATTTGAACGTCAGCAATGGGCCAATTGCTGGAATTTTAAAGCCAGGAATGAACGGCTGCTTTATCTCGCTAGACATTCAACACAATATGCAGATGGCATAGCTAGGGCGCTAGTGACTCTCAATTAGCATCTGCGAAATATAAAAAAGGCGACCGAAGTCGCCTTGAGTTACTGAGCTGATTTATAGCAATGGCACGATCAGTAATGCCACAATGTTGATAATTTTAATCAGTGGGTTAACTGCAGGGCCAGCAGTATCTTTGTAAGGGTCACCTACAGTATCGCCGGTAACAGCTGCTTTGTGCGCGTCTGAACCTTTGCCGCCGTGATTGCCATCTTCAATATACTTTTTAGCGTTATCCCATGCGCCGCCGCCGGTGCACATGGAGATTGCTACAAACAAGCCAGTTACAATGGTACCCATTAACAGGCCGCCCAGCGCTACCGGGCCCAGTAACAGACCTACGGCAACAGGTACCGCTACTGGCAGCAGTGATGGAATCATCATTTCCCTGATGGCTGCTGTGGTCAGCATATCTACAGCTTTGCCGTATTCCGGTTTTGCAGTACCTTCCATAATGCCTTTGATATCACGGAACTGGCGGCGTACTTCTTCTACCACTGCACCTGCGGCACGACCTACTGCTTCCATTGCCATTGCTGCAAACAGGAACGGAATCAGGCCACCAATAAACAGGCCGATAATGACCATAGGATCGCTGAGGTCGAATTTAACTGCAATGCCAGCACCTTCCAGCTTGTGGGTGTAATCGGCAAAAAGTACCAATGCAGCCAAGCCGGCAGAGCCGATTGCATAGCCTTTAGTGACGGCTTTGGTGGTGTTGCCTACTGCATCCAGCGGGTCAGTGACCTCACGTACGCTGCTCGGCAATTCTGCCATTTCGGCAATACCGCCTGCATTGTCGGTGATAGGGCCGTAGGCATCCAATGCCACAACAATACCTGCCATACTCAGCATAGAGGTTGCAGCAATCGCAATGCCATACAGGCCGCCTAAATGATAGGATGTCCAGATAGCGAGACACACTGACAGCACAGGCAGTGCAGTTGATTTCATGGAAATACCGATACCGGCAATAATGTTGGTTGCATGACCAGTAGTTGAAGCCTGTGCAACGTGGCGTACCGGTGCATAATCAGTGCCAGTGTAGTATTCGGTAATCCATACCAAAGCAGCAGTCAGTACCAAACCTACGGCACAGGCGCCAAATAGCTGATTGGCAGAGATGGCAAGTTCACCGGCTGTTAAGCCATCAGGGAACATTTTCATTGTGACAACATAAAATGCCCCCAGTGAAAGTATGCCGGCAACAGCTAAACCCTTGTACAAGGCCGGCATTACATTTTTCATGCCAGGTGAAGCCTTAACGAAAAAGCAGCCGATAATGGAAGCCACAATAGAGACTGCACCCAGCATCAGTGGGTAAAGCACGCCATTGGCACCTGATGTAGTGATAAGCAGGCTGCCTAAAACCATGGTGGCAATCAAAGTCACGGCATAGGTTTCAAATAAGTCAGCTGCCATGCCTGCGCAGTCACCTACGTTGTCACCCACATTATCCGCGATCACCGCAGGGTTGCGTGGATCATCTTCCGGAATGCCAGCCTCAACTTTACCTACCAGATCAGCACCTACGTCAGCCCCCTTAGTGAAGATGCCACCGCCTAAACGCGCAAAGATGGAAATAAGGGATGAGCCGAATGCGAGGCCGATGAGTGGGTCCAGGTCGGTAGCAGCTTCGCCACCCAGAAACGCGTAAAAACCGGCAACACCCAGTAAGCCCAAGCCCACTACTAGCATGCCAGTGATGGCGCCCCCTTTGAACGCAACATCCAGTGCTGGGCCTATGCCTTTGGTTGCAGCTTGCGCGGTTCGTACATTGGCTTTTACTGACACATTCATGCCGATAAAGCCGCATGCGCCAGAAAGCACTGCGCCGACAACAAAACCGATAGCGGTGGTGATATTGAGGAAAATACCGATTAATATTGCCAGAACGACACCGACGATAGTGATCGTTTTGTATTGGCGGGCCAGATAAGCAGCAGCCCCTTGTTGAATTGCACTGGCGATTTCCTGCATGCGTGCATTGCCTGCGGGTAAACCTGAAATCCATTTGCTCATAACTGCTCCATACAGAACCGCAACAATTGCGGCGCCGATGGCAACCATTAGTTCGACTGACATGACTTCTCCCTATCTAAATTTTTATAAATTGCGTTACTTAAAACTTTCTGTAAAACGTCAAAATAAAACTAGTATGTGAACCCAGGTACTAAACATTTGTGCTGCTAAAGCGGTAAAAACAATATGGCGGTGGCTGACTCCTTTGGTGTTGCGATGTTAATAAATTGTAACATTAGGGCATTATTGCATTATTAAACTGCACCCACAATAGACAAGGCTTCTATGTGCTGGAGAGGTTCAATATTGGATTAGTCGGCGCTTTTGTAAAGCTTGTTCAGCGCATCGCCCAATGCGGTACCAGTCAGTTTTACACTCAGTTCTTTTAGGCTGCTAACGGCTGCCGGAGTGAGCTTTCTGGGTGTTTTAAGCTTGGGTTGGGGGCTAGATTTTACTTGCACTTTTACGCGAATTGCAGTAACTTCACACACTTGCTTTTGTAGCTGAATCAATAGACTAGGTGACAAAAGCTTAATTTTTGCCGCAACCACACTATTGTCGGCATATATATTTAATTGCTTGTTCTTGATGCTGCTAGCGCGACTGAATTTTGCCAGGTAATCTGGAACAATCGCCTCCCAGATTTTTTGTGCAGCCTGAGTCTCTTGTGTGCGCGCATTCAGCTCGGGGTGTTTAAGCAATGTGTTAAATCGTTGCATGGCGGGGTAATGTAATGCCGGTAATGATCAGGGGTAGTATGAATATCATTTTAGTCTCAAATAATATGGCGAAAGCGAAAACGCTTTCTGTGCTGCAGGTGAGTATGATTCTGGCAGCACTGGTGTTTTTGCCGATTTTAATCGCAATGATGCTAATTGTGCCACAGCAGCCTAATGCACAACAGGGCTCCAAGTCATTAATACCTAATCATTTGCGTTTTTCTTTTAATAATCCTCAAAAACATCTTGATGCCTATGCTTTGCAGTTGGGTGAGTTGCAGGCACGTATGATGCGTCTGGATGCGCAAAGTGAGCGGTTGGCGAAGCTGGCTGGTGAAAAAAGCACGGTGCGTGATAACTCGGCTGATACTAAAAACGCCAAGACTTTGGCTAAGCCAGAGCTTGGTAGTCCAGTTTCCAGCTTGGCTGGCACTGCTAATGTGGGTGGCCCCCTGGTTGAAAGCGCACCGTTGTCTGAAACTGAGTTACAGGCCAAAATAGCCGATTTGATAGAAAAAATAGAGTTCAGTACGGAGCGACTGAGTAGCATTGAAGCCAAGTTGTTACAGCAAAGCGTGTTGAAAGATACCCTCCCTAATAGCAGCCCGGTAGCTGCGGCATTTAATTCTTCCAGTTTTGGCTGGCGTATAGACCCTTTTAATGGTCATAAAGCGTTTCATGAGGGGCTAGATTTCACAGCCGGAACCGGTACGCCGATATATGCTGCAGCGGGCGGTATCGTGTCAACTGCCGAGCAAACGCCCGATTATGGTAAACTTGTGAAAATTGATCATGGCTCAGGTCTGGAAACACGCTATGCACATGCTTCAAAACTTTTTGTAAGAGCTGGTGAACGTGTAGAAAAAGGCCAGAAAATTGCTGAAGTAGGTAGTACCGGCCGCTCAACCGGGCCGCATCTGCATTATGAAATAAGATTGGCGGGGAACCCTTTGGATCCGAGAAAATATCTTAATGCAGGCAATTAGCATTCATTTTAATTAACCATAGCATATGGGGCAAAGTAACTTAGAAGGTAGAACTAGCACTTGTTAAATTACTACTTGTTAAATCCAGTACTCGTTAAATTTAGTAGATTTAATTAATTCTTCAGTATCCCAACATTACAATTCCATATTCGTTCATAAATTAACCATAAAGCTCTATCCTCTAGCGGAAAGTCACTCATTTCATGATCTCCACGTTGTTCAAAAAATTATTCGGTAGCCGTAATGAAAGGCTTGTTAAACAGTATGCGCAGAAGGTTCAGCAAATCAATGCGTTAGAGCCGGCGATGCAGGCGCTGAGTGATGACGCACTTAGAGCAAAAACAGAGGAGTTCAAACAGCGTTACGTGAATGGCGAAAGCCTGGAAAAACTGCTGCCGGAAGCTTTTGCAGTTGTGCGTGAAGGCAGTCGCCGTGCTTTGGGTATGCGCCATTTTGATGTGCAGCTCATTGGTGGCATGGTGCTTAACTCAGGAAAAATCGCAGAGATGCGTACCGGTGAAGGTAAAACTTTAGTGGCTACCTTACCAGCCTACCTGAATGCCTTAAGCGGCAAAGGCGTACACGTTATTACCGTGAATGACTATCTGGCCAGGCGTGATGCGGAGTGGATGGGTAAACTTTATAACTTTTTAGGTTTATCGATCGGCATTAATCTGTCACAGATGACAAATGAAGCCAAACGTCTCGCCTATGCAGCGGATATTACATACGGCACCAATAATGAATACGGTTTTGACTACCTGCGCGACAACATGGTTTACAGTGCAGAAGAGCGTGTACAACGCAGTTTGAACTATGCACTGATTGATGAAGTGGATTCAATTCTGATCGACGAGGCACGTACGCCTTTGATTATTTCAGGTCAGGCCGATGATAGCGTAGCGCTATACACTCAAATCGATGCTATTGCTGCAAAACTGGTAGCGCAGACTGAAGAAGAAGGTACTGGCGATTTCTGGGTAGATGAAAAAGCGCAGAATGTGGTGATGTCTGAACTGGGCCACGAGCATGCAGAAGCTTTACTGACAGAAGCAGGTCTGCTGGCAGAAGGTTCAAGCTTGTATGAGGCTTCTAATATTACCCTGGTACATCACCTGTATGCATCACTGCGTGCACGCAACCTTTATCACCGCGACCAGCATTATGTAGTGCGCGATGGCGAAATCGTGATTGTCGATGAGTTCACCGGCCGTATGATGGCGGGCCGTCGCTGGTCTGATGGTTTGCATCAGGCAGTTGAGGCTAAAGAAGGCGTAGAAATTCAGAAAGAGAACCAGACGCTGGCTTCAATTACGTTCCAGAACTATTTCCGTATGTACCAGAAACTATCAGGTATGACCGGTACGGCAGATACTGAAGCCTATGAGTTTAACCAGATTTATGGTTTGGAAACAGTGGTGATTCCAACGCACCGTCCGATGCAGCGTAAAGATGGCATGGACAAAGTGTACAGAACTGCACGTGAAAAATATGCGGCAGTGATTGAAGACATTAAAGGTTGCCAGAGCCGTGGTCAGCCGGTGCTGGTAGGTACTACCTCAATCGAGAACTCAGAACTGATTTCCAGATTGCTGACAGAAGCCAAACTGGAACATCAGGTCTTGAACGCGAAACAACATGAACGCGAAGCACACATTATTGAACAGGCTGGTCGCCCGGGTGTGATTACAATTGCAACCAATATGGCAGGCCGCGGTACCGATATTGTGCTTGGCGGTAATCCTGAATCTGATATTGCTGCGGTTGAGGCCGACGCTAATTTAACTGATGCGCAAAAAGCTGAACGTGTAGCACAGCTTAAAGCTGAATGGAAACTACGCCATGATGGCGTACTGGCTGCCGGTGGTTTGCATATTGTAGGTACCGAGCGCCATGAGTCACGTCGCGTGGATAATCAACTGCGTGGCCGTTCCGGTCGTCAGGGTGATGCCGGCTCTAGCCGTTTCTATTTGTCACTGGAAGATCAGCTGTTACGCATTTTTGCTTCCGACCGCGTATCAGCCATTATGGGCAAACTGAATATGCCGGATGGTGAGGCGATTGAACACCCGTGGGTAACACGTGCGATTGAAAATGCACAGCGTAAGGTTGAAGGCCGTAACTTTGATATTCGTAAACAATTGCTCGAGTATGATGATGTGGCGAATGATCAGCGTAAGGTGATCTATGAGCAGCGTAATGAATTGTTGGAAGCAACGGATGTTGGTGCAACCATTGCTGCCATGCGTGAAGATGTATTAGTCAGCATGATCGCAACACACATTCCACCTGAAAGCGTTGAAGAGCAATGGGATGTGCCGGCGCTGGAACGTGAATTAAAAGCAGAAACCGGTCTCGAACTACCGCTGCAGAAAATGCTGGAAGATAATCCGGATATTCATGAAGAAACGCTGCGCGACTTTATTCTTACTGAGGCCAACAAAGCCTACGCAGAGAAGGAAGAGCAAGCCAGCCCTGATATCCTGCGTCAGTTCGAGCGATCAGTTATGTTACAGAGCGTTGATAATCATTGGCGTGAACATTTATCCGCTTTGGATCATTTGCGTCAGGGTATTCATTTACGTTCATATGCGCAGAAAAACCCTAAGCAGGAATACAAGCGTGAAGCGTTTGAGTTGTTTGAAGGCTTACTGAACACGATTAAAACTGAAGTGACAAAAGTGACCATGCTGGTACAGGTGAAAACTGAAGCTGACGTTGAAGCCGTTGAGAAGCCGGTAGAGGTCGAGAACGTGCAATATCAGCATGCCAACTATGATGAGGCACTAGGCGTATCTGCTGCTGAAGAAGGTGTTGATGACGCTTCGGCTTCACAGACTATGGTGCGTGAGGGCGTTAAGGTTGGTCGTAATGATCCATGCCCATGTGGCTCCGGCAAGAAATATAAGCAGTGCCACGGCGTATTAAGTTAACAGCAGAGCTTATCAATACAAGATAATTAAATTAGATAGAAGCGATTAATAGTATGTCTGAAATTGCACAAGAAGAAGTTCAATCACCATGCATAGGTGTTTGCAGTATGGATGAAGCATCAGGTTATTGTCAGGGATGCTATCGTACGATTGAAGAAATAAAAGGCTGGTGGAATATGAGTCATCCAGAGCAGACGCAGTTGGTTGCTGCGTTGGAACAGCGACAGGCGCAAACAGTCAGTTTTGACTAGCGAGTCCTGAATAAGCGGTTGCATTGCAGCAGTTTATTCAAGGCATCTTTTGCGCAGGTATCGATCAGGATGACTTTGTCCTGTTCTGTAGCGGAAAAGCCTTGCGCTGTTTTTAGCTGATGTTCCAGTACGGCCAAGGTTGCTTCAGAGGCATCGTTGCCGGACTGCTGACGTTTGCTGACCCGCTGTTTTAATTCCTGTTCTGGTGCCCAGAAATCTAATATTAGAAAATCCACCTGTTTTCCCACGGCTAATTCTGCAAACAGTTCCCGCTGTCTAGCTTGTAAAAAAGCAGCATCAATCAATACTGAAAAACCGGAATCCAGCAGTGCTGATGCCAACTCGGCCAGCCTGCGATAAACCAGCAGTACGTTGTCCGGTGTGTAAAGCCCCTGATTCACTTCGTTGCTGGCATTCTTCTGGAGCTGATCTTGCTCAGGTTTATATATGAGTCGCTTACGCTCAATATCTGAACGCAGGTGAATAATGCCGAGATTTTCTGCGATCTGTGCACTGAAAGTAGATTTTCCTGAACCTGAGTAGCCATGGGTAATGAGTAATTGATTGGGCTTCGGCTGGCTGTAGTTTTCAGCTAAAGAAGCGTAACTCTCGGCTTCCTGTAAATCCTGAGGATTTTGATGTTGTTCCCAGCGTAGCAACGCTACTTTACAACGCACCAGCGCTCGGTACACCAGAAAGTAAGGCAATAAGGCCAATCCTTCGTAATCACCGCTAGCGCTTGAATAGCGATTCAGAAAACGATAGGCAAGCTGGTTAAAACCGCGTTGTTGCAAGTCCATGACCACGAAAGCGATTTCGCTGATCACGTCTATCCAATGCAGCCCCGGATTAAACTCGATACCATCAAACGGTGTGACTTTGCCATCAATGAGTGTAATGTTGCCCAGATGCAAATCACCATGACACTCGCGAATAAACCCCTGTTGCTTACGTAGCTGCATTAAATGCTGGTTTTTTAACAGTGCTTGCTCACCCCAGCGCTCTAATTGCAGTATCTGCTGTATGAACTTTTCATTGTTGATTAAAGGGCGAATGTGGGCGAAGTTGCCTTGGAACCAATGGTGGGTTTCCTGCGGCGTGCCAAAATGGCTATTTGAGGTATCGCTTGCTGCATTACAGTGAAATTCAGCCGTAAGCTCAGCTAGTTGGTCGATAATGGCAGGGCTTAGTTCGCCGCGGTCCGCGACATGGCTTAATAGCAGACTGCCATCAAATTGCTGCATTTGCACTGCATATTCGATGGCTTCACCGCTACCATTAATCTGCGGGTGTTGCGCAGTGCCGGTAATCGGGACTACTTGCAGGTAAAGATTCGGGGCGAAGCGGCTGTTAAAACGTAATTCTTCCTGACAGTAGAAATGCCTTTTATCCAGCGTAGAGAAATCAAGAAAATCAAATTGCACATTTTTTTTGATTTTGTAGGCGTAGTGACCTGTTAACAAAACCCATGAAATATGGGTTTCAATCAGCTCAATATGCGTTACGGGGTGTGGATATGCGGCAGGATTTAATAAGGCTTGAATTAGATTCACAGCAATGCCCTCACAATAATACCTAGCAGTAATTAATGATGCGTGCCGATAATCACGCCCTGACGCTGCAGGTCTTCCAGTATGGATAGACCAAATTCAATGATACTCTCTGGCTGGGGATGCTGTAACTCTTTTGCCACTAGTGTGAGTGCCTGAGTCCCGGTAAGAGGCGCATTTTGTAGTAATGAAATTAATCTGTGTGTGACAGCATTCAGTTCTATGAATTTTACCTGGTCATCAGTGTTGAGGAACACCAGAAGCTGGGTACTTTCAGGTTGCTTAGGTTTATGCCGTGGTGAAATTTTATGTACGGCATAGTCGTAATTGAGTAACTGCATGGTCGGTGCAAACGCCGGTTTGCTGTTAGCAAGATCGCATTCAGGCGCAATATCAATTGGTTTTGCAGTGTCAGGACTTGAGGCTACAAACAGCTCTATCCATTCATAATGGCATAGGCTGTTGAGATAAGGCGGCAGCATTGCCTGCAATTCTAGATCAGCATTATTGAGGAATTGTAGAAACTGCTCAGGAATTTTGCGGAACAAAGGGCTGTTTGCAGAATATTCGCGCATGAAAGCTTGATTCAGTTTTAACCATTTGCGCTTGCCAAGGACTTTGTGCGCAACAGGGAAGCATGCAGATACTGATTCAAATAAATTGTTGAATACGATTTCTTCATATACGGCCATGCGTTCATGCGGCACACCAACTAGCGGCGGTTGCTTGTGCGGGTCGCGCAGGCGCGCGGTAAATGCCAGTTGGTAGCGCTGAAAGCTGGGTAGTTCTGCAGTCATGACATTAGCCCGTAGCTGCTAACTGTTCAGAGGCAATAAAACGTCGCTCGGTTTTTTTCTGGTAGTCAGCAATCTTATTGATTTCATGCATGAGTTCCAGCAGCGGTGGTATGTTGTTATCGCGCTCCAGCAGTGTGGGAAAGCTGCCGAATAACTGGTAAGCATCTTCCAGTAGCGCCCATACCGGGTCTATGACATTTTCGCCATGTGTATCAACCAGCAGGTTGGGTGTTTGCTGATAATGGCCTGCCATATGGCTGTAAATAATGCGCTCACCCGGAATGCCGCGCAGAAATGCATGCGGGTCAAAGCCGAAATTGACGCTGTTGACGTAAATGTTATTGATATCCAGATGCAGCAGACAGTCAGCTTCTGTGATGACTGCATTAATGAAGTCGAGCTCACTCATCTCGGAAATTGGCGCAGCAACATAAAATGAGGCATTCTCAATCCCGATGCGTTGGCCAAGAATGTCTTGGGTCTGCCGTATGCGTTGTGCCACGTAATGTACCGCTTCTTCGGTAAACGGGATTGGCAGCAGGTCATACAGGTATCCTTGCTCGCCTTTGAAGCCATCGGTGCAGTAACTTAAATGCTCGGTATAAACAGGTATCTGGTATTGGTGCAGGAATGTTTTGACCTGCTGTAGAAAGTCGACATTAAGTGGACTTAATCCGCCTAATGATAAACATAAGCCATGGCACACAACAGGATAACGCTCAACGAACCAGTCCAACTGTTTAGCAGCTTTGCTACCGGCGCTGATCCAGTTCTCTGGTGCTATTTCCACGAAATTGATATTCGCTAATTGTGCCTGTCCATACAGCGACTGAATCTGGGGTATCAGCTCACGCTTAAGCCCCAGACCCGTGCCTTGTATCTGGCTGATGATTGCCATGGGTGGTTATTGATAACAGTAAATCTATTTGTTATTTTTTCTCGCCGCCACATTTACCTTCGTGGGCTTTTTCTGCGCTACATTTGCCTTCAGCAGCTTTGTCGCCGCCACATTTACCTTCATGGGCTTTCTCTGCACTGCATTTGCCTTCAGCTTCTTTTTTCATGCTGGAACCACATTTACCGGTACCGCATTTACCATCTGCAGCTTTTTCGTGGTGATCTGCGACTTGATAACCGCTGGACAGTGATTTCATTGCAAATGGATTTTCTGCTGCATTGACGGTTGTTGCTGCGATAGAAAGTGCAAACGCGCTGCCGATAGCAAGAGAAATAGTTTTCTGAGTTTTGTTCATGTTAATTTCCTTAAATTTAATTAAAAATAACCAGGCTTGATTTAACAGATTCAACACTTATTGCTGATCAGATTCGACCCTGTGCAGAATCCTGTTTTTTACATTTAACGGTAGCTTTATAGAGCTGTCGTGTTCTGTGCTGTTTCTAATCCGCTGCAGAGCAGTGCGCAACATATGAAGTTGACGCTTGAACTGCGTGCATGGATTGCACATTAAAAGATGCAGTCTTAACATTACCTTTTCTGACCACGTCAGTGGACGGTCTAAAGATTGTGAAAGGAGTTTGCTGGCTTGTTTACAGGTAAGCATCAAAATTTACCAATCTAAGACCAATTCAACTCTAGACATTTTCTTAATCCCATCCGCGCTCTATATAACATTACCCAAGCATTGGTCGCGGTAATATCCAGTTCCTTACAAATATTTTCATTTTCAAGTTCGTGTACATCGCGCAGCATGAAAATGGCTTTTAATTTCTTGGGTAATTTGCTTAGGCACTCGTCTAGGACAGCTAAAAACTGTTTCTGTTCCAGAGAGTTATCCGGCATCTCCAGCGTTTGTGGTTTATCGAGCCAGTGGCCGGATTTGTCAAAAAAGTCATCCATGCTATTTTCGGAAGCATCGAGGTCAATGACATCTGAAACAGGCTGCTCGCGCATCTGTTTGCGCTGTAAATCAATGATTTTGTGCTTCAGTATGCCCGTTAGCCAGGTTCTCGCAGATGAGTTGCCATCAAAACTATTGTTTTTAATGGCTGCCAGCATGGTATCCTGCACAGCATCTTCTGCCTGATGCGGGTCTTTAAGTCTTGCCAGTGCAAAGCGATATAAATAATCGCCATGTTCAGTAAGCCAGTCGTTAAGATTGTTTTCTGCCACTATGCTTTTCCAACTCTTTCATTTAGCAGTCCAAGATAATGAGCTGAATCTAAAGGCACATTGTTGCGCTGCGAGTGCCAGATAGTTTCAGCCAGGCATTCGAGCAGATCATGCTGTGCGCTGTGTTTGTCAGCGTGTTTTTCTACTAATGTAGCATAAACTTTACTGATGCCGATAGGCTGGTTGATACTGACCTGCTCAATGACTGAGAGGTGCAGGCTGATATGCAGAAACGGATTGGTTTCTCCCATTTCCGGAAAATACTGCTGACTCATATAGCGTTCCGGTGCGTCTAATATTGCATGATATTCCGGATGCATCTGTATGACTTCAACCGCAATCTTTTCTAAATCCGTCAGTGGGGAGTTTTGTTTGAATTTGGCCCAGGCATCAAATAAAAATTGGCGTGCCTGATCTCGGCTAGGATTGTATAAGCTCATATTGAATACCGGCTATCTATGTTGTCTTGGCGCTTGAAAATAAAGAAAGTACTGCAGAGTAAGGCAATAAGCGATTGTCGCCGTTAAGATAGGCAATTTCACCATTACCATAAAAGCCTAATACTGGCATGTTCGGAAAATTTTTGGTGATCACTTTCAAATCACGGTCTATGCCATTGTAAAAATATGGGCCTCTTCCCAGACAGGAAAACAACAATGCAAAATCTGGCGGGCAGCCAAGTTTTTCAGTCAGGTGGCTTGCCAGTATTGTAATGTCGGCTTCAGCAGCTGAGGTAGCACGTAAAGACCAGCTTAAAAATTGGCCAGCTTGTAGTGGCTGTGCCAGAGTAATGCTGCCATTATCCTCATCATAGCTGATAATCGTAGTTTGATTAAAATGGCCTTGTGTTATCGCTTCTGCACTGTCGGCATATAAGGCTACAATCAGATGTAACGGTACAGTTTCATCACTCTTGCTGTGGGCCTTCCAAGCCTTTTGTAGCCCGTTCAGCGGAACTTGATGATTGAGTAGTTTAAGGTCAAATTGGTCGGTCAGCTGAATCTGTTGCGGTTGTGTGAGCAGTTGTACACCGTGTGAAGTCCCGGTAGCAATGTTGACGCCTGAGAAAAAGGCTTCAACATACCCTGATACCTCACCTTTGGCATTTTGCCATACTGAAAATGGGCCCTGACCAATTGCATCCCCGGATACACCACCATAACGTCGATTGCTGTTATTAAGCCACGTGCTGTTAATGGCATTGGGCGCACTGAGTGTAAGCAAGGGCTGATTGCAGAAGTTGTTTTGTGGCAATTCGAGGCTTACACCGTCCCCGAACACCATGGCCGCCGCCGCAGGTGCATCTAGTACCCAGTCTTCTTCTGTAAAAATTCCGGTCGCAGAGCAGCCCATGACCTGCATGCAATTAGCAGCTTTGGCTGCCGCTTTAATGGCATCCTGCGGGTTACTCGCAAACTCTGATGTCAGTAACAGCAGCACGCTACTGGCAATACTGATATCTGCCTTTTGCATGGCATTGGTCACGGCTTGTGCCGCTAAATCTGCAGAAGCTGTTTTACCTAATATGATGCTGGTTGCGACTTTCATTGCTAATGCTGCAAAAAATTATCTGGCGCAGAGATGAACTCTTTCGCCTTGTATTCACATAAATCTGCAATACAGCATTGGCCGCATTTTGGCTTGCGCGCTGTGCAGGTATAACGACCATGCAAGATTAACAGGTGATGTGCATCCTTCAGGTATTGTTTCGGAATCGTTTTGAGATATTTCTTTTCAACCTCGAGAACGGTTTTGCCGGGGGCAAGATTAATGCGATTGCCTAACCTGAATAAATGGGTATCCACTGCTATGGTAGGCTCGCCAAACGCGGTATTCAGAATGACATTGGCTGTTTTGCGACCAACACCAGGTAGGGCCTCCAGCGCGGCACGGCTGTGAGGAACCTGCGACTGATGCTCGGCAATGAGTGTCTGGCAAGTCAGCAGTACATTCTTGGCTTTTGAGTGATAGAGGCCAATCGACTTGATATAGCTTTCCAGTCCATGCAGCCCTAGTGCCAGAATGGCTTCCGGCGTGTTGGCAACACTAAATAACTTATCTGTAGCGAGATTTACGCCTTTATCTGTAGCCTGTGCCGACAGTATCACCGCGATCAAGAGCTCAAAGGTACTACTGTGTTTGAGCTCGGTGGTTGGGTTGGGAATGGCTACACTTAAGCGTCTGAAAATTTCTAGGCGTTGCTGAGCATTCATTAATTAACACTAACTGAGCGAGGGAGAATTTAGTGATTAAGCACTGGTTTAAGGCTATTTTCCGGAGTGTCAGTTTTTTTGGCTTTTCTGACCTCGGCCCAGTTACGTAGCGCAATCAATGCACCTAAGCCCAGAAAAGCTCCCGGCGGCAATACCGCAAGTAAGAAGCCATGGTAATCAGGGATCACAGTTAATACAAAGTGTTTGGCTTGCGGGCCAAATACCAAGTCAAGGCCGGAGAATAGCGTGCCTTTGCCTATGATTTCACGCATGCCGCCCAGTAAACCCAATACCAGCGTTAGCCCTATACCCATCATAAAGCCATCCAGTATAGAAGGTACGAAAGTGTTTTTTGCCGCAAAAGACTCAACGCGCGCCAATACAATGCAATTCACTACGATAAGCGGAATGAATATGCCCAACACTTTATGTAGCGGGTGAGCAAAAGCGTTAATCGACATGTCGATGATGCTTACCAGAGCTGCAATGATCAGAATAAATACCGGAACGCGGATCTCGCTCGGCACCAGTTTGCGCACCGGTGATACGGCACCGTTTGAAGCTGCCATAACCAGTGCGGTCGCCAGACCTAAGCTGATGCCATTGACTGCGGTGGTGGTTACTGCCAGAGTCGGGCACAGTCCAAGGAGTTGCACCACTCCGGGATTTTGCTTCCACAGTGCATTAACGGTGATTTCTTTATAGTTGCTCATGCTTAATCCTTATGCCCGGATTCATGTTCTGATGTTGATTGATGTTCTAGTTTCTGCTGCAGATCATGCTGATTCTGTTCATAAAACTGCAAGGCTTTTGCAACCGCCTTAACGACTGCACGCGGTGTAATGGTTGCACCAACCATATAATCAAATTTGCCACCGTCTTTTTTAACTTTCCATTGTTCGGCAGGTGTTTTTTCGACAGATTCATTATCGAATAGTTTTATCCAGTTGCCATGTGCAATATCAATATAGTCGCCCAGCCCCGGTGTTTCTTTATGGGACAGCACACGCACGCCGCTGACTGTTCCGTCGGCGCGGATTGCAATTAGCAATTTGATATCGCCACTATAGCCATCATGGGCGATTGCTTCCAGTATTACCGCAGCAAACTTGTGATCCTGTTTGGCGATGTAAGCCTTACTTGGGGTTTTGTTGCCGAGTAAATCATTAGGTGCGATTTCGACCACGTTCTTTAACAAATTATTATCATCAGCGTCTTGTGTATCATTTTTACTTTTAGGGTCGCCGTAATAATGTTGCTCAGGCAGAATCTGCCTGAATAATGCCAGTCGTGCTTCGGCTTCGCTTTTTTCAATCGGCTCCCGTGTAATATTAAATACGTAGGCAAGCATTGCCGTGCCAATTAAGGCAAAAGCAACCATGGTAACGGCAGTAACAGAGGTATGTTTAATCACGGTATCTGACATAAGTGGTTTAGTTCTTTGTATGACCAAAAACGCGTGGCTGCGTATGCATATCTATCAGCGGAACGCACATATTCATGATTAAAACGGCAAATGCGACACCATCCGGGTAACCGCCATACACCCGAATTAAATAGGTAAGCACGGCAACCCCCGCTGCGAAATACAGCTTGCCGCGTGGGGTAGTGGGGCCGCTGATCGGGTCGGTAATGATAAAAAAGGCGCATAGCATGGAAGCGCCGCTCATTAAATGAAATAGCGGGTTAGCAAAATGTGCCGGGTTAACTGTATAAAAAACTAACGACATTGCTGCCAATGTAGCCAGAAATGCGGTAGGTAAATGCCAACTGATAATGCGCTGCTGAATCAGATACAAGCCGCCGAGCAGATAAGCCGCAGTTACAAATTCGCCACCTTTTGCTCCCCATACTCCAAAAATAGGCGCCTGTGTGATGCTGGAAACTTCATGATTGAGCATGAGCTGGGTTTTTAAGTAATCCAGCGGCGTAGCAGAGGTGACAGCATCTATTTTCACATCTGTTGGCAGGGTGTTACTGAAAATAAAGTGCAGTTGATCCATGAAGCCAAGCGGGGTTTGCGCCAGAATCAATGGTGCAGGCCATTTGGTCATGATGATAGGAAATGATATAAGCAGTACCGCATAACCAACCATAGCTGGGTTGAATGGGTTGTAGCCGAGGCCACCGTAAAGTTGTTTGGCGATTACAATTGCGAATAATGTGCCCACGACCACTAGCCACCAAGGCGCTAGCGGCGGCAATGCCAGTGCCAGTAACCATGCGGTAACGACTGCGCTTAAATCTGACAAATAGGGGCGAATCGGACGCTGGCGCAGTTTGAGTAACGCAGCTTCGGAAACCAGCGCGGTGAAAGTTGCCAGCGCAATTGTGGCTAAAATGCCGCCGCCGTAGATCCATACATAGGCAAAAATGCCGGGCACAAGTGCCAGCAGCACTTTAAGCATGATGATGCTGACGGCAGGCGCATCTGTGATATAAGGTGAACGGTTCAAGTTTTTATCCTGGTAACAAGTTTGTTATTGCCCTTTAAGCTTCTGAATCCGAATCTTGCGCCTTGACCGCTTGTTTTGCCTTTTCGCGGATAGCGTCAATTTCGCTGATTTCAGCTTTGACAGCTGGGCTGGCGTCTTCAACGTTCTTGGGAGCAATGCCGGCCTGTGCTGCGGCCAGTTTCTGTGCTTTTGCCCGTTCGATCGCTGCGGCAATCAGTGCCTGTTTATCTTTTTTTGCTTGCTCAGCTTTTGCTTGTTCATCTTCAGTCTGTGCAGGTTTGCCACTTGCATCGGGTGCATCAGCAGTTATAGCATCTGATTTTTTCTGCGACTCACCAGCTTGCGCTGCAGCTGCTTTTAATGCTTTCGCACGCTCAATGGCAGCGGCAATAGCCGCTTTCTTCACATCATCTGTGTTTGTGCTGGAAGCTGGTTGTTCGCTTTCTGTTGTAGCCGGTACGGCTTTAACGTCTTCCGCTTTAGTGGGGGCGACTTTAGTACTTTCTGTTTTTGCACTTTCAGCTTTATTAGACGCCGCACGTTCGGCGTGCTTCTGGGCGCGCTCCAGTTTTTCGCGTTCAATTCGCGCCAGCCTGAACTCATTGCGCTCACGCGCAAGGTCAGCTGCTTCTTTGGCTTTATCGGCAGCAATAATCTCGCTTTTTGCGTAGCGGTAATATTGCACCAGCGGAATATTGCTTGGGCATACATAAGTGCAGCAGCCACATTCGATACAATCAAACAGATTATAGTCACGCGCCTTTTCAAAATTATCTGATTTTGAAAACCAGTAGAGTTCCTGCGGTTGCAGGTTTACCGGGCAGGCATCAGCACACCGTGCGCAGCGGATGCAAGGCATCGCTGGCGGCGGTGGTGCAAACAGGTTTGGCGTTGCAGCAATAATACAGTTCGCGGCCTTGGTGATCGGTACATCAATCGTCGGCAAATCAAAGCCCATCATCGGGCCACCCATAATGAAATGTGTAGTACCTGACTGCACACCTCCTGCTGCATCTATTAATGTTTGCAGCGGTGTGCCAAACAGCACCTTAAAATTCTGTGGTGAGTTTACGCTACCCGTGATGGTAACAATACGGTCAATAGACGGTTCACCAAGTGCAAAGTAGCGATAAATAGCCAGCACGGTGGCTACGTTAAATACCTGTATGCCGACATCGGTTGAACGTTTGTCATGCGGAATTTCAACGCCAGACACCAGATGAATCAGGCGGCGCGCATCGCCGCTCGGGTAAAGCGTAGGTACTACCTTGACCGATGTCTCAGGCAAAGCCTTGCAGGCTTCGGTCATCGCGGCGGTTGCTTCCGGCTTGTTGTCTTCTATGCCGACAATGCAGTTTTCGGCACCGAGCAGAAATTTCACAATCTCCATACCTTTGACAATTTCATCTGCACGTTCGCGCATCAGCATGTCATCGCAGGTGATATAAGGCTCGCACTCTGCGGCATTAAGGATCAAAGTGTGAACTTGGGATTTTCCATCGGCGCGCACTTTAATATGCGTTGGGAAAGTAGCACCGCCCAAACCAACAATGCCTGATGAGCGCAGGCTTGCCACTAATTCTTTTTTGTCGGTATTGCGCCAGTTTGTCGGCCGTAATGTCGTCCACTCATCCTTGCCGTCGGGCGTTAAGGTGATGCACATATCCGGTAAGCCGGATGGGTGCGGGATAATGGCTTCACTGATGGCCGTGACGGTGCCGGAGGTTGGCGCATGAATTGCAGCTGATACAGTACCTTCTGCCTCTGCCAGCATCTGGCCTTTCAGCACATGATCACCTACTTGTACTTTGACTTTCGGAATGTAGCCTACATGCTGGCGCAGTGGCAGAACAAGCTTTTGTGGAATCGCAAGTTTTGCAATAGGCAGAGTGGTAGATAGCTGTTTATGGCCCTCCGGGTGCACGCCACCATGAAATTTATGTACTTCAGCAGATTCTGCAGTTTGGCCGCGAAGCAGTTTGCTGGCAAATTGAATAATAGAGTTCATGATTAAACGTGACTCCCATCTGCAGGCATTGCCTTGATTGGAATCACAGGGTATTTCCACTTCCAGTTATCAGGTGTTTCAGCAACAGGTTCCATGGTAATGCAGTCTACCGGGCATGGCGCCAGACATAGTTCGCAACCGGTACATTCTGAAGCGATAATGGTGTGCATGTGTTTTGCCGCGCCCAGAATTGCATCAACCGGACAAGCCTGTATGCAAAGCGTGCAGCCTATGCAGGTATTTTCATCAATAAAAGCTACGGCTTTGGGTTTAGGTAGTCCGTGCTCGGCATTGAGCGGCTTGTATTCCACCCCCATTAAGTCAGCCAGCGCGCGTGCGCCGGCGTCGCCGCCAGGCGGGCATTGGTTGATATCAGCTTCGCCTTTGGCAATTGCCGTCGCGTAGGGTTTGCAGCCGGGGTAGCCGCATTGTCCGCATTGTGTCTGTGGCAGTATTGCATCGATGCGAGCTACCAGCGGATCTCCCTCAACTTTGAATAGCAGTGCGGAAATGCCGAGCATAATGCCTAGCACCAAGGCTAGACCAAGCATAATGTAGAGAGCGGTTAACATATCACTGAATTTGTTATTTAAAGCTAATATTTATCAAGTCCGGCAAAACCCATAAATGCCAGACTCATGAGTGATGCGGTAACCATGGCGATTGCGGAGCCTTTAAAAACGGCCGGAACGTCAGCAGCTTCCAGTCTTTCGCGCATGGAAGCAAACAAAATCAATACCATTGAAAAGCCGACGGCGCCACCCATGCCGAAAAATAATGATTCTAAAAAGCTGTGGCTGGATTGCGCGTTCAGCAGTGGAATGCCCAGTACTGCACAGTTGGTAGTGATGAGTGGTAAAAAGATACCCAGTGCCTGATGTAATGGCGGGAAATTCTTTTCCATGACCATTTCAGTAAACTGCACGACGCCGGCAATGATTACAATAAACGATAGTGTGCGCAGATATACCAGGCCGTTTGGTTCGAGCAGATAATGATTGATACCCCAGCTTGTCATCGAGCCTATGCTCAATACAAAGGCAGTGGCGCCGGCCATGCCGATAGAAGCTTCCAGTTTTTTAGAAACCCCCATGAATGGGCACAGACCAAGGATTTTTACCAGTACGATATTATTTACCAGTACCGTGCCAATCAAAATCATGATGTAGTGATGCAAATCAAAAGTCATATTGAATTGTTCTGCCAACAAAAGAGTATATGCAAGCCGGAATTATACCGTTTTTGTTACTATGCTGATTCAATAAAGCACAGTAAAAGCATTAAGATGCGTAAATATATTTAGTGCATATAAATAGCTTATAAGTTTACGAATAGAGTGTGTTTATTTATTCGGCTTTTAAGTTAAAATGGAAGATTATAAATTGTTTTAGGTTTGCTATGTTGCAAGGCAGTTTAGTTGCTATTGTTACGCCGATGTTTGAAGATGGGCGTTTAGATATTCCATCATTAAAAGCACTGATTGATTTTCATATTGATCAGGGTACTGATGGTATCGTTATTGTGGGTACTACCGGTGAGTCACCTACGGTGGATTTTGATGAGCATTGTCTGTTGATTGAAACTGCCGTGAGTCAGGTGAATCGACGCGTTCCGGTTATCGCTGGAACTGGTGCCAATTCAACTAGAGAAGCTATTGAATTAACAAAAAAAGCCAAAGATCTCGGTGTAGATGCCTGCCTGCTGGTAGCACCTTACTATAACAAACCTACGCAAGAGGGTTTATATCAGCACTTTAAAGCTGTGGCTGATGCAGTTGATATTCCGCAAATCCTATATAACGTACCCGGCCGCACTGGTTGTGATATCAGCAATGACACAACCCTGCGTCTGGCTGCGCATCCTAATATTGTAGGTATTAAGGATGCGACCGGTGGTATTGAGCGTGGTACAGATTTATTGTTAAAAGCACCAAAAGATTTTGCCGTATTCAGTGGCGATGACGCAACAGCAATGCCGCTTATGTTATTAGGCGCGCGCGGAGTGATTTCTGTAACCGCTAATGTGGCGCCAAAATTAATGCATGAGATGTGCGTTTCTGCTAAAGCGGGTGATGTTAAGGCTGCTTGTGAAATTAATGGTAAGCTGTTTGCATTACATCAAAAACTATTCGTTGAAGCTAATCCAATCCCGGTGAAATGGGTACTACAGCAAATGGGTATGATTAAAACCGGTATTCGTTTACCGCTAGTAAATTTGTCAGCCCAGTATCACGATGTATTGCGCGCAGCTTGCAAAACAGCCCACATTCTTTAACGTAATACTTAAGATTTAAACAAAGAGGTTTTAATGAAACAAGTCAATATCGACATAGCTGGCAATGATATTAAAAGCGCTAAAGCTAGAGCATCATCATTACTGTTACCTTTATTTTTGCTGGCAAATTTAACTGCCTGCGATTCTATTCCTTTTGTTGACACTACTCCAGACTACAAGGGTGCAGGACGCGCGCGCCCATTGGAAGTTCCTCCAGATTTAACAGCTAGCCCGTCCAGTGATACTTTTTCTGTTCCGGGCGGCACCAGCTATTCAACATACACGCAGGCGCAGGAAGGTCAGGAAGCCGGAGTTGAGAAGGTTCTGCAATCGCCTGAAGGTGTGCGTCTTGAAAGATCCGGTGCACAAAGCTGGCTGGTAGTAGATGCGCCTGCCGAGAAGATATGGCCAGTGATACGTGAGTTCTGGATTGATATGGGTTTTGCTGTACGCGTTGAGAACCCGCAAATCGGCGTGATGGAAACAGAGTGGATCGAGTCTGATGCGATCAAAAAAGATGCGTCAGGTAATGTTCTGAGTAAATTCGATAAATGGCTGGATAAGTTATCAGGCTTTGCTGACAGGAAGAAATTCCGCACACGTCTGGATCGCGGTGTTGAAGCCGGTACTACTGAGATTTACATGACACATCGCTCAGTTTCCGGTGCACCGGACGATGGTAAGAATCGCATCCAGACACAATTGGGTGAGATCGATACAGGATATCGGGCTGATGCGAAAGATGCGCCTAAAGCGGATGCAAACGATGCAGAGCTGGATGCTGAGTTATTGCGTCGTTTAATGGTCAAGCTGGGTGTTGAAGAGCAGAAGTCACAATCCATTCTGGCTGAAGCAGTAACGATTAAACGTGCCGAGGTTATTAAAGAGTCTGACGGCAGTGCAAGATTGTTGTTGAATGACCAGTTCGATCGTGCCTGGCGTCGTGTTGGCCTGGCACTCGACCGTATAGGTTTTGTGATTGAAGATAAAGATCGCTCTAACGGACTGTTCTTTGTGCGTTACGCTGATGTTGATATCGACGATACGCCTAAGAAAAAGAAAGGTCTGCTTGATACTTTGAAGTTCTGGGGTGACGACGATAAAAAACAAGCGCAGACACCTGTTGAAAAAGAACAGAAGAGTGTGATTGATAGCCTGAAATTCTGGGGTAGTGATGACAAGGGCAAAACCAACCCGGAAAAACAATACCGCATTAAAGTGGCTGATGGTGATGCAGGCAATGCCGTAGTGAGTGTAGTAGACACAAACGGCGCCCGAGTGCGCACTACAACTGCAAATCGCATTATTGCCCTAATGTATGAACAACTAAAATAGTAGCTGTTTTTAATAATGGTTTTAGTTTGGGAAAGATAAGCAGATGCGCTTTGCCTCGCTAGGTAGCGGTAGTGCAGGCAATGCGCTGGTAGTAGAAGTTCAGCAAACCCGTTTGATGCTGGACTGTGGATTTGGCATTAAAGACACCACGGCCAGATTGGCACGTTTAAATCTGGCCCCTTCTGATATTGACGGCATAGTCATCACCCATGAGCATGATGATCATGCAGGTGGTGCATTCAAGCTTGCTGCCAAACATAATATTCCGGTGTGGCTGACCTATGGCACCCTGAAAATGGCTACACGCTATTTTCCTGGCCAGCATGCATTGCAACTGCATGTCATAGATTCTCACACAGCATTTACAATTCAGGATGTTGAAGTTCATCCTTACCCGGTGCCGCACGATGCGCGTGAGCCGGTTCAATATGTTTTTTCTGACGGCAATAAAAGTTTAGGTGTGCTCACCGATGTTGGCCGTACCACACAGCACATTGAAGAAAAACTCAGTGGCTGCCACGCATTGGTGCTTGAATGTAATCATGATGCAACAATGCTGCAGAGCGGTCCCTACAGCTGGTCGCTTAAGCAGCGTGTTGGCGGGGACCTTGGGCATCTGGAAAATAGCGATTCTGCAAATTTGTTATCTAAATTAGATAATAGCAGGCTGCAGCATATTGTGGCTGCGCATCTGAGTGCCAAAAATAATACACCATTGCTGGCTAAGGCTGCATTAGCTAAAGTGTTGGATTGTGAGCTGGACTGGATCGGAATTGCAGATCAGTTATTAGGATTTGACTGGCGAGAAATGCGTTAGCTGGCTTAAATCTGAAACATGAAAATTAAAAAAGCCGACTTAAAGTCGGCTTTTTTATTAGAGCTAAAGGCTAATTACTTAGCAGCTTCAGTTGAAGCAGCAGCTGAGTCAGTTGCAGCAGCAGCAGAATCAGTTGCAGCAGCAGCTGAGTCAGTAGCAGCAGCAGCAGCATCAGTTGCAGCAGCAGCTTCAGTTGTAGTTGCAGCAGCAGCATCAGTTGCTTCTGCAGCAGCATCAGTTGCTACAGCAGCAGCATCAGTTGCTGTTTCAGCAGCGTTTTCAGCAGCTTTTTCGCCACAAGCAGTAACAGCAAGAGCTAACAATGCAGCCAGTAAAATTGAACGTGTCATTTTTGATTTCCTTAAGGGTTTAAACTAGTTAAAAAACTTTTTTCGATAACTGCTTAAAACTTTTACCTAATTAGCTATACCGAGTGGCGCAAATTCTACCAGTAATTATGAAAAAAAACAGCTAATTTTGGGGCTTTGTATACGTTTTTTGAAAAAAAGTTCATATCTTTATTGTTTTTTTAGCTTAGTTATTCAACTTTGATTAAAAGTTGGCTATTTGTTGCTTGGTAATTGGTTTGCCAGTTAAGTATTGCACGGCTAACATCATCTTTTTGCTGCATTATATTCGCTAAATCTACCCATTCTCCACGGTTGGCACGTATAGTGGTGGTAAGTGTTTCAAAATCGATAGATCCGCCCTGATTTAGCTGTGAAAATCTTGGCGTTATCTCTAATTCAACCTGATTGCCAATAGTTCTTGGACGCACTGCAAAGCCGGTATCAATTGTAACAAATTGGGTTGTACGCTGAATATTCATATAGCGTTGCGTCAGGCTTACCCATTCCTGCGTATAAGGTATAGATTGCCCGATACTGATAAACGCGTTTTCTCCATCTAACACCTGAATAAATTGCGTATTCCCAATGTTACTTCTGCTTTGCTGATTTTCAATGTTTAAAGCTATACCATCTCTGATAACACTTCGGCTGTCGCCGGTCTCAACTGCCACATTGCCAATGCGTTTGCGACCAGTTACTGCTGCACTAGTCCCATTGGTATTTAGACTTTTATTGCGATTGACTGTGATTTTAAGATTTTGGCGGGCAGTATCCAGTGTGCTGATAATATGTTCTATTTCAGCCATGTTTGCAGGGCTTGTGCGTATGATCAGGTTATTCTGCATGGCGCTGGCTGTGCCATTATCACCAACAAGAGGGCGGATTACCGGCAAAATCTCTTCTGCAAACCGGTGCTGCAACGTGATAATTTTAAATTCTGTTGCAGCCTTTGCATGCCATGTCAGACAGATGCTGATAATAAAAATCAGACAGCCATAAATCAATGTGGAGCTTTTGTTTTGCATATTCGTCATAGTCCAAGTGGCTTTGTCGTCACAGTATCTGCGGTTGCATCGAGCAGTTCGATGAATCGGTTATTGAGCACTTCTACGCTTTGCAAGTCGTCAAATGCATATTTAAAACGAGCCTGGTCAATATGGATGCGTTTAATATAGTGCTGACCATCTGCTAATATAAAGCAATCTTTAGCATGTTTAACCGAAGTGCTGGTGATATATACACGCATCTTGTGCCCATAGACCTCAAGTAAATTTAAAAGGCGCGGGCATTTATTCTGCAAGAAACCGGGGTCATGCAAAATGATCGTCAGTTGGCTGGCGATGTTTGCACTCAAGAAGTTCTGAAAAACTCCAGACTTCTCTAAGCTGGCAAAGTCGCCTCGGCTCAGATCCTGATCAAAAATTAACAATTTATGTTGAGCGCTTCTTAAAATCAGGTTAATCGCTTCGCCATAAAGCTGTTCGCCTAGAATGATTTTATTTGGCTCAAGCATATCTTTATTATTAACCATGATTTTAATTAAAGTTATACGTTGAAGTGAAGAAAGCCAGCCAGATACCATTCATGCAATTGCTTCAATAACACTTCATCTGCTGTTTGGCTGTAATTCAGTTCGTCAGGACTCAGTGTACGCAGGTCGGCAAGTCTGGTGAGCATCTTTGCTGACTCTCCGTTAAGCGTCACAGCTTCTCCATTTAAATAAAAGGTATTGCCGGTAAATAACATCTGGCTTTTTAGATCTAGCGTGATACCGTATTTGGCGAGGCTCTTAGTAAAATTACTGAGGCTGATTTTCTTGTTCACGTCGAATACCACATCAGGTTTTGGCTCTGAAAGATAGGTGCCTAAAAAATCGGCTACTTCATTATTTGACCAATGGATCTTCCTTAATATTGCAGCCACTTTAGTCACCATGTCAGTGCTGATTTCGGCTGCATGTTCCTGTAAGCACAGGTCGGCATCTTCATACATTCCTGCTATGGTCAGTTGCTCCTGATTTAATTTATCCTGCATATAGCCTAGAAATTCGGTAGCAAGCTCCTGGTTTTTTGGTGCACGAAAGCCGATGGAGTAGGTCATGCAGTCGACCTTGCCATCACTTACGGCAATGCCCCAGTGAGCGAGTTGCGGCGGCAGATAGAGCATGTCTCCGGCCTCAAGTAGCCACTCCTGCGCAGTATCGAAGTTCTTAAGAATACGTAAAGGTGCACCTTCGATTAATTCGAGGTCAGTTTGTTCGCTCACGCGCCACAGGCGTTTACCTTGACCTTGTAGTAGAAAAACATCATAGCTGTCAAAATGCGGTCCCACACCGCCGCCATCCTGTGCATAGCTGATCATTAAATCATCCAGTCTGGCATGCGGGATAAAATCGAACTGCTGCAATAACGCGCTGGCCTCAGGAAGGTAATGATTTACAGTCTGCACCAGTAATGTCCAGCGATGTTTAGGATCTGGATTTTCAGGAAGCCTGGCAAAATCTTCATCGTCAAAAGGTCCGTGGCTGGCATGCCATTGCCCATTAATCTCTTCAACGATGCGTGACTGCACTTCATCTTCGCATGCTAGTCCTGCCAGTTCTTCCGGGCTTAATAGCCCTGTGAAATTTGGAATAGCATTTTTAATCAGCAGAGGTTTCTTATGCCAGTACTCGGATAAAAATTCGGCAGGGGTAAGGCCGCCCAGTAGTTGCAGTGCTTGGTTTTTTGCCATGGTTATCGTTTTAATATTGCTGATCAGTTAGGTGAACATTATGCCATTGCCGTGCCAAGGTGACTATCTATTGCCAGGACAATAGCAATTATGGATTGCCGCGTCGCTTTACACATTCATGACTGCGTGTTTTTAAAGTAAAATTACATGATGAACACTTACTCATTTATTAAGCCCCTGATATTTCAGTTTGATGCTGAAACTGCACACGATTTAACCCTAAAAAGCTTGAAATACGCTGAAAAAACCGGTGTGCTCAGGCTTTATCCTGCTACACCTGTTTGCCAGCCTCGGCAGGTGATGGGGATTACTTTTCCTAATGCAGTTGGGCTGGCGGCAGGACTGGATAAAAACGGTGCTGTTATCGACGGTATGGCAGCGTTGGGCTTTGGTTTTATTGAGATCGGTACGATCACGCCGCGGCCACAGCCTGGTAACCCGAAACCTCGATTATTCAGAGTCAAAGAGGCGCAAGGCATTGTAAACCGATTCGGCTTTAACAATCTGGGGGTAGATAATCTGATTGAGAATGTTAAAGCTGCTAATTACAAGGGTGTACTGGGTATTAATATAGGTAAAAATTTTGACACGCCGAATGAGCGAGCCGTAGATGATTACCTGATCTGCATGCGTAAAGTATATGCCTATGCCAGTTACATTACGGTTAATATTTCATCACCCAATACCAAGAACCTGCGCGCCTTGCAGGAAAAAGAAGCGCTGTCTGATTTGCTGTCAACTTTGAAGCAGGAGCAGCTGAAGCTGGCACAGACTCACGGGCGCTACGTACCGGTTGCCTTGAAAATTGCACCGGATCTGGAGCTTGAGCAAGTGAATGAAATTGCCGATTTACTGATGGCGCATAGCATTGACGCTGTGATTGCAACCAATACAACGCTGGCTAGAGACATGGTGCAGGGTATGCAAAATGCAAATGAGGCCGGTGGTTTATCCGGTGCTCCGGTGCGTGAAAAATCGACACTGGTTATCCAGCAATTATCGCAGCGTTTGCAGGGAGCGCTTCCGATTATTGGCGTAGGCGGTATATTAAGCGGCGCAGATGCCGTTGAGAAAATCGCGGCTGGTGCAAGTCTGGTACAGGTCTATAGCGGTTTGATCTATAAAGGGCCTAAGCTGGTACACGACATCTGCAAATCTTTAGGTTAATCGTTTATCCTAGCTTATAGCGATCATGTTGCCGATTCTTTATTCCTATCGCCGTTGCCCGTATGCAATGCGGGCGCGTATGGCGCTCAGCTATGCGGGGATAGCTGTTGAAGTGCGTGAAATATCACTCAAAGACAAACCTGCCCATATGCTACAGGTCTCTCCTAAAGCCACGGTACCGGTACTGGTTTTACCCGATGGTCAGGTCATTGATCAGAGCCTGCAAATTATGCAATGGGCGTTGCAGCAGCATGATGCTGATGGTTGGTTAAGCGCAGATCCACAACATACGGCGCTGCTGATTGCAGAAAATGATGGTTCATTTAAACAGAATCTGGACCGGTATAAATATGCGATTCGTTTCCCGGAACATTCTGCTGCAGATTACCGGCAACAAGGCGAGCTGTTTTTAGCCAAACTCGAGCTGCATCTGCAGCAAACCTCGTTTTTGCTAAGCAATAAAATCAGCCTTGCTGATATTGCGATTTTTCCTTTTATACGCCAGTTTGCGGCAGTGGATGGTGACTGGTTTGCATCTGCTGACTATATAAAACTTAAATCCTGGTTGCAGCATCTGGTCGAATCAGAGTTGTTTCAGGGTGCGATGCTTAAGTATCCAACCTATACTGATTAAATTGCAGCATAAAGAATACGGGTTTTTAACATGCAGAAACTTAAAAAACTGATTACAGCTGTACTGATAGGCTATCAACCTGGTCATACCGGATTGCGGGAAAAAGTTGTTTCGTCTGTCACGGCGTGTTTATCGATCCTGTTTTTGCTGCTTATTGTGCAGTATGTAGAACTCGGTTTACCGTTCAAGATGCTGGTGCTGGCATCAATGGGCGCCAGCGCTTTTCTCCTGTTTGTTACGCCACATAGCCCAATGGCACAGCCGTGGCCTGTAATCGCCGGGCATCTGGTTTCTGCATTCATTGGTGTGGCTTGCGCGCAGTGGATAAGTAACGCAGCACTTGCAGCTGCTGTTGCTGTTTTGTTGTCTGTATTTGTGATGCATCTGCTGCATTGCCTGCATCCGCCTAGCGCAGCTACAGCAATGATCGCGGTATTAGGCGGCCCGGAAGTGCATGCAATCGGCTGGCAGTTCTGCTACGAGGTGGTAGCGATGAATGCGGTCCTGATGGTTTTGCTGGCAATATTTTTTAATAACATGGTTCCGGGTAGAAGGTATCCTATGCTGCATTCGCATCATGCCCATCACAATCAATTTTTACAGCAGCAGCATTCAGAGTTGATTGAAGAGGACTTTAAATGGGCATTGAGCCAGATGGATGGCTTGATTGATGTGAGCGCAGAGGATCTAGTCGATATTTACGAGTTTGCGCTTGAGCGCGCACAAAGCCGTCGAGAGAAGCTGTCGCTATCAAGCGCTAGAGACGACTATTCCTGACAGTAGGGATGTATTATTCAGATTCTATTTTCCAGCTGGGTAGGCGCCAGCCCAGAAAGATCGCGGTGATTCTGAATATAAAGATTAGGCCGGCAGGCACAAAAATGCATAGCCACTGCGGCATATTGATTGCGTTAAGTGCCACAACTAGCAGGCTGCCGGCAAATGCAATAACAGCATACGGTTGGTAGTCGTTAAAGGCTTTTGGAATTTCATTACAGAAGATATTACGCAATACACCACCAAATACCGCGGTCATCACTCCCATCAATGCACAGATAATTACCGGCATTTGCAGGTTTAGCGCAATTTGGGTACCAAGTGCGGCATATAACCCCAGACCTAATGCATCAGGAATCAGAATTGCACGTTCTGTTAGCTGTATGTGCCGGTTACGCATAAAGATCATCGCAAACAGGCAAAGAAACAACATCAGCCATAGCCAGTTTGCATGGTCTACCCAAAAGAACGGCCGTCTATCCAGCAATACATCGCGTAGGGTACCGCCGCCAAAGGCAGCAACCCCTGTTACGACAAATACACCGAAGGCATCCAGTTTCTTTCTGGCGCCTGCAATCAGGCCGGAAAGCGCAAATGCCAGCGTTGCGCAGACTTCAATCGGTACCTGAAATGTAGAAGCCGTTACGATGACCATAGGCGTGTTGTCCGTAGCATAAAAGTGTAAAACTTAGCTTTGGTTTAACAGCACGCCTGTAGCCCATCTGGCGCGTAGTTAATCTACTGTAGTTGCAGTGTCGATATCTTCGTTGGATTTATTGGATGAAAATACGAGTTTAACCTCATCTTTATCATCAATATCCACATGTACGCTACCGCCATTCGCTAGCTTGCCGAATAATAATTCGTCAGCCAAGGCCTTACGGATTGTATCCTGAATCAGCCTTGCCATCGGACGAGCGCCCATGAGCGGATCAAAACCTTTTTTACCCAAGTAGGCTTTTAGTTTATCGCTAAAGGTAGCCTCGACTTTTTTCTCATGCAACTGGTCTTCCAGCTGGATCAGGAATTTATCAACCACACGGATGATGATATCCGTTGATAAGCTAGAGAATGAAACGATAGCATCCAGACGGTTACGGAACTCTGGTGAGAATAAACGTTTGATATCTGCCTGTTCATCACCGGCCTGTTTCGAGTCCATAAAGCCCATGCTGGACTTGGACAGATTTTCAGCACCGGCATTGGTGGTCATGATAATGGTTACATTTCTGAAATCTGCTTTACGACCGTTGTTGTCGGTGAGCGTACCGTTATCCATTACTTGCAACAGGATATTAAAAATATCCGGGTGCGCTTTTTCGATTTCATCCAGCAGCAGCACACAGTAAGGGTGTTTGGTGATGGCTTCCGTCATGAGACCACCTTGTTCAAAACCTACATAGCCAGGAGGCGCGCCGATTAAACGTGAAACCGCATGGCGTTCCATGTATTCACTCATATCAAAGCGAATTAGCTCAATACCCATGATATAAGCCAATTGTTTTGCAACTTCAGTCTTACCTACGCCAGTCGGGCCGCTAAACAGGAAGCTGCCAATCGGCTTGTTATTCTGACCCAGCCCGCTACGCGCCATTTTCACGGCAGCAGATAGCGTTTCTATCGCTTTATCCTGTCCGAATACGACAGCTTTTAGATCACGCTCCAGTGTTTTAAGTGCGGTGCGGTCATCCGTTGAGATGTTCTTGGGCGGGATGCGTGCAATTTTCGCAATAATGTCTTCGATCTCTTTATTGCCAATGACTTTTTTCTGTTTGGATTTTGGTAATATCCGCTGTGCAGCGCCGGCCTCATCAATCACGTCAATCGCTTTGTCGGGCAAGTGACGGTCGTTAATGTATTTAGCTGATAGCTCAGCCGCAGTAGTCAGTGCACTCGCTGTATATTTAACGCTGTGGTGTGATTCAAAGCGTGATTTAAGGCCTTTCAATATTTCAATCGTTTCGGCAACGCTAGGCTCAGCCACATCAATTTTCTGGAAGCGGCGTGACAGTGCGTGGTCTTTCTCAAAAATACCGCGATACTCCTGATAAGTTGTCGCGCCTATACATCTGAGGGAGCCATTTGAAAGCGCCGGTTTTAACAGGTTGCTGGCATCAAGCGTGCCGCCGCTGGCTGAACCAGCACCAATCAGCGTGTGAATTTCATCAATAAAGAGAATTGAATCAGGCTTTTCTTCCAGCTGTTTCATGACCGCTTTCAGGCGCTGTTCAAAATCACCGCGATATTTGGTACCTGCGAGCAGAGCGCCCATGTCGAGTGAGTAAACTACGGCATTGGCAAGCACGTCTGGAATATCTTTTTCAACAATACGGCGGGCCAGCCCTTCAGCGATGGCAGTTTTACCAACACCGGCTTCACCCACTAGCAGCGGGTTGTTTTTACGGCGGCGGCATAATGTCTGTACTACACGTTCCAGTTCGGCTGCGCGGCCAATTAACGGGTCGATTTTACCCGTGGCTACTTGTGCATTCAGGTTGACGGTATAGTTTTCTAATGCGCCATTCGGTGCTGCTTCAACGTCGGCTTCCGGCTCGCCGCCTTCAGGTTTTGCTGTTTCACCGACTTTTGAAACACCGTGGGAGATGAAATTTACAACATCCAGGCGTGTGATACCCTGCTGGTGCAGGAAGAAAACAGCGTGAGAATCTTTCTCTCCATAAATTGCGACCAGAATATTGGCACCGGTTACTTCTTTTTTGCCGGAAGACTGCACATGCAGCATGGCACGCTGTATAACGCGCTGGAAGCCTAGCGTAGGCTGCGTGTCTACGTCATCCTGCCCCATCACGGTTGGTGTATGTTCTTCGATATATTGACTGAGTTCGGTACGCAGTACTTCCAGTTTTGCACCGCATGCGCGCAAGACTTCAGCCGCGGTCGGATTGTCGATCATGGCGAGTAACAGGTGTTCAACCGTAATGAGCTCATGGCGCTTTTGTCTGGCGTCCATAAAGGCCATGTGCAAACTTACTTCTAACTCTTGCGCTATCATTCCATTACCTGACTTTCTTTATATATTCATGCTATTTCAATGATACATTGCAGCGGATGCTGCGCTTCCATTGCATGGTTCATTACCTGACTCATCTTCGTTTCTGCAATATCTTGCGGGTAAACACCACATACACCTACGCCCTCGATATGTACTTTGAGCATAATTTGCGTTGCTTGTTCACGACTTTTGTTAAAAAAGCGTTCGATTGTTTCAACCACAAACTCCATTGGCGTGTAATCGTCGTTTAACAGCATTACTTTGAACATGGGGGGCAATTTCGGTTTTGCAACCTCAGGTTTAAGTACGGTATTATTTTCTTGAGCAGGATTAGCCATAATTTGAATTAAGTTAGTTAAATCTATTTTGAGCCAAACCATAAAAAATTCAAGACTAATTTAGTCAGAATTGTCAGGTAATTTAGATTAAATGCAGAAGTGCGTAGTAGGCTTAAGGGAATATCTTGACGCTTTTTACAATTCTGTCCTGCGTTTGGATGATTTCGAGACGATGTGTACCAATTTTAAAGCTGGTATTAGGTTCGGGTATATCTTCAAAATGCTCAAGTATCAGCCCGTTAAGTGTGCGGGGGCCATCCAGCGGCAGGCTTAGATTCAATTTTCTGTTGAGATCACGTAATGAGCTGCTGCCATCGACAAACCAGCCGCCATCTTCTTCCTGATGATAACTGCCGGTACGTGAAGGGGATTGCGTAGTGAAGTCGCCGATCACTTCTTCCAGAATGTCTTCCAGTGTCACCATGCCTTTAAACTCACCGTACTCATCTACCACTAAGGCTACGCGCTCCTGGTTTTCCTGAAATTGCTGAATCTGTGTAAAAAGCGGTGTGCCGGATGGAATGAAATACGGTTCGGCAATTACATTGAGTAAAGCATCTTTATCAAGTTCGTTGCCATGTAAATGCTCGCGCAGCTGGCTAATCACTTTACGTACATGCAATATGCCGATAATTTCTTCATGTTCGCCCTGGCGCACTGGCAACCGCGTATGCAGGCTATTGGAAATATGCTGCAGGATATCTTCTATCGGCAGATCGAAGTTAATGCTCTCAACCATGGTATGTGCCGTCATTACGTCATCTACCGTGATTTTTTCCAGCTCAAACAGATTCAGCAGAATAGTGCGATGTTTCTTTGGCATAAAATGCCCGGCATCGGTGACGATGCTGCGTAGCTCATCCATTGTGAGTGATTGTGTCGTCTGTTCGAAATTCACTCTGACGCGCAGCAGGCGTAGCAAAGCGCCTACAAACAGGTTAACAAACCATACCACAGGATATAACACTTTAAGCAGCGGATAGAGCACATAGCTGCAGAATATGCCTAGTTTTTCCGGATAAGCTGCAGCGATCACTTTAGGTGAAATCTCGCTGAATACAAGAATGGCAAAAGTAACTGCGAGTGTACCAAACATCAATACCCATTCGCCTTCACCGAATAGTTCTACTGTAATAATGGTCACCAGAGTTGCAGATGCTGCATTGGCGAAGTTATTACAGAGCAGGATAACGCCGAGTAATTTATCTGTTTTTGCCAGCAAAGCACTGGCAAGGCGTGCACCGCGATTGCCTTCTTTTACCAGATGGCGCAGCCGGTAGCGGTTTAGCGACATAAGGCTGGTTTCTGCCACCGAAAAGAATGCAGAAATAAGCAGCAGTAAGGCCAGACCACCTAATTGCCATGAAATAGGAATATTATCCAAGGAGTGTTGTTATGCTGATGATGAAGTTAAGAGTTTATACGTGAGATGTCATGCAAAGCAAGTAAGCTGAATCACTTACTGTGGCGCCAAGTTATGCAGCACAGCAAGTGATGATTTCGACTAAGGGATTAAGCGAACTCTGAAGGATCGGGTTCAATCACTTTTTCTTTTTTCTCGCCTTCTTTTTTCTCCGTATCGCCAATCAGGTTGGCGCGGTTAACACCGAGCCACATGGCGATTGGGCTGGCAACCAATACTGAAGAGTAAATGCCGAACAGAATGCCGATGGTCAGTGCCAGTGCAAAGTTATGCAGCACTTCGCCACCGAACAGCAACATGGAACCAACCATGGTCTGTGTCATCAAGTGCGTAATTACAGTACGTGACATGGTGCGGGTGATCGCGTTATCAATGACTTGCGTCACGCTGGCTTTACGCATTTTGCGGAAGTTTTCACGTACACGGTCAAATACCACAACGGACTCATTCACTGAGTAACCTAACACTGCTAGCACCGCAGCAAGCACAGTCAGGTTGAATTCCCATTGAAAGAATGCAAAGAAACCAAGAATAATGACCACGTCATGCATGTTGGCGATAATGGCTGCAACAGCAAAGCGCCACTCAAAACGCAGCCACAGGTACAGCATAATGCCCAGGCATACAAAGAACAGAGCCAGGCCACCGTTTTCATAAAGCTCGTCACCGACCTGAGCGCCAACAGATTCTACGCGGCGTATTTCAGCACTTGCATCAGCAGTTACCAGCGCTTGTTTTACTTGCTCAGATAACTGAGATACTGACAGATCAGCTTTTACCGGCAGGCGAATCAGAACATCACGGCTGGAACCGAAGTTTTGAACAGTCGCTTCTTTCAAGCCTATGCTATCAACCGCTTTACGCACGCTTTCCAGATTAGCTGCCTGCGGGTAACTCACTTCCATCACGGTGCCGCCAGTGAAGTCGACGCCGAAATTGAGTCCACGTGTTGCTAAAAAGAAAACTGCCAAGATGAAGGTCACCAATGAGATGGTCGTGGTTAAGCGACCATAACTCATGAAAGGGATATCATTTTTTATTCTGAATAATTCCATAATTTTTTACTCTGGTGTTCTGATAATTTAGTGTACTGAAAAATGAGTATTTTAAAAGTTAAGCCTAGCCCTTGTAGATCTGGCCGATGGAAACTTTTGTCAGTTTGCGACGATAGCCATATAGCGCATTTACAATCGCGCGTGATATTACGACTGCACTGAACATCGAAGTTAGAATACCCAGCACATGAACTACCGCGAAGCCTTTGATAGGGCCGGTACCGAACAGGAATAATGCTAAACCGGCAATCATGGTGGTGATATTGGAGTCCAGAATCGTATCGAACGCGCGGTCGTAACCGGCGTGGATACTTGCTTGTGGCGTATTGCCGTTACGCATTTCTTCACGTACACGCTCATTAATCAGTACATTGGCGTCAATCGCCATACCCAATGCCAATGCAATCGCAGCCAGGCCTGGTAAAGTCAATGTCGCTTGCAGCATGGATAAAAGTGCTACCAGCAGTAGCAGGTTGATGGCAAGTGCTACTACAGATACGGCGCCGAACGCCATGTAGTAAATCATCATCATGACAGCAATCGCTGCAAAGCCCCATAATGTAGAGTGCACACCGCGATTGATGTTGTCCTGACCCATGCTTGGGCCAACGGTACGTTCTTCAATAATATCCATTGGAGCGGCTAGTGCGCCAGCACGCAGCAGCAATGAAATATCTGTAGCTTCCTGTGTATTTGCCATGCCGGAGATCTGTACGCGTCCACCGCCAATCTCTTCGTTAATCACTGGTGCCGTGACTACTTCGGTATTGCCTTTCTCAATCAGCAATATTGCCATACGCTTGCCTACGTTCTCACGAGTTACCTGCTGGAACACACGTGCGCCGCGGCCATCAAGTGTTACGTTAACTACTGACTGTCCGGTTTGTCCATTGATACCAGGGCCGGCATCGGTGATGTAATCGCCAGTCAGTACGACATTCTTTTTCACTAAAATTGCGCGACCTTCACGGTCTTTAAATACTTCATCTCCCACAGGTGCTTGGCCTTTTTCGGCGTTTTCAAGCGTGAGTGGGTCAGATTTTTCTTCATCAACCAGGCGAATTTCCAGCGTTGCAGTACGCCCCAGAATTTCTTTAGCCTTGGCTGTGTCTTGCACACCCGGCAGTTGCACTACAACACGGTCTATCCCTTGCTGCTGAATAATCGGCTCTGCCACCCCCAGTTCGTTAATACGGTTATGCAGGGTTTGAATATTTTGTTTAAGTGCAAAATCTTGAATACGTTTTTGCTCAACAGCATTTAATGAGGCTGTCAGCACTTTATATTCACCACTTATTCCATCATTCAGTGTCAGATTAGGGTATTCCTTGCTGAGTACTTTTTTAGCTTTTTCAAGCTGAGCCGCATCTGTAAAGCGGATCTGCACAGACTGGCCTTCACGGCTAACGCCGGCGTAAGAGATGCGCTCTTTACGCAATGCGGTTCTGAAATCGCCAATGAAACGTTCTGCTGCTTTATCAAGAGCAGCCTTCATATCTACCTGCAGTAAAAAGTGCACGCCGCCACGTAAATCCAAACCCAGATACATCGGCTTAGCACCTAAACTACGTAACCAGTCTGGTGAGCGCGATAGCAGGTTAAGTGCAACCGTATAATCGCTACCTAAATTTGCCTGCAGAATATCTTTTGCCTTGATTTGCGTGTCTGTGTTCCTGAAGCGCGCCTTGACGCCGCGCGCATCCAGATAGATGCCATCAAACGCGATATTTTCTTTTTTGAAGATTTCCTCTACCTGCCCTAATAGTGCTGGATCAAGCTTGGTTGAGCTTTTGGCGGGAGTAATCTGTACCGCAGGAGACTCACCAAAGAAGTTTGGAATTGTGTAAATAAAGCCAATCAAAATTACGATGGCAATAAAAATATTTTTCCACATTGGGTAGCGGTTCATAGTCAGGCTCTAGTTAGTTCTTTGCAATTTGGAGTTACAAGACGGATTTTTAAGTAAATACGGCTAAATTTAATTGATTAAATTTAGCCGACCGTATTTTATATAGTATTTTTAGATACTTTTAATGGTACCTTTAGGCAGTGCGCTCTGGATAGCGTGTTTTTGTACAGTAATTTCAGTTTCAGGAGCGATTTCAACGACTACAAACGCCTCTGTTACCTTGGTTACTTTGCCGACAATACCACCAGATGTGACTACTTCATCACCTTTTTGCAAGGCGGCAATCATGTTGCGCTGTTCTTTCGCCTGTTTCATTTGCGGGCGAATAATCATAAAGAAGAACAAGACAAAAATAACGATCAGCGGTAAAAAGCTTGCGAAATCAGTAGAAGTTGCTGTTGCAGCATAAGCATTTGAAATGAACACGATATTACTCTCTTAAAAATAAACGGGAACTTGATAAAAATTAGCTTTAAATTCTAGCACATAGTTTAAAGTTGATTGCAGGATACTCAAAATTAGCACTGAAATTAGCTTAGTGGCTGTGACAATAAACTCTTACGTTTTGCTGCAAATTCCAGCTTAAATGCCTCGAATGACCCTGCTTCAATCGCGCTGCGCATACCAGCCATCAGCTGCTGGTAATAATGCAGATTGTGTATTGTATTTAGTCGTGAACCTAAAATCTCGCCGATTCTGTGCAAATGATGCAGATAAGAGCGCGTAAAGTTCTGACAGGTATAGCACGCACAGTCAGCATCCAATGGCTGCGTGTCATTTTTGTAAGTTGCATTCTTGATTTTTACATCGCCATACTGTGTAAATAGCCAGCCATTGCGTGCGTTGCGTGTTGGCATTACGCAGTCGAACATATCAACACCTTGCGATACCGCGGCAACCAGATCTTCCGGCGTGCCTACGCCCATCAGGTAGCGTGGTTTGTGTTGTGGCATCTTCGGTGCGGTGTGCGCCAATATACGCAGCATGTCTTCTTTAGGCTCACCTACAGACAAGCCACCGATCGCGTAGCCGTCAAAACCGATTTCTTCCAGTCCATTAAGTGAAACATCACGCAGGTCTTCGTGCATGCCGCCCTGAATAATTCCGAACAGGGCATTGGGATTGCCCTCATGTGCTTGCTTGCTGCGTTTTGCCCATCGGAGAGAAAGCTGCATTGAATCGCTGGCTTCTTTATGTGTCGCCGGGTAGGGCGTGCATTCATCAAAGATCATCACAATGTCTGAATTTAATACGCGCTGAATGCGCATGGATTCTTCCGGTGTCAGAAAGCATGAATCGCCGTTGATCGGTGAGCGGAACTTCACGCCTTCTTCTGTGATTTTACGCAGGTCACCCAAGCTCCAAACTTGAAAGCCGCCTGAATCGGTCAGGATAGGCTTGTTCCAGCCCATAAACTTATGCAGACCACCATGCGCTGCAATGACTTCCAAGCCAGGACGCAGCCACAGATGAAATGTATTGCCCAGAACAATATGCGCATTGATTTCATCCAGTTCAAGCGGTGACATTGCTTTAACCGTGCCATAGGTGCCAACCGGCATGAAAGCAGGGGTTTCAACATTGCCGTGCGCTAATTCCAATGTGCCGCGACGTGCAAGGCCATCTTGTTTATGTAAGGTAAATTGCATGGTGGTGCATTAATATTTTGAAGCCGCGATACTAACATAATCCTGCGTAATCCAGTCATTTTATGGGTTATGCTGCTGTCCTTATGGTGATTGAGAGTGCTGTATTTGATGGTTTTTTTTATGGATTTATACGAAGCTTGTTAACTTTTCTTGCCTATCTGCGTTATTCAGTCACTCAGCTTTTATATATATATCAAAAGCAAATTTTTATGGGTGTAGAATAGAATTCTAGTGGGGCTTAACAATGAGGAGAATAATATGAACAAGAAATTAATAGTGAGCGCTATTGCTGCAACTTTTTTATTTAGCGGTTGCGCTAGTATGACAGAAACACAAAAGGGTACTGCTAAAGGCGCTGCAATTGGTGCCGGTGCCGGTGCAGTAGTTGGTGCAGTGGCTGGTGGCGGTAAAGGTGCTGCAATCGGTGCTGCTGTGGGTGCTGCAGCTGGTGGTATCGCTGGTAATGTTTGGTCCAAACGCATGCAAGCGCAAAAAGCGGAGATGGAGCAAGCGACCGCTGGTACTGGTGTTGCAGTAACGCAAACTGCAGATAACCGCCTGAAGCTGGATATCCCTAGTGATATTTCATTCGATGTGGGTCGTGCAGATGTTAAATCAAATTTCAGGCCGGTTCTAGATACTTTTGCCAAGAGCTTGGTAAGCAATCCGGCAACTACGATAACAATTATCGGCCATACCGATAGTTCTGGCAGTGATGCAATCAATAATCCTTTGTCATTAAACCGTGCAGCAAGTGCGCGTGATTATTTGGTTGCCAGAGGTGTTGCTTCAGGCCGAGTTGCTATCGATGGACGTGGTTCCCGTGAGCCACTGGTGGCTAACGATACTGCGGCTAATAAGGCTAAAAATCGTCGTGTAGAGATTTTTGTTGCAGAGCCGGCACCGGCAGCTGCTAATTAATAAATTGCATTAGAAGTTAAAAGCCGGCATTTATGTCGGCTTTTTTATTGAGATGTCGCTTATTTCTTCACGTCATGATAATTCATGATTTATACTTAGGTTACACAACTTATGTGATATTGCCATGATCGAACCTAAACAAAAGTCATTTCGCCGTAATACAGACATCCCGTCTCTGCGTTCACGGGGTATTTATTTACTGCCTAATCTGTTTACTTCAGCAGCTTTGTTCGCGGGTTTTTATGCCATCGTGCAAGCGATGAACGGCAACTTTGAGCTCTCCGCGATTGCTATTTTTATCGCCATGGTCATGGATGGGCTGGATGGGCGTGTCGCACGCATGACGAATACACAAAGTGCTTTTGGTGCTGAATATGACAGTTTGTCCGACATGGTTTCATTTGGCGTAGCGCCAGCCTTGATTCTTTATGTATGGGCCTTGAAGCCGCTGGGTAAGCTGGGCTGGATTGCAGCCTTCATTTATTGCGCCTGTGCTGCGCTACGCTTAGCCCGATTTAATACCAAGCTGGATGATGAGCATCAGGATAAGCGTTATTTCCAGGGTTTGCCTAGTCCGGCAGCAGCAGCATTATTGGCAGGTTTTGTCTGGGTATCTTACGAATATGGTGTGAGTGAACGTGATGTGTTCTTTGGTGTATTGAAGTGGAAATGGATGGCTTGGAGTATCACGGTGTTTGCCGGCGCATCAATGGTGAGTGATCTGCGTTATTACAGCGGCAAGGATATTAATTTAAAAGCCAGCGTGCCTTTTTTTGTGATTCTGGGCGTTGTATTGGCGTTAGTGCTGATTTCCTATAGCCCTCCGGAAGTGCTGTTTCTGGTGATGGTGGTATATGCGCTTTCCGGATATGTTATGTGGATACGTGGCAAGATCAAGTCAAGAAAACAATTGTAGGTGGTTGGCTTTGAATTTATTTATCATTATGATAAATAAATTCAAATAGTTAAACACTTGCGGAACTTGCTGAAAAATATTATATTTCCATACATCATGTTGAACTCACACATCCTCTATATTTCTTTCGCGTTTAGCTTGCTTGCAACCGGCATGGCTGCAAATGCTTTGTTATTACGCAAAACCTATGCGTTGCGCCTGCGTGCGCTACTGCGCTAGCGCGCAGACCATACCCCCCTCCCTAGTATTAAATTGCGTTGCACCTTTAATGTTTATAGGTGCTACTTTTTGGCTGAATTATTGAATGCAATAATCCGTCGAGAACTAAATAAAAAAGTTAGGTAACTGTATATGAGCCAAACCAGCAACAAACAAGAACAAATTATTATTTTCGACACCACTTTGCGTGATGGCGAGCAAAGCCCGGGCGCGGCAATGACCAAAGAAGAGAAGATTCGTATTGCGCGCCAGCTTGAAAAGTTGGGTGTTAACGTGATTGAGGCTGGCTTTGCTGCAGCAAGCCCAGGTGATTTTGATGCGATTCACGAAATTGCAAAAATCATTAAAAATTCAACAGTGTGTTCACTTGCCCGTGCTAGTGAGAACGATGTGCGCCGTGCCGGTGAAGCCATTAAACCTGCAGCAAAAGGCCGTATCCATACCTTTATCGCTACCAGCAAAATTCACATGGTAAACAAGTTGCGCATGACGGAAGATCAAGTAGTTGAGCGCGCAGTGCAAGCTGTAAAGTGGGCATTGGAATATACCGATGATGTTGAGTTCTCGGCCGAAGATGCGGTACGTTCAGATATGGACTTTTTGGTACGCATATTTGATGAAGTAATTAAAGCCGGTGCTAAAACCATTAACGTGCCGGATACAGTGGGTTATTCGATTCCAGCACCATGGGGCGAGCGTATGCGTGATTTGATCGCACGCGTGCCGAATAGCGATAAAGTGGTATGGTCTACGCATTGCCATAACGACTTGGGTATGGCAGTTGCTAACTCATTGGCGGCAGTGATGGGCGGTGCCCGTCAGGTGGAATGTACCATTAACGGTTTGGGTGAGCGGGCAGGTAATGCCAGCCTTGAAGAAGTGGTGATGGCGATTAAAACCCGCAGCGATATCTTCAACTTGAGCACGAGCATTGATACCACGCAAATTGTACCTGCCAGCAAGTTGGTGTCATCGATTACCGGTTATCCGGTGCAGCCGAATAAAGCCATTGTTGGTGCTAATGCGTTTGCGCATGAGTCCGGCATTCATCAGGATGGTGTGTTGAAGCATCGCGAGACCTACGAAATCATGCGCGCTGAAGATGTAGGCTGGAATGCGAACAAATTGACTTTGGGTAAGTTGTCTGGCCGCAATGCGTTCAGAACGCGCTTGAAAGAATTGGGTATTGAGCTTGAAACTGAAGATTTGCTCAATGCGGCCTTTGCGCGATTCAAAGATTTGGCGGATAAAAAGTCTGAAATTTTTGATGAAGATTTGCAAGCTTTGGTGAGTGACGAGTTTGTTTCAGAAGCTACTGAAAACTATAAATTGGTGTATTTGCAAGTGGCGTCACAAACCGGCGAAATTCCACATGCCTTGATCACTGTATCAGATAACGGTGTGGAGCATAAATCCGAGTCTGATGGCGGTGGGCCTGTTGATGCATCATTCAAGGCGATTGAAAAAATCGTGAACAGCGGTGCAGAGTTGTTGCTCTATTCAGTGAATAACATCACCAGCGGTACCGATGCGCAGGGTGAAGTGACAGTGCGCCTTTCACGAGGCGGCCGTATTGTGAATGGGCAGGGTGCGGATACGGATATTGTGGTGGCTTCCGCCAAGGCTTATTTGAATGGATTGAATAAGTTGCATTCAAGGCACGAGCGCGCCCACCCTCAAGTGTAGTTTCATCGTCAAATCAAGCCAATACGGCGTTGCGCTCACTTGCCGTACTATATGTACTGCCTGCGTTCGCGCGCGTTGTCTTGACTTGATTTAACAATGAAACGGTTGGCAGAGATGGCTCTTACTTCTGTATGAACACATTCCTAGCCTGATCCGAAAGAAAAATGTAGAAAACTATCATGCCTAAAACCCGGCAAACCCTGTTGATCGCTGGTGCACTCTTTTGCACCTATTTCATTTGGGGTTCAACTTATCTTGCCATACGTTTTGGTATTGAGAGCTTTCCGCCATTTATGATGGCAGGCGTGCGATTTACTGTAGCGGGCGTGATTTTATACGCAGTGATGCGCTATTTGGGAGCACCCAATCCTAACAGGCAGCAGTGGATTGGTGCCGGCATAGTGGGATTGTTATTGCCAGCATTAGGGAATGGTACGGTGTGTTATGTACAGCAGACCGTTTCATCCAGTGTTGCAGCGCTATCGATTGCTACGGCGCCAATCTGGATGGCGGTGTTCTCTTCGCTTTGGGGGCACAAAATCATTGCCAGAGAGTGGCTGGGCATTGCAATAGGCTTGGCGGGTATTGTGTTGCTGAATCTAGGCGGCAGTTTCAGTGGAGACTCTATGAGTGCATTCCTGCTGATATTTGCTGCGGCAAGCTGGTCGTTTGGTTCTGTCTGGAGTAAGCATCTGGAGATGCCGCAGGGCTTAATGGCAAGTGCCGCGCAGATGCTGGCAGGCGGAGTCGCGCTGTTGATTGCAAGTGCTGTCACTGGCGAAACCTGGCCGCAGACAATTAGCGCAAAATCATGGGGTGCGATGCTGTTTCAAATAGTGCTAGGGTCACTTGTTGCCTATAGCGCATACCAATATTTATTGCATACAGTGCGCCCGCTGGTTGCTAGCAGCAATACTTTTGTAAACCCGATGGTGGCGTTTGCTGTAGGCATCTATTTTGCCGGTGAACATGTGACCACCTCGGAATTGATCGCACTCGCTGTTATTTTAGTTGGTGTATTTTTAGTACTCTCAGCAACTCAACAAAAAGAAATTTAATATGTCTCAAAACAATACACGGAATTTGGCTTTATTTGACTTGGATAACACGCTGCTCGCGGGTGATAGCGACTATAACTGGAGCTTGTTCTTAATCAATGAAGGCTTGCTCGATGGCGCATCACATCAGGCGCGTAATGAGCAGTTTTATCAGGATTACAAGAACGGCACTCTGGATATTTATGCGTTCTTGGAATTTCAGTTGAATCCTTTAAGTCAGCACCCTAAAAAGTTTCTGGATGAGCTGCATCTCAGATACATGGAAAAGGTGATTCGCCCGATGATGACGCAGAAGGCGCAGGATCTGGTGAATAAACATAAGGCAGCTGGTGACCTGTGCGTTGTGATTACGGCCACCAATAGCTTTGTAACCAAACCGATTGCCACGGCTTACGGTATCGATAATTTAATCGGTACCGACCCGGAGATGGTAAATGGTGAATATACCGGCGGTGTAAGCGGTGTGCCGAGCTTTAAAGAAGGCAAGGTCACGCGAATCAATCAGTGGCTGGCAGAGCACGGTAAAACATTGGAGGATTATCCGACCAGTTATTTTTATAGTGACTCGCATAACGACTTGCCGCTGATGAAGCTGGTGACTAATCCGGTGGCCGTTGATGCGGATGATATTCTAACAAGCTATGCAAAACAGCAAGGCTGGCCATTAATAAGCTTACGTTAAATAAAACAGATTTGGCTTAATTGATGTGAATTTGAGATGGACTGGGTAAACACTACCCAGCCCATTTTTTATTTACCGGCCGAGAAGAATCTCTGAAACAAATTTACTGCCTACATAAGCCAGTAACAGTATCACAAAACCTATTAGCGTCCATCGGATGGCTTTAATTCCGCGCCATCCATACTGGTATCTGCCAAAGAGCAGTGCGGCATAGATAAACCAGCTGGCAATCGAAAAAATAGTCTTGTGATTAAAATCCAGCGCTTTATGGAAGATTTCTTCAGAGAACCACATGCCGCTGATTAGCGTGATAGTGAGCAGGGCGAAACCTAAGCCGATAATTTTAAACAGCAAAGACTCCATCATCATGAGCGGAGGAAAGCTTGGTAGTGTGATTAAGCTGATTTTATGATGCAGGCTACGTTCTGCAATTGCCATCAGAACAGCGTGCAGTGCGGCAAAAGTAAACAGACTGTAGGCGAGCATCGCGATCCATACATGCGCGATGAACAGGCTGTTGTTAGCTTCAGGTAAAAAATGATGACTGGAGAAGAACGCCGGTAGCAACGCAAATAATGCGGCTGGCGGCAATACAAATGCCTGTAGGCTGTGCAACTGATGATCGCGGTCTGTCACCCAGTAAATCAAGACTGTGAGCCAAAGTATTGCAGATACTGATTCATAGAAACCCAAGTTGAAGCCAATAGAGAAAATACTTTGATGCAAGAGCCAGCCATGCACCAGTAGGCCTAAAGCAATCATTGTTGAATGAAGCTTAAGATGAGTGATCTTTTCCGATGATTTTGGCGCGCGCCAGAAATCTGCAGCTACAGCTAAATAAATGAATACAACGACAAGATAGGGAATTAGTTTTTGCATGATGTAATTATGGCGTAAATATACATTAAAGATAATAGGTTGATGTAAAATTGAAACTTAAATGATGCAAAGAGTATATAAATGCTAGAAAACTTAACCGGGCGCCTGCAGGGCGTCATTAAAAATTTACGTGGTCAAGCACGATTAACCGAAGATAACATCTCAGACGCGATGCGTGAAGTGCGTATGGCGCTATTGGAGGCCGATGTAGCCTTGCCAGTAGTAAAAGACTTTATTGCTGCAGTCAAACTGCGTGCTCAGGGTAAAGAGGTATTGCAGAGCCTGACCCCAGGGCAGGCTGTGATTGAAGTGGTGAACGACGAACTCACTACGCTGATGGGTAAAGCCAATGTTGGCTTGAACCTCGCCGCAGTGCCACCAGCGATTATTCTGATGGCAGGTTTGCAGGGTTCCGGTAAAACGACGACTTCTGCAAAACTGGCAAAATTACTTAAAGAACAGAAGAAAAAAGTATTGCTGGCCAGTGCCGATGTTTATCGACCGGCAGCGATTGAGCAGCTTAAAACTTTGGCAAAACAGCTTGAAGTTGACTGTTTTGATAGTAACGCCAGCCAAAAACCAGCAGATATTGCCAGTGCGACATTAGATTTTGCCAAGCGCGGTTACTACGATGTGGTGATTTTCGATACGGCAGGTCGCTTGGGTATTGATGAAGCCATGATGGCTGAGATCAAAGCCCTGCATACGCAATTGAACCCAATCGAAACCTTGTTTGTGGTGGATGCGATGCAGGGGCAGGATGCGATTAACACCGCAAAAGCCTTCGGTGACACCTTGCCACTCACTGGTGTGATTCTAACCAAGCTGGATGGTGACTCTCGCGGCGGTGCTGCTTTATCAGTGCGCCATGTAACTGGTAAGCCGATCAAGTTTATCGGCGTGAGTGAAAAAGTAGACGGGCTGGAGCCATTTTACCCAGACCGTATGGCATCGCGCATATTGGGTATGGGTGATGTGCTCGGCCTGATCGAGCAGGCGCATAAAAATGTCGATATGGCAGAAGCGCAGAAACTTGCTGACAAAGTAAAGTCAGGTAAAAACTTTGACCTGGATGACTTTAAAGCGCAAATGTCACAAATGCGGAAAATGGGTGGCATGGGAGCGCTGATGGATAAAATGCCATCTCAAATTGCAGGCATGGCCGCCAAGGTGAATCCGGATGACGCAGACAAGAGTTTGCGCCGCATTGAAGGCATCATCAACAGCATGACGCCGACAGAGCGCCGTAAGCCTGAAATCATCAAAGCCACGCGCAAGAAACGTATTGCTGATGGTTCTGGAGTGCAGGTGCAGGAAGTGAATCGCTTGCTCAAGCAGTTTGAAGAGACGCAAAAGATGATGAAAATGTTCAGTAAAGGCGGCATGGCAAAAATGATGCGCAGCATGGGTGGATTAATGGGAGGCAAGCTTCCTGGCATGCGCTGATTAAAGTTTAAGCAGTTTTGGGGTAATTTTCGGTATGTACAAATTTTTATCGAAGTCAACTAAAATAAATTCGATAAATATATAGAAATTTTCTATTTTGTCATTGACCAAGTGAATAGTTTCCCCCATAATTGCGGCCTTTCCTGAGTGACGCAAGTTACTTGAGAAATGAATGGGGTGTTAGCTCAGCTGGTAGAGCAGCGGACTTTTAATCCGTTTGTCGTGGGTTCGATCCCCGCACACCCTACCAAGATATATAAGGGGTTACGAGAAATCGTAACCCCTTTTTCTTTTTGTACAACTTTCCAATCTATATCAGCTCCGATTAAACTTTTCGAAGATATAAGCGTCAACGTTTTGGTGAATATAAAACCACCGTCCTTACGTTCGTCGCCATATAAATCCGGTTAATACTTGATATGCTTAAAAAAGCCAATTTCCCTACTAAGATTTGTTTGTCTTGTCATCGTCCTTTTGCATGGCGAAAAAAGTGGAAAGCGGTCTGGGATGATGTTAAGTATTGTTCCGATGCATGTAGAAAACATAGGAATCAAAATCCTGTTGAAATGTATTCAAAGTGAAAATTAAAAGAATCATTCTAATTCTTGGGGATCAGCTTGATCTTCAAAACGCTGCTTTAATAAGTTTCGATCATAAAACTGATGAAGTTCTGATGATTGAGTCAGCACATGAGTCAACTTATGTTTGGTCGCATAAAGCTAAAATTGCATTATTTCTATCTGCGATGCGACATTTTGCACAAGATATTAGCTCGCGAAAATATCCACTGACCTATATCAAAGAGTCTGATCTGGCTATTCAAGAGGTCCTCAGGAAGCAACTAGTAGAAAAGAATGCTACCCATCTCGTATGCGTTGAGCCAGGAGAATGGCATTTAAAAGTTGCGCTTGAAAAGTTAGTGCAAGATTTGAATATTCAATTGGTGATGCATGATGACACGCACTTCTACAGCAGCAATACTGAATTCAGTGAATGGGTTGCAGATAAAAAAGAATTGAGGCTGGAATATTTTTATCGCTATATGCGTAAAAAACATCAGATTCTGATGGACGAGACATCTCAGCCTGTAGGAGGGCAGTGGAACTATGATGATCAGAATCGGCGTCCTTATTCTAAAAAGGGTCCGGGATTCATTAATGAGCCGGTGATGTTTGCGCCTGATGCCATTACATGTGAAGTTTTTGAGTTCGTTGAGAGAAAATATTCTAACCATCCGGGTACGCTTAAACACTTTGCGTGGCCGGTTACACGTGAGCAGGCTTTGCATGCGTTAGACTACTTTGTGACTTATCGGCTACCGAGCTTTGGGTTGTATCAGGACGCGATGTGGAAAGAAACGCCATTTGGCTGGCATTCTATTCTTTCAAGCTGTCTCAATCTAAAATTACTTAATCCACGCGAAGTGGTGCAGCGCGCCTTGGAGTGTTACAAGAACAATGCTTTAGATTTGGCAGCGGTAGAAGGTTTTATTCGACAAGTTATTGGTTGGCGCGAGTTTGTCAGAGGTGTTTATTATCTGGATATGCCACAAATGGCAGCAGCTAATTTTTATCAGCACCAACGTCAATTACCTGCTTGGTATTGGAATGCTGATACACATATGAATTGCATGAAAGACGCTATCGACCAAACTTTAAAGTATGGCTATGCACATCATATTCAGCGTTTGATGGTGACAGGCAATTTTGCATTGCTTGCAGAAATTTTGCCTCAGCAAGTTTCTGAGTGGTATTTAGCCATTTATATAGATGCAATCGAGTGGGTAGAGTTACCGAATGTGGCGGGGATGGCGCTGTTTGCAAATGGCGGTCGTTTTACTAGTAAGCCGTATATAGCAAGTGGCGCTTACATTAAGCGTATGAGTAATTATTGTGATGGCTGCCAATATAAGCCGGAAATTCAATTTGGGGAAAATGCTTGCCCAATGACAACCTTGTATTGGAATTTTTTGATGAAGCATCAACATGCACTTGAGAAAAATCCGCGTACGCGCTTGATGACGGCTAATTTATCAAGAATCAGTGAGGATAAAAAGGTTTTAATCAAAGCACATGCAAATAAGTTGTTGTCAGCTTTGGATTCAATTTAACTAACTGGAACAGATAGTTTTACTTTAGCAGAAACTAGTAACATTAACTTTAATTAACTTCGATTAAGTTTTTAAGTGAATTCAAATCCTGAGGCAAGAACCTCTAAGCAAGCATCTACAACACGTGAGTCATACAAAGTACCGCGATTGTTTTTAATTTCATCTATAGCAGCCTGCAAGCCAAGTGTCGGACGGTAAGGGCGATGTGAGGCCATTGATTCAACGACGTCAGCTACTGCGACAATTCTGGCTTCTAATAATATAGCTTCGCCACGTAAACGATTGGGGTAGCCAGAGCCATCTATGCGTTCATGATGTTGATGTGCGATTTCGGCGATCGGCCATGGAAATTTAATATCTTTCAAGATATTGTAGCCCATAGCCGCGTGCTCTCGAATTAACTGCATTTCAACTGGCGTTAGTTTTGACGGTTTGCTTAATATTTCTGCTGGTACGCCAATTTTTCCTATGTCATGAATCATCGCCCCCAAGCGCACACCATGAATACAGTTTTCATCTAACCCCATCTGGCTGGCAATACTGCATGCTAAGTCAGCTACCCTGCGTTGATGCCCGCCAGTATAGGGGTCGCGCAGTTCAACAGCCATGCTGACGGTATGGATAGTGCCTTCCAGCGACTGCTCCAGAACTTTCTGATGCTCAAGTAAAGTTTGTTGTGCCTGTTTGAGAGTTGTCACATCTTGTATAGTGCCGCTTATTCTTGTTGGCTTATCAGCATTGTCATATATAACTTCGTATTTCTGTAATACATGTTTAATTCGACCATCACTGGTTACGATGCGATATTCAATTTGATGTGGGCTGTGATCATTTAAGCTGTCTGCATATGCGGCACTCACTGTATTCACATCTTCAGGGTGTATGCGCTTGAGCAAGGCATCTTGCGTACCGGAGAAATGGTGTTGATCCACTTCATATATTCTATAAACTTCATTTGAACAACTTAGTTTCCCTGTGGCGATATCTTGTTCCCAATGCCCCAGGTGCGCCATGCGTTGTGCTTCAGCTAGTTTATGTTCACTTTCGCGTAATGATTCCTCGGTATGTTTACGGTCTGTAATATCCAATGACGCGCCTAATAAATGCGTGGGTTGATGATGTTCGTCGTAAAGACCAATCTTAAAAGTATGTAGCCAGCGGATGTCGCCGGCAGCTGTTTTGACTTTTTCTTCTGATGTTTCAAGTAACTTATGGTTTTCTAATACGATTCGGTCATTTTTGGTAAAACTATCTGCCTGTTCTTTGGGGAAAAGATCATAGTCATTTTTGCCAATTAGATCTTTGCGGGCAAAGCCCAGTAAACCTTCACCAGCTTTATTAAACATCTCGAAGCGCAGGTTCTTGGCATCTTTGAGAAATACCATTACCGGCATATTTTCAATAATGGAGTCGAGAAATCTTTGAGAATTTTTTAATTCATCTTTAATTAGAAGTTGTTCGGTAATGTCGATAAAAGTGACTACACCACCCCTGGTCTTGCCTTCTAATGTGACAGGATATGCCCAATACGCAGCCGGAAAGAAAGTGCCATTTTTACGGCCAAACATTTCATGCTCTACATGAACTGATTTTCCATCATGTAGCGCTCCCAGAATTGCACACTCTTCTTTCGAACACATCGTGCCATCTCTGTGTGAATGCTGCATAAGCTCATGCATTTCTTTACCCAAGAGTTCAGATTGATGATTGAAGCCTAACATTTCAATACATGCATCGTTGGCAAAAGTACATTTGCCATCGAGGTCTACGCCATAAATAGCATGTGCGATAGAGTTGGTTAACAGTGTTACTTGTGCTTCACTCTCTTCAATTTCCAGTATGGATTGCTGTTGACGGCGTCCTCCAATAAATAAACCTAGTAATCCAAGCCCCCAGATTAAGCTGTGCCCTAATAACAGTGAATTACGCTCCGCATTTGCGGCAGCAATTACTTTATCTATAGGCAGAGAAATACTGACACCACCGCGAATATCACCAATTTTGTCACCATAGCGTGCATGGCATTTCATGCAATAACTGTCTGTTATCATTGGTTTCATAAAGCGGAAGTAAGATTTACCATCTGGAGTGACATCTACACTCGCTTTTTCTGTCACACCATTTGCAAATGATTTGAGTGCATCGGCCTCCCAAGCGTCTGCCTTGTTTATGGGGTTGATTGGTTTTAGGCTTGCAATATGCAGTTTTACTTCTGCACCGTTTGCCGCCATATCTTCCTGCACTAGTCTGAATACATAAGATGAATTCAGTAAGGTGAGATGTTTGCCACTTGCAGTTTTTATATCTCTATCTGGAATATGGCTAAGCCACTGGCTAGGAGGCGTTACGTCAGTAACAGGCACATAAACGCCACCATTATGGATGATCCAGTTTCGGTATTCCATGTTGATGGCATGTATGGCTTCAACTTGAGATTTAAGTTGCGTATGATTGGTATGGGTCTGCTGACGTAGGTTCCAGATTAACGAGGAGGCTACAATCAATGTCCACACAATCATAATTATTTTAATATTGCGTTTGAGCTGAACTAGCTGAGATAGTGTGCCCGATTTAACCATAAGAATTTAAATAATTATTTTTCTGATCATTTTTTACATTTTAATAGATATTCTAATGCTTGGTTTATATATTAACCTTATTTAAATTATTGCTATATATCTTAGAGTTGATTTTACCAACGGTCAAAATCTGGATGAGATGGCTATATTGCAAGCACAAAATTTGCAGATTGATAGTGAGCGTTCACATGTGCTTTTAATCTGGTTTTCTGAGTTTGACTCTCATATGCCTGGCAGCATATATAAGGTTTAGTCAAAAATGACTAAGCCTTTTCTTTTGTATTTACTTTATTTAATGCCATCATCTAAGTTATGCGTGTAAATGTATATTAAATGCAGTTTTTTTAATTTTTTGGTAAAAATAAGTGAACCCTGACAATACAAAATCTGAACTGCATCCGCGTAACCGGCATCGTGCGCGTTATGACTTTGATCAGCTTGTTCAAGCCAGTCCAGCATTGGCGCCTTTTGTGAAGCTGAATGAATATGGCGATGCGTCCATCGACTTTTCTAATCCAGAAGCTGTTAAGGCACTTAATCAGGCTTTGCTAAAGCAGTTTTACGCTGTGAGTGTTTGGGATATTCCCAAACAGTATCTTTGTCCGCCAATTCCAGGACGCGCAGATTATTTGCATTACCTTGCCGATTTACTGAGTGAGGCAAATGCAGGTGTGATTCCGCGCGGTCAATCTGTTCGTGTGCTGGATATAGGTGTAGGCGCCAATATGATTTACCCGCTGATCGGTACACGCGAGTATGGCTGGCAGTTTGTGGGGGCTGATATTGATGCTAAAGCATTAAATAATGCGCAACAGATTGTTGAAGCGAATGCGCTTTCCGATTTGATTGAACTACGGTTACAAACTTCGCCGCTATCGATTTTTAAAGGCGTGATCAGCCAAGGTGAAAAGTTTGCGTTGACGATGTGCAATCCGCCTTTCCATGGGTCTCTAGAAGAAGCGCAAGCCGGTACACAACGCAAGTGGCGCGGCTTAGGTAAGCATCTTGCCAAGCGTGGATCAAATCACAAATCTCCAGTATTGAATTTTGGCGGGCAGAACGCAGAGTTGTACTGTGCAGGCGGCGAGGAAGCCTTTGTGACAGCCATGATTAAGGATAGCAAACTGTATGCATCACACTGTATATGGTTCACTACGCTTATATCAAAAGCAGCGAACTTGCCCAGCGTTTATAGTGCGCTCAAAAAAGAAAATGCCCAACAAGTAAAAACGATAGAAATGGTGCAAGGACAAAAGAAAAGTCGCTTGGTTGCCTGGACGTTTTTGAGCGCTAGTCAACAACGTGCGTTATTAAGTGTCGTTGCGACCGTATGATGGAGTTTTATTTTTCACGAGTACTTTTAAAGTCTTGATTCTGAAAGAGCACATTTCTGCGCGCTTCACATGTTTTTGAGTCCATCTCAAACCCCACAAGTAACATGCAGAACAAATCATCATGACTTAATGGATAATCCCGATACGGATTTAGCTGATTTATTTTGTAGTCGAAATGTTGTCCCATCCATACGATGGCTGGAATATGCGTCTGCTCTTTAGGTGCGACAATATAAGGTGCCGCATGCAGATAAATACCATGTTCCCCAAGCGATTCTCCATGGTCGCTAACGTATAGCATGGCAGTTTCATATTGATCATCGTACTTCTTCAGGAAGTCGATTACCTGAGAAAGAAAAAAGTCAGTGTAAAGTATGGCATTGTCATAGGCATTATCAATCTCCTGTTGGGTGCAATTTTTGAGATCACTGCTTTTGCAGGTAGGCGTGAACCGTTCGAATTCTTTTGGATATCGCCTGTAATATTCAGGTCCATGGTTCCCCATCTGATGTAGAACGATCAAAATATCTTTACTGCCTTTAGCGGTAATAAATTTATCGAGACCACTTAGCATGCCGATATCTCTGCATTCTTCATCACAAACAGGATTAAGTGTGGGGCTTTTGAAATCTTCATACTGCATTCTTACGGCCACGCCTTTTGAATCAGAGTTGTTGTCACGCCAGAGAATCTGTACGCCATTTTTAGCAAGCACATCCAGCGCGTTTTCAATATGCAGCGCATCTTGCCGGTCAAAATGCTTTCGCTTCATTACGGAAAACATGCAGGGGACAGACTCTCCAGTTGAGGTTCCACAAGCAGAAACATCTGTAAGACTTACTACACCCCGTTTGCGGAGTTCAGGATTCGTTTCTTTGGTATAACCATTCAATGAAAATCTGTCAGCTCTGGCCGTTTCCCCAACCACAAGGATGATGAGTTCATTTTTTAACTTTTTGCCAATCTCGACGGTATCTGTAGCGGTTTGTTTTAATGCAGTGACTTCTGTGGATTTGAATTTTTGTACAGCATACAGAATACCGGAGTAGGTAAAGTAGATTGGGTTGGCGAACATTCGCGTTATCTTGTGTTCCCTGATAAATGACGCATAGCCAGCTGTGAAGGGCGCTACAACAGCAAGCAACGTCATGATCAGCATGAGCAATATTAAGATTCGCGATTTCAGTTCTATTTTAAAGCCCTGAATTACAGGCTTGTAACGCAGTGCCAGCCATGCTGGAAGCAGACCCAGTACCAATGTTCTAACTACAAGATTCAAGTTCAGTAATCCCGCAGCCTCTTGCGCATTAGTCTGCACAATATTGTCGATCATCACCGTATCGATCACGACACCATACTGATCCATGTAGTACGCCGCCTGAGACGATGCTATCAGAAAAAAGGCAAGTATCCAGCGCGTTGTTCTGCCATAGCTGATCAGTAAAAGAAACAACATCGTAGCCAAGGTGAAAAACATTGTGAGTGACAGTAAGAAAGGCAAGTTCTCCAAGCTAAGCGGATAGATCTCCAGTAGCCTTTTGAACAGGGAGAGATTGCCTGTCAACATAATGAACAGGGCAGCCAGAATGATGTTGCGATTTATTGGGGTAAGAATTTTTTTCATGTTGTCCGTTGTCTTGAGCTCGATCCCGCACACCATGGCTAGATATTTAAGGCGTACCGAAATGTGAGATTACAATTATTCCTGGGTTAACGGATATAGCAGTGAAAAATAAATTAACCAAAATGGTGATGTAGTTGCCAGTTAAGTAGCTCAATCTAATATTTAGCTACTTAATTGGCATAAATAGAATATTATTTATAATGAATCGGGATGTTTAATTCTTTGTCTGAAACAATTTCAAATTTGCTATCTTCGAAAGCCGGCGGGCCAAATACTTCAGGGTCATTCGATAAAGCATAACCCTCAATTGGAATCATACCAAAACGCTTATTAAGCACGCCATTTTCATCTTCATCGTGGAAGGCCAAAATTGCATAAGCCCCTGGCTTGAGTCCAGAGAGTTTCACTGTGACATTGTCATTCTTAGCTGCAACTTTAATTACGTGTTGCGCTAAAGCACTTTCTCTAAAAGTTTTAGCATCTGAATAGAGCTCTACATAAACCTGCCCGATGCTATTTTTTATGCCATGGAGATTTACTGTTAAGTTGTATTCTTCAGCAAAGACAGAACTGCATGAAATTGCCCAAGCCAAGAACCCAAGTATTATTAATCGCATGAGAAATTACTTCTTATTTGCAATTTTATTCAGTAAATCATTGATTTCTTTCTTGCGTCCATCATCTGCAACTTCGCGGCCGGCTCTAGGACTCGCCTGCAATGCTTTTCTTAACACTTTTTCAGCATTGGATAAATCACCGATTTTGTAAAGGTAGTCACCATAGAAATAATTGGAGTCAATGCCATCAGGATTCATCTCCAGACCTTTTGTCAGGTATTCTTTTGCTTTTTTATTATCACCAAAAGAAATCGGCCAAGACGGCACTTGATAATATAAAGAGCCAAGGCTTGTATAGGCAGAGCCGTTTGAAGCATTCGGGTTGATTTTAATGGCGTTATCAAAACTGTTTTTAGCATTTTTAACTAAAGACAAGGCTGCAAGTTGGCCGCTAATGCCATTTCTCACACCGGCGAACGTAGCTTCAATAATGCCTTGCCAAATTAGAGGCTCTGCTTGATCTGGATATTGTGCTGTAACGGTTTTTGACTGTTCTAATAACTCCTCAAACCCCTTTTCTTGTGAAGATGCGGGTGTTTGATATTTGAGTTTTTCCCAAGATTTTTGTAATTGAACAATATCTTCATTCATGCCGGCAAATGCCGCGTTTGAAAAAGATAAAAGTACAAGCATTAAGCCTAGTAATGTTTTTCTGACAATATTCATAAAGATCTCTTTAAAGGATAAACAATGAATATCAATCAAATAGCATGCCAAAAATCAGCAACACTTAATTACGAAAGCGATATTAAAATTTTTCATTATAAACAGTATGTTACTCAATAATTCTTGACGGGTTTACATTGATTTATTGATTCACTTTATTGGATATACAATTTTTGCAGGATTAAAGTGTGCAATTTTTGAAATGGAGTGGTGATTTGAGGCTGTAAATGATATTGGTAACGCAGACAATGGAAACTCAGTGCGCATACAGAAGTTATCAATCGCTGATAGCCTGATTTTCCAAATGGCTGAGTGTAAAGAAATTAGCAGGCTTTATGTACCACAAAAAGTTTTGTAGTGGGCATCAAATTCTGGTTGCGGAGCCTGCAGGAATGCGGCGCAATCTGCTGACGGATTATATGGCTTTGAAAGGGCTGCGAGAAGTCTTTCAAGTGGCTTTAAATTATCTTGATCCACTGCCGCGTTTAGGGCTTCTTCAACTAATTGATTGCGTGGAATAATAGCCGGGTTGGTTTGATCCATCAAAACGATACTTTGTTCCATGGATTCAGCTTGTCTGGATAATCTCGCTTCCCATTGCTGTATCCAGTTTCTGAACCCTGCATCATGGTAAATTTGCATTTCTTTGAGAGACTCTTTTCCTAATGATCTAAATGTATTTGTGTAATCAGTTTTATTTTTTTGCATATACATTAATAGGTCTTCTGCCAGCTTCAAATCATCTGCCTCTGCGTTAAACAAGCCAAGCTTTCTGCGCATGCCTGCTAGCCAGTAGTCTAAAAATTTGCCTGGAAATTTCCCGAGTAAATTTTCTGCGACAGCAATCGCTTGACCTTCATCTGAATCTATTAATGGTAATAGCGCCTCAGCAAGGCGATATAAGTTCCAGTGTGCTATTGGCGCCTGATTCCCGAAAGCATACCGCCCTGACTTGTCAATTGAGCTGAATACAGTACCTGGATCATAGCTGTTCATGAACGCACATGGACCATAATCAATGGTCTCCCCGCAGATGCTCATGTTATCAGTATTCATTACCCCGTGAATAAAGCCGACATGCATCCATTTAGATATAAGCGATGCTTGTAAATCAATTACATTTTCAAGAAGTTGCGCGTATTTGTTATCTGCAGCAGCAATTTCTGGAAAGTGTCGATCGATTGTATAGTCGGCTAACTCGGTAAGTACCTGATGATTTTGAATGGCAGAAGCAAATTGAAAAGTTCCGACCCGGATATGGCTGGATGCGACGCGGGTTAAAATTGCTCCCGGATATGCATCATCGCGGTAGACAGTTTCACCGGTTGTTACAATGGCTAAACTTCTGGTGGTAGGAATGCCAAGCGCATACATCGCTTCACTGATTATGTACTCACGCAACATAGGGCCAAGCGCGGCTCGACCATCGCCTGAGCGTGAGTATGCGGTTCTTCCAGAGCCTTTCAGTTGAATGTCGACGCGCTTGTTTGCTGGCGTAACGTGTTCACCCAGCAATATGGCGCGGCCATCGCCCAGAATGTTGAACCCACCGAATTGATGGCCGGCATAAGCCTGTGCAATCGGCTCGGCCGTTGCATATACCGAATTACCGCTAAGAAATTCAGCACCTTCTTTCTCAAGAGTCTCTGGGTTTAATCCCAAAGTCTGCGCTAATTCAATGTTTAGCAATAACAGGCTAGGGTTTTTAACACTTTCTGGCCGCTGCTTTTGGTAAAGAGCAGATGCTAGTGTTGCATAGCTGTTATTAAACTTGAAGCCAGAATGCTCTGGTTTTACATTAATAGAAGTTTTCATCTTTAATATTGTTTACTAAATTACTAGGATATTAAGCAAATAAAAACTTACTAGCAACTAATTATCTTTTTTATATTGCAGGCATTGAGGTAAACAATCAGCTTTCCACAATATTATGCGAAATATAAAGAACTCAATACTTGGGGTGATAGCAAGGACTGAGCGCGGTGCAGACTTTTTATTTTAGCGCAAGCACCGCAGCCCAGAAATGAAAAGGCTATTAAATAGCCTAGTTTACAGTTACTGCATTCTTCGCTCAGCAACTATCGGGATATTGATTTTTCTTCTTTCCTGACTGGGGGGATGTTCAAGTACTAGTTTTACCAGTTCGGCCTGACGTCGCGTGCCGGTTTTAGATAATATATCTTTAATCTGGCTGTAAGCAGTATTAATAGAAATGCCATGTTCTGCAGAGTACTCTGTTGCTGTCGTGCCATTGACAATAGCTAGCGTCAGGCGTGCCTCTGCTTTTGTAAGCCCGAAAATACGTGCTACGTCGGCGGATGATTTATCGTTATTAAGATTTGATTCAAATATATACATGACAACACCGGGAGCATCTATTCCAAATGCAGACTTTTCTAACCGTTGTAGCATTACAGTACTTTTTTCTTCTCTTATCGTGGTGTTAAGGCGAATTTCATTCGCACCTTCATTATTGATTAACTGGTCTATAGAGTTTCTTAGTTCAGCTCGAGATTTATAATTGAAACACTCATCAATAATATCCCCATCCATCAATATGAAGTCTTCCGGCAGTTTTAATTTAATCTTTGCGAAGTCATTGAGATGCGTCAGATTTCTGTCGCTGTCAAAAAAAACCAAACCGACACCAAATACCGAGTAAGCATGATCCAATGCTGAGTTTAATGCATAAACCTTGCTGACCTCACTTACCGAACATTGCCCACATAAGCAGGTTGTGCACCTCTCTAAAGGTGCGGCTCTCATCATATCCATATTTAACTCCCCAAGTTTATAAATTTTTATTTTTTATGTAGGAATTTAGATAAATCTGTATATAGATTTATCTAAATCCAAGATTTAAAGTAACAGCAATAAACATTTAAAACAATCCCCCTTATGGGGGAGGGGTTTTATTGGATGCTATTAATCTTGATGGAGGTTTTGTGATTTTGAGTGATGGTGCTGAAGTGTTAAGGAGCTACGCAGGTTCCGCCGCCGCTGGTGATGACGGATTGGGCACCATTGAGCATGACGTGGCTTGATTCTCCTGCACGCAATTTTATAGTGCTGGTAGCACTTTGCACGCTTACTTCACCTGAAATGACTTTAGTATAAGTACCTGCATCAAGCGCACCTTCTTGCTGTTGCAAGTGAGTTACCAAGAAATCTGTTCCTATTACGCGAATAGTAGATGCTGGCGTTTGGAAGCTATATTTCTGTGGATTGAGTTTGGATATCTTTCCAGATACAGAGCGAATATCACCTTTTACCAGAGTAATTAAACTGCGATTTACATCAGGCTGCTCGGCGGAATAATGATAATCAACCAAGCTGATTTCTGTATTTTTGAGGACATAAAGCATTGCACCGTCTGTAAATAGCACTTTTGCCTTGGCATCTTGGCTGGTTGTAATCCTGTCACCTAAACAAATTTCATCACCACTGGCTAGCTGGATTTTTTGTTTAGAGTTGTCTTCCACAGTAATAATACCATTAACATTCACTAGCGTTCCTGCTGCCATAATGCCGGTACCGCCTATGCCCCCCGGTGGCGTGGTTGGCTCATGTCCCGTGCCGCCGATGCCACCTGGAGGTATCGTTGTTTCATGTCCTGTGCCACCGATGCCGCTGTTTTCTAAACTCGCGTTGAGCTCCGTACCGCCGATGCCACCAGGTGGGATGGTAGTTTCATGGCCCGTGCCGCCAATGCCGCCAGGAGCTGTAGTTGATTCATGACCTGTTCCCCCCATCCCACCGGCAGGAATAGAGTTCTGTTCTAAAATTGGCGAGTGCGCTGAACTACAGGTTCTTGGTGTAGCGTTTGCCGCTAAAGCCACACCAGAATGGTTTAGTATTAGAACCAGTGATACTGCTAATGATAAATGGCGAAGTTGCATAAGCACCTACACGCCGGACTCATCTTTAGCATTATCAATGCTGATTTCATCAACATGGCTGCGGCTGCTATAAAAGAAAGTGCCAAAGTGAATTCTGAACTCAGGCCTATTAGCTTCATTATAGTGTTGTTGCTTGTGTTGTATGGCCTGGTTATTAACCTGTTTTAGCGCATTCATAGCAGCTTTTCTAGCGGCAGTAGCGATGACTTTTACATCTGACTCTGTTAATCCTTCATGCCACACAAACCTGTCAAGGAAAGGTGGGTCTCCGCCATTTAGATTGTGCTCTGCTGCTGAGATATGGTCATGTATGTTTTGTCCGAAAAAGTGTGCTTTTTCATCAAGGTCATCAGCTGGTATCAGCGACTCGACAATTAAATGCACCATACCATCTTCTGTGAGTTTGATTATTCCACGGTTTACGCATTCATCCATTAATGCGCGAGGATGAATGTCATTCGTTAATGTTTCTGCTAACGAGATGAATGATATTTTATAGTCCGGATGTGGATTACGAGGTATTGGTTTCGGTTCGCCGTCCTGATCCAGTAGTTCCGGGGTGCCCAGCCATTGCGCAATTAAGTTGGCTATCAAGCCTTGCTGCCGACCACTCGTTTTCTCTGGTGCTCGGCCCAGAAGCCGACGCACATCTTTGCGATGAACGCCTGTAAGCAGAGCAATCCTGCTGTCTGTTTGTGATTTTCCATTCACTTTGAATTCATCTTTTGCTACCGAGACGAAAGCTGCTTTCAGCATTTCCGAAAGGTTGCGGTGGTCGATCCCAAAATGGATGCATAACCTGGCAATCGGCTTGAGGCAATGTTCAAGTGCGCTGATTATCGATGATGGAGTTTCAATAGACATATAGTGATTTGATAATTGCGCTCAACGATTAAATTGATCTTTCGATGCGTTCAAAACTAATTTTATACCTAATTGTACATAAAAAGTCACTTAACGGTAATTTTTTCCATAACTTTTTTATTCAAACAGCTACATCGCTGAATAAGTTATGCATTTGTAGGCTCAAATAGACGTTTATCAATTCATTCAGTTACGCCTGATAAGTAAACTAAAAAATAAAATTTGACAATATTAGATACGGTGTTAATATCCAAATTGTGGGAAAAAATCCCAAATATGTTTTGGAATAAAGTACCGGCAAGCAAAACTGTGAGGTTAATTATGAAGATTAAATACCTGAGTAGATTGGCAGATCTCGTCGTAGATATTGATGAGAATAAATATATTACCGATGCGGATATAGTAAGTATCACAGACCGAGGGATTCGATTAATTAGGCGCATGAAGCTGTTGGGATTGGATATTGGTGCATTAAGCAAGATAGTCATGATAATAATATAAATAGGTTGCGGAATTTCTGCCTCTAAACATGAAAAGTAGAACACTTGATTGTGACCGGAAATTTGCTGCAACGCTAAAGTTACCAAACGCAGGGGTTAGTCTACATGAAGAATATCGAAAATTAAATGTGAATTTTTCCCATTTAATTGACAAAATCGATGCAGGTTGTGTTAGCATCACATGATGTCTGATCATTCAGGTTAGCCGTACTGCAGAATCGGCAATTTATAAAGTTGCTCGCTTCACAGCTTTGGTATAGCTGCAAAGGGAGATTGATTTAAATTGTCTCAACATAAATCATTTAATTGCATTGGATAAAAAAATGGCCTCAATCACAAGTAAATATTTCGTTCTGACCCCAGCTGGTGACAATCTGGACTTTCTGGATTTTCATCTAAGCTACGGCACAATCAACATGATCGGGCAGGAAATTGTTTATAGCGGATCATCCAAGGTTGATGCCATTTTTGTTCGTCCCGGATTAACCTACGACCTATCAGGTACCTCCGGCGGTGGTGCAGATAAAATCTACCTGACAGGCAGCCTGTCTGATTACACACTCGCTTTATCCGGAACCTCAAGCCAGAACTTGATGCTGACAGGCGTATTCAACGGCTTGACTGAAACGGTGATCGTGCCCGGCGGCACCAGCCTCAATTATGAGAGCCTGACATTTGCCAACGGCACTGTCAATTCCAATGCCCTGTATAACAGCTTCAAGAACACAACAACCGCACCCACGCCAACGGGCGAGACCTCACTGGCGCCATTGGCACCCAGTGCAGCGGTGCCTGGTGCAACGCTTGATGCCACCATCAAGGCTTTCTCGTTAAACCCTGCGGCGTTGGGACAAGAAGGCGAAACTTTCGCCACCACCAAGTACGGTATCAAATTTGTTGCAAGTGGCGGTAACGGCATTGATACGGTCTATGTTGCTGATGGCGCCAACGTCACATTCACCTCTACCGGCGGCAGCGTTGACATGATCTACATGCGTGGCTATTGGTCTGATTATACGAAAGAGATTTTATCTAACAATACACAAATTAAATTTACAAGAACGCTCGCCAACGGTGATGTAGAGAGTGTGATTGTCAGTGCCGGCACGAGCCTTAATTACGACATGCTGATCTTCAAAGATGGCGCCGTCAACACTTTTGCAGCCAAGACAGCGCTGCTTGACGTGACTAAAGGTCTGGATGCAACAGTTCCAGAGCTGGGTGCTGCTTTCAATGCCGGCGTGGTCACTCCCGGCCTTAACCCCTACATTACAGGCGCCACAGAGCCTGCATTAAATACTGCAAAGTCAGGCGATACGCTAGACATCACGGTGAATTTTGATCAGGCGGTTGTGCTGGCGGAAGGCAAAACTGTCACGCTCACGGCAACCATAGACACGCCTACTGGCACGCAGGATATTACGCTCACTGCAACGGGTGGTGCCGGTGGCACAACCGGCACTAGCCTGCACTTTTTGAGTGCAGCCTTGCCTGCGGGCTTGAATGACACCAATGGCATTAGCATCAAAGCAAGTAGCCTTGCATTAGGCACGGCCAGTGCCACTGATTTTATTGGTGCGAACGCCCTTGCTGTAACCACTACCAATCCTGAGGTGACGCTGGTTAATCAAAGGGTGGATTCCGCGATAACTGTTTCTAGTGTAGCCCTTACTTCGTCTACTGGTGCTGTTAATGGTATTTTGAACGTCGGTGATGAAGTGTCTGTGACCGTTACTATGAGTGATACGGTGGCAGTAACAAATACGCCAGAAATCACCCTTAAAATTGGCCCTAATCTTGTACATGCGACTTATGCGTCTAGTTCCACAAATCAGTTAGTGTTTAAGTACACCATTCAAGCTGGACAGGCAGATGGTGACGGTATCAGCATTATGGCTAATAGCCTAAGTGTTGCCAACGGTTCAATTGAAGGTGTTGCAGGAGGGGCTGCAACTATTACTCATGTTGGTGCAACGGATAATGCACGTTATTTGGTCGATGCCATTGCCCCGATTAATACGGTTGCGAGTTATGGCTATGCTCCCGAAACCAATACACTGGTGCTTGTTGGTGCTAATTTTAATACCTTGCTTGGTTATGGCGAAACTGCCGCAACAGACATCAAAGGGCGTTTAGATTGGAGTAAGCTTTCTTATGATTTTGATGCAAATAATCCAGCTGGTAGCCCGGATATGCTTTTCTCACTTAGCAACATTGTCAGCGCCAATGTCACCAGCTCAAATCAATTGGTGATTAAACTCAACGCCACCTGGGCCAACAGTGCTGCCTTCGAAACTAACGCCAACTTTAATCTTGTCGGCGCACTACATGATAGTGTGGATGTTGCGGCGGGTTTTTCTGTGGATAGTGCAGGCAATGCAGCGATTATGGATGTCAAAAATGATGCCTTTAATTCTGCAATATATTTAGGCACGGTGGCGGGGGTCAATTTAAACCTGATTGCAGCTGCCACAATGGCAAACGGTAAGCAGTATTACTTTCTTGATCAGTCAAATGATGGTACGAGCACCGGTGCAGATTATGCCACTCATAATCAATTGGATGCTTTGCTCAATGCCGGTGCAGACACTGTCGACACAACGCGACTTGTAACCGTAGATGATGCGCGAACGATTGTTATAGGTGGTTTTACCTTGATTTTGCCAACAAAAGATGAGCTGCTGGCATTGTACGCTGATCCACTGCCAAACCCGCCAAGTGGCTGGAGTGCGATTCATATTGGTCTGCGTCGTTAGGTAATGCCGATAGCCATGCTTTGGTTTCACTAAGTTCGGGCTCGTCATTTTTTGCTAACGATACGGGTAATGCTTATGTTGCACTTGAAATGCTTTATTCAGCACCTCCGCTCTAGCGCTAGATTAAATAAGTCCTATTCATTATTTATTGCTGATTTAGGTACGCCGTTTTGGTTTACCTAAAATAGCATTTGAATGGCGAAGCTAACAGGAGCTTGCAGACGAAAAATGATTTTATTAGCAATGCTTGTTAGCAAAGTTGGCTAATTGGTGGCGTTCAGTTTTTGTTATTAACTTTTAGGGCATCAGTAAGATGTGATGCCCTAACTCACTATAAGTCATTGAATTATTATCGGTCATTGGTGGTTAACTGCTTCTTCCAGGACTCAAGGAGAGAGGCTCTCGTGATTAGGTAATTATTTTGATTACATCTGTTAATTCTGAGTGGCGGGATTTGTATAGGGAGATTGTTTGAGTTTGCGATGTTGTAGAAATTCTATACTGTTAAAGCCGGTTTTTATTGCGGTGGTACTATTCTCGCCTGTGGTTCGTGCCGGGCTTGAAGGTGGCGTCATCGTTGGCGGGCAGGGCACCATTGTTGTCAATAGCAATGGCAATAGCAATCTCGTGATACAGAATTCTGCTCGCCTTGCGATTGATGCCTGGGCTTTTGGCGTGAAGCTAGGGGAAACTTTTACGCTGCAGCAGAACCTTGCTACAGATATGGCTTTGTTTCGCGTAATTGGTCAGGACCCAAGCAAAATATTAGGTAGCATTAAGGCTATAGGCCAGCTCTTTATCAGCAACCCGAACGGGGTGTTGTTCGGTGAAACTGCGCAAGTCAATGTTGGTGGTTTGGTGGCTACTACGCTGGGTTTGAATGTGTCTGATTTTATGAACGGCAAGTTCACCTTCAGCAACGACGGTAAAGCCGGCAGCGTTATTAATCGGGGTAAATTAACTGCGAAAAAGGGCGGTTATATTGCGTTGCTGGCACCGGAAGTGCGTAATGAAGGTGTGATCACTGCCACGATGGGAACGGCATTATTGGCAGCCGGCGATAAGGTGACGCTTAATCTTGATCATGGCGCATTGTTTGGCTACACCATTGATAAAGGCGCAGTTAACGCCTTGGCAGAAAACAAACAGCTGATTCAGGCAGATGGCGGACAGGTGTTCATGGGGGCTAAAGCTGCTGATGCAATCACGATGGCGGCAGTCAGTAATAGCGGTATCATACGTGCCCGCACGATTAAAAACCAAGGCGGCGTCATACGCTTAAGCGGCGATGCCGCGATTACCAGCACCGGCACGCTGGATACGAGTGCGCCCAAAACCGGAAGCGGCGGTGAAATTACACTGGATGGTCGTTTTGTGGCGCTTGGCGGCAATGTGAATGCCAGCGGCCAGCTTAATGGCGGCCAGGTTAATGTGCATGCGAGTGGCAATATCTCTCTGGCAGATCATGTGGAAGCTACCGGTAAAAAAGGTCATGGCGGTAATGTGCGTTATGAAGCCGGTGGCGAGATTATTGCGTCATCTTCCAGTGTTACCGATGTGAGCGGTTCCGATGGCGGCAGTGTCCGTGTAAACGCTGCTGACGGCATGATCAGTTCCGGTACTTATCGTGCACTTGGTACGGCAGGCGTCGGCGGACGCGTTGATCTGAGCGGCTACAGTGTGCGTCTGCTTTCTGCCCATATTAATGCCTCCGGTAAGACGCAGGGTGGTTTGGTGCGCATCGGCGGCGCTTTTCAAGGTGGCAAGCTTAATCCTGAAACGCAGGCATATGATCAGTTTGTGACGCGCTGGCAAACAAGCGCAGAAATAGAAAATGCGGAGCGGGTATTTGTTAATGACAGTACACAGATCAACGTTTCGTCAGCACGGGGTGATGGCGGTACCGCCATTTTATGGTCAGATCAGGAGACCACACAGTTAGGCCATATTGATGCAAGCGGTGCTAAGCGCGGCGGTGTGGTGGAGATTTCTTCGGTCGATACGCTGCGTCGTGTGGCGTTAACAGGGGTGATTGGCGCTGAGACTATTTTGCTCGACCCTAAAAATATCATTATCGGTGATTATGCCACCCTGAGTTCATGGACTTACACTGCTTTACTTGGTTCAGGGTATGTTGGGGCGAATAGTCTGAATGTTGCCGGTTTAAATATGTATGACAATTTTGGCACTGCGGTTGCATTAAATGCTGCGGGTAACTTGCTTGCAGTTGGTGCATTTGGCGATGACGGTATGGGAAATGCTACTGCCAATAGCGGTGCGGTGCATTTATTTAGTTTTACTGGCGGCAATTTTACTGGCGGTAGCCTGCAGGCAACCATAGGTAAGGGTTATGTAGGCGGCAATAATATTGATGTGGCGAACCTGGAAAGCAATGATTACTTTGGCAGCGCTGTAGCGTTTAATGCTGCTGGCGATCGACTTGCTGTCGGTGCGATTGGTGATGATGGTGCCGGAAATGTTGCGACTGATGCCGGAGCTGCATATATGTTCAGTTTTTCCGGAAGTAATTTCACCGGCGGCAGTCAGCAGGCAATAATAGGTAAAGGTTATGCCGGTGGTAAGAGCGTGGATGTTGCCGGTTTGGACGTGGCGGATGGCTTTGCTAGTGCGCTTGCATTGAATGCGACGGGTGACCGTCTTGCGATTGGTGCTTACGGCGATGATGGTGCCGGCAATGCTGCAATCAACAGTGGCGCAGTGTATCTTTATCGTTTTACAGATAATAATTTCACGGGCGGCACTTTGCATGCAACCGTTGGCAAGGGTTATATTGGTGGCAATAATGTCAATGTTGCCAATCTGGAAAGTCAGGATCGCTTTGGTATTTCTGCTGCATTCAATGCCGTCGGTGATCGATTGGCTGTCGGTGCCTTTAATGACGATGGTGCCGGTAATCTGGCGCTTGATAGCGGTGCTGTTTACCTGTTCGGATTTGCAGATAATATTTTCACCGGCGGCAGTTTGCAGGCAATTGCAGGCAAAGGCTATGTTGGTGGCAATAACTTTGATGTTGCTAATTTAGAGAATAGTGATGCTTTTGGCCGGGCGGTAGCGCTGAACGCAGCAGGTAATCGACTTGCTGTCGGTGCCTTTAATGACGATGGTGCCGGCAATCTTGCAACCAGTAGTGGTGCCGTTTATCTCTTGGACTTTACTGACGGAAATTTTAACGGTGGCAACCTGAAGTCAATCATTGGCAAAGGTTATACGAGTACTGGTGATATAGACCTGAGCAGTCTGGAAACGGGCGACTATTTCGGCACATCTGTCGCCCTAAATGGTATGGGTGATCGCCTCGCGGCCGGAGCAATATTGGATGATGGGGCTGCCAATGCTGCACTTGACAATGGTGCTGTGCATTTGTTTAATCTAGTGCCTGATCCGCTTGCGAGTGTGATTAACTTTGCCGATTATCCAGGTCAAACCGTCACCATACTAAATACCCAGCTTGAGTCCGTTTTGAATGCCGGTACCAATGTGGTGCTGCAGGCCAGCAATGATATTACGTTTGCCAGCGCGGTTAACGTGAATAACACCAGTGGCGATGGTGGGGATATTATGTTACAGGCTGGCCGCAATATTAATTTCAATGCCAATGTCACTACTGACAACGGTAATCTGACTGCAGTAGCTGGAGACCCCGGTGCAATTGCCTCTGAGCGTGACCCCGGGACTGCGACAATCACCATAGGCAATGGCGTCGTTGTGGATGTTGGTACGGGCACAGCCACTTTGGCTGCGGTAGGCGGTAATTTTGTCAATAATTCAGGAAGTAGCACCCCTGTAATCGCTAATCGCTGGTCTATTTATTCTAACTCCCCAGCTTTAAATAAACTAGGTGGCATGACAGCAACGGGTAAGCATTACAACCAACCCTATGTTGCAGGTCTTACACCGGCTTACGCTACAAGTGGCAACTGGTTGTTCTATAGTGTTGCCCCTGTACTCTCTGTGACTCCTGATAAGCAAGTTGTGAGTTATGGCAATACCTCCAATCCATTCTCCACTACTTATAGTGGTTTTATTGATGGTGACAATGCTAATACATCGGGTATTTTGGGCACGGCTAACTTTACCAGTACCGGTGCAAATCCAGGTACTTACAATATTGATTATGTAGATGGACTCTTTAGCAACTTGGGCTACCTATTTGCTAATAATGCTGCCTCACAGGGGAAAATGATTGTGATGGCACAAGTCAAAGTGCCAGGCGGCTCTGGTGGGGAAGTTAAAATTCCTGCAGATGTTATACCTATTGCACAACGGCCACCGCTTGAAATGCCTGTAAATAGAAAGCCCTTGCAGGCTGGCTGTGGACAAGAGTCACTCATTGCGAGTTCTGTCGGCTCGGTGATGGAGAGGTTCAATGACGCTGAATACGACACATGCGGTTTAGATTTCACGCAAGATGAATTTAGTGATGAAGCTACGGATGAAGCTGGAAAAGCCAGAAAGAAAAAAGATAAGTGCGGGACTGGTAAATCAGGGCAGTCTTCTAAAGAAAAAACAGAGAAGTTATAAACGTTATCGGTTGTGCTAAACGTAAATAATTAAATCTGCCTATGATGATGCAAGGACATTTGATTGAATAAAAACAAAAAAAACACTATTCAATCTCGGTGGTTGTTGCTGTTAGCTGTGGTTGTGAACTCTAGTGTTTGTGCTGGTCCGCCATTGCCGGATGCAGGGCAGGTCACGCGTGAATTGCAGCAGGAACAAAAAAACCAGCTGGAGCAAAAGCAACTGGAGTCTCCGCTACCGATAGGTGCAGAAGCAGAAGTGTCAACAACGGCGCAGATGCCGGATGATGCCATGATTGCGGTGACGCAGATCCGTGTTACCGGCGCAAAAAAGTTTACTGCAAGAACATTGCAAGCATTGGTTCTTGATCTGGTAGTCGGGCAGCATAGCTTGAGCCAGCTTGAGGCTGGTGCAGCACGTATTACCGCCTATTATCGCAAGCGCGGATATTTCCTTGCTAATGCCTATATTCCAGAGCAGGACATCCAGAACGGAGTCTTGAATATTGTAGTATTGGAAGGGTCGCTGGATCAGGTCAAGCTCAAGAATACGGCTAGAGTTTCTGATGAGCGGGTACTCAGCCATTTAAAAAGCCTGAAAACCGGTGATGCATTGCAAAAAACAGAGATTGATCGTCAATTGCTGCTATTGCGTGGCACAGTGGGTGTGGATAAGGTGAATGCAAGTTTGCAGGGCGGTGCTAAGGCTGGAACTTCGGATTTGTTGCTTGAAACCACGCCGTCAGTGCCTTATAACGGGCGTATACAGCTGAGTAATTATGGTAACCGTTATACCGGCGAGTATCAGCTTGGCGCATCATTAAAGATCAACAGCCCGTTTAAAATTGGTGATCAGCTTGCTTTACGGGTACTAGGCAGCAATGATGATCTATTGTATGGGCGTCTGGCTTACCAGATGCCCATAGGTGGAGATGGTTTGCGAATAGGCGCTGCTTACTCCCGCAACCGTTACCAGTTAGGCAGGGAGTATGCGTCGCTTGATGCTCATGGCACTAGTGAAACTACCAGCCTGTTTGCGACGTATCCCTTGATACTGAGTCAGACCAACTCTTTATTGAGTACCCTGACTTATGAAAATAAAAAGTTGAATGACCGTATGGATACTGTGCTCACTGACACAGACAAGCAGGTACAGCTGGTAAGTCTGGGTTTGAGCGGTGAGCGCTTGGATACTGTGAATGGAGGTGGTCGAAATTCAATTGACGCGACTATGTATGTCGGCCATTTAAATATGGATGCCACAGCACGCATGATTGATGATTTAAGCACACGCAGCAATGGTGATTTTGTTAAAGCGACTTATATGCTGAATCGTCTGCAGCGTATCACTGATCAGGATACCTTTTCAATGACGCTTTTCGGCCAATGGGCCGGCAAGAATCTTAACTCTTCTGAAAAGTACAGTTTGGGCGGTTCTTATGGAGTGCGTGCTTACCCGCAAGGTGAGGCAAGCGGTGATATGGGTAGTATGCTTAATTTGGAACTGGCACATCACTTTACACCACAGTTGAGGGGGGTAGTGTTTTATGATTACGGCCATATCAGAGTTAACCGGGATACTTATTCAATGGCTGATAACTCACGCACGCTTGCGGGGGCGGGGCTCGGGGTAAACGCCTCACTACATAGTTGGCAGTTTGATAGTTATGTGGCTTGGCCTACGCAAGGGGGTACGCCTCTATCTGAACCGGCATCTGCTGAGCGCATACCACGGCTGTGGGTACAAATGTCCGGCGATTTTTAAGGGCATTAATATTATGGAGAGGCAACCAGTCGCATATTCATTGCGAGGAGCGGAGCGACGTTGCAATCTAGCCTGAATATCAAGCACGAAGCCCTATACACGAACCTTAGAACCTCTAGATTGCCGCGCCCTTACGGACTCGCAATTACAGAGTATGTCCAAGCGAAAATAAGCTTTGTCATTGCGAGAGCCGCGAAACCGTAAAGGTCTTCAACGCTCAACTAAGCAGCTGAAGCAAAGCGCGAAAGCAATCTATACCGCAGCTAATTTAACATTCTTAACTTAATTAATCGCGCACAAGGATATACCTCGCACCCATAATGACTTGCGATACTATTTCGAGTAAGCAACGCCAGTATTAGCCAAAAAGTATTTTAGCCAATACTGTTGAGTATGTTGCGTCCAAAAAAAATGACCCATGATAGGGTCATTTTTTTGGATTCTTTGGTACTAAACCTTCTGAATGTTAGAAGCTTGTTTACCTTTTGGTCCGTCAGTTACGTCGAAAGTAACGCGATCGTTTTCTTTCAAGCTTTTGTAACCGCTATCAACGATAGCTGAGAAATGTGCGAATAAATCGTCACCGCCTGCGTCAGGAGTAATGAAACCAAAACCTTTAGAGTCATTAAACCATTTTACTAAACCTGTTGCCATATCTTATTCCATACTTTTTTAAAAGGGAGGCACCCTGAGAAAGTTCGGTTTTTTAAATTATTAATGGCCTTAAAATTAAGGCCAAAATGTAAAAAATTCAAACGCCTAAATAACGTTTTACGTGCTAATTAACGTTGTGTCAAGAACTATTTTAATTATCTTTGATGGGGTAAGTAGAATGCGCGATCGATGTACAGGTTAATTCACTGATATTACTTGCTTAAATAGGTTATCAGGACTATAGTCGCGCCTGCGTTTGGTGGTGCTGCGCACTAGTATTAATTATTTAATTTCACTATTCCCACTGTTTAGGGTTGCTACAAATTTTTAAGTTTGCTGCATCAATGCGGGTCTTAATATTATTTTGGAGCAACATATGGCTAAAGAAGAGCTAATTGAAATGAGCGGTGTGGTAATGGAAATATTACCGGATTCACGCTATCGCGTTACCCTGGATAACGGGCACTCGCTCATTGCCTATACCGGCGGTAAAATGAAAAAGAACCATATCCGTATTCTCGCAGGTGATAAAGTGACGCTCGAATTGTCACCTTATGATGTGAATAATGGTCGTATTACTTTCCGTCATATTGAATCTAATGGTTCAACCTACACACCAAGAAAACGTACTTATTAAGTATTGTTTCTGTAGTTTTAGTTCTTTGGAAGCCTGCAAGGCTGGCTCTCTTAGAAGTGAAACCAATCTATATCGCATTACATCAAGGTCATAGAATTAAGCACAAATCGGTGAATCAATTCAAAACCTCTGGATTGCCACGCCCTCGGGCTCGCAATGACTGTGTGTTGTGTTGCGAATGGCACTAGCGATTAGTTGCCATGGCGATCCCGTAAGGGGCGGCAATTAAAATATGTTCTTATTCAATTGCAATTGTTCGATTCTGATTTCATGCGTTATCAGAGTGGCTTGTCAAACATTCAGTCATTTCGTGCGTCAAATTGCAAGCTGATTTGTCATTGTCAAAAATAGCTGATAAAGTGAGTTTATGTTGATAGGTTTGCATAAAAGGCTTTTGTGGATAATTGTGATCTGGTTTGCAATCTTGCAGACTGTATCGCCGTTTATTCACGCGCATTTAGAGGCTGATTCTCCCGCTCAGGGGTATGGCCTGCATTTGCATGATGAGGGCCTGTTGCAAATGTCGGGCAATGAACATGTGCTAAGTGCCCATCCTGCACACGCTGTGGGCATAAATGCTGCAGTCGTAGAAGAAGTTGATCCATTACCTGCGCCATTATTCTCGCTTTTGTTTGTTATCAGCCTGTTTGTATTCATCATCAGCTCGGCTGGCATCAACCTGATTAAGCATCCTTTTCCGCAGTTATATTTGCGTTTTCTCTCCAGGCCGCGCGCCCCTCCTCTGTTTTAAAACAATCGTTTAATCGACATTCGCATTTTATGCGGGTGTTTTTATGATTTCAGGAGAGTTTTATGACTATTTTCTGTCGCTTGTGTTTGCCAATAGCATGGGTTGCATGTTCTGCAAACATTGCTTTTGCTGCACCAATGCAAGAACAAACCGAGCCTTCGCAGCCAGCAACCCAATCTAGCCATCAGGTTGATCATTTCGACGAGCTAAAAGTGAATCCGGGCTTGCGGTTATCTGAAGTGTTGGAAAAAGCATATGCACGTGCCCCTATGCAGGCATCGCTGCAGTCGCGTGATGTGATGGTTTTAGCAAAGAGCCGTGTAGCCAATGCCATGTTACCTTCAGCACCTGCGGTCAGTGTTATCCATCAAAATGATGTAATAGGCAGCGGTCGCGGCGAGCGTGACTGGCAGGCCGAGCTTGAACTACCGGTTTGGCAGCAAAAGCAGCGCGATAATCGATTAAAAGTGGCGGAGGCCATGCAGTTGTCGACTACTGCAGGCCGTCAGAGCCTTAAGCTTCAAGTGGCAGGGCAGCTACGAGAAGCTTTGTGGAATATTGCGGCTAATGACAATAACTTGTCTTTAGCAGTGAATAAGCTGCAAGTAGCACAAAAGCTGCAATCTGATGTTGGCAAGCGTTATCGGGCTGGTGAATTAGCCAGAACTGATGCCATGCTGGCAGAGCAGGAAGTATTACGCGTTGAAAAAGAAAAAGTGCGGGCTGAGGCAGAGGTAATGCATGCACGGCACCGTTATTATCTGTTGACAGGATTGCGCGAGTTACCGGGGGGTTATCAAGAGCAGCAGTCGACTCTTGAGGATTACAGCCAGTCTCCGATCTGGCTCGAAGCCCAGTCTAAATTAGGCTTGGCAGAAACCGAGCGCGATTTGGCGCAGGTGGAAAGCCGCGAGAATATGCGTGTATTGCTGAATATGCGCAACAGCAAAGGTGCTTTTGATACCACTGATAACAATAGCGTAGGTGTTCAGGTGCGTGTTCCTTTTGGCAATGCAGCCAGTGCAGCACCTATAAGAGCCGCTGCCGAAATGGTGGTCGGTAATGCTCTAACCGAGCGTGAAGCAATGAGGTTTGAGCTGGAGGCCGCTATGCATGAGGCCGAACATAATTTAAGTGTAAGCCGTGCTGAGTTGAGTATTGCTACTAAGCAATATGAAATTGCCAAAGAGAGTTTTACCCTCGCACAGAAGGCTTTTCAGCTCGGCGAAACCGATTTAGTCAGTTTAATGCGGGTACAGGCACAGACCTTTGAAGCCGAGCGCGCCTTCACAACTCGCCAGATACAAGTGCAGTGGGATATCGCCCGCTACAACCAGACCGTAGGAGTACTTCCATGAGCAAGATGCTTTCATTCGCCGTTGTTTTATTTATGATTTATGGCACACTTTTTGTCGGCAATGCACAGGCAGCAGACGTTGTGATGACATCTGCCCAGCAGCAAAACTTAGGCGTCAGTGTGGCGCCTATCGGCAAGAACAGCTTTTTTAACAGTCGCAATTTCCCAGCGGAAATCGTAGTTCCTGTCGGACAGGAGCGCGTGGTGAGTGCACCTCAGTCTGGTTTAATCGATCAGTTGTATGTTGCAGCGGGACAGTCGGTTAAAAAGGGACAGCCGGTCGCGCATTTAAACAGCCCGGATTTACTGACCTTACAGCGTGATTATCTGCAGGCAGCGACGCAGCATCGATTAGCGACCAAAAGCCTGGCGCGCGATACCGAGTTGTTAAAAGACGGCATTATTCCGCAGCGCCGTTATCTCGAAACCGAAAGCATGCATGATGAAGCCGGTGCAGCTCTGGCACAGCGTAAACAAACGTTGCGTCTGGCAGGTATGAGTGACGCCGCAATCAGCAAGCTGCGCCCGGAAACTGGTATGAGTAGTGGTATTACCTTAACTTCGCCGATTGATGGCCAAGTGCTGGAGCAGATGGTGACAACCGGCCAGCGTGTAGATATGGCGATGCCTTTGTATCGCATCGGCAATTTGAATCGTCTCTGGCTTGAGATTCATGCGCCGCTTGAAGGCTTGCCTTTTGTGAAGGTTGGCATGCCGGTGAATGTGCCTAAGTTGCAAGCTAGCGGTAAGTTGATTGCGGTCATCCGTAATGTTAATAAAGCTGATCAGACTTTGCATTTGCGCGCTGAAATTACCAGCGGCACTGAGAAGTTATCTCCGGGACAGTTTGTTGAGGCGGTCATTGGTTTAGGTGGGGAAGCGCAATACTTCAGTGTGCCGAAATCTGCACTCTCAAGGCAAGGTGCTGAGACCATAATATTCGTACAGATCAAGAACGGATTTAGCCCCGTTAAGGTGAAAGTCATATCGGAGCAGGGCGCCGATGCTGTGGTTGATGCAAAGCTTAAAGGTAATGAAAAAATCGCGATTACAGGAATTTCTGCCATTAAAGGCGCATGGCTTGGATTGGGTGGTGAGTGATGGTTGCGAGCATGAAATCTGAAAGGCCTGAACTTGAAATACAAGGTTGTAAAAGACCAGGAGGCCCCCAATGCTAGCGAAACTGATCCAATTTGCGCTCACGCAGCAGTTGCTGATTCTTATTCTGACAATAGGTATGGCAGCTGCAGGTACGGTTGCTTATCAATCACTGCCGATTGATGCTTTTCCTGATGTGTCTTCGACGCAGGTTAAAATTATTGTCAAAGCCCCGGGCATGACGCCGGAAGAAGTCGAGGCGCGCATTACAGCACCGATTGAAGTTGAAATGCTGGGCATTCCCAAGCAGTCTGGCTTGAGGTCTGTGGCTAAGTATGCACTCACTGACATTACTGTGGATTTCATTGACGGCACTGATATTTACTGGGCGCGCCAGCAAGTGGCAGAGCGCTTAAATGCAGTATGGGCAAATCTGCCAGCGGATGTATCTGGTGGCATGGCGCCAATGACAACGCCGCTGGGTGAGATGTTCATGTTCACCATAGAAAGCGAAACTTTAAGTCTGCAAGAGCGGCGCAGTCTGCTGGACTGGGTAATTCGCCCGCAGTTGCGCACGGTGCCGGGTGTGGCGGATGTGAACGCACTTGGTGGACTGGTGCGCAGTTTCGAGATCGTGCCGGATAATGCCAGAATGTACGCACGAGGTGTTTCTATCAATACCTTGCAGGAAGCGCTCTTGAATAACAACCGTAATGGCGGTGCCGGTCGCTTGAGTGATGGTGAAGGTGCTTTACTGGTGCGTTCTGAAGGCGGCTTTAAAACCATAGAGGATGTAAAGAATACCGTGTTACGCACTGACATGGGAATGTCGGTACGTGTGGCAGATGTAGCCGATGTGCGTATCGGTTCATTGACCCGTTACGGTGCAGTAACCGCGAATGGTAAGGATGAGTCTGTTGAGGGGTTGGTTTTGGGCTTGCGTGGCGCGAATGCACAGCAGGTAGTAAAAGGTGTAAAAGAAAAGCTTGCCGAGATGGCACCGAGCCTGCCTAAAGACGTCAAAATACAAGTGTTTTACGACCGCGGTAGTCTGGTAGAGCGTGCGGTCAATACCGTCACTAAAGCCTTGATGGAGGCTGTGGTGCTGGTGCTGATTTTGCTGGTACTGTTTCTGGGTAACTTCAGGGCAGCACTTACTATTGCATTTATTCTGCCGCTTTCGGCTTTGTTTACGTTTTTGCTCATGCATTATTTTGGCATGTCTGCCAATCTGATGAGTCTGGGCGGGCTCTCTATCGCAATCGGTATGCTGGTAGATGCGGCGGTGGTAGTGGTGGAAAATATCGTGTCGCATCTTGCCGAGAGAAAACAGGCTGGCATTTTACCGAGGATGCATTTGATTTATCGTGCCGTGCGTGAAGTCAGCGTGCCGGTAACCGCCGGTGTGCTGATTATTATTACGGTGTTCTTGCCACTGCTTACTTTGCAAGGGCTGGAAGGTAAATTATTTACGCCGGTAGCTTTGACCATTATGTTTGCGCTGGCTGGCTCGTTAGTGCTTTCTCTGACCGTAATTCCGGTGCTATCTTCTTTACTACTAAAAGAAGTCAGTCATGAAGAGCCGTGGCTGGTTAGGAAGGCGCTGGCGGTTTATGAGCCGTCGCTGCAATGGTGTCTTGCGCACGCTAAAGTGATTGTAATCGCTGCGTTTGTGATGCTGGCCTTCACAGGAGTGGTATACACACAGATCGGTAAAACGTTTATGCCGGTTATGGATGAGGGTGACATCATCATTGGTGTAGAGAAATTGCCCTCGGTTAATCTGCAGCAAACCATCAGTACTGATTTGAGTGTGCAGCGTGCCATTTTGAGCCAGGTGCCGGAGGTGAAAGGCGTTTATTCGCGCGTTGGTTCCGATGAGCTTGGCTTAGATCCGATGGGCTTGAATCAGACTGATAACTTTTTGATTCTGAAGCCTATGAATGAGTGGCGTATGGAAACCAAGGCGGAGTTGATCGATGAACTGCGTAAGGTCATGCATCAGCTGCCAGGTTTGGCTTACAGCTTTACGCAGCCGATTGATATGCGTGTAAATGAAATGATTCTGGGGGTGCGCGGAGATCTGGCAATCAAGATTTTCGGCCATGACCTGAAAACGCTCGATGACAAAGCGCAGCAGATTATCAAGATTCTGGAGTCTGTTGCTGGCAGTCAGGATGTCTACACGCCGGAAAACAGCGGTGTGCAATATCTGCAGGTCAAAATTGACCGCACGGCAGCAGGGCGTTTGGGGCTGGATATTACCGAAATTCAATCAATATTGCTTGCGCAGCTGGAAGGCAAACAGTTAGGCGTGGTGCAGGAAGGGCAACGGCGAACTCCGGTGCTGGTCAGAGGCAGTCAGGCCTTACGCGATTCCCCCGCAGATTTTGATAGCTTGATGCTCACTCTGCCAACTGGAACAAATATTCCTTTAAGTGCCGTTGCGAAAGTGGTGCGTGAAGAGGGGCCGGTGAAAGTGGACAGGGAACGCGGCGCGCGCTATGTGGTAGTAACTGCCAATGTGCGTAATCGTGATCTGGTGAGTTTTGTTGAAGAAGCCAAGCAGCGCGTAAGTGCTGAGGTAAAACTTGATGAAGGGTATTCTATCAAGTGGGGCGGCCAGTTCGAGAATCAGCAACGCGCTGCGGCACGGTTGGCGATTGTAGTACCGGTTGCGATTGCCTTGGTTTTCCTGTTGCTGTTTGCTACTTTTGGTTCTGTGAAGCAGGCGTTATTGATTCTATCCAACATTCCATTTGCCATGATAGGCGGTGTATTTGCGTTGTGGCTGTCAGGTGAATATCTGTCGGTGCCGGCTTCAGTCGGTTTTATTGCCTTGCTTGGTATTGCCGTGCTAAATGGTGTGGTGATGGTAAGCTATTTTAATCAGCTGGAAGCGCAGGGCATGGCTGTACTTGATATTGTGGTTGAAGGGGCAAAACGCAGGTTGAGGCCGGTGTTAATGACAGCGAGCATCACGGCTTTTGGCCTGATTCCGCTGTTATTTGCTACCGGTCCCGGTTCTGAGATTCAGCGTCCATTAGCGGTAGTTGTCATCGGTGGGTTAGTCAGTTCCACAGTACTTACATTGGTGCTACTGCCAATCTTTTATCGCCGATTTTTCAAGTAGGAGTGAGAATGACACAGGATAATGCAGCACAAGCGCTTTTAATATTGCTTGTTACACCTAAGCTGGAAGAAGTGCTGGTAGATTTTCTGCTGCAGCAAACTGCAATCAGCGGCTTCACTACTGCTCCAGCCAACGGCCATGGTACGGGTCATGGTGCCGGTCATGGCTCGGTAAAACTCAGTCTGGTTGAGCAGGTTACTGGTCGGCAAAGTCGAGTGCAGTTTATGCTGCATGCAACATTACCGGTTATGCATGCGCTGATTGCGGCGCTAAAAGCTAAATTTCAGCACACGGACATGCATTATATTTTGCTGCCGGTGCTGGATGCGCAATCTATATAAATAGAAATCTTGGGGCGAAATTTTTTATGCGAAATGAATAGTTTTGTATAAATGAGCACTTAAATTTAGCTTGCTGCAAAGATATTTAAATATTTTGTATTAATTAAAAAGCCGCTGTTATAGCGGCTTTTTAATTCCTAGACCTATATAAAAAATTAACGCATATAAAAATTAAGGCATATAATTTACTGATAAAAATCAACAAGAAGAACATCTCATGTTTGAGTTAAATACGCTGCGACTAGTCGCAATGGTGAGCTTCGTCGGTTTTGTATTTGTCGCCATGATGTTATGGCATCTAGTGCCGCAGGAGCGCAGCATGAAGTATTGGGGGCTTTCAGCATTGCTGATTGCATTAGGTCTCCTATTGCTCGGGCTGCGGGGCCATATTCCTGATTTTCTCTCTATCGTCAGTGCTAATACGCTTATTATGCTAGGCGTCGGTTTTATGTATGTCGGCACGCGAATGCTGCTGCATGTGGGTGCTGGACGTAATTGGCAGTGGTATGCTGCTGGCCTTACATTTCTAATCTGTATTTTTGCACCGAGTATCTCAGAACGGGTTACGCTAACGTCTGTACTTTATGCCTCATTTTTTGTTGCCTGCAGCATTTTGTTCTGGTCTAAAGGCGAGGCCAGCCTGAGAGTAATCAAGCGGATTGCTGCGCTGATATTTGCAACTGGCGCTATTTTGTTTATTTACCGTGCGTTTAATCCCCCGCAACTGGCACCCGCCACTATTTATATCTCAACATGGAATTTGATTGAAGCAGTGCCATACCTTTATGCGCTGTTGCTCAGCATGTGGCTCCCGCTAACGTTAATGCTCATAGTGAGTACTCGCCTGCAATACCAGCGTTCAGATGCCGTCGAACAGGCAGAACATGCTTTTAATGAGCTCAAGGAAAGTCAATTTCTGTGGAAGTTCGCGATAGAAGGCTCCGGAGATGGCATTTGGGACTGGGACGTAGCAAGTGGGAAAGTGCTTTATTCTAAAAGGTGGAAAGAGTTATTAGGTTACTCTGAAGCTGAAGTGGGTGAAGGGCTGGATGAATGGAGTAAGCGTATTCACCCTGAAGATAAGGCTGACACCGAGGCTGCTGTAAGTAAACATTTTGATGGCATCACGGCAAGTTATTCGCATGAGCATCGCCTGCTTTGCAAAGATGGTACTTATAAATGGATACTTACCCGTGGTTTGGTCGTGAGCCGTGATAATTCCGGCAGGCCACTACGCGCAATCGGCACGCACACAGACATCTCCGAGCTAAAGCTGCAGCAAGCCCACATGCAGTTCCGTAATCGCATACTGGTGATGCTGGCACGTGGTGAGCCGACCAGACAGGTAATGCTTGCTACAGTTACCGGTATTGAGGCAATTCACCCGGAAATGATATGCAGTATTTTGTTGCTCGATGATGAAGGCAAGCGATTGGCCGATGTTGTTGCTCCCAGCCTGCCGAATTTTTATAACGAGGCGATAAAAGGTGTTGAAATTGGCGTTGGTAAAGGCTCTTGCGGTACTGCAGCCTTTGCTGGTGAACGCGTGATCGTTGATGATATTTCTACACATCCCTACTGGCAGCTCTATAAGCAGTTTGCTGACAGCGCAGGTTTGGCAGCTTGCTGGTCACAGCCGATAAAGTCTTCGACGCATCAGGTGTTAGGTACTTTTGCAATCTATCACCGCAAAGTGAATAAGCCTACAACTGCTGATGTCGAGTTAATTGAGCAGTGTGCCGACTTAATCAGTATTGCGCTTGATAAAAGTGCAGCAGAGGTACGGTTGCATGATAGAGAAAAACAATTACAGTTGGTGCTGGATGCTAGCCAGCTCGGGTTCTGGGATTGGGATATTGTAAAAAACAAAGTCATCCGGAATGAGCGCTGGGCAACCATGCTTGGATATCACTTAAATGATATTGAGTTTACTGTTAAACAGTGGATCGATTTTATCCATCCGGATGATCAAGCGATGGCTTACCAATCTATTCAAGACTGTCTCGAGGGATTGGCACCTGTGCATAGTATTGAATATCGCATGCGCACGAAAGACGGGCAATATAAGTGGATACTCGATCAAGCGCAGGTGGTGGAACGTGATGCCAATCATAAAGCTACCCGTATGTGTGGCACACACACCGATATTACCGAGCGAAAATTGATGGAAGAGCAGATCCGCCATCAGGCACTTTATGACGGACTTACCCAGCTACCTAACCGCTATCTGTTTGAAGACCGTCTCCGTCAGGCGATGGTGAAAAGCAAGCGCACCGGCTGTTATGGTGCCCTGATGTTTTTAGATCTGGATAACTTCAAGCCGCTTAATGACCATTATGGACATGCGGTTGGCGACTTGCTGCTAATTGAGGTGGCAACGCGTTTGAAAAGCTGCGTGCGTGAAGCAGACACTGTTGCACGAATTGGCGGTGACGAGTTTGTAGTGGAGCTTGAACAGCTTGATACGGACAAGAAATTATCTGAAAAAGAGGCTGAAGCTACGGCAGATAAAATACGCCAGTTGCTGGCCGAACCTTATGTGCTGAAAACAACTAGCGGCACGGGTAAAGAGTCTACTGTAGTCCATCATTGTACTGCCAGTATAGGCGTAGTCTTGTTTGTCGGTAATGAAGTCGCGCCTGAAGAAATCCTGAAACGTTCTGACGATGCTATGTATCTTGCTAAGGATGCCGGTCGTAACCGGGTTAAGTTTCATGAGATCAATACTGTGCATTGATGTATGACTCTTTTAACGAGTTTTTATATTTTATTCTGATTCAACTCACTTGATCGCGCGGCTAGACAATCTATTTGTACTTAAGCCAGTTCAGGGCTCCGTGCCCGGCCGCTTTGCCGCTTGCGAAGCAGGCGGTTAATAGATAGCCGCCGGTAGGTGCTTCCCAGTCCAGCATTTCACCTGCACAGAATACACCGGGCAGGTTGCGAATCATTAACTGTTCATCCATTGCTTCAAAAGTTATGCCACCTGCACTGCTAATGGCTTCATTCAGCGGTCGAGGAGCTACAAGTGTAAGCGGTAAACGCTTGACCGCGGCGCCCAGCTGTTTGGGGTCAGCGTAGACTTCTGTACCAGCCAACTCGCGTAGCAGGCCAGCTTTGACGCCTTTGATGCCCAGTCGGCTTTGAAGGTGACTGGACATTGACCTGGAACCGCGCGGGTGTGTTATTTCATTAACAACCTGCTGCTCCTCTTTATCAGGTAGTAAGTCTAAATAAATCTGTACGTTACTATTCTTTGCAATTGTGTCACGCAGAACTGCTGATAGAGCGTAGATCAGGCCGCCTTCTATGCCGCTGGCGGTGATCATGATCTCGCCTTGTTTGCGGTGCTCAATACCGACTATATCTGTGTAAGATAGCGCTACGTTTTTTACTGGCTCGCCAGCAAAGCGTGTACTGAAGTGCTCACTCCAGTTGGTATTAAAGCCGCAGTTTGCCGGTTGCAGCGGCGCAACTGCAACCCCACGCTGTTCAAGCAGGGGTATCCATAAGCCATCAGAGCCAAGGTGCGCCCAACTGCCGCCACCCAATGCCAGTATCACGGCATCGGCCTGAACTAATTTCTCTGCATCAGGGGTAGTGAAACGCAGGGCATTATGTTCATCCCAGCCCAGCCAGCGATGCCGCATATGAAAACTCACGCCAGCTTCGCGCAGTCGGTGCAGCCATGCGCGCAGTAAAGGCGCAGCTTTCATTTCGCGCGGAAATACACGGCCGGAGGAGCCCACGAAAGTATCTATACCCAGTGTATGTATCCATTTGCGCAGTGCTTCCGGGTTGAATGACTCTAACAAAGGTGCGATATTTCTCTCGCGGTTTCCATAACGCCCGGCAAACGCAGGCAACGGTTCTGAATGTGTGATGTTCATGCCACCCTTACCCGCCATCAAAAACTTACGGCCAACGCTTGGCATCGCATCAAACAGATCTACTTTTATTCCGCCTTGGCACAGCACTTCTGCAGCCATCAGGCCTGCAGGGCCGCCACCGATGACTGCAACTGAGAAATGTTTATTCAATGACATTTGGTGCTGCTTAGAAAATTAATTGGCTGCAGAATAGCACGGCAAAACCATCATCACAAATGCCAAAAATACTGGGCCTTCACACAGGCTATTTTTTACCTCGTTCGTATTGAGCCTGTCGAAGCATGGTCGTCATAAAATAAATCCTCCTGATCGTTACAACTCGACAAGCCTACTGCGTAGGTTGGCTATGAAGAATTATCAATAATAGGTGAGAAACCAAATATCGGGCTGGTACTTTTTATTTCCAGTTAAATATTGCAAGAGAGTTATGATGAAGTTGAATTTATTCTCTATTTTTTATGTCGTATGCGCATGTTAAATAGCGATGGCTAATGCAATGCTTTCCTATACTTGCAGTCAACCATTACAGCTTCGGTCACGGATTAGGCACATCAGGTTTAATAAATCATTGCTGACGTAAAAATGGTTGTTGGTATATTTGATGTGATGCATCTAAATAAAAGGGGTAGTGTTTGAAGGATAATCGTCATTTCTATCGTGAGCTAAAAGTACTTGAAACATTCTCAGAAGCAGTCGAAGCGGACCTGCATCATGCGCTTCCAGATGACTGGTGGGTAGTGGTGGCAGATGTGGTGGATTCCACAAGTGCAATAGAAGCCGGTAATTATAAAAAAGTGAATACGGTTGGGGCTGCCTGCATCGCTGCTGTAATCAACGTCGACAGAGATATCGATATTCCTTTTGTATTTGGCGGCGATGGAGCAACCTTTGCTATTCCGGATTGTACTGTTCAGCAAGTGATTAAAGCATTGCGTGGCGCACAGAGACTTTCACGAGATAGCTTTGGTCTGGATTTACGGGTTGGTCTGGTAAGTGTCAGCGATCTTGCAAAAGAAAAGTTACCAGTTAATTTGGCGAAAATCAGATTATCTCCCCATTTGAGTTATGCGAGTTTTTCAGGCAGCGGCTGGGAACAGATAGAACGGTGCATAAAGGCGAATAGATCTCACAGCGTCACAATGGTGAATATCGATGAAGGCCATGCAGAGGCTAGTTTTGAAGGTTTTGAATGCAGATGGCAGGGTGTGCCCAGTTTTAATGGTCACAAGCTATCCTTACTGATTGCTGCTATGTCTGATGATGCGGGTGCTAACTACAAAACGTATCAGGAAATATTCGATAAGATCTATGCCATTTATGGCGATGTAGCAGATTATCATCCGTTAAGATCCAGATTCATGCAGTTAACGCTTAATCCAAAACTGTTAAGTCACGAGTGGCGGGTCAGATCCATCTATTTGGGTCTGTGGTCAAAGCTTGGATATCTTGCAAAAACAGTTTTTCAGAATCTGGCCGGCAAGTATCTTTTTTCTCATAACTTGGATACAGAAGCTGTTAAATGGAGTCGTTATCGTGCAGAGTTAGTCGAGAATACTGACTTCAGGAAATTTGATGGCATGCTACGCATGGTTATTGATAGCAGTGATGCACAGACCTCTGCGCTTGAAGATTTTTTGAAAGCAAAATATCAATCACAGCAGCTAGTTTATGGCATGCACAAATCGAGGGAGGCATTGGTGACATGCCTGATTCAATCTTATACTGGAAACCACTTCCATTTTGTTGATGGCAGCGATGGTGGTTATGCAATGGCAGCCAGAGCTTTAAAACAGCAACTTGCCGCATCCATGAAATAATGCATTATTTAGAAAATGCTTGCAAATGTATAAAGGTCAAACAGATGAACAAATTTTTAATAGTATTAATTCTAATATCAACACCGGCAGCAGCCGAATGGACAATGATTCAAACCAGTGATAATGAGAACGTGTATGTAGATTTTGATACGCTACAGAAGAACGGCAATTTAGTTACAGTATCCACTCTGAATGACTATTATTTTGGGCAGCAGAAAAAACAATTATCAACACAGTTTACTGAACTGCATGATTGCAAAAACAAGAAGTTTAAAGCGCTTGCAATCAGCTATTTTTCTGAAAATATGGCGAAGGGTAATGTGATTGAGACGTCCAGTTTTAATGAGCCTGAAATCACATGGTCTGATGTTGTGAATTACAGTGTAGGTGAACTTAAAGCCAACATTATTTGCAGTAGGTGATAGTGTCAATGTGGCCGGGCTAATGCTACTCTGGCTAATGTGGCCAATACGCCCGCAGTAATATTAGCGTTATCTTGTAGCCGCTCAATAACTTCTTATTTCATTTTCAGACCATATTGTCAGTTCCGTCAATTTCTAATATTTACTCTTGTCGAGGCAAATAGAATACGTGACGCTTAAATATTTAATCAATGATTATTTATGGTAAATATTCCCATAAATAATGTAATATTAACGTGTGAATCAATCAAAAAATTAACACACGTTTTTTAAATGATTATTTAATTAAGAGGAGCAGAAATGCGCTATCTACAATTGCAGCATGTAGCTAGTTGTATAAAGTATGTTTATGAATAAGCTGATTACAAGTCTTGCAGCAAGATTTCCTGATTTAACCGAAGATGATATTTCGTTATCTGTCGAGACCATTATTGATGCAATGTCAGCAAGATTAATTAGTGGTGGCCGCATTGAACTGCGCGGTTTTGGTACTTTTAGTCTTAATGTTCAGGCCATTGGCACATGCAGAGATCGAATGCTTGAAGCCAGTAGTGATGTCTTGGAAAGTCCGATAGTAATTTTCAAGCCAGGACAAGTGATACGTGCAACTGTTAATGATGCAGATTAATTTAAAAATTGTAGCCTGTATCATCAGCCCTGATTGTAATGCCGGTAATGGATGACTTTTGGTGAATAGAAAAAAGTTTCCATTCAGCACATGAATTTATTTTGTTGCAGTACAGCTTCTCTTTCTGATCTGCAAAAATCCTATGCATCAAGCTGAATTTTTAAACATCAAATGGTATGATTCTGCTGAAACGTTATTTCATTTTGAGGGTGGTTTGTATACTTGGGTAAGTGCTAAGTATATGAAGTAAAATGAAAAGGATAACTTAAAGCAACATTCTAATCATTATGGTAAAAGGTTGTATCAGCAGATGACGATCATCAATCAAGACATGGAAACAGACGCTACAGTTTACAAGACGCTGCTGGAATCGACGAAAGCCATTCCATGGCAAATAGACTGGAGTACGCTCAAATTTTCTTATATCGGCCCGCAAATAGAACGCTTGTTAGGCTGGTCACCTTCAAGCTGGGTATCGGTTGAGGATTGGGCATCAAGGATGCATCCTGAGGACAGGGCTTGGGTTGTGGATTTTTGTGTTGCCCAGTCAAAGGCAGGTACTGATCATGAGGCTGATTATCGTGCCCTTACCAAAGCCGGGGATTACGTTTGGATTAGAGATGTGGTGCACGTCGTGCGTAATGAGCAAGGTGAAGTTGAATCTCTTATCGGGTTTATGTTCGATATCAGTGAGCGCAAAACAACAGAAGAGAAGTTGATCGTTTTACAAAGAGAACTGGAAGAGCTGTCGTTCAAAGATGGTTTAACCGGCATTCCCAACCGACGCAAGTTTGATTCAATCATGGACGAGGAATGGGCGAATGCATCGCGTAATCACCAGCCACTTTCATTAATTATGCTCGATATTGATTATTTCAAGCAATATAACGACCATTATGGGCATATTCAGGGAGATGACTGTTTAAAACGTGTGGCGCAGGTTTTAAGTTCAGTAGCCACTCGATCCAGAGATTTTCTGGCGCGTTTTGGCGGAGAAGAGTTCGTACTAGTATTGCCGGAAACAGATGCTGAGGCAGCAAGGAAGGTAGCAGAGCGATGCCGCAACGTGATCTTTAAAGAACAGATTTTCCATGAAAAATCTCAGGTTAGCCAGCTTCTGACTGTGAGTCTCGGTATTGGTACTATCATCCCGACTCGTAACGACGAACAGATGACTTTTATTGCGGAGGTTGATAGGCGACTTTACCTGGCAAAGCAAAAAGGCAGAAACTGCATCGTATAACAAACTAACTCTTTGTAAGTTCTAAACCACAGAGTAGTTTTAACATTTCAATAAACTTTACATCATATTACTTTCATATTCAGCATTTAAGCTGTGTGTAATTGCAGGATATTGAAGGGATTGTTCAATGATGGATGACATATTATGGAAGCTACTAATTTGGCTGTTAAATTGGGGCTTTGTGTTTATTTTGATCATATTTTATATCGTGGCGATATTTTCTTAGTAACTGCTATTCAGTAGTTAACTCAATCAACAATTTATCAAGCTTCTCTTCGATTATTTTCCATTTAAGGTTGCTATTGCAATGATTGCAAACCTTTATTTCCCTTGTAGAGCTGAATAACAAACTGAACCTCTTGAGCCATTAGTTTTATTGCTTTTTGGTACGCAAGAGATGACGAAAATCGGTGCTGTATTGCGTTAATTTTATCAAGATTAATGATAAAACATGGCCGAAAGAAATGAGTCGATAATTAAGCACAGCATTACGGCTAGCCAAGGTAAAGGAGATGTCCATACGTTCGCGCTCAGCTAAGCAAGTGAATTTTATAGGAACCAGCTCACATCTTCACATATCCGCCTGTGACTGAATTTTTTTTTATATCTTACAGAACGAGTTGATAGTCGATATTGTCAATTTGAGTTGATTTACTAATTATTATTATAAAAATAGCACGTGGGGCGATATGCAAAAACTTGTTCAAATCATTTATATCAGTCGATCAACCTTTGAAACTACGGATGCAATCAATAAAATTGAGCCTAATGTTGTCAGAATATTGGCGAAATCCAGAACCAATAATCGTAAAAATGGCCTAGTTGGCGTTTTATATTTTGGTGATGGTGCTTTTTTCCAATGCCTTGAAGGTGATGAAGACGCAATTAATAACCTTTTTGCCAAAATAGAGAAAGATCCTCGACATAAAGACGTTAAATTAATTTCCAAAAAACACATTTTAAGACTTTCCTTTCCAGACTGGGCAATGAAATATGCACCTCTGGATGAAAAAATGGGGAAGTATCTTAAAGAGAATGGCCACCAGCATTTTGATCCATATGTTTTTGCTCCAGAAATGATACAAAAAATCTTGAGCCTTTTAATAGATGCTTATGATCCAACTTTGGAAATAGAATCAAGCTCCCAAAATCCAGCACTACAAACAGAAGCGAAATCAAGTAAAGCTAAAAATCTAAACGGTTTAGCTTTATTTTTATCAATTATTGCTTGCGCATTATCAGCTGCAGCACTAATGTCTGCTCGTGGTTTTATTTAAAATATAAAAATAATTTAGCTGTAATTGGGGGATAGATTTGATGATGGAAGTTAAACCATTTAACTCAGTGGGTTGTAAAGACTGTCGTGACCCGGAAAAACTAGGCATTCAATTTACTATGGCTTTTCAGCCTATTGTGAACGTACGTGAAAAATCAATTTTTGGCTACGAAGCACTGGTAAGAGGGCCGAATCAAGAAGGTGCAGCCTTCATACTGTCACAACTCAATGATAATAATCGCTATAAATTTGATCAGGCAATTCGTGTTAAAGCCTTGGATTTGGCAAAAAAACTAAACCTGCAAGGAATGCTGAGCATCAATTTCTTGCCAAATGCTGTATATCGGGCGGAAACCTGTATTAGGGCAACACTTGAGGCCGCTGCTGAGTTGAACTTTCCGACTGACCGGATTATGTTTGAAGTAACTGAGGGTGAGAAAGTGATAGATCACGATCATCTTAAAAGTATTTTTGTTGAATATAAAAAACAAAACTTCACCACTGCAATAGATGATTTTGGCGCGGGTTATGCCGGGCTTAATCTTTTAGCAGACTGGCAGCCAGACGTCATTAAGCTGGATATGTCATTAACCAGAAACATTCATAACGATCGCGTTCGCAGATCTTTAGTATTCGGCATTATTGCTGTATGCAGAGAGTTGTCGATTAAAATCATTGCTGAAGGTATTGAATGCAAAGAAGAATGCAGAACCTTATTTGACCAAGGTGTAGATTTATTCCAAGGCTATCATTTTGCTTACCCTGGTTTTGAGTCGTTGCCGGTAATCAAAGAAGACGCATGGTTATGATTGCTTCAGTTTGCATGATTAGCGTTCAGGCTTCATAAATAAACTATTACACTTAATTTGATACCAATCATATATGGCCGACTCTAATAGTAATGTGTATCAAAACTTGGTAATGTCATTGGAAGATAAAGCGTTGCTTTTTCAGGCTGCGCTTGATCAATCCTACAACTCGGTGGTGATTACAGATGCCAATAGCACTGGCGATGGTCCACGTATTGTTTATGCCAACCCTTCTTTTGAGAATATGACCGGTTACTCAGTTGTTGAGCTTATAGGCAAGTCTCCCAAGATACTGCAAGGCCCGCTTACAGATAGAAGTGTCATAGAAGAAATGCGTGTTTGCATGCGTACCGGAAAATACTTTGAAGGTACTACCATTAACTACAATAAAGAAGGTTATCCTTATAATGTGGAATGGAGCATCTCTCCTATTAAAGATCAGTCTGGTGTTATTCAATACTTCGTTTCCGTGCAGAAAAACATCACGACTTTTATCAAGGCACAACAAGAGCGCAACCTGTTAGCAAAAGCACTTAATGACTCTCCAGATTGCGTCATGATTACTGATGTTGAAAATAAAATCGTATTTGTGAATACTGGATTTGAACAATTAACCGGGTATAAACAAGATGAAGTGCTCGGTAAAGAGCCGTCTTTTTTGTGGCATGCAATGCCAGATGCGCTCCCCAGCAATCCTAACTCAGCACCTGTCGATAAAATTACGCACTTTAGATTGCAGGAGCCTAATTTACAAAAAGACGGCTCTTTATTCTATGTTGACCAGAGCATTGCTCATATTACGGATGAGGCTGGAAAGATTACGCACTATGTCAGTTTCAGTAAAGACTCCACCGACAGACTGAAGCGAGAGCTGGCGTTAAAAGATCTGGCATCCAGAGATCCTCTGACGGGTCTGCTCAACAGGCGTTCTGGAGAGCATTTGCTTAAACAGTATGATGATGAGAAGCGGCAATCTAAAAAATCGCTATGCCTGATCATGATAGACATTGATAACTTTAAAAAAATTAATGACACTTTTGGACATGCCATCGGCGATCAGATTCTTATTTCCAGCAGCCAGTTGCTCAAGAACAAAGCAAGAAATACTGACAGCTTCATCCGCTGGGGTGGAGAAGAGTTTTTAATCATCGTTCAAGACTCCAGGCTCAAAGATGCCTTGGAATTTGCCGAGCGAATCAGAAAAAGTATAGAACAACACACTGACCAAGTGGTTGGGCGCATCACTGCATCATTCGGCGTCGCTGAATCAAGTCTGGATGAAGGTACCGCAAGCCTGCTTAATCGGGCTGACAAAGCTTTATATAAAGCAAAGCTGGACGGTAAAAATTGCGTAAAATCAGCCAGTTAGGCCATGTAGTGAACGTTGGACGGGGGCTTCAATTGCTGGTCACAAGTAACTATTCGAGGTTTATACTGCATTCAATTTTCGGCTTTATTACCAGCACTAAAAAAGGCTGAGTCCATTGCGGAATCAGCCTTTTTGTTGCGTAGTAATCGCTTGGGTATAAAAGCGAGTGCCGGATCAAGACTTTTTTTATCTATAAGGCATCTGATGATAGATGCATATAATTATTAAGTCTCACTCATCGCAACTAAAATATGTTTTCGACAGTATATTGTCGTCAACATATAGACTCATTTTTTCTATATTGTTGGTAGTGTCTTTTACACCAATATTAGCGTAGCTAACTTCAGATAGTGTAACAGTTTGACCTGGACATTCGAGACCGGCTCCAGAAGGCGGCTCAATAGTTAGGCAGCTGCTGACGGCTCCATTTTTACCAGAAGAAAAAGTATCAGACTTTGATACCGGGCCGGTAAAATTAATTTTGTTTTCAGCTGCAGGGCAGTTGCCACCGTTATTCACGCAAACATAAGTGGCAGTGGCATTTTGTGCGCTTACCGTATAGTTAATCTGCTGATTATTGCCTACACCAGCCTCTTTCCAGCATACATTGATACTACCTACTTTTGTTGGATTGTTAGAGAATTTGACAGAAATAGGGCCAACGAAGTGAGGGCTGCCACCTAAAACTGTACCGGGAATTAAAACAGTTAACAGAACAACAGAGGAGATTGAGCTTTTCATCATAGTTCTCCTTGAAAGCTAAGCACCATGACTCTGTGAAATATTTCAGGGCATACTTCTGCACCCTCAATATTGCGCAGAGCGTCTATTAGTCTATGAGATTGGGTGATGCTAGTAAATTAGTGCGAACACTTAAGGGCTTACACTTACATATGAGTAAAGATTAGATTGAAATTTCTGTAGGGGTAGTCTTTATTGGCGCGCCCGGCGGGATTCGAACCCACTACCCTCGGCTTCGGAAACCGATACTCTATCCAAATGAGCTACGGGCGCGTATTAACAATTTGTAGCGCATTATAACAAACAGATAGGTTGAATGCGGTATTAGCAAAAAGCATTTTTTTGTAGTCAATTGCTTGATTCCACGCAATGGATTGTTAGCTAATTGTTTTAGCTTTTTTGCCTTAATCTAAAGTGCAGGTATAATATTTTCTTCAACTAATTTTTTTCTGGGATTGAACTGTAATGAGCAATGTAAATAGCGACGAAAAAGGCTATTCATTTGGACAAATCGTACTTGCCTCGATTGTAGGTATTATCGGTATTGTTCTATTTGTTTTGTTGGTAGCAAAGATTTTTGGTGTAACAGACACGATTGATGTTGCTGAGCCAGTAGCAGCTGTTTCTCAGGTTGAAGAAAATATTAAACCTGTTGCTGCAGTTGAAGTTGCAGCAGCCGGTGCAACTTCAGGCGCTGAAAAAAGCGGTGAAGAAGTGGTTAAAGCCGTATGTTCTATGTGTCACGCTGCAGGATTGATGAATGCGCCAAAAATTGGTGACAAAGCACAATGGCAGCCACGTATTGCACAAGGTTATGAAACATTGGTTAAGCATGCAATAGAGGGTATCCGTACCATGCCGGCACGTGGCGGTAATCCATCATTGACTGACGGTGAAGTTGCAAGTGCCGTCGCTAATATGGCAAATGCTTCTGGTGCAAATTTCACTGCGCCAGCGCCTAAAGCGGCTGAAGAGAAACCGGCTGAAGCCGCTGCGGCTCCTGCTGCACCTGCTGCTGAAGTGAAGGCTGCAGAACCAGTCGCTGTGGCTGCTGCCCCAGTAGCTGCAGGTAAAAGCGGTGAAGAAGTGTACAAAGCAGTGTGTGCTATGTGCCACGCAACAGGCTTGATGAATGCACCAAAATTTGGCGATAAAGCGCAATGGGAGCCTCGCATCAAACAAGGTTACGATACTCTGGTGACGCATGCGAATAAAGGTATTCGTACTATGCCGGCTAAAGGCGGCAATCCAAGTTTAAGTGATGCTGAAGTTGCGGGTGCTGTGAAATACATGGCAAATGCATCGGGTGCAGCATTCTAAATGTTTTAGCTTATTGCTAGCTTGGTATTATGAAAAGCCACTTAATATTTAAGTGGCTTTTTTCTTGCTAAGGCGCCCATAATGTTTTGGTGAATTTTAAATGGTGATTAAACGTGGCTAGTTACGCAATCGGTGATATTCAGGGTTGTTATCATGCATTTCAGGCGCTGCTTGAATGCATAAGCTTTGATCGGAAATCTGACCGATTATGGTTGGTGGGGGATCTGATTAACAGAGGCAGCGGTTCGCTGGAAGTGTTGCGTTGGTGCTATGCGCATCAGGATTGCCTGACGGTTGTACTTGGTAACCATGATTTGCATGCGCTGGTAGTCGCTGAGGGCATTGTTGCTGCTCACAGGGGTGATACTTTGGATGCCTTGCTCGAAGCGCATGATAGAGATGTGTTGTTAAACTGGCTGCGACATCAGCGCTTGATGTATCAGGAAGATAATCACCTGATGGTACACGCCGGTTTATTGCCGCAATGGACGGCAGAACAAGCGTTAGGTTATGCAGCCGAGGTAGAAAGTGTATTGCATGGTGAAGATTATCTAAGTTTTCTAAAGCACATGTACGGCAATTTGCCAGATCATTGGCATGACGATTTGGCGGGGTTTGATCGTTTGCGCGTGATTACTAATGCGGCCACACGCTTAAGAATATGTTCTACGGCAGGGCAAATGGAATTCAAGTTCAAGGGTGAACTGCACGATATTCCAGCCGGGTATATGCCTTGGTTTGATGTGCCGAATAGAGCTACAAAAGACACGCAAGTGATCTTCGGACATTGGTCTGCGCTAGGGCTACAGCAGCGAGAAAATATTTACGCGCTGGATACAGGTTGCCTGTGGGGCGGTAAATTGACGGCGATGAATATTGAAACCAAGGCAGTGGTGCAGGTCGACTCGCATCCTCTGGATAATCCTATTGCTTTAAAAGCAATCAAGGGTTAGATACGCAGTTAATCACAGCGCCAATTGCTGGCGTATCAGTGATTCAATGTGCAAAGTCAGTTCGCGGCGATCTCGCTTTGCCACCTCTTCAGCGGCTATTGGTTTTAGAAAATGCAGCTCAATCACTGCTTGCTTTTGCGAGAGTATTTTTTGCATGGATTGTATTAAGGTCGTTTCGCCAGCGTAGGCGACATCAGTATTCACTCCGCCATCTGGGTGCGGGTAGCGAATGGCGATAGGACAGATAGTTGCCTTGGCCTCAATCGCCGCCTGTATCAGGCTGCTTTTAAATGGATATAAAACAGTACCGTCACTGGTGGTGCCCTCCGGAAACAGGCATAAGTTATCACCAGCCAGTAAACTCTGAACGGCAACATCAATGGTGCGCTTGGCATCGCGCTTGCTGCTGCGATCAATAAATAAAGTATTTGCACGGCTGACCAGATAGCCGAAAACAGGCCAGTTTATGATGTCTGACTTTGCAATAAACCGCAGCGTAATAATGCTGTTGATTGCATGGATATCTGACCATGAAATGTGGTTGGCTACAAACATTGTTTTAGTAAGTTGCACATCTTGTGCCGGAATATAGCCGTAGCAGCTTACTTTTAGATTAAAGGCTGCCAGCAGTTTTTTGCACCACCACTGAATCAGCCGTGCTCTATATGATGTTTTACATAGTGGCAATACTACGGATGCTATCGCTAATCCCAGCAGGGTGTGCGCGATGATGCGCCCAACCCTGAAATATCTGATCACTTTATTGGTTTGAGATAAATCTGTTTTGATGGTTTGCAAAGTTTTAATAGCGATACTTCAGCCTTTTATTTCATAAAATGGCTGGCGTATCTGGGGTTGATTCTAGATAGCGGTAACATTACCAGCATATCTGCTGTGTTGAAATAGGGATCCCATGCCGGTTCGCCGCAAATATAGGCTCCCAAGCGTAAATAACCTTTGATAAGCGGTGGGCAGGCAACTTGTAAATTGTTGCTGAGTGATTGAATGGGTAGCGGGTTGTGTGCAAATACACGGTATTCCAAAGGTGATAGATACTCATCTTGCAACTTGTGGTACAAGCTTGCTGCTAAATGGCCGCCATCAGACATGCTGATGCTGCCGCAACCAATCATGTATTCATAGTTGTGGATTTGCATATACTTGGCGAGGCCAGCCCACAGCATTGTAATGGTGCCGCCGTTGCGGTAATTTTGATGTACGCATGCGCGGCCAACTTCAACTGTGCGTTCAAAGAGATGCGCCAGTCGGCTTAAATCAAATTCGCCCGCAGAGTAATAACCGCCAGCTTCATTGGCTTTTGCAGGAGCTAAAATCCGGTACGTACCAATCACTTGGTTAGTGCCGCTATCGCGCACAATCAGGTGATCGCAGAATTGGTCAAACCCATCAATATCCAGACCGCCGGTGCCAGAAAGCTGTGCGCCCATTTCTTCTGCAAACACCTTGTAACGTAGGCGCTGCGCTTCTTCTATTTCTGCCTGTGTGCGGGCAATACTCACGTAGAGTTTTCTTTGCGCCGCTTGCTCTTGGCCTAAGTTTTTTCTGTTATTTGCTAATAAAATGTTTTTACGCGTCATTAAATTATTCATCAATATTTTCTCCTTTTTTATGGAGGAAACTTTAGCGGCTGCATATGAAGAATTAATGACGGGAAAATGACTGTTTGTTGACAGCAGAATAAAGGACTTGGTTAAATAGTTAAGCCCCACTGTTCTGGCGATACCAGCGCAACGGGGCTTATTTTAATTTAGATTATGCAGCATCAAGTGCTGCGATACTTAAGAATGTAACTAGTGAGAAACGCGTGACACGCCACCGTTCTCAAGAATGCGGACTCTTTCGCCAGCCATAAAGACTTCATCCGCTTCTTGCACGATAGCAATCAGACCGCCGCCATCCAGTTTTACTGTGAGCTCTACACCATCTTTACGTGTAATGCCTTCTTCGAGCGCTGAGCCTGCCAAGCCGCCAGCTACAGCACCGATGACAGCAGCGATTGCACTGCCTCTGCCGCCGCCAACGGAGCTGCCGGCAATGCCGCCAACTGCACCACCGGCGATGGTGCCGACTGGTGACTTGGTACCTTCAAGTTTGACTTGACGTACACTTTCTATGACGCCGGTTTTAACCGTTTGTACTTTACGTGCTTCGTCTCGGCTATATACGCTGCCGGAATTGGAGCTGGCACAAGCTGCCAGTAATACGGTCAATAAGCTCACTGCCAATAATCGAGTCATGTGCATGATTTAATTTCCTCTGATTTTTTTAATTTAGTTTTAACTATGACTTAGGTTAAACCCTAAAGTTTAAGAAGCCACAACTTCTTTCATTAATGCCTGCGTGTAAATAGTCTCAATTTCTTCACGTGTCGGTGCATGATTCTGTCCACCGCGGCTTGCAATTTTAATTGCGCCCATCGTAGCGGCTAATCTGCCGCAAGTTGGCCAATCCCAGCTTCTTGCTATGCCATACAGCAAACCTGCGCGGTAAGCATCCCCACAGCCTGTAGGGTCAACTATCTGAGAGGCTTTAACGCATGGGATATCATAACGTTGACCGTCAGCATAAATTTGTGAGCCACTGCCGCCAAGCGTGACGATGAGTGCTTTAACTTTTTGAGCCAGTTCATCCAGCGTTAATCCGGTTTTATCCTGAATAATCTGTGACTCGTAATCATTTACGGCCAAATAATCCGCCATTTCAATAAACTGTAACAGTTCCTCGCCATTGAACATTGGCAAACCCTGACCAGGATCAAACATAAATGGAATGCCTGCCTCGAAGCATTCGCGGGCATGCTGAAACATGCCGTCACGGCCATCAGGTGCGATGACAGCCAGGCTGACATCTTTGGCATCTTTTACGCTGTTCTGGTGTGATTCAACCATGGCGCCAGGATGAAAAGCAGTGATCTGGTTATCATCGATATCTGTGGTAATAAACGCTTGTGCGGTAAAGCTATTGGCGATGGTTTTAATATGAGCGGTGTTCAGTTTGTTTTTATTTAACCAGGCTGTGTACGTTGCAAAGTCTTCGCCTATGGTTGCCATAATCAGCGGATTGCCATCTAGCAACTGCAGGTTATAAGCGATATTGCCGGCAGTACCACCGAATTCCTTGCGCATTTCCGGAACATAGAACGCTACGCTGAGCTTGTGGATTTTGTCAGGCAGGATGTGATTTTTGAATTGGTCTTGAAACACCATGATAGTGTCGAAAGCAAGTGAACCGCAGATGAGTGTATGCATGAAAGTAACAGGCTGGATTAAAACGCCTATTATCTTAGGTATTGCTATAGTAGGGCAAGGAAAAGCCGTGTAAATTGATGACTAATCAGCGGGTTAAGGAACCGTCAATCAGGATTTTTGCAGCTATTTTTGCATATTTGACCGCATCAGATCCGCGCTGCATTTGCTCGGCTTGCACCGCACCTTTGAACAAAAGTGATAATTGCAGCGATAAACCATCAGCATCTTTAATGTTGGCTTCAGTTGCCAGTTGCTTGATGTATTCACGAAATTGCAAAGATTGCTCTGTAGATAGCTTATGTACAGGATTATCTTCTTTAGGGAACTCTGCTGAAGCTTTAATAAAGCCAATACCGTTGAAATCAGGCGCAGTAATCCATTCTTCAATGTAGTCGAACAGCTTCTGTAATTTTTCAGCCGGGTGTTTTGTGTTGGCGCTTAGCTTGTCATTGAGCCAAGTCTGAAAATCCTGATGTCCAGTTCTAAGTACTTCAAGAATCAAGAGCTCTTTGCTGCTAAAGTATTTGTAGAGCGTCATCTTGGTAGTACCTGCAGTAGCCACGATAGTGTCTACTCCAGTCGAGTTGATGCCCTGCGTTTGAAATAAATCACTTGCAGTGCTAAGTATTTTTTCACGTAGACCGGACATGTTTTTGATTATACTAATCGGTATACAGGTAATGCAACACTTATTTTAAGCTTTTTACAGTGTCGCTATTTTGATGCTGCCATCAGCATGGGGGTAAAGTTACAGCGCACTTTTTCCAGGTAGAAGTTTGCTACACCAAGGTCGTCTAAATCGTTGGGGAGCTTGCCGCCAACCACGTTTTCCAGATAAATGGATTTATGTTCATCCGGAATTTGGAGTACTTCTGGAAACTGGCAGGTGCCTTGGCGCATCTGTTCGTATTTGGCATACATCCTCGAAGCATCAATTGCTGTTAATGCTTTATTCTGATTAATTGAGGTGTTGGTCTGATCCTGTTCTGCAAGTTGTGCCTGTGCGGTTTTGCTGTGCATGAACATGGGTGCCCATATCGCAGCCGCGCCAATGACGATGACCATGCTAGCCGCTAGCCCGTAAAGTGCAGAGCGGGAACCCTTAATGTTTGTAGTCACACCCGACTGTTGAGTCTGTGCCTGAATCAGTGCCAGTGCAACTTTTTTTGCATGTATCAAGCTGTTGCTGTCGGGCTGTGCAATGGCGTGTCGTGCCGCATTTTGTGCAATCAGTACAATATGCTCTGCAAGTAATTCTGGATTCTCTGCACCCAGCGATTTTGCCTGCTCAATACAGTAACTGATCAGGAGCGGGTTAGCTGCGCCCAGCGTAACGCTGGCTTGTTCAAAGCTTGGGGCTTTTAACCAGTCATTCAGAATGTCAAATAAACCCAGTAGTCTGCCTTGCGGTGTTTTGCTGGATTTGGCCAACATATTGATCAGCCACGGTGAGTCGAATATATCCATGATTACGGTGATTCTGTATTGATGTTATTAAAAAGGTTTTACTACGACGAGAATCACGATTGCAATGAGTAATAACACCGGTAATTCGTTAAACCAGCGATACCATATATGACTGTGTTTGTTTTTGTCCTGGCTGAAGTCAGCCAGTAGTCTGCCGCAATACCAGTGATAGGCGATCAGCACCGCTACCAGCGTTAATTTAGCATGCATCCAGGCGCCGCTGATACCGTAGCCTATCCATAACCAGAGGCCGAACCCCAGTGCCAGTACGGCTAAGGGTAGCATGAAGCGGTAAAGTTTCCTCTCCATGAGTTTTAAGCGTTCGGAGACTGCTTGATTAGGGTTTTGTTCAGATGCTGCCATGGCATGGTTTACAAACAGCCTTGGCAGGTAAAACAAGCCGGCAAACCAGCTGGCAACAAAAATAATGTGTAGCGATTTAACCCAAAGCATTAGATACTCAGTTCTTTGTTAAGTAGTTGTTGTAGCGCCTTAAAATCAAGTTCGCCAATGGTGTGCTGCAGTAAACGCCCCTGTTTGTCATAAATAAACGCTGTAGGTGTCAGGCTTACTTTGCCAAAACTGTTAATGATTTCTGAATTACTGTCATGGGTAACCGGAAACGGCAACGCCTGAGATTTAGTGTAATTCAATATCTGCGAAATTTGATCGTATGGCATGGCAACGGCAATCACTTCAAAACCTTTTGGCTGGTATTGCTTGTAGGTATTGATCAGATCGGGCATTTCCTTGATGCAGCCTGGGCAGTCTGTTGCCCAGAAGTTCACCAATACAACTTTATTTTTTAAAGAATCCATTGATATCTGCTTGCCATCAATCGTGTTGAATGTGACATCCGGTGCAACCGGCTTGTTGTTTAACTGCAGCGCCAAAAATGCAAGCAGCGCAATAACAATAATAGGTAAGATTGATTTTTTTAATAAAGTATTCATATTCTCAGTGTAACGTTTTCAATTGTTTCGTCTAGCGTAATTATCAGGAATTGGCGGAATTTAATCTATTCAATGAAGTCGAATAACCATGCGATGCTTACGCTTATTTGCGAATGCATGGCATGTTATAATAATCTTTTAATAGCAAAGCTATTTATCAAAAACTAAATGAACGCTCCAATATCCAGCCATATTATTAACGCAGAGCATAAGCCTGCGGCGCGTCTGCGCGAAATCCCCTACAACTACACCTCTTTCTCAGACCGTGAAATCGTCATTCGGTTTCTCGGCGAAGAAATATGGGACATTCTAAATGAATTGCGCGGTGTTCGTAAAACCGGCCGTTCAGCCCGCATGCTGTTTGAGGTGCTGGGGGATTTGTGGGTCGTGTCACGCAATCCTTATCTGCAGGATGATTTGCTGGAAAACCCTAAACGCCGCAAAGCGCTGGTAGAGGCTCTGCATCACCGTATCGCGGCGATTGATGAGCGCAGCGCCGGTAATGCCAAGGTGTTGAAACTGGTGGTTGCAGCCCGTCAGGCCGTTACGCAATTTGAGAACGAGTTTAAACAAACGGCAAACTTGCGTAGAAAAGCATTCGCCAAGCTCGCTAAAATCACGCGTAAAGATAATATCAAGTTTGATGGTTTGTCACGCGTATCGCATGTGACTGACGCTACTGACTGGCGCGTTGAGTATCCATTTCTGGTACTGACACCAGATACAGAAAAAGAGATCGCCGCGATGGTGCGTGCCTGTATCGAGTTAGGGCTTACTATCATCCCTAGGGGCGGTGGTACAGGATATACTGGCGGTGCTATTCCGCTAACACCGTTATCTGCGGTGATTAATACCGAGAAGCTGGATCAGCATACTGGTGTGCAAATGCGCACCTTGCCTGGTGTTACGCGTCAGGTAGCTACAATTGAATGCGGTGCTGGCGTGGTAACACGTCGCGCGATGGAAGCGGCTTCTGATGCCGGTCTTGAGTTTGCATGCGACCCTACCAGTGCTGATGCCTGCTGTATCGGTGGTAACGTGGCGATGAACGCGGGTGGTAAAAAAGCCGTGCTATGGGGTACCGCTTTAGATAACCTTGCTTCATGGCGCATGGTGACGCCGGATGGTGACTGGATGGAAGTAGAGCGTCTGGATCACAATTTAGGCAAGATTCACGATATTGAAACCGCGCGTTTCAAAATCAGCCGTTACAGCGAAGATATGAAAACGCTGCTGGCTGAACCGGAGATTCTGGAAATCCCGGGTCCTAGTTTCCGTAAAGTAGGCTTGGGTAAAGATGTGACTGACAAGTTCTTGTCTGGTTTGCCCGGTATTCAAAAAGAAGGCTGCGATGGCCTGATTACAAGCGCTACATTTATTCTGCACCGCATGCCTAAGCACGTGCGTACCATTGCTTTGGAATTTTTTGGCAATGTTTCACATGCAGTACCGGCTATTGTCGAAATCAAAGATTATCTGGATGCTACGGCTAAACAGACACCGGCCGTAATCATGGCTGGCCTGGAGCATATGGACGAGCGCTACATCAAGGCCGTAGGTTACGCGACCAAAGCTGCGCGTCAGCAACGCCCTAAAATGGTGTTGATTGCCGATATTGCCTCTGACGATGAAAATGCAGTTGGTGAAGTCGCTTCTGCCATGGTGCGTATGTGTAATGCACGTAATGGTGAAGGTTTTATTGCGGTATCAAGCGATGCGCGCAAGAAATTCTGGCTGGATCGCGCACGTACTGCCGCAATCGCCAAGCACACCAATGCGTTTAAAATCAATGAAGACGTCGTGATTCCTCTGCCGCGTCTGGGTGATTATTCTGACGGTATCGAGCGTATCAATATTGATTTATCAATTAATAACAAACTCAAATTGCTGGACGCGATTGAAGCGTTTATGCAAAGTGATTTACCGCTGCAGCCTGATGAAGATGGTAACGTAGACGGCAATATGGTGAAAAGCAAGCAGGAAATGGCTTTGCGCCTGATTGCTGACCTGCGTGAACGCTGGAGCTTCATCCTGAACAATCTGGACGCACAAGTTTCAGCGTTGGGTGATGAAGGCGCTGCGTTCGCTCAATACGAAAATATATTCCGAGCTGTGCAATCCTACGATTTGCGCATATCTTGGAGACGCGAGCTTAAACGCCCGATGGCAGATATATTTGCCGGCCGTGAATATCAGAAAATTCTAGAGCGCTGTGACGAGATTCACAAGCAGGTATTGAAGAGCCGCGTATTTGTTGCATTGCACATGCATGCAGGTGACGGCAACGTACATACCAATATCCCGGTGAATTCAGATGATTACGGCATGATGCAGGATGCACATGCGGCTGTGGCCAAAGTAATGGCGCTGGCACGTAGTCTGAATGGTGTGATTTCAGGCGAGCATGGTATCGGTATTACCAAAATGGAGTTTTTGGATCAATCTACGATTGATAGCTTTACCACTTACAAAAATCAAGTAGACCCGAATGGTCACTTTAATAAAGGTAAGTTGCTGGCAGGTTCCGGTCTGGAAAATGCCTATACGCCAAGCTTCGGTTTGCTGGAGCAGGAATCCATCATTATGGAGCAATCCGCGATCGGTCAGATTGCCGATGATATCAGCGATTGCCTGCGCTGCGGTAAATGTAAACCGGTTTGTAGTACGCATGTGCCACGCGCAAACCTGCTGTATAGCCCACGTAACAAGATTTTAGCTACTTCGTTATTGATTGAGGCATTCTTGTACGAAGAGCAGACGCGTCGCGGCATTTCGATCAAGCATTTTGATGAGTTTAATGATGTTGCAGACCATTGCACCATATGCCATCGTTGTGAAAAGCCGTGTCCGGTCGATATCGACTTCGGTGATGTTTCTATCAAAATGCGTAATTTCCTGCGTGAGCAGGGTAAGAAACAATTTAATCCAGGCACCGCCTTGGGCATGGCATTCCTGAATGCCAAAGACCCGGCTACGATTAAAATCTTGCGTACGCTGATGATTAACTGGGGTTATAAGGCGCAGAACCTTGCGCACACGCTGGCGAAGCGATTTGGCTTGCTGCGCGATAAAAAACAGCCGCCTGCCACCGTAGGCAAGGCTGATATCAAGGCGCAGGTGATTCATTTCATTAATCGCCCTATGCCTAAGAAAATGCAGTCTAAAACCTCACGCGCCATGCTTGGGATTGAAGATGATCACATGATTCCCGTAATTCGCAATCCGCAAAAGGTTACTGAAGATTCAGAAGCCGTGTTTTACTTCCCGGGTTGCGGTTCAGAGCGCCTGTTCTCGAATGTAGGCTTGGCAACGCAGGCGATGCTGTATGAAGTCGGTGCGATTACTGTATTGCCGCCGGGTTATCTGTGCTGCGGCTATCCTCAGACCTCAGCGGGCAATCACGATAAAGGCCAGGAAATTACGGCTGATAACCGTGTATTGTTCCACCGCGTCGCCAATACACTGAATTACCTGGATATTAAAACCGTGATTGTGTCTTGCGGTACCTGTATGGATCAGTTGCAGAAATATGAGTTTGAGAAGATTTTCCCGGGCTGCCGCCTATTGGATATCCATGAGTATTTGATGGAAAAAGATGTGCGCTTGCAGGGCGTTAGCGGTACGCGCTACATGTATCATGACCCTTGCCATACACCAATGAAGACTTATAAACCGTTAGAGGTCACCAACAAGTTAATGGGTCAGGATGTGCAGCTCAATGATCGTTGCTGTGGCGAAAGCGGCACATTTGCTGTGGCGCGTCCTGATATTTCTACGCAGGTGAAAATGCGTAAACAGGAAGAACTTGAGAGCGGCATGGCTAAAATGGGATTAACCGTTGGTGCTCCTGAAGCTGCGGTAAAAATTCTGACATCATGTCCAAGCTGCTTGCAGGGACTGTCGCGTTACGGTGAAGATACCGGAATCGAAGCTGACTATATTGTTGTGGAAATGGCTAAACACCTTCTGGGTGATAACTGGATGCATGATTATGTGCATAAAGCCAACAATGGTGGTATAGAAAAAGTCTTGCTGTAATAATTAAGGCCATCTTTTGATGGCCTTAATTATTTGTAGAGATTCAATCTTTAAATAGGGAATATGCGATGTATCAAATGTTAAAAACAGTTCTGTTCAGCCTGCTAATGGTCGCTAGCTTAACTGCCTGCAAAAAAGCGCAAGAAGAAAGTGCAGAAACTGCCAAAGTAACGATTACGGAAATGAAAGCCAGTACCATTGATGCTGCAAACGCAGCTGCCGCCGAGGCGGAACGCGTAGCGAATGATATTGCAAAAGCAGCAGATGAAGCGGGTGCGTCTGTTTCAGGTGACGAAGCAGTTGATAAATAGCACTGCGCTTGCATAGAAGCGAATTGTAGATACACCTTATCAACTTATCAGTTGTTTATATAGCAACAATGATTTTCTGCTGTATAAAATTCCCTACTAAAATACTAGGGTAATGCATCTTTTTAGCTCATTTTGCACGCTAATCAGGCCGAGTAATTACAAGCAACCAGGTCTAAATATTAGGTTTAATAAATATCAAATTTCTCTAGAATTAAGCAGCAGAGCGGCTTCCGCCAGATTTTACCTGTCATATAAACTTCATTATTCAGTCTCAAAACTGTCATTGGCATAAATTATGCTGGTATACCAATGCAGTACACATCAATTTTGATGATAAGGAGACCTGAAATGAAAAGTTTATTAAAACGAGCGCCATTGTTATTAAGTACGGTTTTGGCAGCAGCCGCGCTCACTGTATATGCCAAATCGAGCCCAACTTTTGATATACATACCAGTGTTGTTTCAAAAGCAGCGCAAAGTGAAAAAGGCGTCATACTAGTCTTGACCGAGCGTGGTGAAATTGCGGCAGAAGCAGCTTATCTGCTGCTGGCACAAATCAAGCAAAACCAAGGTTATGCGCCTCTATTACTTGCAGTTGAAAACGACAAAGTTGCAGGGTACAAAGAGGCGCTGAATCTGCCGGAGGCCGGATTGCCTGCTGTGATTTTTTTCAGTAAATCAGGTAAAGAGATTGCCCGTGTCGTATCAGCTAAATCTGCAATGACCAAATATGCAAATGCGCAAGATCGTGTGAGTTAGCATGAGTTGTTTAGCTAAATAGGGCGGTATAGCCAAGCGTTATTGACTTTGCCGCCTTATTGAATTGTCTAGATTGTTAAATAGGCAGGAATACTGCAGTTGCCAGATTCTGCATCACACGTGAAATAAATCGCTGAGACTTTTCAGCCAATGAAATCGCATATAAATCCGTACGACCGATCATTTTGCCGAATTCGCGTTCAAATGATAAATTCTTCTCAATTTCGTTAATTTCATTTGTCAGTAAATATAATGTGCCGTCTTGCTTGCGTGCGTTTGATAACTTCCATGCTGCAATTTCTATATTTCTCGCCACATTATAAATACGCTGCGGGTCTATGCTGTCCATAAAGTAAAAGTCTGTTTTATCGTTATGCGCTTTAAGCAGCATCGTATGGAGTCCGACAATAAACGATAGCACGCGATCTCCATTAAATTCAGGTTTGAATGTCAGAAAAATAGCGTCAGTCGTTTGCAGGTTATGAATTTCTGGAAAATGATATTGGTGCTGTGCACCCCCTTCAAATACCCAGGTTGCCATTTTATCCGCTGAGTCAGATGTGCTCTTTTTAAGTTCACCGGGATTGCGCTTGTATAGTTTAAGCATGAGTGTACGCAGGCTTTCGGTATTTTCGCGTATTTCAACATCTGCCATACGATCGAAGTCACTCTTGCCTAGTTGATTAATTGTGCTGCGGTCCTGTTGCTGCGGAACGGGTTTTTTGGGTGTAGTGCCTGATTCCGTAATGGTCGAACAACCAGCTAAGGTAACGGCTAGTACAGATGCGAAAATTATGCAATTAAAGGCTTTCAAGACTTAAGCTGCTCCGGTTTCAACGCACGATCGTTATTTTTAGATTTTTATTGTTGCACTTTATTTCTTTACTTGTTATTTCTGTACTTGCTATTTATGTATCACGCGGGACTCTGGGAATATAGCACTAAAGGTGCTGCCTTTACCAAGAGTGCTCCTGATTTCAAGTTTCGCCTGATGGCGGGTCAGAATATGTTTGACAATCGAAAGCCCTAAACCTGTGCCGCCGGTTTCACGGCTGCGACTACGATCAACACGGTAGAAGCGCTCAGTGAGTCTGCTAATATGTTGCTGCTCAATTCCGATGCCATTGTCGGTTACACTGAAAACAGCCTGTTTGTTGCGGGGCTGCCATGAGATGTGGATTTCTCCACCTTCAGGCGTATAACGCACGGCATTGCTGACAAGGTTGCCGAGAGCGCTCAGCAGCTCATCTGCTGCACCTGTTAAATTAAGATGTTCATCGAAGTCCAGGCTGATTTTATGCTTGCCATTACTTAAGGCTTTTGCATCGTTATGCAGCATATTCACAAGCGACGACATCTCTATTAATCTATCTTCAGGCGGTTGAGTATTGCTTTCAATATGGGAAAGTGTGAGCAAGTCTTCAATCAATCTGCGCATGCGCGTTGTTTGATCCTGCATCATGTCAAAGTAGCTGCGTATATTGTCGGGAACAGCCCCTTCCATGTCAGACAGCGTCTCGATAAAGCCACCTACCACCGTCAGTGGAGTTCTGAGTTCGTGTGACACATTCGCGATGAAATCACGCCGCATGGAGTCCACTTTTTCCAGCTGCGTAATATCTCGGCAGATCAATAACTTTTGCTTGCTAACCAGGCGGATTAGCCATATCTCAAGTATAGCCTCAGTGTTTCTTGAATCTTTGAGTTTAAATGGCTCGTCATAAACACCATTATAGAGATAGGCAATGAAATGACTGTTTCTAACCAGATTAACTATAGGCAAGTTCATATCAGTGGCTAAATTCAAGCCAAGTTGATATTCCGCATTAGCAGTGCACCACTCGATTTCGTTGGTGGCACTAAGTATGACCAGCCCATCCGGAATTGCATTGGCAACGGTATTAAAGCGCTCCAGAGCGGAATTTAGGTCAGATTTTTTTAGATTGTTATTACGTTCATATTTTAATATCGCGTTGAACACATCCTCCCATAAACCGAAACCTTCCGGAATATCTTTCAGAATAGGTCTTTTTAACCAGGACTGCAGTTGGTATAAGCCATGAATCTGAATGCTTAGATAAATTAAAAGGATTGATGAAAATGTGAGTAGGGCGATTACTACGCTGGTAGTTAGCCATACAAAGAGGCTAACAGCGCTGAGGGATAAGATGAAGAGAAAAGCTTTCCAGCGAACATCAATCACAGAGATATTTTCAAAGGTTGTATATATAGCTTAATTATAGCGGGCTTTTTTATCATGGGAATTTAAATTAGCATCAATCCATATATGGTTAATTTGAAAATCACACAGCTCTTACATACTTTGACTGAGCTGCTATGTTTTCTCCGCAGCCTTACTCATTGTGGGCAGATAAACGATAACCAGAACCGCGTACAGTCTGAATCAGATCTTCATGGCCAGATATCGATAGTGCATTGCGCAAGCGCCTTATATGCACATCTACGGTACGATCTTCTACAAATACACGGTCACCCCAAACCTTATCCAGTAGCTGGCTGCGCGTATGAACGCGTTCAGGATTGGTCATAAAGAAATGCAGTAATCTGAATTCGGTGGGGCCTAAGTCGATGGTTTTCTGGTTGCCAGTCACACGATGCGTAGTTGGATCCAAACGTAGACCTTGCACTTCAATCGGATCATCTGTCATTTGCGGGGCGCGGCGACGCAGCACCGCCTTGATGCGGGCATTAAGCTCACGTGGGCTAAATGGCTTGGTTACATAGTCATCAGCGCCAACTTCGAGACCGCGAACTTTGTCATACTCTTCGCCACGCGCGGTGAGCATGATAATCGGTATGTTTTTTGTCAAAGTATCTGATTTTAATTTGCGCGCAAATTCCAAACCGTTCATGCCCGGTAACATCCAATCCAGCAGAATAAGATCAGGAATCGTTTCGCGCATTAGATCTTGCGCGATCTCGACACTTAGGGCGCGTATGGCATTGTGCCCGGCTTGGGTAATGTTAAGTGCTAGTAGTTCCTGAATCGCGGGTTCATCTTCAACAACTAATATATTGGCTGGCATATTTTTTTCCTTATGTGAGTTGCCTTTTAACTTAAGCCTGATTAGTTTATGACGCTAATATGACATATTAATGACAAAAATTAAACATGGAATTAATCAGTAAACTTAATAAGTCAATTGCCATTTTTTACATTTTGTTACAACATAGCGTTAGTTGTGATTTGTCAGCTAAGTCTGAGGTCGTAGCTTCGCGGCTTATAAAAAATAATGGTTTTAAGGGAGTCAATTGAATGTCAGGTTTTTTGTCAAAAGAACACATTACTGCAAATGCTGATTTTAATCGCTGGCTGGTACCGCCTGCCGCATTAGCCGTGCATCTCTCAATTGGCATGGCTTATGGGTTCAGTGTATTTTGGAAACCGCTTGGAAGCGCGCTGAAAGACGCATCAGGTGAGCCGTTAAAAGCTTGTGCTGCGGGTGCTACAACGTTTGCTGAAAAGCTTTCAGGCACTGCTACTGCATTATTTGCAACCGATTGTAACTGGACGCAGTTCGATCTGGGCTGGATGTATACCTTGTTTTTTGTACTGCTGGGTTGTTCTGCAGCGGTGTGGGGCGGCTGGCTGGAACGTGCCGGTCCGCGCAAAGCCGGACTGGTTGCAACCTTATGCTGGTGTGGCGGTTTGCTGATTTCCGCTTACGGTGTGTACAGCCATCAATTATGGATGATGTGGCTGGGTTCCGGCGTCATCGGTGGTATCGGACTCGGTTTGGGCTATATTTCTCCGGTTTCTACGTTGATCAAGTGGTTCCCCGATCGTCGCGGTATGGCAACAGGCATGGCAATTATGGGATTTGGCGGTGGCGCGATGATAGGCTCACCGCTGGCGACTAAGTTGATGACATATTTTGCAACACCAGACAGTGTTGGTGTATGGCAAACTTTTGTTGCAATGGCGATTGTGTACGCTGCATTCATGCTGTGCGGTTCTTTAGGTTATCGTGTGCCGCCTTTGGGCTGGAAACCAGCTAACTGGACTCCGCCTGCTGCGAAAGAAAACGTCATGATTGCAACACGTCATGTACATCTGAAAAATGCACATAAAACCCCTCAGTTCTGGCTACTGTGGATTGTGCTGTGTATGAATGTGTCAGCAGGTATCGGCATTATCGGCGCTGCTGCGCCGATGTTGCAGGAGACGTTTGGTGGTGCGTTGATTGGGCAGCCCGGAGTAGGGTTTGACGTAGTGAAGCAAGATGCGGCAATGGCAGCGGCAGTTGCGTCCGTGGGTGCCGGTTTCGTTGGTCTGATTTCCATCTTTAATATTTTTGGGCGTTTTGCTTGGGCTACTTCTTCAGACAAGCTTGGTCGCAAGCGCACTTATTACATATTTTTTGTGCTGGGCGCCATCATGTATTGCACTGCAACCTATGTGGCAGGTTTTAAATCACTGGCATTGTTTGTAGCAAGCTTCTGCGTGATTGCTTCAATGTATGGCGGCGGTTTTGCGACGATTCCGGCTTACCTGGCGGATATGTTCGGTACGCAGTTTGTGGGGGCTATTCATGGCCGCCTGTTAACGGCTTGGTCTACTGCCGGTATTCTCGGTCCTGTGGTTGTAAATTATATGCATGACACCAGTTTGGAGGCAGGTGTGCCATTTGATAAGATTTATGGCCCTATATTTTTGACGCTGGCCGGTTTGCTGGTAGTTGGTTTTATCGCCAATATGCTGGTAAAACCTGTTGCCGATAAATATTACATGACAGACGCTGAATTAGAGGCAGAGCACAAACTTGCACATGACAAATCGATTGCTGCCAATGCAGCTAATGGTAGCGCTAAAGCAAGCGTTGCAACAAAATCAAATAATCATCCTGTATTAACAGTAATGGCCTGGGCGTTGGTGCTGATTCCTATTAGCTACGGTGTATGGAGCACAATCCAGAAAACCTGGGTTTTATTTAACTAATTAAATTTAGTGGCGGCACTTTTCAATGAAACATTAAAAGCCGGTGTAACTGTTTTGGGTGTAAGTATTTGATACTGTAGCTAGATAAATAAAATATCTAATAAATATAAGCACTAAGTTCACCGGCGATATGCGGTAAAATATCGCTTTAGAAGTTTAAAGCAGCTTATTTAAAGCAAATCTTTAATTTAAAGCAAATCCAGGGAAGTTGAAAACGTGAGAGAAATAGAGAAAAACCTAAATGGCAAAGGTATGCAGGTTGGCATAGTGCTATCAAGATTTAATAGTGATATCGGCGAAGGCCTGTTAAGTGCGTGCAAGAGCGAGTTACTCAACCTGGGTGTAGAAAGTGATGACATTACAATCGCTACAGTACCTGGCGCGCTGGAAACCCCGCTGATATTGCAGCATATGGCATTAAGCGAAAAGTACGATGCCTTGATTGCACTTGGCGCCATTATCCGTGGTGAAACCTATCATTTTGAAGTGGTTTCCAATGAATCTGCACGCGGTATTTCAGAAGTGCAGCTCAACACCGGCGTACCGGTTGCTAATGCAGTATTAACGACTGAAGATGATGATCAGGCAATCGCGCGTATGCATATCAAGGGTGCAGAAGCTGCTCAGGTAGCGGTTGAAATGTACAATCTGGTAAGAGCACTATGACCGATACGCAAAAAACGCTGACTAGCCTGGTAGTGGATCAAGAAGCTGCTGAGAAGCGCACTCGAAGTACAGGCTCAGCTAAAAAATCCGGTAGCAAAAACCGTAGAAAATCACGTGAACTGGTGTTAAAAGCAGTATATCGTGGCATGCTGAACGAATCAGAATTGTCACAGATATTTCGTGATATGACTGATGATCCTGATTACAACAAGGCAGATGAAGCTTATTTCAGGCAGCTGTTGCAAAGTGTTACGACTAATCTCACTGCCATTGATGACAAACTGGTGAATTTCATTGATAGGCCGCTTGCTGAGTTAAGTCCGGTTGAACATGCCATCTTGCGTATTGCTGGCTGTGAATTGATGTTTGATAGCAGTATCCCTTATCGTGTAGTTATTAATGAAGGTGTTGAGCTTGCCAAAATTTTTGGCGGTACAGACGGGCATAAATACATCAATGGTGTATTGGATAAGTTCGCTGCTGATGTGCGTGCGTTGGAAGTACAGGCTGCAAAAAATTAGCAGTTCACGTGTCGTTAGACAGGTGAAGTAATGCCGACTCTTAGTAGCTGTCGGTAATGATCAAAATTTTATTTTAGTTCATTTAGTCTGCAGCACAGAGGGCATTAATGAAGTCATTTTTCTTTGTTGAGTGTGAAATTGGGTAAACGTTTGTCTAATGTCTGATTATCAGCATCCTTACTTACTTGAACGGCTAGAGCGACTCAATGCAATTGGTGTCGCTCTATCTGTTGAGCGAGATAATCAGAGGCTCTTGGAAATGATACTGCTGGGTGCTCAGGAAATCACGAATGCTGATGGCGGCACTCTCTATACCATTCATGAAGATAAGCATCTCAAGTTTGAGATCATGCGTAACAACACCCTCAAGCTCGCGTTGGGTGGAACCACTGGGCAGGCTGTTCCATTTCGGCCATTGCCGCTGTACCTTGAAGACGGCAGGCCCAACCTAACTACCGTAGCTTCTCATGCAACTTTAAATAAAGTAACCGTGAACATTGCCGATGCCTACGAGGCTGTCAATTTCGATTTTTCAGGCACACGTGAGTTCGATGAAAAGACCGGTTATCGTTCACAATCATTTTTGACGATTCCGATGACTAATCATGAATCGGATGTGATTGGCGTATTACAGTTAATTAATGCGGTAGACATTGATAGCGGGGAAATTATTCCTTTCTCGGTTGCCAACCAGAGTCTCGTCGAGTCTTTGGCATCACAAGCAGCGGTAGCAATGACTAACCAGAACCTGATTGATGGGTTTAAAGAGCTGTTTGAAGCATTTATTGAATTGATTGCGGATGCAATTGACCAGAAGTCTCCCTATACTGGGGGACATTGTCGGCGTGTTCCAGAACTCACCATGATGCTGGCACAAGCCGCGATAGAGGACAAATCAGGCCCTTTTAAAGATTTTACACTAAATGAAAACGAGCTATTTGAGCTGAAAGTAGCTAGCTGGCTGCATGACTGTGGCAAGATAACAACGCCTGAAGCGGTCATGGATAAACCAACCAAATTATCTTCAATTTTTGATCGTATAGCACTAATTGATCAGCGTTTTGATTTAATTAAGCAGCAGGCCGAAAATGCAATGCTTAGAAAACAGCTTGCGTTGCTAAAGAATAATAATTCCACAACAAATATCGAAGCTGCATTCCAGACGATGCATACGGAATTACAAGCGTTTAAACAGCAGTGCGACCTTGATCGTGAGTTTTTACGATCTTCCAACATTGGAACTGAGTCAATGACCGAGGCTGATCAAGCGCGTGTTCGCGAGATTGGCAATAGAACCCTTGTCGATGACAATGGACAGCCTGTTAACTTTCTAAGTGACGACGAGCTCTATAATTTGAGTATAGTGCGTGGTACATTAACCGCAGAAGAGCGCTGGGTTATCAATAATCATATTAATGTAACGATCACCATGCTGGATTCGCTGCCTTATCCACGCAGTTTGTCACGCGTACCAGAGTATGCCTGTGGTCACCATGAGCGTATGGACGGCACCGGATATCCGCGTGGGCTAAAGCGTGAGGAAATGTCTGTACCTGCAAGAATAATGGGTATTGCCGATATTTTCGAGGCGCTGACTTCGAAAGATCGTCCATATAAGAAAGCTAAAACCCTGACGGAATCACTTCAGATTTTGGGCAGGATGAAAGTGAATCATCACATTGATCCGGATTTGTTTGATGTTTTTATCCGTGAAAAGATTTACTTGAAATATGCAGAAAAGTTTTTGGAGCCTGAGCAGATTGATGAAGTAGATCATTCACAGATCCCCGGATATGTTACATAGAAGCCGGATATACTAGATCGTTATTCCTTTACAATTCGTGCTGGTAGCGCAGTCTTTTATAGGCTTACGCTTTTACAACCTTGTTTATCGCAGACGAGGTAGCTTCCTTGTTCATACCAGTCACCCAGCACCCATCGCGTAATTAATCTATCATTCAGATCAATGCTGTGTTGATTTGGCCTGTGCGTATGCCCGTGAATCAGCATGTCAGGCTGATATTTTCTCAGTAATGCAATTACAGCCTCGTTATTCACATCCATAATTTCCAGTGATTTTTGAGTCTTTTCCTGCTCACTGCGCGCACGGATGGCTTCAATCTGTTTTTTACGGATTTGCAGTGGCTGGTTCAGGAACTCATGTTGCCACTTTTTATCGCGAACTTGAATACGAAACTGCTGGTAGGCGACATCATCCACACATAAGTCATCCCCGTGGCTCAGCAGTGCTTTTTTGCCATGCAGGTCAATCATGGTCGGGTCGTCTAGCAGGGTGATGCCGGCCATCTGGCAAAAGCCCTCAGCAATCAGGAAATCACGGTTGCCATGCATGAGAAACACTTTAACTCCCGTGGCAGAAAGGTTTTTAAAACTGCTGATAATCTGCTGGTGAAAAGTGTCATCAATATCATCATCGCCAGCCCAGTATTCAAATAAATCACCCAGAATATAAAGCGCTTTTACTTTTGATGCGGTATTTTGCAGAAACTCTATAAAAGCTGCTGTAATGCCGGGGCGACTTGCACATAGATGCAAATCAGAAATGAATAGAGTGGAGTCTTGCTTATTGAGGTTGGGATTCAGAGACATTTGCATTACAAGATGATAAGTCAGATAAACATAAATTAGAACTTGATCTATTAAATTTTAATTTATCTTTCATATATATGGTCTATGACCGAAAGCTTTTGAGAGGCAACACATGCTGTGTTGCCTCGTGCTTTGATTAAGCGCGGGTAGCACGCTCAATGATAACGCTTTCCACTGGTACGTCCTGATGGCCTTTACGAGTGGTTGTAGCAACTTGTCTGATTTTGTCTACGACATCCATACCTGCAGTAACTTTACCAAAAACACAGTATCCCCAGCCGCTGCCATTTGGCGCAGTGAAATTCAGAAAGTCATTATCGGCCACGTTGATGAAGAACTGGCTGCTGGCAGAATGCGGCGCTGAGGTGCGTGCCATTGCAATTGTGTACTTGTCGTTCGTTAAACCATTGTCGGCTTCGTTTTTAATTTCAGCTTCTGTAGATTTCTGGTTCATATCAGTGTCGAACCCACCACCTTGGATCATGAAATTGTTGATTACACGGTGAAAAATAGTGTTGTCATAAAAACTGTTGTCTACGTACTTTAAAAAATTTGCGACAGTAATTGGTGCCTTCTCCGCGTTGAGTTCGAGAGTAATTTCGCCAAAGTTAGTTTGTAGTTTAACCACAGGGATATCCTTAAAAGTGAATTGGTAAAAAGAGAGTAAAGCTATATTTATAAAGGCGTTTTGTTAATTTTCATGTTGTTAATCAACACGGTTTCTTTGGGCACATCGCTGTATGGGCCAACATTGCCGGTTTGGCTTGATGCAATTTCTCGTACTACATCCATACCCTTGAGTACGCGGCCAAATACGCAATAACCAATCAGTTCTGGATCCGGGCTTTGGTAGTTCAGGAACTGGTTGTTTTCAAGATTGATAAAGAACTGCGATGTTGCTGAGTCCGGGTCAGAAGTTCTGGCCATCGCAATGGTGCCGATGTCATTTTTGAGCCCATTGCCTGCTTCGTTAACAATCGGGGCGCCGGTATTTTTTTCTGCCATGTCCGGCGTAAAACCTCCACCCTGAATCATAAAACGGTTAATTACACGATGAAAAATTGTGCCTTTGTAGAACCCTGCGTTTACATACTGAATAAAGTTGGCTACAGTTTTTGGCGCTTTTTCTGGGTAAAGTTCAATGGTAAAACTACCGCGATTGGTATCGACCACAACTTGTGGGTTTGCCGCTGATGCTGATGTGCTTAGCAAAGCTAGCAGTAGTAAAGCGTAGAGTTGACGCATATTATTCCTTGAAATGTAGGTAGATAAAGTAATTGCTTATGATAAACAGCCGGTTAATAGAGTGCGTGCTTCGCAGTCGGTTTAAACAGCACCTTCATAGATAATTTTCCAGCTGTTATTTTCCTGAATCCAGTATTGGCGTTTCTGCATTGTATTTTTTAAAGTCTGGCTCTTAAAATCCTGCACAAAATCGACTAAAACCAATTGCTTTTCACTATCAGGATAACTGAACATGCTGATGTCAGATACTGATATTTCAACATTTGGCTTACTGGCCTGAACACGTTGTTTATGCTCTGCCCATTTTTGGAAGTTAATGCCATCGCTAGAGAAGTCTTTTGAGTAATGCGACAGGTATTGTCCTGTATCCTGGGCTCTCCAGTCATTCAGCCATTTATTAATCGCTGCAGACAGTTCATTTTTTCGGGCTTCAGTATTGCTGCTTGTGCTATCGAGCCACTCCAGATTATTAACAATCACAACAGGGGTTTTGCCTGTTTGCAGATATGGCTGAAGTGCTTTCAGATCATGATTTGAAAGCACGACACAGCCATCACTGGCGCGGGGTGGTCTGCTGTAGGTATTGCTCGGTGTGCCGTGTAGCCAGATGCCGGAACCTTTTCTGTTGTTTTCTTTATCCCATTCGTTGGGATAGTTAAGCGGGTATGCACCCTCACCATACAAATCTGGTAGCGGCTGTTTGAGTTTTGAGCGTGCAAAGTATACGCCGATAGGTGTACGCTTGTCGCCTTCAGCCTGTTTAATAACACCATTTTTGCCGACAGTAATGTAATAGTCAGCTACGTATTTGAGTTGCTCGGCTTCATTGCTATATAGATACAGTCTTGATTTGCTGGTATCAACCACAATTAAGTGTTTTTGCTGCGCATTCGGGGCTAACAGCAAGTTCGGTTGTTTTTCCTTAACTTGTTTACTCAGGTAGCGTTCAATGCGCGCGCGTGCTTCATCCTGCAAGTCTTGGATGGCTTCGGTCTGGTTGCTGTCAGCGCTGCCGAACGATTGCAGGTATTTACTCTGCGCCATTAAAAGGTCGCCACGCACCAAATATGCCAGTTTGAAGTTAGGTACGCTTTGTATCAGTTGATCTATCGTGCTGAGCGCCTGCTTGGTTTTACCTTCGGAAATTTCGAGCAAGCCTTTTACTAGCAGGCTTTCGGCTAAGTTCGTGGCAACGTTCGCTACATCATTTAGCTTTGGCTTGGATAGCAAGTTAGACTTGGGCAGTAAATTACCAAAGCTAAAACGGTTCACAGCCGTGGCATTCCACGGCACTAAGGTTATGGCAGCTAATAATGAGTAGATGAAAGCTTTTTTAACTAGCATGCGTATTTCTTGCAACTGATCTTTCAGACGTTTAAATTTAGCTACTTGCAATTTCTTCAATAATATACCAATCATCGCCATCGCGCTTCATTAACAGTGTTTTGCTGGTATTTATCGGCTTGCCATCTGCGCGGTAAGTTTGTTTGAATTTTGCTGAAGCTGCGCTGCCATCTGAGTCGATTTTGAGGTCGAAAATTTCAACACTGATCTTAGAAGGCTTGCTAATACGCTGTTTACGTTGTTGTTCCCATGCCTGGCGGTTCATACCTTTGGGTGGTTTAAAGCTTGCGCCGTAGTAGGCAAGGTAAATATCAACTTTTTTGTTTGACCAGGCTTGTGCCCATTCGTTTATGGTTGCGGTGATGGCCTTATTGGCATCTGTAGAACTGCCAGTCTCGGACTTCTTGGCCTCTGGCGGTATCGTATAAGTAATAGGTGTTGTTCTTACATTTTTCGCTGGCTCATTCGCGGCAATGGTAGTTTTGTTGCCGGTGCCGAATAAATCTTTGATTAAAGATAACTTGCCTTGGGCACGTGAGTTTGCTGTGTCGAGCTGTAATGCCTTGCCGTAAGCTTCGCTTGCCATACGTGCGTAGATGTCGCCCAGGTTTTCATGCGCTGTAGCGTAGCTTGGGTGCGTTTTAATGGCTGTCTCCAGTGCTTTGCGCGCTTTGTCGAACTGGCCCTGGTCTGCATATAGTACTGCCAAGTTGTTGTATGGCTCAGGTAGGGTGGGGAATTTCTCAGTGACATCAGTGAAAACTTTGATAGCCTCTTCGCGGCGACCTTGTTCAGCCAGTAGCACGCCCTTCATGAACAGGCCTTGCGGATTTTTCGGGTTTGCAGCAATAAACGTATTTACACGATCGAGTGCTGTTGATGTTTGACCCTGGTCCGTCAGTTGTGATATTTCCTTAAGCTCATCCGCATGTGCTGCAGTAAAGGTGAAAGATGCCGATAAAATCAGTACAAAGCGTGCAATAGAGGCCGTCAGCGACGCAATAAGATTATTCATTGTGATATACTTTTTTGTAGATATTAATAATGTGCAATTCTATCAATAGCCTAAGCAACCTCCAATAGCCCTATTAGGATTAAGTTAATTTATATTACCTAAAACTGCATATTTGTAGGCTGACTTGAGAAGCCGTGTTCAGTAAACTGAAAATTCAATCAAAACTTACAGTTCAATCAATCCAGCACTAAATCACTATGTTAAAAATATACAACACCTTAGCCCGCGAAAAGCAGACTTTTAAACCTATTGTTGCAGGTAAAGTCAGCATGTATGTCTGCGGAATGACGGTTTATGACTTTTGTCATTTAGGGCATGCGCGTGTCATGGTGGTATTCGATATGGTGAGCCGCTGGCTGCGTGCGTCCGGTTATGACGTTACCTATGTGCGTAACATTACCGATATTGATGACAAGATTATTAAACGTGCTAATGAGAATAACGAAAGCATTGCACAGCTGACACAGCGCTTCATTGATGCCATGGATGAAGACTCTGCAAGACTTGGGGTGATCCGCCCGGATATAGAACCCAAAGCGACAGAGTTTGTTGAGGGTATGCTGAGTATGATTGCTGCGTTGGTAGAAAAAGGATTTGCTTATCCGGCAGCCAATGGTGATGTGTTTTATGCAGTAAATAAATTCGAAGGCTACGGTAAGTTATCCGGTAAATCATTGGAAGATCTGCGTGCCGGCGAGCGTGTCGAGGTTGATAGCTTCAAGCGTGATCCGATGGATTTCGTGCTATGGAAGGCAGCCAAGCCGGGAGAGCCAAGCTGGGATTCGCCTTGGGGTAAAGGTCGTCCGGGCTGGCATATTGAATGTTCAGCGATGAGCGCACATCATTTGGGGCAGCATTTTGATATTCACGGTGGCGGCCAGGATTTGCAGTTCCCGCATCATGAAAATGAAATCGCACAATCAGAAGCTGCGCATAGCCACGATGGCAAATCCTGCCAGATGGTGAACTATTGGATGCATAACGGTTTTGTGCGTGTCGACGACGAGAAGATGTCTAAATCTTTAGGCAACTTTTTTACGATTCGTACGGTGCTCGAACAATATGATGCTGAAGTGGTGCGTTTCTTTATATTGCGCGCACATTATCGCAGCCCGCTAAACTATTCTGATCATCATCTTGATGATGCAAAATCTGCACTGACACGTTTATATACCGCTTTGCGCGGTGTGGAAGTCGTCGATGGCGCAGTTGATTGGCAGCATCCGCAGGCCGCTCGGTTCAAATTGGCTATGGATGATGACTTCAATACGCCGGAAGCCTTGGCTGTACTGTTTGATCTGGCGAATGAAGTGAATAGAACAAAAGATGTCGATTCATTGCATCTACTCAAAGGATTGGCCGGAGTGCTTGGGCTGTTGCAACGTCACCCGGATGAGTTCTTGCAAGGTGATGTGACCTCGGAACTTGATGTAGAAGGTTTGATTCAGGCGCGTTTGACCGCCAAGAAAAATAAAAACTTTACTGAAGCGGATGCAATCAGAAAGCAGCTTGCTGAGGCAGGCATTGTGCTGGAAGATACCCCGCAGGGTACCACCTGGCGCCGCGCCTAGGTCTCAGTTTTAAAGTATCAATATAAAATAATGATAAATAAGTAAGGAATTTAATATGCCAGTTAAATTGACAGCGCCGCAAGCCGCATCTTTATTGCCAGTTAAAGGCGTGCAATTGGGCTTTGCTGAAGCCTATGTTAAAAAGCCTAATCGAAAAGATGTGCTGGTGATCAAGCTTGTTGAGGGCAGTCATGTAGTTGGTGTATTTACCAAGAACCGTTTCTGCGCCGCACCGGTGATCTTATGTAAAGAATTTCTGGGGCTTAACAATGGCATACGTGCTTTGCTGGTCAATACCGGCAATGCAAATGCAGGTACTGGTGAAGATGGTCTTAAGCGCGCGCAGCAAAGCTGTGAAGCATTGGCGGGCTTGCTGAATCTCAATGCAAATCAAGTGTTACCGTTTTCTACCGGGGTTATTTTAGAACCGCTGCCGGTGGATAAAGTGATTGCTGGCTTACCGGCCGCAATTGCTAATCTGAAAGAAGATAACTGGCTCAACGCTGCCGAAGCGATCATGACTACTGATATTGTCGCCAAGGGTACTTCGCGTCAGCTTCAACTGGGTGGTAAGGCTGTCACGATTACCGGAATCAGCAAAGGCTCCGGTATGATTCACCCTAACATGGCGACCATGCTCGGTTACATCGCAACGGACGCTGCCGTGAGTCAGTCCGCACTTGATAAAATCATTCAGTTCGCTGTGAACCGGTCATTTAATTGCATTACCGTGGATGGCGATACTTCTACCAATGATAGCTTGATTGTGATGGCGACCAATCAGGCTGCCAATGCTGAAATTACTCCTGAAAGTGCTGACTTTTCTACGCTGCGTGATGCTATCACTGATGTAGCTATTGAATTGGCACAAGCCATCGTGCGCGATGGTGAAGGCGCCACCAAATTTATGACCGTGACGGTTGAAGGTGGTAAATCACAAGATGAATGCCGCAAGGTTGCTTACGCGATTGCCCATTCACCGTTGATCAAAACTGCATTTTTTGCATCAGATCCTAATCTAGGCCGTATTCTGGCAGCGATTGGCTATGCCGGTATTGATGACTTGGATGTGAATACTTTGCAGCTTTATCT
>Ga0208125_100057_pt1 | contig 116177 bp, 85 predicted proteins | sample LakWasM128_HOW14_2_FD_183938 | JGI IMG/M metagenome (GOLD analysis project Ga0208125, IMG submission 183938) | Freshwater sediment methanotrophic microbial communities from Lake Washington under simulated oxygen tension - Sediment Metagenome... | ecosystem: Environmental > Aquatic > Freshwater >...
GCAACATGCAGCAGGCCAATCACACCGGCAAACTGGTTTTATCGTTCGACACCGCCGCCCTGCCTTTCCGTAAAGACGCAAGCTACCTGATCAGCGGCGGCTTGGGCGACTTGGGCTTGCTGGTCGCAGCCTGGATGGCGGAGCACGGTGCCGGTCATCTGGTACTGGCGGGACGGCGCGGCGTTACGCCGGCAACCGAAGCAAAAATTCGCGCGATTACCCAGGCAGGCGCTGAAGTCAGCCTATTTCAGGTCGACATAAGCAAACCGGAACAAACCGCCCGAATGCTGGCCGAAATCGAACAGACGCTGCCGCCCTTGCGTGGCATCATGCATGCGGCGGGCGTCCTCGACGACGGCGTACTTATCGAACAAACACCGGAACGCTACGCCAAAGTACTGGAACCCAAGCTGGACGGTGCATGGCAGCTCCATATCCAGAGCCAAGCGCTGCCTTTGGACTTTTTCATCATGTTCTCTTCGGCCACTTCCCTGCTCGGCTCGGTCGGGCAGTCGAACCATGTCAGCGCCAACGCGTTTCTCGACGCGCTGGCCGGTGATCGGCTGGCTCATGGCTTGCCTGCCCTGAGCATTAATTGGGGGGCGTGGTCCGAAATCGGTTATGCCGCGCGCGTTCAAGCCGGTGAGTTCCTCAAGGCCCAAGGCATGGGGACTATCGACCCGCGTACAGGATTGGCCGCATTGGAGCGGATTTTTCACTGCGACAAGGCCCAAGTCGGAGTTGTCCCGATTGACTGGCCAACCTATCTGCAACGCATTGCATCTTCGGGTTATCTGGCTGATTTTCGCCGCGAACTCTCATCGGCGCAGTCAGCCCTAGCCGAGCAACCGGCCGAATTCCGCCAACTTCTCGAATCCGCGCCCGTTGACGAACGACTCGCTCTATTAACCCGCCACGTTACCTCGCAGGTGGCAACCGTTTTGGGATTCCCCGCTTCGATGACGGTCGATCGAAAACAAGGCTTTTTCGATATGGGCATGGACTCCCTCACCTCGGTAGAATTAAGAAACCGTTTACGTACCAGCCTGGGCTGTGCGTTGCCGTCGACGCTGGCCTTCGATTTCCCCAGCGTTACGGCACTGGTCGATTATTTAGCGGAAGACCTGTTAGGCCGGGAGCCGATAGATCCATCGCCGCAGACCGAAACCGGCGAAAATGCAGAACGCAAAGCGCTGGAACAACTAACAGAAGAGGAAGCGGAAGCTAACCTCCTTAAGGAACTGGAAGATATGGGTTTTTCTTTATGAATCATGCATCCGCCCCGGAAACGGAACTGTCCCCCGTCAAACGCGCTTTGCTGGCGTTACAGACCACCCGCGCCAAGCTCGAAGCCTTGGAACAGGCGCAAAAAGAACCTATCGCCATTATCGGCATGGGCTGTCGTTTGCCGGGCAATATCGAAACGCCCGAGGCTTTCTGGGAACTGCTGCGCGACGGCAAGGACACCATTGCCGAGGTGCCCGCATCGCGCTGGGACAGCAACCATTATTACGATCCCGACTACGACGCAGCGGGAAAGATCGTCACGCGCTTCGGCAGCTTTCTTCCGCAGATACAAGAGTCGGACCCGCAGTTTTTCGGCATTTCTCCCCGCGAAGCTATCAGCATGGACCCCCAGCAGCATCTGCTGCTGGAAGTGTGCTGGGAAGCGTTGGAGCATGCGGGCTTAGTCCCCGCCGAGTTGGAAGGCAGCCGCACCGGGGTATTCATCGGCATTTGCAACCAGGATTACAGCGTTTTGCTGATGTCGCGTGAAGACATCGAGATTGACGCCTACATGACCACCGGCATGGCGCACAGCGTCGCCGCCGGGCGCTTGGCCTACAGCATGGGATTTCAGGGGCCGTGCCTTGCCGTAGATACCGCGTGTTCATCGTCGCTCGTCGCCGTTCACTTGGCCTGCCAAAGCCTGCGTAACCGCGAATGCGATTTGGCCGTTACCGGCGGCGTCAACCTGATTCTATGCCCGGAAACCAGCATCAACTTTTCCCGCAATCACATGCTGTCGCCCGACGGCCGTTGCAAGAGCTTCGATGCCTCAGCCAACGGCTTCGGCCGTGGCGAAGGTTGCGGTCTTATCGTACTCAAACGGCTATCCGATGTGGTGCCCGGCCAGGACCAGGTACTCGCGCTGATCCGGGGTTCGGCAACCAACCAGGATGGGGCGACCAGCGGCTTGACGGTGCCCAATGGACCGGCGCAGCAAACGGTGATTCGCGAGGCCCTGCACAATGCCGGGGTCGCGGCGGAACAAATCGGCTACATCGAAGCCCACGGCACCGGTACCAAGCTCGGCGATCCCATCGAAATAGGCGCGCTCAACGCCGTTTTCGGCCAAACCCGCAGCCCCCAACAACCGCTAATCGTGGGATCGGTAAAAACCAACCTGGGCCACCTGGAAGCCGCCTCCGGTATCAGCGCACTGATGAAAGTGGTATTGGCGCTGAAACACGAACAAATCCCCCGGCATCTGCATTGCGACCAACCTACGCCGTTCATCCCCTGGGATGAAATACCGATCACGGTAGCCACACAAGCCATCGCTTGGCCGGTGTCGGAAAAGTCGCGGCTGGCCGGTGTCAGTTCGTTCGGCTTCAGCGGTACCAATGTGCATATTGTCATGGAAGAAGCGCCGCCGACGCCGGAACCAACACCCCAGGCCGAACCCGCGCCGGAACGGCCGTTGCACCTTCTCTGCCTCAGCGCCCGTTCCGCCGAGGGACTGACGGCCCAAGCCGCGCGCTATGCCGCCCATCTGGATGGCGTAAATCAAACCGCGCTGGCCGATGTGTGTTATTCCGCCAATACCACCCGTTCCGTGTTTGAACATCGGATGGTCGTTGCCGCCGCCGATGCGGCCGAGATGCGCGGCAAACTTCAGGGCTTTTGCAACGGCCATGAACAGCGGCAGCCGGTCGGAACGGGGGCGAATACAGCCGAACCGCCGCGTGTAGCGTGGCTCTTTACCGGACAAGGCGCCCAATACCCCGGCATGGGCGCGGATTTGTACCGGACCCAGCCGGTTTTTCGGCGCGCCATTGACGACTGCGCTCAGCATCTCGATCCCTTACTCGGCCGCTCCCTCAGCGCATTACTATCCGATATGGATTCCGCCGATCTGCACGAAACGGCCTACACCCAGCCTGCCCTGTTCGCTCTCGAATATGCGTTGGCGCAGATGTGGCTGTCTTGGGGCTTGCAACCCGATGCGGTCGCCGGACACAGCGTCGGCGAATACGCGGCGGCCTGTATTGCCGGGGTGTTCAGTCTCGAAGACGGCCTGAAACTGATCGCCGCTCGCGCGCGCCTGATGCAGGCCCTGCCCCGCAACGGCGCGATGGCTGCGGTATTTGCCGACGCCGGCCGCGTGGAGCAGGCCATCGCTACGCTGGGCAACAATCCGCTAACCGCGATAGCCGCAATCAACAGCCGTAGCGAAACCGTTATTTCCGGCGAACGCCAAGCCATCCAAACGCTGCTCAACCATTTAACCGAAGCCGGCATTCGCAGCCGCGAACTGACCGTTTCCCATGCCTTCCATTCCGCCTTGATGGAACCGATGCTGGCCGAGTATGAACAAATAGCCCGCGGCGTTACCCTGTTGCCGCCGCGCATCCGTCTCATCTCGAATTTAACCGGGCATTTCGTATCGACCGAAGTCACCGATTCCGCCTATTGGTGCCGCCATATCCGTATGCCGGTGCTGTTTGCAGACGGTATCGCCACGCTACGCCGACACGGCGTAACGACGTTCGTTGAAATAGGGCCGCATCCGGTGCTGTTAGGCATGGTGCGCGCGGACGCCCCGGAACAGAACGCCGAGTTGTATCTGCCTAGCCTGCGCAAAGACCAAGCCGATTGGGAACAGCTGGCCCAAAGCTTAAACGAACTTTATCTCGGCGGAGTGCCGATTGACTGGGCAGGTTTCGACCGGCCTTACCACCGGCGTCGTACCGACCTGCCAACCTACCCGTTCCAGCGTAAACGCTATTGGTATAACGACAGCGGGATTACGGCACGGCAGCGCCACGCGCCAACCTCGCAACTGGTTACGCTGCTGCAAGCGGGGAATGCCGAAGCCTTGACCCAACACCTGCAAGCGCAAGGAGAGCTGTCCGCGGACGAACTGAAGCTGTTGCCGAAACTTAGCGGCTTACTGATCCGTCAGCATCGGAATGCCAACGCTAATACCGACGGCTTGTGCTACCGGCCGATCTGGCAAGAACAAGCGCGTAACGCCGAACCGGCGATACCGTCTGCCGGAACAGAAAACCGGCCATGGCTGATTTTCAGCGCCGGCGACGAATCCGAATTAACGCAAGGCTTGCGGGATTCCGGCCAACCTTGTATCCGTGTCACGGCGGGCAACGCCTATGCGCAAACTGCATCCGATGCCTGGACGGTTGCTGCCGATAATGCGGACGATTACCGCCGCCTTCTCGAAGCTACTCAGCCGCAAACCATCGCCTATATCTGGCCGTCCGAGCCGACCGCACTCTATGGTGAAGATCAGTTGATGCAGGTCATCCTGTTGGCGCGTGCCGCAGCCGCTTTGCAATCCCCCATCAAGCTGTGGCTGATCACCCGCGATGCAACCCATGCCGGAGATCGCGCGCCCTCGTCGCCTTTTCCTTCGCTGTTGTCGGGCATGGGCCGATCCCTGTTCCTGGAATATCCCAATCTGAAAGGCGGCGTGATCGACCTGGAAGCCGACGAAACTGCGGCTTTGCTGCGCGAACTGCTGGATTCGGAAGGCGAAGACGCGATCAGTCTTCGGGCGGGGAAACGCTATGTCGCCAGACTTGAAGCCTTCCAGCCTATCGTCGCCGCACCGTCCCGGTTTAAAGCCGACGGCGCCTACCTGATTACCGGCGGACTGGGCGCTTTGGGCTTGAAAACCGCGCGCTTTTTGGCTGAAAACGGCGCGGGCCGACTGATCCTGCTGGGACGCAAGGGCGCAAATGAAAACGCCCGTGAAAGCCTGGACTTTATCGAACAGTTGGGCACCCAGGTTCGCGTCGTGCAGGCGGACAGCGGCGATGAAGCCGCGATGTCCGAACTCTTCAAACAGCTGGCCGCCGACAACTTCCGCCTCAAAGGGGTGATCCACGCGGCCGGGTTACTAACCGCCCGCTCCCTGAACGAACTCGACCGGGATTGCCTGCACCAAGTGCTTGCGCCCAAAGTACGCGGAGCCTGGACATTGCACCGCTTAAGCCTGGATCTCGAACTCGATTTTTTTGTCCTGTACTCATCGGTTTCATCGGTGTTAGGTACGGCTCAGCAAGCCCATTACACTGCGGCTAACGGCTTTTTGGACGGCTTGGCCGAGTACCGCCGCGGCTTGGGATTGCCCGCGCTCAGCATCAACTGGGGACCGTGGCAAAACGGCGGCATGATAGACGGCGAAACGGCCCGGCATATTGCCGATAGCGGCTTTAACGCTTTATCCGCTCCCGCAGCGCTCGCCCTGTTTGGCCGCTTGCTGGCCGCCGGGCAAAGCCGCGTCGCGGTTCTGGATGCGGATTGGCCGCGGCTTAAAAGCCTCTACGAAGTCCGCGGCCGCCAACCGGTGTTGGCGCTGCTGGGTCAAAGCGCATCGGCAGCAAGCGCCACAGGAAGCTCCGCCGTTGTGGACGCGCTACGCGATCTCGCGGTTCGGGACCGATTCGACTATCTGCTCAGCCGACTGCAAGAGCAAGTAGGCGCGGCGCTACGTTTCGACAGCAACACTCTGCCCGACCCGAAACGCGGCTTCTTCGATATGGGCATGGACTCACTGACCGCCGTAGAATTAAAAGGACGTATCGAGGCCCAACTGCATCGCCCGCTTCCCCCTTCTGTGGTGTTCGACTACCCCAATGCCGAAGCCTTGGCCGCGCATCTGCTCGGCTTGCTTTTCCCCGACGCACAGCCGGACGCCCCCGCATTCGCAGCGATCGAGGAATCGCCCAGCCACAGCCGGGCCGAAATCCAACAGCTTTCCGATGCCGAACTCGCGACGCTTATCGACGATGAATTTACCTCTCTAACGAACCAAGGATAAACAGAGATGGCTCAGGAACACCCCGATGAACTAACCCCCTTGCAGAAAGCCTACGCGGCTATCCAGCAATTACGCGGCAAAGTCGAGCGCCTCGAACAGGCCGGAAGCGAAGCTATCGCCATTATCGGCATGGGCTGCCGTACCCCCGGCGCTAACGATCCCGAATCTTTCTGGGAGCTGGTCCGCAACGGCCGGGACGCAATCCGTGAAATTCCGCCGGAACGCTGGGATGCGGCCGCCTATTACGATCCGGAACCGGGCCGACCCGGCAAGGCCTACACGCGCTACGGCGGATTTGTTGAACAGGCCGACCGCTTTGACGCCGCCTTTTTCGGTATTTCCGCTCGGGAAGCCGAAAGCATGGACCCGCAACAACGCCTGTTGCTGGAAGTCGCCTGGGAAGCGCTGGAACACGCAGGTTTGCCGGCTTCCCGTCTGGCTGGCAGCCCTACGGGGGTATTTGTCGGCGTCACTGCCAGCGATTACGGCCTGCTCCAGGCGGAACGTGCGGATCAAGGCGAGGTAAACCCTTATTTCAATACCGGTACGCCGTTAAATGCCTGTGCCGGAAGGCTGTCTTACGTGCTGGGCCTGCAAGGCCCCTGCATGGCGGTCGACACCGCCTGTTCTTCGTCGCTGTCAGCCATCCACTTGGCATGTACCGCATTACGGGCTAAAGACTGCGATCTGGCGCTGAGCGGCGGCGTCAACCTGACGCTTTCGCCGTTGTTGAATGTCACCTTATCCGCCGCCGGAATGATGTCGGCGGACGGACGCTGCAAAACTTTCGACGATTCCGCCAATGGCTACGTCCGGGGCGAAGGCTGCGGCATCGTCGTGCTCAAGCGCTATGCCGATGCGCTGGCCGCAGGCGATCAGATCCTCGCCTTGATTCGCGGCTCCGGGGTAAATCAGGACGGCGCCAGCAGCGGATTCACCGTACCCAACGGTGTGGCGCAACAAAAACTGATCCGCCAAACCCTGGCTAAAGCGCGAGTAGCGCCGCACGAAATCGACTATATCGAAGCGCACGGAACCGGCACCTCACTCGGCGATCCTATCGAAGCGCAGGCCCTGGGCACCGTACTGGGCCAAGCGCAAGGCCGGGAGCGCCCGCTGCTGGTAGGTTCGGTAAAATCCAATATCGGCCATTTGGAATCGGCAGCCGGTATCATCGGCCTGATCAAGCTGGTTCAGGCCCTGCGCCACGGGGAACTGCCGCCGACCCTGCACATTAAGCAGCCTAATTCACGCATTGCCTGGGACGAGCTGAATATCCGCCCGATAACCGAACTGACGCCATGGCCCAGAGGCGAGAAACGCCGTTTGGCGGGGCTCAGCGCGTTCGGTGCAAGCGGCAGCAACGCTCACCTCATTATCGAAGAAGCCCCGGCGACCGAAGCGCTTTACCCGGAACAAGACCGCCCGGTTCATGTGCTGGCCCTGTCGGCCAAAACCGAACCGGCGCTAAAAGCCTTGGCGGAATCCTACCGAACGTTTTTTGCCCAAACGCCGCCGTCGCTGGCGGATGCCTGTTTCAGCGCCAACACCGGGCGTAACCATTTCAAGCAGCGCATCGCCATCTGTGCCGAAGACCTGCCCCAGATGCAGGAACGGCTTGCCGCTTTCGGCGCAAACCAGCCGATTTCAGGACTTTTTGTCGGCGCTACGCCACCCGCCAAACCGCTACGGCCGGTATTTTTGTTTAGCGGACAGGGTTCCGTTTATCCCGGCATGGGCCATGAGTTATACGCACTCCATCCCGGTTTCCGGCAGGCTATGGATAACTGCGCGGCGATCCTCGAACCGCTGCTGGAAAAACCGCTGCTGTCGGTCCTCTATGCCGAGGAACACCGTAGCGACGGGGAAGCCTTGCTTAAGCAAGCGAGTTACGCCCAGCCCGCGCTGTTTGCGCTGCAATACGCACTCGCCTGTCTATGGCGGTCTTTCGGCCTGGAACCCGCCGCCGTATTAGGCCACAGCATCGGCGAATACGCTGCGGCCTGCATCGCCGGTGTATTTAGCCTTGAAGACGGCCTGAAATTGGTCGCCGAACGCGGACGGCTGATGCAAACGTTAAGCGAGAGCGGCGCGATGGCGGCGATTTTTGCCGATGAAGCGCAGGTGGAAAAAGCCCTCGCTCCCCATCGGCATGAGCTGAGTATTGCCGCGATTAACGGCCCTCAACATATAGTCGTCTCCGGCCGTAGCTCCGCCTTAAGCCAAGTACTCGACCAATTTCGCGAAGCAGGCATCGAAAGCTATCCATTGCAGGTGAGTCATGCCTTTCATTCGCCGCTGATGGAACCCATTCTGGAAGACTTCGAACGCTTTGCCCGCCAGATCCGTTTCCATGCGCCGGAACTGCCTTTTATCTCCGGCCTGACCGGACTGGCACTGGTCAAGGGAGAAGTTCCCGACGCCGGTTATTGGAGTCAGCATTGCCGCCAGCCGATCCGATTCGCCGAAGGCTTAGCCAGCCTACGGGAGCGAAATTCCGAGCTATTCCTGGAAATCGGCCCCGGCCAAGTATTAACCAATCTCGGCAAACGCTTGGCCCCGTCGGCCGCTTGGCTGCCATCCCTGCTGCAACCAAAGCCCGACTGGTCCGTCGTATCGACAAGCCTGGCCGAGGCTTACGCACGGGGCGCGGACATCGACTGGTCCGGCTTCGATGCAGCTTTTGGCCGCAACCGTGTTTGTGTCCCCACTTATGCCTTTCAACGCAAATCTTATTGGCTCGCCCCCAAGGAATCGACCATGACAAATCCACAACAAGCTACATCCAAGCCTGTTCAAGATGACCGCGCCCGGCGCGAAGCAATCCTGGCCCGTCTGTGCCGCCTTTTTTCCGGATTGCTCCGAACCGAACCCAGCGAAATAGATACCCACGCGCAGTTCCTGGAAATGGGCGCCGATTCGCTGGTACTGGTTGAAGGGGTACGCATTGTCGAAGACAATTTTGGAATCAAACTCGAAATCCGCCAGTTTTTCGAAGAGATCACCACGATAGACGCGATTGCCGGATACCTGGCGGATCGAACCACCGCCGACTTGTCGCAGGAAACGACCGCTACTCCGGAGCCTCAATCGGTACCGATACAGGCTGCGCCAACGCCAGGCCCTGTAGGCATGAATAACTCGGTTCGAACGACAGCGATAACTGACGTTTCAGGCAATCCCCAGCCGAACTCGCCGGAAACGCCACCTCGCGCTACGCTTGGGTGGCCTTATTCCGGCCTACGCCCATCGGTCAACGCTATCGCCGACAGCACGGCGTTGCAACAAATCGTCCTCGCCCAGACCCAACTGATGGCGCAACAATTAGCCTTATTGCAGGGCATGCCTGCGCCAACCGACATCGGCTATGGTGCTGCGAGCGCCGCTACCCCGGCTCAACAGGAAGCTCCCCGTCCGCTTCAACCGCAAGCCCTTGCCCAACGCGCCGATACCGCGCAACCGCAACAGGTCTCGGAAGATCGCTCTTCGCCGCTACGCGCGCTGAACAATCCTATCGTACCCAGTGCCAACGGCTTGAACCCGCAACAAAGCCGACATCTTGCAGCATTGATCGAGCGTTACCAGAAAAAAACGCCGAAATCCAAAGCGCTGGCCCAAGCCTGCCGTCCGGGTTTGGCCGACAGCCGGGCCAGCGTCGGTTTTCGCTTTTCGACCAAAGAAATCCTCTATCCCATCACCGGCGCCGAGTCGATGGGTTCACGGCTACGCGACATTGACGGCAACAGCTACGTCGACCTGACTATGGGTTTTGGCGTGCTGCTGTTCGGCAGTCGCCCCGAATTTATGCGGGGCGTGCTGGAAACGGAAATTCAACACGGCTTCCAGCTCGGCCCGCGCTCCGAACATATGCAGGAAATCACCGAGCTGTTCACCGAAATCACCGGTCACCAGCGCGTTGCCTTCACCAACTCCGGCACCGAAGCGATCATGATCGCATTGCGCCTGGCCCGCACCACCACGGGTCGGCATAAAATTGTGATCTTCGAAGGCTCTTACCACGGCCATTCCGACGGCACTCTGGCCAAAACCATCCGCGTCAACGGAGAACTCCGCTCCGAACCGGTGTCGCCCGGCGTGCCGCCGAACCTCGCCAAAGATATTCTGGTGCTCGAATACGGCACCCAGGAAACGCTGGACATCATTCGCGAACACGCTCACGAACTGGCCGCCGTACTGGTGGAACCGGTGCAGAGCCGACGCCTGGATTTCCAGCCGGTCGAGTTCCTGCGCGCATTGCGCAGCCTGACCGAGGAAACCGGCACCGCGCTGATTTTCGACGAAATGATCAGCGGTTTCCGCGCCCATCCCGCCGGTGTGCAGGGGTTGTTCGGCATCAAGGCCGACCTCGCCGCCTACGGTAAAATCATCGGCGGCGGCATGCCTATCGGCGCAGTCGCCGGCGACACGCGCTTCCTCGACGGCATCGACGGCGGCATGTGGCAATACGGCGACGCATCTTATCCGAGCGCCACGCGCACTTATTTCGGCGGCACCTTCTGCCAGCATCCTTTTTCAATGGCCGCCTGCCTGGCCGCGCTCCGCCATCTGAAAGCGGAAGGACCGGCGCTGCAAGAGCGCCTCAACCAGCGCACCGCCGCCTTAGCCAAGACGCTCAACGACTATTTCGAAGAAGAGGAATTGGCACTCCGCATTTGCCATTTTGCCTCGACTTTCCACTTCAAGTTCCCCGGCAACCTGGAGATGTTTTATTACCACTTGTTGGAAAAAGGCGTGTACATCTGGGAATGGCGCGCCTGTTTCCTGTCCACCGCCCATACCGAAGAAGACATCGACCTGATTGTTAAAGCGGTCAAAGAAAGCGTTGAGGAATTGCGCCAAGGCGGCTTCTTGCCCGAACGCAGTCAAGCCGCAGGCAGCAGCAACGCCGCCATTCCCTCAAACAAAAATTTGGCAGATTCCACAGACCGGACCTGGTTCCGGCACAATTCCAAGCTGAGCCACCGGGAAACCGCTTTCACGGCAACGGCAACAGCGAGCAAACGCGGACTGGGCTTTGGATTGTTCTATTTCGGCAATTACGATGCCGCATTTTCTACCGGCAAATACGATCTGCTGCTGGAAGGCGCGCGTTATGCCGACCGCGAGGGCTTTCGCGCGGTGTGGATACCCGAACGGCACTTCAGCGAATTCGGCGGATTTTCGCCGAACCCTTCGGTGCTGGCCGCCGCGTTGGCTCGGGAAACCCAGCATGTGCAACTGCGTGCGGGCAGCGTGGTATTGCCGTTGCATAACCCGATCCGGGTCGCCGAAGAATGGGCGCTGGTCGATAACCTGTCCAACGGCCGCGTCGGCATCGGCTTTGCTTCGGGCTGGCATCCCAACGACTTCGTGTTCGCGCCCGACTCTTACGGCAAACATCGCGAATTAACCTTCGAAGGCATCGACACCATCCGCCATTTATGGCGCGGAGAAAGTATTACTATGCGCGGCGGTAACGACAGCAGCGTGGAGTTAAATATTTACCCCCGTCCGAAACAAGCCGCGCTGCCCGCCTGGCTGACCATCGTCAACAATCCCGACACCTATCGCAAAGCCGGAGAGATGGGGCTCGGCGTGCTGACCAACCTGATGGGCCAGTCGATGGAAGACCTGGCAAATAATATTTCCATCTACCGGCAAGCCTTGGCCGAACATGGGCACGACCCGGACGCAGGCAATGTCACGGTCTTGATCCATACCTACCTTTGCGCCGACGCCGAGCAAGCCATACGCGAAGCGCGCCAGCCGATGTGCGACTATCTGCTGTCCAGCATCGACCTGTTTCAAAAGATGGCTCAAGACGTAGGACCATCCACGGATTTAGAGCGGGTAAGCCCGGAAGACAAAGCCTATATCGTCGGCAAGGCCTATGAAAAATATGTCGCAACCAGCGCATTGATCGGCTCTCCGGAAAGCTGCGCGCCGATTGTGGAACGCCTGATCGGTATCGGCGTCGATGAGCTGGCCTGCTTCGTCGACTTCGGCGTCACGCCGGACTCGGTCATCGCCAACCTGCCGCAAATCAGCCTGCTCAAGGAAAAATACACTGCGGTCGGTTCCGGCGAAGACGCAGGGTTTCCGCTGAGTGAGGCGCAAAAACAATTGTGGGTTCTGGCCCAGCTCGACGAAGACGGCAATCGTTCATACAACGATCCGGCGGCGCTTTTGTTGCAAGGGTCGCTGAATCAAGAGGCGTTGCGGTTCGCGTTGGAACAGGCGATTACCCGCCACGAATCCTTGCGCACCCGCCTCGACGCCGCAGGCGAACAACAATGCATCCAACCGGCCCAGGCGGTCAGCTTGCCCTGTCTCGATTTATCGGGCGAGGAAAATCCCGAAACCGCGCTTCAACACTGGCTGTTGGAGAAAACCCGGCAGTTATTCGACTTCTCGCAGGGACCGCTGTTCTACGCCACCCTGCTCAAGCTCGAAGCCGAACGCCATGTGCTGGCGCTATCCGCGCATCACATCATCGGCGACGGCCCTTCCATGGGTACGGTCCTGAATGAAATCATGGCCTTGTACGAAGCGGCTTGCCGCGGCGAGACGGCCAAACTGGCTACGCCGATTCAATATCGCGACTTCGTCCACTGGCAGCAAACGCAGATGGACACCGCGGCGATGGCGGCTCACGAGGCCTATTGGCTGCAACAATTCGCCAATCCGGTGCCCGCCCTGGACTTGCCGGGCGATTACCAGCGTCCCTCGGTCAAAACCTATAACGGCGGCCGGGCATGGTCCGAAATCGAACCGAATTTACTGCAAGCCCTGAAAAATCTGGGCAGCAAACAGGGCTGCACCTTGTACATGGTGTTACTGGCGGTATATTCGGTGCTGCTGCACCGGCTCAGCGGCCAAGATCGGCTGGTGATCGGCGCACCCTACACAGGACGCGGCCTGGAAGGCGGCAACGCGCTGGTCGGCTACTGCGTACACCTGTTGCCGATCGTCAGCGAGATCGACGCAGCCGAACGTTTCGACGAGCATCTGCACCGCGTCCGCAATACCCTGCTGAATGCTTACCAGCACCAGGACTATCCGTTTGCCCGCCTGCTCGACAAACTCAACCTTAAGCGCGACAACAGCCGATCGCCGTTGCTCAGTACCATTTTTAACCTTGAACGCCAGCCGGATATGCATGAAGCAGCGGGGTTGCAGGTACAGGTTTATCCGCAACCGGTCAGTTACACCCGCGTCGACCTGACCCTGACCGCGAATTTGCGCGACGACCGGGTGCTGTTGGAATGCGATTACAACACCGACCTTTTCGAGGCGGCGACGATTCAACGCCTGCTCGGCCAGTATCAAACCTTGCTCGAAGCGGTGGTCAGTCAGCCGGAGCAAAACTTGAGCCGTCTGCCGTTATTAAGCGAGTCGGAACGGCTGATGCAAATCCTGCAATGGAACGAAACCGAGGCGGCCGCCCAGCCGACTTGCTTTCACAGCTTGTGGGAGTCTCAGGTCGCAAAACACCCGGATCGCATCGCATTGGTAGAGGACGGCCCGGAGGGCAGAACCTTCACTTACGACAACCTCAACCGGCGCGCCAACCGCTTGGCGCACTATCTGCGCGGTATGGGCGTCGGTCCTGACCTGCGAGTGGGCATTTGCCTGGATCGCTCCTGGCAACTGATGGTCGCGCTGTTGGCGAGTCTCAAGGCCGGCGGCGCTTACGTGCCGATGGACCCAAGCTATCCGGCCGCGCGGCTGGCGTTGCTGCAAAGCGATGCTCAAGTGGCCGTGCTGCTGACCCAGCAATACCTGTTGGACCGGCTCACAGAGCTGCCCCAGCAAGTCTGCTGCCTGGATCGGGACAGCGACGCCATTAATCGCGAATCCGACCGCAATCCCGTTAACAACGTGATGCCCAATCATCTGGCCTATGTCATCTATACCTCGGGCTCCACCGGCAAACCCAAAGGCGCGATGATTTCCCATCAGGGCCTGGTCAACTATCTGCAATGGGCGGTGCGCGCTTACGACGTGGAACAGGGAGACGGCGCACCGGTGTTGGGCTCCATCGGCTTCGACGCGACCGTGACCAGCCTGTTCGTACCGTTGCTGGCCGGACGCCGGGTGGTCTTGCTGCCGGACGGCGAAGAGCTCGAAGCCATGGCCGCGCTGCACCGTTCGCCGTACCAATTTAGTTTTATCAAGCTGACTCCGGCTCACTTGGAGATTTTGAATACCCTGCGCGCAGGCGACCCATCCGCCGATGCTCACCTGACCCGCTACCTGGTGCTGGGCGGCGAAGCGCTGCCGGGAGCCGCACTCGACCCCTGGTTCAAGCACACCGCTACGCTGGCGGTCAATGAGTACGGACCGACCGAAACCGTAGTCGGCTGCTGCACTTACGAGGCCGATAGCCCTATCGCCGGGTCGGTGCCCATTGGCCGCCCGATTCGCGGCACCCGTCTGTATGTGCTGGACTCAAATCTGCAAGCGGTTCCGCCGGGCGTTCCCGGCGAACTCTATATCGGCGGTGAGGGGCTGGCACGCGGTTATCTTGACCGGCCGGGCCAGACTGCGGCGGCCTTCGTACCCGATCCCTTTAGCCATGATGTCGACGAACCGGGCGCCCGCTTGTACAAAACCGGCGACCGCGCCCGCTACTTGGCCGACGGCACGCTGATCTTCCTCGGGCGCATCGATCACCAAATCAAGCTGCACGGCTATCGCATCGAATTGGGGGAAATCGAAGCCGTTCTGGCCGATCGACCGGAGGTTCGCGAAGCCGTGGTTTTGCTGCGCGAGGATCAACCGGGCAACCCGAGACTGGTCGCCTATGTGAGCCCGGCGCAGGATCAGCCGCTGAATGCCGACCGTTTACGCCAGCAGCTCAAGCTGCTGCTGCCTGACTATATGGTTCCCTCGGTGATCGTCCCGCTGACAGACATGCCGCTAACCAGTCATGGCAAGGTCGACCGCGGTGCCCTACCCGTCCCCGATCAGTCCCGTCCCGATCAGGACGGCCACTACACGCCGCCCGGCAACGACATCGAACACCAAATCGCCGCCGTCTGGCAGGATGTTCTCGGATTGGACAAAGTGGGCATTCGCGACAATTTTTTCGATATAGGCGGAAACTCCCTGCTGATACTGCAAGCCTATAAAAAACTGCAACCGCTGTTGCCTAACGATTGTCTGGTCATCGAGTTGTTCAAATATCCGACGATCAGCGCCTTGGCCGCTTTTCTCGGCAGCGACACGGCACCGATTCAACCCGATTACGCGGGCATTAAAGACCGCGCCAGTCGGCAAAAAGCCGCCGTCGGCAACCAAGCCCGTCGGCGCAGAACCCCTCAAGTAAAGGTATAGGAAATAGTTGCTATGAGTCACGAAGAAATACGCGAAGACCAAGAAGATATCGCCATTGTCGGCATCGCCGTGCGCATGCCCGGCGCACCTAACCTGGAAGCCTTTTGGCAAAACCTGCGCGATGGCGTGGAAGCGGTTTCACTGTTTTCCGAAGAAGAGATGCTGGCTTCGGGCCTGGATTTGGACACCATCCGCCACCCGCTGTTCGTCCCGGCCAAAGCGATTTTGGATGACGTGGAAATGTTCGATGCGTCGTTCTTCGGCATTTCCCCCAGGGAAGCCGAACTGATGGACCCGCAGCACCGCTTGCTGATGGAATCGGCTTGGGAAGTCTTGGAACATGCCGGTTACGATTCGGAAACCTACGAGGGCCGCATCGCGGTGTTTACCAGCGCGGGCATGAACACCTACCTGCCTTTTAATATTCTGTCCAATCCCGGATTGCTGGAGCAGGTCGGCGGTTTTCAACTGTCCATTTATAACGATAAAGACTTCGTCCCCAGCCGGATTGCCTACAGCATGAATCTCAAGGGGCCTGCGGTCGACATCGGCACCGCCTGCTCCTCATCGTTGGTCAGCGTACATTTCGCCTGCCAGCACCTGATCACCTATCAATCCGATATGACGCTGGTCGGCGGCATCACCATCCATTTGCCGCAAAAGATGGGCCATTTGTACGAAGAAGGCACGGCCTATTCTCCCGACAGCCACTGCCGCCCTTTCGACGCTGATCCCAGCGGCTTGATCGACGGCAATGGCGTTGCTACGGTAGTCCTCAAGCGGCTCAGCGACGCGCTGGACGATGGTGATCGGATTTATGCGGTCATCAAGGGCACCGCTATTAATAACGACGGCGCGTCGAAAGTCGGCTATTCCGCGCCCAGCATCACCGGTCAGGCCGAGGTCATCGTCGAGGCGCAAGCCATCGCGGGGGTTAATCCCGAAACGATCAGTTACGTCGAAACCCACGGCACGGCAACGCCGTTGGGAGACCCGATTGAAGTGGCCGCCCTCACCCAAGCCTTTCGCGCGGGCACGGACAAAAAAGGCTACTGCGGGATCGGCTCGGTCAAATCCAATATCGGCCATGTCGATAAAGCGGCAGGGCTGGCGGGGCTGATCAAAACCACGCTGGCGCTCGATCACGGCATGATTCCGCCCAACCTCCATTTTAAACAACCTAACCCCAAGCTGAACCTGCCGGACAGCCCTTTTTATGTAGTAGACCGCTTGCAACCCTGGCCGCGTAATCCGCAAGCGCCGCGCCGTGCAGGCATCAGCTCGTTTGGAGTGGGCGGCACCAACGCCCACGCCATCATCGAAGAAGCTCCGCTGCCGACGCCGGGTTCGCCGTCACGCCCGGTACAATTAATGGTGGTTTCCGCAAAAACCGAAGCCGCCCTGTCCGCCGCAGCAGAAAATATGGCGGCCTTCCTGGAACGGGAACCGCACATAAACCTGGCCGATACCTGCCATACCCTGCACAAAGGACGCCGGGCGTTTGCCCACCGGCTGGCCTTTACCTGTACCACCGCTGCGGAAGCGGTAAGTACACTGCGGACTTCGCCGCACAGCCACACCGATAATCAAGCCGATCGCGGACTGGTGTTTATGTTCCCCGGTCAAGGCAGCCAATATGCAGGGATGGGCGCTGAACTTTATCAACAGGAAGCCGTGTTCAGGGAACAAATCGATCTGTGCGCGCAAATCCTGTCACCGGAATTGGGCCTGGATATCCGTAGCCTGCTGTTCCCTGCCGAAGCCGACAGTGAAGCGGCGGCAGCGCAATTAAAACAAACCGCGCTGGCGCAACCGGCGCTGTTCACCATCGAATACGCACTGGCCCAATTATGGCTGAGTTGGGGCTTGCAGCCGCGCGCCATGATTGGACACAGCCTCGGCGAATACGTTGCCGCTTGCCTGGCCGGAGTGTTTTCGCTACAAGACGCCCTAACGCTGGTTGCCGCCCGCAGCCGACTGATGCAGTCTATGCCGGTCGGCGCTATGCTGGCCGTACCCATGGACGAATCGACACTGCTCACGCTGCTGGGTGAACTTGCGCAACCGCTCGACCTTGCCGCCGTCAACGGCCCCGAACTGTGCGTGGTCTCAGGCCCGCTCCCGGCGATTGAAGCGTTGCAAAACCAACTCACCGGCCTAGGTCTGTCCCCCAGATTACTGCACACCTCGCACGCGTTCCATTCGGCCATGATGGAGCCTATGCTGGCGCCCTTTACCGACTTGCTCCGGCGTATTGAACTCAAGCCGCCGCAAATCCCCTATATCTCCAATCTCACCGGAACCTGGATCAGCGAAACGGAAGCCACCAACCCGGAATATTGGACCCAACACCTTCGCCATACCGTGCGCTTTGGCGAGGGACTCAAGGTCTTGCTGGCTGCCGAGCCAGCGCACGTGTTGCTGGAAGTCGGCCCCGGACGCACTCTGAGCGGTCTGGCCGGTCTTATCAATCCTGCTCCGCCTTTATGCCTGTCCAGCCTACCTCAGGCCCAGGAAAAACGCGGCGCGCAAAGCTTTCTGCTACGCAGTTTGGCCGATTTATGGCTGGCCGGTATCGGCATCGATTGGAACGGTTTCTACCGGCATGAACGACGCTTGCGCGTGCCGCTGCCCACCTATCCTTTTCAGCGTCGCCGCTACTGGATCGAACCGGGCAAACCGGCCGCCGGTGAAGCGGCGAAAACGACGGCGGGCGCCAGACAAGCCAATCCGGCCGACTGGTTTTACCTGCCCTCGTGGAAAACCAGCCTTGCGCCAACGCCGCAATCGGCAACATCCGCCCCGGAATGGCTGGTGTTTGCCGATGAACTCGGTCTGGCTGACGCGTTAGCCGCGGAACAAACGCAAAACGGACGCCAAGTGTTCAAAGTAAATCCCGGCTCCGGCTTTGCGCAGCCGCATGAACGCGCCTATACCGTAAACCCGGTTCAGCCCGCCGACTTCGATGCGCTGCTGGAGGCTTTACAGCAGCAAAATGCGCTGCCGCAACAGATCGTCTATTTATGGGGGTTCAGTAACAGCGACCCTGCCGCAACGGACTTGAACCGACACTGCGACAGCCTGCTAGCCCTGATTCAAGCGCTGGGCCGACTGACAGTATGCCTGCCGATCGAGCTCACCGTGATTGGCAATAACATGCAGGACGTCGGCGCAGACCATCCTATCGATCCGGCCAAAGCGGCGCTGCTCGGTCTACTGCGCACATTGCCCTGGGAATACCCTAATCTATCCTGCCGCGCGATCGACATCCCGTTACCTGCGACGGAACGGCAACTGCACAGCCTCGCCTCCCGCTTGGCACGCGAGTTGAGCGTACCGGTGCAAGACCCGCTGGTTATCCTGCGCACCGGCTACCGCTGGCTTCCCAGCTTGGAAGCAGTCCGTCCGGACAGTCCGCGAGAAACGGCCGAATGCTTGCTCCGTAACGTCGGGGTGTATGTGATTACCGGCGGCCTCGACGGCATCGGGTTCTTGTTTGCCCGTCAAGTGGCAACAATGGTTCAAGCCAAGCTGGTGCTGACCACGGCAGGCTCGTTGGAATCCGCCGCAAACGCTCAACAGCTTCAAGAGCTGGAAGCTCTGGGCTCCGAAGTGCTGCCGATCCAGCTGGTCGACTACGATACGCCAAGCCTCAGCGCGGTATTGAATCAGGCGGAACACCGCTTCGGGCGCATTGACGGCATAATCCATGCCGCAGACATGAGCAGTCCTCGCCCGTTTGCGCTGATGCAGGATATTCACAAGGCCGAGCAGGATGCTTACTGGCAAGCGCAGCAACAGGCTCTTAACGCCCTACAACAGTCTCTGGAACACCGGAATATCGAATTCTGCCTGCTGATGTCATCGTTAGCTGCCGAAGTCGGCGGCATAGGACAAGCGGCTCATGCCGCGGCCTGCGTCTATACGGAGGCGTTTGCCCGACAACATAATCAGACCGGCGCATACCGCTGGATCGTCGTACATTGGGATGTATGGCAAGAAGAAGGCGATCGAACCGGCATCAACTCGGCTTTGGCCGAAATCGCCATGACTCCTGAAGAAGGCGGCAACGCTTTCCAGCGCCTGATGGCTTTGGGCGAATCGACCTGCGTCATCATTGCCACCAGCGATCCGCGTTACCGCCGGAAGGCGCTCAGCCGACACCAGGAAGATCAGTCAAACAAACAAGCTCCTACTGCCGGCAGGCGTCACGAACGTCCCGACCTGAGCAATCCCTACGAATCGCCTCGCAACGAGGATGAAGCCGCTATGGCGGAATTGTGGCAGGAGTTTTTGGGAATCGACCCCATCGGCATTCACGATAATTTCTTCGACTTGGGCGGTCATTCCCTACTCGCCACGCAACTGGTAACGCGGCTTCAGCAGTCCTTCAAAGTGGGCGTGGAGTTGGTGCTCTTTTTCACTGCGCCAACGATTGCCGAGTTAAGCGAAGCGTTGCTGCAAAAACAGCTCGAACTAAGCGACGAAGATCAATTGGCCCAGTGGCTCGACAAGCTCGAACAAATGTCCGAGGATGAGGCGCAAGCCCTACTGGAAAGCGGCAGTCTGCCTGCGGAATTGCTCAATGCACTGGGGCATTAGCCATGTCCCTTCCGCCAGTCCGTGGAATTAACGCAGAAAACACACGAAAAACAACACGTCTTTCAATAACCTTAGCCGCAGGGGATTGCGGCTTTTCGTGTATTTTTAATGTAATTTCTAAGCTTACGCTAACCGTCTCATGAAACAGCGATAATGATGTCATACACTATGGATAATCGAATTAACATAAAAATAACCTATAATAGACATCAAAAAATCATTAAAATATAAGTAATTGATTTTTTTAACTAAATCTAAAAGCAAATCGTTCCAGTCATACGCCACAAAAAAATTCCATACGGATACTTTTTGCTGTGTAACCTCCGGTCATTGTTTTTATTGTTCACTCTAATCTTGTAACCGGATAAATTCGAGGCACATCGTGAAACCAAATCCGCGCCTACCCATTCCCTTTCTTTGCCTGCTGCCCCTAGTCCTGACGGCATGCCAAGAGCAACATGCAGCACCGGAATTTCCGGCTCCGGAAGTCGCCATCCAGCGTGTTGAAGCCCACACGATCCCGATAGAATGGGAATTCGTCGGTCAAACGGAAAGCTCTCGCCTTGTGGAAATCCGCACTCGCGTTGAAGGCGTTCTTGATAAGCGCCTCTACGAAGAAGGCACGCTGGTGCAGAAAGGACAAGTGCTGTTTCAAATGGACGACCGCCCGTTTGCCGCCGCCTTGCAAGGGCAAAAAGGCACGCTGGCACAACAGGAAGCCAAGCAGCAAAACGCAAAACGCAATGTGGCAAGACTTAAAAACCTCATCGCGCAAAATGCGGTCAGCCAAAAAGACGTAGACGATGCGGTGTCCCAATTGGCAGAAGCCGATGCGGTCTTGCTGACGGCACGCGCAAATGTCACTTCAGCCGAATTAAATCTAAGCTACGCCACTATCAAATCGCCATTAACCGGCTTAAGCGGCAAGACAAAGAAAGCCGACGGCAGTTTTATCAGCCCAGGTCAGGACGGCTTACTAACCACCGTAACCCAGACCGATCCGATGTGGGTCAAATTCAGCACTTCGGAAACCCGTCTGCTGGAAGTCAACGAAGCCATGATGAAAAAACAGTTAATCATGCCTGAAAATGCTAACTTTGTAGTGGATCTTCATATGGCGGACGGTTCGGTCTACCCCCTTAGCGGCAAAATGAATTTCTCCGAAAAACAGTTTTCTACCGAAACCGGCACCAGGGAATTTCGCGCCGCATTTGCGAATCCCGACATGAAACTGGTTCCCGGTCAGTTTGTGCGGGTTACATTGAAAGGGGCCATTAGACCCGACGCCATATTGGTACCTCAACGCGCAGTCATGCAAGGCCAGCAAGGTAAGTACCTTTATGTGGTCGGCACGGCTAATAAAGCGGAAATACGCCCGGTCGAAATGGGCGATTGGTACGGCGATGACTGGATTATCGAAAGCGGTTTAACAAGCGGAGAACTGGTTGTCGTGGACGGCATGAGCCACGTGATTCCTAATATGCCGGTAAAACCGCTGCCGCCTGCCGACAATACCCGTGGGAGTCAGCCGTGAACATTGGATTTTTTATCACGCGGCCTATTTTCGCTGCGATCATCTCGATAGTTATCGTGATGGCCGGTCTATTAGCCTTGCGTCAGCTGCCGATAGCGCAGTTTCCCGATATTTCCCCGCCGCAAATCCAAGTATCCGCCATGTACCCCGGCGCCAGCGCCGAAACCGTGGCGCAAACCATCGCTGCACCGATTGAGCAGCAAGTCAACGGGGCCGAAAACATGCTTTACATGACCTCGACCAGTTCATCCAATGGTTCGCTGGGACTGAGCATCGTATTCGACATCGGCACCGATATCGACAAGGCTCAGATCGACGTGCAAAATCGCGTTAAGATGGCCGAAGCGCAACTGCCGGACGAAGTACGCCGTGGCGGCGTATCGGTAACAAAGTCTACTTCCAGCATTTTGTTGATGGTGGCGATCAAATCGGATGGCCGTTACGACCCCACTTACGTCAGTAACTACGCCAGTCTGCATGTACTGGACAAACTCAAGCAGATTCCTGGGGCCAACCAAGTTGCCCCAATGGGTTCCTCCGATTACGCCATGCGCATTTGGTTAAAACCTGACAATATGGCGCACCTCGGTATCACCACGTCGGACATCCGTAACGCAATATCCCAGCAGAACACCCAGTTCGCCGTCGGCCAGATTGGGCAAAAACCGACGTCCCAGCCCGTCTCACTCACCTTGCCTATAGCGGCGGAAGGGCGTCTCACCGACCCGAAAGAGTTTGAAGACATTATCCTGCGCGCCAACAGTGACGGTGCCGCCATCCGTTTGCGCGATGTCGCAAAGGTGGAACTGGGGGCGCAAAGCTACGACATGCTGACCCGGCTTAACGGAGACAACGCGACCCTGATAGCGGTATATCAACAACCCGGCGCCAATGCGCTGGATGTAGCCGCTCAAGTCAGGGCAACCATGGATCGCCTATCCGCCACGTTTCCGGCAGGTATCAGCTATGGCATTCCTTACGACACGACGGAATTTGTCGAAATATCCATTGAGGAAGTCATCCACACCCTCTTTGAAGCCATTATTTTGGTTATCGCGGTCGTGTTCCTATTCCTGCAAAATTGGCGCGCCACTCTTATTCCGACCTTGGCCGTACCGGTATCCATTATCGGCACCTTGGCGGGCATGTACATTCTGGGCTTTTCAGTTAACACGCTGACCCTGTTCGGCATGGTGCTGGCCATCGGACTGGTGGTTGACGATGCTATCGTGGTGATCGAAAACGTCGAACGAAATATGCGCGAACTGGGACTTAAGGGCCGCGAAGCCGCAACTCACGCCCTGTCCGAGGTTGCAGGGCCCGTGATCGCCACGACCTTGGTGCTCATTGCCGTATTTCTCCCGGTATCTTTCCTCGGCGGCATGACCGGGCAACTCTACAAACAATTCGCCATCACCATCGCCATATCGGTGGCCCTATCGGCTATCGTTGCCCTTACCCTGAGCCCGGCGCTGGCAGCCATCCTTATCAAGCCGACCGAGCACCAAAAACCGCGCCTGTTTCAATGGTTCGACGCCACGCTGGAAAAAGCTACCCAACGCTACCTCAACGGCATCCGCTGGCTGTTACGACATACCGCCGTTGGCATAGGGCTGTACCTTTGTATGATTATCGCCATTGTCGGCCTGTTTAAAATCGTACCCACCAGTTTTGTTCCTCCCGAAGACCAGGGCACCCTGTTTACCGTCGTGATGCTGCCCGATGCTGCCAGCCTGGATCGCACCGGCACCGTGGTGCAGCAAGTGGAAGCCTTGGTAAAAAATAATCCGGCATTACGCGATATAGCCTCTATTACCGGCATGAATCTGATGGATGGCGGTAATGCGACCAATGCCGGGGTATTATTTCTCGCCATGAAAAAGTGGAAGGATAGAGTCAAACCCGAACTGCAAGCCGAAAACGTGCTGGGCAGCTTGATGCAACAGGCCTCCAGCATCAAAGAAGCGCTGGTAATGGTCATGAATCCGCCCTCCATCCCCGGCCTCGGTATGGCCGGCGGCTTCGAATTCTGGTTGCTCAATCAGGGTGCCGGCGATACCGCGACATTGGAAGCCATGACCCAGAAAGTTATCGCCAAAGCCAGCCAGCGCCACGAATTACAAGGCGTCTCATCCTCCATTAACTCCAACTCGCAACAGCTATCCATCAAGCTCGACCGGGACAAAGCCTGGGCCATGGGCGTAGCTATCGGCGATGTGTTCGACACTTTGCAAGGGATGTTCAATACCACCTATGTCAACGATTTCAACAAATTCGGCCGCACCTACCGGGTATTGCTGCAAGCGGACCCTCAATACCGCAGCCGTCCCGAGGATATTGAAAAAGTTTTTGTACGCAGCAAATCCGGATCGATGATTCCCCTAAGCAGCTTGATTAGCGTGCATTATGCTAACGGCCCCAACGCCATCAGCCGTTTCAACGGTTTCCCGGCAGCCCGCATCAATGGCGGCGCGGCAGCGGGCTATAGCTCCGGCCAAGCCATGTTAGCCATGGAACAGGCCGCGCAAGAAGTCCTACCGGACAGCATGTCATTCGCTTGGGGCGGGCAGTCATTTCAGGAAAAAGCTTCCGGCAGCTCATCCGGTTCTGCGTTTATCTACGGCATCATTATGGTATTCCTGATTCTCGCGGCCCAATACGAAAGGCTGGTACTGCCTTTCGCCGTCATGTTGTCGGTCCCTTTCGGCTTGTTCGGCGCCTTTCTCGTCGTCTGGGCCAGCCACATGCAGGACGATGTTTACTTCCAAATCGGCCTGGTCACGCTCATCGCGCTCAGCGCCAAGAACGCCATACTCATTATTGAATTCGCGTCGCTTAAACACGAGCAAGGCATGAATGTGGTGGATGCCGCGCTGGAAGCTTGCCGACTCCGCTTTCGTCCGATTCTGATGACATCTTTTTCCTTCATTCTCGGCGTATTGCCCTTGGTTCTCAGCACGGGTGCGGGCGCAAACAGTCGCCATTCCATCGGTGTGGGCATTATGGGCGGCATGGTCAGCGCCACCTTGTTGGCGGTATTTTTCGTGCCGTTATTTTTCGTGCTGCTGGAAGGCATTCGAGTGAACCGAGCAGCGAAGCGAACCGACGACATTGTTGCAAAACAGGAAATCTAATCATGCGCCATATTTCTATTCCCCTATTGCTGCCCTTAGCTCTAACCGGCTGTTTTATGATCGGCCCGGATTACCAGAAGCCGACCGCATCGATACCTGATGCCTGGCGTTTTGCCCCGGCCGAAACCGTTGCGGCCAGCGATACCCGTTGGTGGGAACAATTCGGCGACCCCCGTCTGACCCAACTCATTGAACAGGCACTACTGCATAACAAAGACCTGCAAATCGCCACGGCCACTGTGGAAGAATTTTTGGGCTTATACAGCGTGACCCGTGCCGACCTGTTTCCACAAATCAATGGCAGTGCGTCATACCAAAGGCAACAAATTTCCGGCGTGACCGCGGGAGCATTGCCAACTCCCGCCTCCGACAACATTCAGTCTGCGCTAAACCTTTCCTGGGAAATCGACGTATGGGGCAGATTAAGGCGCGCCACCGAAGCCGCCCGCGCCAACCTGTATGGACAAGAAGAAACCCGCCGCACGGTGGTGCTGACTCTTGTCACCAGCGTGGCCCGCTCCTACGTGCAATTGTGCGAACTGGACCAGCGCCTGGAAATTGCCAAACGCACGTTGGTTGACCGGCGTGAAGCGTATCGAATCGCCCGAGCGCGATTCGAAGGGGAACTCAACTCAAATGCTGAAGTACGGCAAGCGGAATCGGAGGTGCATAATACAGCGGCATCAGTGCCGCAACTGGAATCGCTGGTCGCGCAAAAAGAACACGAATTGAGCGTGCTTCTGGGCCATAACCCTGCCGCAGTACAACGCGGATTAGCACTGACCGAGCTGCACTTGCCCAGCATACCGGCAGGTCTGCCTTCGGAGTTATTAGCCCGCCGTCCCGATATACGTAAAGCGGAGCAGGATTTAATCGCCGCCAACGCTAATATTGGCGTAGCCAAAGCCGCATACTTCCCTAAATTCACAGTAACTGGATCATTTGGCGGCGCCAGCGCCGATTTCAGCCAGTTGCTGTCGGGACCGGCAGGCGCGTGGAACTACGGTTTAGGATTGGCCATGCCGTTGTTCACCGCCGGCAAAATCGCCGGCCAAGTAAAAGCGTCCGAAGCACGTGAACAAGAATCGCTATTCAGCTATCAAAAAACGCTGCTGCAAGCCTTCCAAGAAACCGAAAATGCGCTAATAGATAACAGTAAAATCCAAGAACAAGTACAGGCTTTAAACCGTCAAGTCATTGCCCTCCGCGAATATCGCAGGCTTGCATGGCTACGTTACAATAACGGCCTTACCGATTACCTGGTAGTTTTGGATGCGCAACGCAATCTGTTTAACATAGAACTCGCCCTCGCAACTGCTCAAAGTAACTCATTGCAAGCAGTGATCAATGTATACAAAGCGTTTGGCGGCAGCTGGATGGAAAAAGTATCAGAAAATCAAGAGACTCCACCCAGCTGATTTTCTAAAGCGTTACCGTCGCAAAATTTTACTAAACGGATGTCAAAGGTCCCCTATGCTCACATGTAGGCCCATAATATACTTGATCGATATGCCGTTTTTTTATATAGCGTAGTCGGCTTGCATAGTGTAAGATTCGTTCAAACCATCCCAAAACCAGCTTTATATTTAAGGAGTGAGACTCATGAATGCTACCGTAAACGAAGAAGTTACTTTCTTAGCAGAAAATGGCATCGACGCCGATGCCACAGCAAGCCCGGTCATTAAACGTTATAGCCTGATTGCGGCGGGTATCGGCATCATTCCACTACCGCTCATAGATACCGTGTTAATTAGCGGTGTTCAGGTCAAGATGGTGTATGACTTAGCCAAAGCCTTCGATGTTCCCTTTGAAGAATCTCGCGCCAAAGCATTAGTGGGCTCACTGGTTGGCGGCATTGCCCCACTTGGCATAGCAGGAGGCGTTGCCAGCCTGGTTAGAACGATTCCATTCATAGGCATGGCGGCTTGGTATTTTGTTGGCCCGGCGTTGGCTTTCGCTTCAACCTATGCAGTCGGCAAAGTCTTTTCCGAACATTTCCAAACCGGTGGCACCCTGCTCACTTTCGATGCAGACAAAATACGCGCCCATTATCAGCGCGAGTTCGAAGCAGCATTGAAATCCAAAAAAGTGAATAAAACACTAGCTTAAGCAGGCGCAAAGCAATTCTAATCGACAATGCTTCTGCTAATCTTACTTTTGAAGACGTAATTAAGGAGTTCCCTCAAAGAACTCCGCTCAAAGGTTTAACATTGCCTAAACATCCTTCACTATGACAACGCTACCGCTCCTTGCCGTATATTATTTAATAATTTTGCTATTGGTTAGTTGTTGCGCCATTGGTCGGAGACCTGGATTCCTTATTACGTTTGTCCTATCCCTGGTGATTACACCCTTTGTAATGCTATTGATCCTTTACATCACCAGGCCCTCTGTAAAAAAATCAAAACTTACCGCATCGCGGACTTAGTCTAGCCGACCGACGTATTTTCCATGCCCCTGATCGAACTGATTCGCCGACACGTAAAAACGTCGGCGCACGTATTCATTATACTCGCCCTGCTTTCCGGCGTGAGCAATGTCTTGGTGATGACGCTCATCAACACTTCCGCCGGCGTTGAGCAAGCTACGCTGGACTTGCGCACTATCGCCATGTTCGGATTAGTCATCGGTATCTACATTGTCAGCCAACGCGGCTTGATGCGCATCACCGCCACTGAAGTAGAATCAATGATCCATAACTTACGCATGGCATTGGTAGAAAACATCAGCCATGCTGAGCTGTTGTCTTTAGAGCAAGTCGGACGCTCTGAAATTCTCGCGGGGATGATCCGAGATACGCAAACCATATCCCAAGCATCCAACATACTGGTAATAGCGGTTCAATCGGTCATCATGATCGCACTGTCTATGGTCTATGTGTTTCTCATCAATAAGGTCGCGTTTGCCCTGAGCCTAAGTTTTATCGCTTTATCCATGGTGCTGATCCTGCGGCACATGCTCACGCTACGTGAGGAACTAAACACAGTTTTCAAGGAAGAAAATCATTTATACGACGGCCTACGCGATGTACTCGAAGGCTTTAAGGAAGTCAAAATGAGCGTGCCTCGGCGTATTGACATTTTGGCGGAGATTGACATCGCCGCCACACGGGCACGCGACGTGAAAATTGCATTCCAAGGCCGCGCAGCCCAGGAGTTCATGCTAAGCCAGACCATGATTTTCCTTCTGCTTGGCCTCATCGTGTTCGTAGCACCGATGTTTTTCAGCGTCGAAGCGGGAGCCGCCGCACGTACCGCAGCCGCCATGTTATTTATCGTCGGCCCCCTGGCCATGGTCACCCAAGCGATACCCATATTCGCTACCGCCAATGCCGCAGCCGAAAACCTGGTCCGATTAGAACATCTGCTCCAATCCCTCGCGACCAAAATACCGGGAATGATCGAGCGCCCCTTACCGGCCGAATTTGAAGAAATACATTTCGACACTGTCAGCTTTACTTATACGGACAGTAAATCGGTAAACATGTTTACGGTAGGCCCATTCAACTTCAGCATCCGCCAGGGCGACACCCTGTTTATCACTGGCGGCAACGGTTCAGGAAAGTCCACCTTAGTCAAGCTATTGGTCGGACTTTATTATCCCGAAAAAGGTGTTATCCGCATCGACCAGCAAGCTCTCTCAGCAGAAACCTATACGGCCTATCGCAGCAAATTTTCAGTCATTTTTTCCGATTACCACTTATTCAAACGAATGTACGGCCTCAACGTCCCCAATCCCGAGGTCATCGAAGAATTGTGCCTGCTGCTTGAAATATTAGGTAAAGTCCGCTTACAGGATGCCAATACCTTCGATACGATAGACTTGAGTACAGGGCAACGCAAGCGCCTCGCTTTACTGGTAACGCTACTGGAAGACAAGCCCATTATCGTACTTGATGAATGGGCCGCAGACCAAGACCCTCATTTCCGCCGCAAATTCTATCAGGAACTATTGCCGCACTTGAAAGCATTGGGCAAAACCATTATCGCCATTACTCACGATGACCGTTATTTTGACACAGCGGATAGATGCATTGCCCTTGAAGAAGGACGCATAGTATCGGACATCAATAGCAATTCACTCCAGTAGCACGAATCTATGCAATTTCCAGTTCTAAAACGATTCTACGAAAAATATATGATGACCATCACTCTTGCGGTGATGATCATGGGACTGTTGTTTGTTTATTTATCGCCAACCATGCTGATAACCATACCTGCCGGTCACCTCGGGGTAAGATGGTACCGTTTTTATAACGGTACAGACCTCGGGCCGGCAGTTCCAGAAGGTACGCACCTAAAATTCCCTTGGGACGAGCTGTACGATTACGATGCAAGGGCACAGCTTACCGACCAAAAATTTGATGTCATCAGCAAAGACGGTTTATTGATCCAAACAGAAATTTCGTTTGTTTTTCGTGTTAACCCGAAAACGCTTGGCATACTGCACAAAGACGTTGGGCCAGACTATCTCAACCTAATACTAAAACCTGAATTAGGAACCACGGCACGATCAATCATTGCCAACTACACAGCAGAAGAGTTTTACAGCACTTACAGGGAAGAAGCTCAGGACAAAATAATGGCAGAAATGCTTTCCGAGTTACTTGAGGAGAACGCTTATAGCCCGAAGAATATCGCGCTGATCGACTTTGATCGAATAATGCTGAAATCGATAACACTTCCTGAACGGGTAGCCTCTGCCATAGAGGCCAAAGTTGAACAATTCCAACGCCAACTGGAATACGATTTCCGCCTGCAAGTCGAAACCAAGGAAAAAGAGCGTAAACGCATCGAAGGAGAAGGCGTACAGGCACTGTTCGACAATATTGGTACAAAAGAAGTGCCTAATTATTTACGCCTGGTCGGCATTAACGCGACGCTCGAATTGGCGCGCTCGAACAACGCAAAAATTATCGTCACCGGCAGCTCTCTGAACGCCCTACCCTTGCTGATAGGCAATGACACCTTAATACCCCCGGCACAACAGCCTCAAGCCGCGAAGATAGAAACAATAAAAGGTGTAAACCAGTCACCGCCCCAACTGCTGAAAGCGCCTTCGGACAACACCAAAGCAACCCCGACCCAAACTGAAAAACCGGCGACCCAAACAGACAAGACTCAAACCGATAAAGCAAAAAAATAGGCAGACAATTTTGCGCTCGAACTTACGGCGAATGCAGCAAGGCTTCGCCGCTATGCAGTATCTGTCGCAAAGACCGGGATCTTTCCACATCAATGGTGCCCAGAAAAACCTGTCGCATCGACGGCGCGACGGGCTCTATTTATCGCAAAATCGGTGTAGTAATTTTGTCACTATGCCAGAATTTAACCGGCGTTGACTGTAGCAAGATCCAATAGGTTCAGACTTGGCGAGCCTTGCAAACGACTGATTAGTAAATATTTACATAATGAGCATGGGATTAATAACTCCGGGGCCGGTGGTTCAAGCCCACCTATCGCCACTATTTAAATCAAGGACTTAGGCATTCTTGTTTAGCCCCCAAGTCGCACCCAAATATAAAGCCCCTGAACACCCGTTGATAGCTGATATACGCCAATCGAAAAACCACCCTATTCATTCCATCGTATAAGAGACCGACTGAATGACATTCACCAACAGGCCGGGATAAATACCGAACCAAACCAGCAGCATCGTTAAAACGGCTAGTATGGCGGTGGATACCCAATCTTGGGGCGGTTTAATTGCCGCTCCGTCGACGTTCATCGACATCACAACGATAATCCTCAAATAGTAATAGAGCCCCAGGCCGCTGCCAACGATAACAGCGAGCAGCAATCCCCACAACCGGCCATCGGCTGCGCTGGTAAAGATATAGAATTTACCGATAAACCCGGCGGTCAGCGGAATACCCGCCAGCGACAGCAGCATCAGGGTAAAAGTCGCGGCTAGCCACGGCCGCCGCCAAAACAGCCCGCGATAACAAGAAATGTCATCCGCTTCCGTTTGCGGCGTTGAAAGGACCGAAACGACCCCGAAAGCGCCGATCGTGGTAATGAAATAGGCCAACAGGTAAAAGCTAACGGACTCGACGACCCACATTGAAGAAATCCCTCCGCCCGCAATGAATGCGACCAGCAGATACCCCATGTGCGCGATAGACGAATAAGCCAGCAAACGCTTGACATTATTTTGCAGCAACGCCAGCAGATTGCCGCCCAGTATGGATAAACCGGCAATGACGCTGAAAACAGTCAGTAACGGCGTGTAATCATAACTATAGGTAGTGATGAAATATCGAAGCAGGAGAGCGAAAACGGCGCCTTTTGAAACGGTCGCGATAAATGCGGTAACCGGCGCGGGTGCGCCTTCGTAGACATCCGGGGTCCATAAGTGAAACGGCACCAGCGAAAGCTTGAAACCCAGCCCGACCACGATCAGGAGTGTTCCGCTTAAAACCATCGCGCTGATATTGTCCCGGCTCGTCATGTAGCCGCCGATGCCGCTGAAATGAAGCTCCCCGCATTGCGAATAGATCAGCGCCATGCCCATCAACAAAAAAGCCGAAGACACGCCGGACAAAACCAGGTATTTGATCGCTGCCTCCAACGGCCGTGACTGGTTGAGCGGATAGCCGATCAGCACAAACAGGGAGATACTGAGTATTTCAAGCCCTATAAAAAAGCTCGCAAAATGGCTGCTGCCGACCAGCACCAAGCCGCCCAGCAGCGCAGTCAGCAGCAGTAATGGGAGTTCTTCATTTTCTCCTTCACGCTCTTTGAAATAGTCGTAACAAAACCCCAGCACCGCCAAACCTCCCGACAGCAACAGCGCCATATAGAACAGCGAATAGGCATCCACCAGTATCAATAAAGTCGCCCGAACCGAACTTTCCTGCGATGCGATGCCCAGTGTCGACAGCGCTATGACGATTCCCACGGCGGCAATGCCGCAGGACAAAATAAAATTCCGCCGGACAGCAATGCCGAGCATTACCGCGACTGCAGTTACCGCGATAGTGATGATAGGCGCAAGGGCGATGAGCTGGTTACTATTCATCAGCGCTCCATCACCATAGAATTTTGCATTTCCTGCTTCAATACAGGAACCGATACGTCCAATACTGCCTGAGGACTCAGGCCGAGCCACGCACTGGCAAGGACCAGCAATCCTAGCGATGCCCATTCGCGTCGGCCGACATCGGGCAACGGAGGATGTTGAGACGGCGGGCCGTAAAAGGCCTTTTGTATCATAATCAACGCATAAACCGGAGCCAGAATAAGCACCAAAGTCGCCACGGAGACCAATAACATATTGACGCCGAAAGCCCCCTGCAACACCAAAAATTCACCCATGAAGTTTCCCAATCCCGGAAGACCCAGCGAAGCCACCGCAAAGAACAATGCCAATGCTGACAACCTGGGCAATGCGGGCCAGAGTCCTCCCATATTGCCCATTTCCCGAGTATGCAGGCGTTCTTGCAGCGCACCGGCAATCATAAATAACGCCGAGGCGCTGATGCCGTGAGCCAGCATAGTGATGACCGAACCCTGCAAGGCGAGCAAGTTCCAGGAAAACACCCCCAACAGGATAAAACCCATGTGACTGACGCTGGTATAAGCAATCAGCCGTTTCAGATCGGACTGGGCAAAAGCCATTATCGCCGCATAAAGCACGCTCACAGCTCCCAGCGTCATCGCAATCGGGGCAAACTGATGCGCCGCATCAGGAAACAACGGGATGACAAAACGCAGCAAGCCGTAAGCGCCGGTCTTAAGCATCACGCCTGCCAGGATCACGCTGCCGCCGGTTGGCGCCTGAGTATGAGCGTCCGGTAACCAGGTATGAAAAGGCACCATCGGCAGCTTGACCGTAAACGCGATAAAAAATCCCAGCATCAGCCAAAAGGCGACATGGGGTTCAAGCACCGTATTGAGCAATTCGAAATAATCGAAACTATAGATGCCAGTATAGTTATAGTGCAACAGCACTAAAGTTATGATCGCCAACAGCATCAGCAAACCGCTCACCTGCGTAAAAATAAAAAACTTTATTGCCGCATCAGTCCGGTTTTCATGCCCCCAGATGCTGATCAGAAAATACATCGGGGTAATCATCAATTCCCAGAAGAAAAAGAACAAAAACAGATCAACCGCCAGAAACACGCCGACGGTGCCGGCCAGACACGCCAGCAGATTAAAGAAAAAGAACCCGTGCCGATTCTTGATCTCGGTCCAGGAACTGCTGACCGCCATAAACCCGAGCAATACCGTCAGCGTTATCAGCAGCAGACTGAGACCATCCATAGCCAGATGAAAACTGATGCCGAAGCGTGGAATCCACGGGCCGTAAAAGTCGGCAAACCAGGCTGATGACAGACCGTCTACATGCTCCGCCACCGCATAGGGCAATACCAACAACAGCGCCTCGACAGTCAGGGTAACGATCGCCACCCAACGCGGAGCTATCGGACTCCAGCGCTCTGAGAACCAGGCCGCGAATCCACCCAGCAGCAAAACGCCAATAAGCATAGGCAGTATCACGACAGCCATCCTATCGCGATAATGACCACCGCGCCGAATGCCACGGATGAGGCGTACCAACGGATACGTCCGGTCTGGGACGCGCTGACCCTGCTGTACCCTACCCGACTAAGCAACGCTATCGCAACGTATATGCCATCCACCGCATCGTTTTTATTGAGTTTGGCGATGGCTTTAAAGGGCCGCACCACCAATGCGCCATAAAGCGCATCAATGCCCCAACCGTTAAAACAGAATATCCGCATCTGGTTTGCCAAGCCGGAGCCCGCAAGACGCTGGGCTGAAAAAGTGTGGGTAAGATAAAACAATACCGCGATCAGCAAGCCGACAAAAGGCGCCAAAGCGGTGATGACCGAAACAAGGTCAAAAGTGTGGTCATGGTTGAATAAAACAGGAAATACCGAATCCAGCGGGATTTTCAGCATCCCGCCCAATAGCGCCAACGCGCCCAACAAGACCAGCGGCACACTCATTTGCCAACCCACTCTGGCTTTAATGCCCGGACATTCCTTGCCGAAAAAGACCACGAAGACCAGACGGAAGCTGTAAATACCTGTAATGATTGCGCCCAGGCAGCCGGCAGCCCATAAACCGGGAGAGGCATCAAAGACTGCCAGCAGAATCTCGTGTTTGCTGTAAAAGCCTGAAGTAAAAGGCAGTGCGGATAACGCGGCACTGCCGATCATAAAACTCCAGAAAGCCAAAGGCATGGCTTTACGCAGCCCGCCCATCTTGAAAATATTGTGCTCATGATGAAAACAGAAAATCACCGCGCCTGCGGCGAGAAACAACAGCGCCTTGAAGAAGGCATGGGTCAGCAGGTGAAAAATCGCCGATGACCATGCCCCGACGCCTAAAGCAAGAAACATGTAACCAATCTGGCTGATCGTTGAATAAGCCAGAATACGCTTGATGTCGGATTGAACGAGTGCCGAGCAACCCGCCATCAATAAGGTGGTTGCACCCGTCACAGCGACTGCGAATTGAACCGACGGAGCCATTATGAACAAGGCATGGGTTCTGGCAATCAGGTAAACGCCCGCAGTAACCATCGTAGCGGCATGAATCAAGGCGCTGACCGGCGTCGGGCCAGCCATGGCGTCGGGCAGCCAGGATTGCAGCGGCAATTGCGCGGATTTGCCCAGAGCACCGCCCAGCAACAGGGCGGCGGCAACTACAGGCAACAGGCTGCCGGAAGTCCACTGGCTGGTAGCCCGGAGCATCAGGAGCTGAATATCAAAGGTGTGCAGCTGCGTGAACAGCAGAAACAATCCGACCAATAAAGCCGTGTCCCCTACTCTGGTCATCACAAACGCCTTACGCGCGGCATAGCCGTTGTTCGGGTCTTCATACCAGAAGCCGATCAGCAGATAGCTGCCCAGCCCGACGCCTTCCCAACCCAAATAAAGCAGCACCAGATTGTCGGCCAGCACCAGCACCAGCATCGCGGATACAAACAGGTTCATATAGGCGAAAAAGCGCGCATAGCCGGGGTCGTCATCCATAAATCCGGCAGCATAGACATGGATTAAAAAGCCGACACCGGTCACGACAAACAGCATCGTGATCGACAATGCATCGAGATAGAAACCGAAGGGTATCGACAGGTCGTCAACTTCCATCCAATATCCTAATACCAAGCGGTAAGGCTGCATCGCTCCATTCAGGAATTCGGTTCCGATCAGGGCTGCCAATATCGCCGAAGCAGCCACACTGCCGACGCCCACCCAGGCAATCATCGGTTTGGAAAGTCGTTCACCCGCCAATACCAGAATTAAAAATCCGAGAAACGGAAATAACGGCACCCAACCTAGCAGTTCAATCATTTTCGGCCCCCTTTTCTCGTCCCCACGCGGCGCGCAGGAACGAGAGTCAGTGCTAGTTCCCAAGCTCCAGCTTGGGAATTCAGTGCGGGAAGCTCCAGCTTCCTATCTCGCGAAGCTGCGACTGCATGGATGCAGGAGGTACGACTCCAAGGATGGGGGAGGTAGAATCGCGTCTGGAACAGCGATCGAGAGCAACGCAGGGAGCTGTTGCCGAGAGCTTCGTCATCCTGGTTCCCAAGCTGGAGCTTGGGAACCCGCGTAAACCCCAGAAACGAAAACAACGATACCCACCCTAGCAGTTCGACCACTTTCATCTCCTACCCTTTCATCCCGTTCAACGAATCCGCATCCAGCGTATGGAAACGGCGGAAAATTTGCAGCACCAATCCCAGCCCGACCCCCACTTCGGCCGCGGCCAGCGTTAATATCAGCAGGAACATGATTTGCCCGTCCGCCTGTCCCCAGCGTGACCCGGCCACAATAAAAGCCAGCCCGGTAGCGTTGAGCATGACTTCCAGTGACATCAAAATCATGATCAGGTTACGCCGCACCAATACCCCGATTAACCCCAGCACAAACAGCACGACAGACAGCAACAGGCCATGCTCCATCGGAATTCCGTTCATGACGCCTCCCCGCATTTTTCCTCATTCCCACGCACCGCGCTCATCGCTATACATAAGCGACTGAAGGATTCCGGCAAAAATGCCCGAGTTGTCTCCGCTCCGCCGGCAAGCCTATGCACATTGTTATGTATTGAAGCGCAACGGGAGTGCAAGCTTTGCTCGCGCTTGCAGGCGAAGCCTGCACTCCAGCTATCGGTAATTCTTTGCGCCGATTCCCAAACTGGAGATTTGGAGCCATTGGGAAATGTGTATAACGATGAGCGCACCGCGCGGCGCAGGAATTCGCTCGGAGCTCGTAGGAAGTCGGAACCGCCTCTCATGACTTTCCCCCGGCCCTTGTCATCTTGATCATCGGTTTTCCCAGGTGATAAGCGCCGACCAATCCGGCCAGCAACAACATCGAGGCCAGTTCCACAGCGAGCAGATAGGGGCCGTATAATGCTATCCCCACTTGCTTGGCGCTCACTGCATAGCCGGTTTCGGCGCTACCGCCAGACACCACAATAACCAGCATTTCGACGAACAGAATCAATGCCAGCAGTGACGGCCCGATCCAGATACCCGGCTGTAACCAGGCGCGTTCCTGCTCTATGGTCTTTTGTCCTTGATTGAGCATCATGATCACGAAAACAAACAGCACCATAATGGCCCCGGCGTAAATAATCACTTCCAGCACCGCGGCAAAATACGCGCCCAACAGAAAGAACAAAACGCCGACGGCCAGCAGGGATAAAATCAGGTACAACAAGCCATGCACCGCATTGAGCCGGGTAATCATCATTACCGTCGCGAAAACGGCAACGGCGGAAGTGATATAAAACAAAGTCAACGCCATCATGTTCTCCTGATCAAGTTAATTAATAGTTCCCACGCCGGAGCGTGGGAACGCTAAAATCACGGCAACAAGGTTTTCACATCGACCGGCGGCGCTTCGTTTTCAGCCTGGCCCTTGGCCTTGCCGCCGATCGTCATTCCGGCAACCCGGTAAAAGTTGTAGTCGTGATACTTTCCGGTCCCATCGATCAATAGATGCTGCTTCTCGTAAACCATGTTCTGACGGTCGTATTCGCACATTTCAAAATCCGGCGTCAGTTGAATCGCGTTGGTCGGGCAGGCTTCTTCGCAAAACCCGCACATGATGCAGCGGGAAAAATTGATGCGGAAGAATTCGGGATACCAGCGGCCGTTCTCATCCTCGGCTTTCTGCAAAGCGATACAGTCCACAGGACAAGCTACCGCGCAAAGATTGCAGGCAACACAGCGCTCTTCGCCGTCAGGGTCGCGGGTCAGCACGATGCGTCCGCGGTAGCGGGGAAACAGCGCCGGTTTCTGTTCCGGGTATTCGACCGTATCCGGCTTGACGAACGTATGCTTCAAAACTTCCCATAATGATCGCAGTTGACTTAGCATCGCTTTTCCCTTTTTGTGCTGGTTCCCAAGCTCCAGCTTGGGAACCCAGAGGGCGAAGCTCCAGCTTCGCGAGACGGGAAGCTGGAGCTTCCCTTACTGAGTTCCCAAGCTGGAGCTTGGGAACTAGCCACTCGCAGACTGTTCAATGACAAAACCACTGCCCCGGTCACCAGCAAATTCAACAACGCCGCCGGTAACAGCACTTTCCAGCCGAAGGCCATCAGCTGGTCATAACGGGGCCGTGGCAACGAGCCTCGCAGTAAAATAAAGAACATGATGCCGACGGCGGTTTTCAGGCAAAACCATAGCAGCGGCGGCAGCCAGGGACCCAGCCAACCGCCGAAAAAAAGCGTCACCATCATCGCCGAGCTGAGCGTAATGCCGAGATACTCGCCGACGAAGAACATGCCGAATTTCATGCCGGAATACTCGGTATGAAAGCCGGCCACCAGCTCTTGTTCGGCTTCCGGCAGGTCCAGTGGTGTCCGGCGGCTCTCGGCGACGACCGCAATCAGGAAGATGATAAAGCCGAGAAACTGGGGAATGATGAACCAGCCGTCGCGCTGGGCTTCGACAATCTCCCTCAAATTGAAGGTGCCGGACAGCATCACCACGCCCATGATCGAAATGCCCATGAACACCTCGTAACTGACGGTTTGCGCCGCCGCACGAAGACCGCCAAGCAGCGAGTATTTGTTGTTGGACGCATAGCCTGCCAGCACGATGCTGTAAACCGACAGCGAGGACAGCGCCAGGAAGTAAAGCAGCCCGAAGTTGAAATCGATGATGCCGATGCCCGGCGCAAACGGGATCACCGCAAAACCGGTCAGCATGGTGATGAATACGATGGTCGGGGCCAGTACGAATACCGGCTTGTCGGCGAAAGGCGGTATCCAGTCTTCCTTGAAGAACATCTTGATCATGTCCGCCGCCACCTGCATTAATCCGAATGGACCGACCCGATTGGGCCCCAAACGATCCTGCCAGACCGCCAGCAGGCGGCGTTCCACCCAGATCAGCATCGCCGCAACGACGACCACCGAGACCAGAATGCCGATAATGTCGGCTGCATCGCCGAGGTTCGCATTCATAACCGTCCCTCCCGATTTGCTTTCTTTACCGTTACCTGAGCCCAGGTTCTCATGGCCTGGAACGCGGGCAGCCCCGCCGTTATGCCCACCAAGCCGCGAGGCAATGTTTTTTCGATCTGCACAGGAATCTCCAGAATCGATATGCCTAAAAGACTGCTGATTTCCACGTGGTCGCCGCTATCGACTTTCAAGGTTTCCGCATCCAAAGGATTCAGCAAAACACAGAAAGCGGGGAGCCGTTCGGCTATCGATGGCGATTGCAGGCTCAATTCCTCACTGCCGAAAATGTGCGGCAGCGGCATGATCCGCCACCGGCCTGGTTCCGATTTGAAGGCTGGCGGAATGTCCCCGAACCAAGGCATAGTACCGGACGCTTCAATCAACCGGACTCCGGCGTCTCCGTCACGCAGACGGCCGCCTGTTTGTTGCTGGAATTTGTTGATCGCCTGATTGGAGTTCCAGCCCGGCGCCCAGACGACTGGCACTAAAGCCGGCGGGACTTGGGCCGTATCGCCTTCCATCGAAAAAGCGAACGGCGTTTCCATATCCTGCGGCTGGCCGGGTTCGCCGACCTTGATGTCGGCGTGCATCGCGGTGCGTCCGCTGTAACGGTGGGGCTGCCTGGGGATCTTGCTGCCGTTGACGGTATAATCCGCCCCCGGCGCTGCGCGGATGATGGCGGCAAGATCGGGGAATGCATTTGCACAAGCCGCCGTCAGCGCATCGTGATGCCGCCATTGAGCATCGTCCATACCACCCAATACCGTCGACTTTAGAACACGCGCCCCTTCTCCCTCAGGGAGAAGGTTGGGATGAGGGGATTTAAATAAGTTTTCTTCCTTATTTTGACGTCCCCTCACCCAACCCTCTCCCTCTGGAGAGGGCTTTACTCTGCTTAAGTCAACCGTATCGTCCATAACACTCGTCAGCCATTGCCAACTGCCGCGTACCGGCTCTGGAGCCGGATAAACCGGGAAATAACGCTGGCCCCGCCCTTCATTATTGACCCAGGTGCCTTCGGATTCGGCGAAAGTTGCCGCCGGCAGCAGCAACTCAGCCTGCTCCGTGGTTTTGTTTTCCAGGCTGTCGATGACGACCACATGCGCGGCGGTTTCCAGAAACCTATCAGCCTCTTGACCCGGTACCCGGCGGTAGAGATCGTTCTCAAGAATAATCACGCTATCGGCCAGGCCGCTGCCGATCCGTTCGAAAGCCTGCTGCAAGCTTGCTCCGCCCATGGTTGCCAAGCCAAGGCTGTTGCATTCGGGAACAGTGAACGTCAGTTGTTTGTCTGTTGACGGCAGCGCCTTGGCGACGTTGTAGGCCGCCTGAATGATGTCGAGGCTCGCACAACTGGTCCCCGATACGATCAGCGGACGTTTCGCCTGTTTCAGGCTGTCGGCAATGATGACTGCCAGCGCTTGTTCGGCATCGCCCAAAGCGGCAGGCGCGGGAGCCGACTGATCAAGACAATGGGCGATCGCAAAGCCCAGACGGGCAATGTCTTCAGGGCTGCCGCGATAAGTGTTCGCGGCCACGTCATCCAGGCGGGTGGCGCAAATGCTGGCAATAAACACGGGGCTTTGGGCCTGATTCTCCAGATTCCTGACCGCCGCATCCTGCCAAGGCAAAATGTTCAGGCTACCGGCCAAGTCGAATGAGGCGTTGCGCGCCGCCTGCCGCAACGACAGCGCCAGCCTTGGCGCGCTGTGGGTTACGTCTTCGCCGAGAATCAACACCGCATCGGCCTGTTCGACTTCCCGTAGTGACGGGAAATGAATGCCCCCGTGACGCATCAGTTCGGCAATAGCGTTAAGCAAGGTATGTTCGGTATCCTCCAAACCGAGGAAGAAATTTTCTTTTCCAACCAGCGTGCGCAAAGCGAAATTGGCTTCCAGCGAGGCGCGTGGCGAACCGATGCCGATCGCCGGTTTGTCGGCTTTTAGCAGCTGACGAAAATGGCTTTCCGCCGCATCGGCGCTGATCTCCTGACCGTCGAGCCGCGGTTTAAGGATGCGCTTGGGACTGTTGACGAAACCGTAACCGAAGCGCCCACGGTCGCAGAGAAAATAGCCATTGACCTCGCCGTTATAGCGGTTGATCACGCGCCTGAGTGTTCCGTAACGTTCGCCGGGTGCGGTGTTGCAGCCCAGTCCGCAATGCGCGCAAACCGATGGCGCAGTCTGCAAATCCCACTTCCTCGCATAATGGGCGCTAAAGGTTTTGTCGGTGAAGACGCCGGTAGGACAGACTTCGACCAGATTGCCGCTGAATTCGCTCTCCAGCGCGCCATCCTCAAAACGCCCGAAATAGACGTTGTTATGCATGCCGAAAACCTGAAGATCATGTCCCCCGGCATAGTCGTCATAGAAACGCACGCAGCGGTAGCAGGCGATGCAGCGGTTCATTTCGTGATTGATAAAGGGGCCGAGGTTCTGGTTGTTATGGGTTCGTTTCAGGCCCCGGTAGCGGCGGACAGTGTGGCCGGTCATGACCGTCATATCCTGCAAATGACATTCGCCGCCTTCCTCGCAGACCGGGCAATCGTGGGGATGGTTGGTCATCAGCAGTTCGATGTTGTCGCTGCGAAATTGCCGCGCCGGTTCGGCGGCTATCGAAACTCTCATCGCATCGGCTACCGGGGTCATGCAGGCCATGACCAAGCGCCCGCGCTGGTCTTCGGCATCCTTGTACTGGATAACCGCGCATTGCCGACAGGCGCCCGCCGAGCCCAGCGCCGGATGCCAGCAAAAATAAGGCAAATCCAGTCCCAGCGACAGGCAGGCGGACAGCAGGTTGTTACCGTCCAGGACATCATAAGGCTGACCGTCGATTTCAATACGGGGCATTACGCACGCTCCATTGCGATGTAGCGTTCAAAATCCGCGCGGAAATATTTAAGCGCGCTTTGCAGCGGCTCCACGGCTCCGGGGGCCAATGCGCAAAAGGTATTTCCCGGCCCCAGCATGCGGGTTAGTCCGGCCAAGGTATCAATATCTTCGATGCGGCCTTTCCCTGCGATGATGTCTTTCAGCAAGGTAACCGTCCAAGGCAGACCGTCCCGGCATGGCGTACACCAGCCGCAAGATTCCTGGGCAAAAAACTGTTCCAGATTCAGTACCATGCGTACCGGGCAGGTCTTGTCGTCGAGAACGATGATGACTCCGGTGCCCATCCGGCTACCGGCTTTGGCTACGGCCTCGAAATCCATGACCACATCCAGGTGTTCGGGCAGCAAAAAGTCGGTCGATGCGCCGCCGGGCAAAAAGCCGCGCAACGTGTAACCGTCCCGCATGCCGCCGGCATGTTGCTCGATGATTTCCCGGATAGGCGTGCCCATCGGCAGTTCCCACAAACCGGGATGCTTGACGCGGCCGCTGGCTCCGAACAGCTTGGTGCCCTTATCGACGCCTCGCGCCAGCCCCTGATACCACTCGACGCCGTAATGCAGAATATGCGGCACGTTGCACAAGGTTTCGACGTTATTGACCACGGTCGGCTTGCCCCAAAGCCCGCTGACCAGCGGAAAAGGCGGTTTGGCGCGGGGCGTGGCCCGTTTTCCTTCCAGCGCATTGAGCAGCGCCGTTTCATCGCCGCAGATATATCGCCCTGCGCCGGTATGCAGGACGATGTCCAGACTGAATTCTGAATCCAACACATGTTCGCCGAGGTAACCTTTAGACTTGGCTTCCAGCAAAGCGTGTTCGAGACGAAGCTTGGCAAGGTGGTATTCCCCGCGCAGGAAGATATAGGCCCTATTGGCTTGAATGGCATAGGCCGCAATGATCATGCCCTCGATTAACTGATGCGGGTCCTGTTCCAGCAGCATCCTATCTTTGAATGTTCCCGGTTCCATTTCATCGGCGTTGGCAATCAGGTAGCGCGTTTGGGATAGATCATCCAAAGGAACCAAGCTCCATTTAAGCCCGGTACCGAATCCCGCGCCGCCCCTGCCCCGCAACCCTGCATCCTTGACCCATTGCTGCACGTCTTTCGGCTGCAATTCGGTGATGGCCTTTCGCAGGCCTTGATAACCGCCGGTGCTCTCGTAATCGGCCAGCGTCGCAAAATCGCGATCCGGGCGGATGTTTTTAGTCAGCGGCTTATCCATTATTTCCATAGCACCTCACCTTCCGAGAATCTCGTTAACGGCATCTTGGGTGATGTCGAACTTCAGCTCATTCCCTACCATCACGACCGGCGCGTGATCGCAAGCGCCCAGGCAGACAATCGGCAATACCGTGTATTCGCCGTCCGCGGACATTTCGCCCAACTCGACGTTCAAATGCCGACACAAGCTTTCGCCTACTTGGTCGCTGCCCAGCATCCAACAGGTCACGCTGTTGCAATAATGAATGACGGTTTTACCGACAGGCTGGCGGTAAATCAGGTTGTAAAAAGTCGCCACCCCTTCCAGTTGCGCCGGTGATATATCCAACAGCTCGGCCACGGCAATCAGGCATTGGTCGGAAACCCAGCGCCGGTGTTTTTGGACGATTTTCAACGCCTCGATAGAGACCGCGGTTTTATTTTCGTAATGACTCATCTCGGCGTTAATCTCCCGGATTTCGGCGAGGCTTAAACCTTCAAAAATTGGCTCGTTCATCTCAGCGGTCCACATCGGCCATCACAAAATCGATGCTGGCCAATATCGCCACCAGATCGGGGACCATCATGCCCCGGCACATCATCGGTATCATCTGCAAATGCGGGAAGGACGGCGTGCGGATACGGGTGCGGTACGACATGCCGCCGCCATCGCTGGTCAGATAGTAGGCATTCAAACCCTTGGTCGCTTCGACGGTTACGCAGGACTCGCCGACTGGAATCACCGGCCCCCAGCTCACAGCGAGAAAATGCTGGATCAGGGTTTCTATATCATGCAGCGTTTTTTCTTTGGGCGGCGGCGTGGTCAATGGATGACTGGCCTTGTAAGGTCCTTCCGGCATGTTATCGAGGCATTGCTTGATAATGCGAAGGCTCTGGCGCATCTCCTCGACCCGCACGGTGCAACGGTCGTAACAGTCGCCGCGATTGCCGGTGGGTATTTCAAATTCATAATTTTCGTAACCGGAGTAAGGACGCGCTTTGCGGTAATCCCATGCCAATCCGGTGGCCCTAAGGCCCGCGCCGGTCACGCTCCAATCGATGGCTTCCGCCGTGGTGTACGCGCCGATGCCCTGGGTGCGGCGCTTGAGCGTGCTGTTTTGCAGCACCAGCTTGTCGTATTGATCCAGCCGGGCCGGCAAATAGTCGATAAACTCGCGTATCCGTTGATCCCAACCCCTGGGCAAATCCATCGCGACGCCGCCGATTCGAAAGTAACTGGAATGCATGCGCGCGCCGCTGATCGATTCCAGTATATCGAACACCTTTTCGCGATCGATAAACATATAAAAGATCGGCGACATCTGCCCCAAGTCCTGGGCGTAAGTGCCGTAAAACAACAGGTGACTGGCAAGCCGGTAGAGCTCGCAGATCATCACGCGAATGGCCTGAGCGCGTTCCGGAACTTCGATTCCGGCCAGTTGCTCCACGGCCAGCACGTAAGGCAGGTTGTTCATCGAGCCGCCCAGATAATCCACGCGATCCGTATAAGGAATGTAGGTGTGCCAGGACTGGCGTTCGCCCATTTTTTCCGCCCCGCGATGGTGATAACCGATGTCGGGCAGCGCATCGACAATCTCCTCGCCATCCAGTTGCAAGGCGATGCGGAATACGCCATGCACGCTGGGATGGTTGGGACCCATGTTCAGGAACATGAAATCGCTGTCTTCGCTGCGCCGCCGCATGCCCCAATCTTCGGGCACGAAGCGCAACGCTTCTTGCTCGATGTCCTGCTGCTCGTCAGGCAGGCTGAACGGCTCCATTTCTGTCGCACGGGCATAATGGTCCTTGCGTAGCGGATGTCCCTGCCAGGTCGGCGGCATGATGATACGTTTGAGATGCGGGTGACCGTCAAAGACGATGCCGAACATATCCCATACTTCGCGCTCGTACCAATTAGCCGAGGGCCACATGTCGCTGATCGTCGGGAGGGACAAGTCTGCTTCGTTCAACGCAACCTTGAGACGAACATCCTCGTTGCGGTCGAACGAGAGCAAATGATAGACAACGGTAAACTCACTGTCGGGAAGGCCTTGCCGATGAGTGCGCTGGCGCTCGTCGATGGCGGTCAGGTCGAACAGCAGTGCATAGAATGCTTTTAAATAGCGGAGAGTCGCGCGCAGGTTTTGCTTAAGAATCCACAGCGTGGTTATGCCGTCGCGGGTCGGCTGAATGACAAAGCCGTTGCTGCCGGTTCGTTCCGTCAGTTCGCGCATGATCTGCGGCGCGCCAGCAGGAATAGCGATTTTGTCAGTATTACCGTCCAATGTATTCCCCCCCATTCATGTCATTTATCTTGGTTTTCCGCTTAAAGCGCAAAGTTATCTAGACACTCGTCATCCCGGCAGGGATTGCCGGGATCCAGAAGCCATGGACGGCAATCTCTAATATCGCTAACTATTTTTAGCTACGTTTACATCCTTGTAATCTGGATACCGGCAATCCCTGCCGGTATGACGACGATATGACTTGTGTAGATATTTATGTTTAGTCGGAGCAAGTGCAATGCTTAACTTCAGACTATCCCGGCTTAAGTTGGTAGTCTTTATTCTAAATTCAGCTATATCTCGTCCGGATCTCTCAACTGCCGGACACGCATCCGTTCTTCCGTCAGTAAATCGCGGTAACTGGGTTGAGGTGCTTTAATTACCGTTTGATCACCGACCACCCAGCTTAACGGCCGTCTCTCCTTGCCTATCGCATCCTGCAACAGCATCAAGCCTTGCAGCAATGCTTCCGGCCTGGGCGGACAGCCCGGCACGTAAACGTCCACCGGTAAAAACTTGTCCACGCCTTGCACGACGCTGTAAATGTCATACATACCGCCGGAGTTGGCGCAGGAACCCATGGATATGACCCAGCGCGGTTCCAGCAGTTGATCGTAGAGCCGTTTGACCACCGGGGCCATTTTTCGGAACACCGTCCCTGAAATGACGATCAAATCCGCCTGACGCGGCGATCCCCGGATCACTTCAGAACCGAAACGGGCAATGTCATGACGACTGGTGAAGGCGGTCGCCATCTCCACGTAGCAGCAAGACAGGCCGAAGTTGAAAGGCCAGACGGAATTGGATTGTCCCCAGGCGACCATATCCTCAAGCTTGGCGAACAGGAAATTGCGGCGTAACGCTTCTTCATAAGTCTGCTGCCCGGATTGTGGTGCGGGATCTGTCTCCGCTTTGGTTAGAGTCCAATGCATAATTTTTCCTATGGCCTGCTGTTGCGTTGTCTGCGGGTACGCCAATCCAGAGCCCCTACAGCCCACAGGTAAATCAACGCCGCAATTAATACGCTGATAAAAATCAGCGCTTCGATAAAACCGGACCAGCCCGCTTCTTGCAATGCCACCGACCAGGCAAACAGGAATACGCTTTCCATATCGAAAATAACAAAAAAGATGGCGAGCAAATAAAATTGAACGGAAAAACGGATATGCACATCGCCCGCAGCAACAATACCCGATTCAAATGGTTCGTCGGCAGCTTTAGCGTGGTGTCTTTGTCCCAGCAGATACGCGCCGCCGAGCATGACGCCGGTGATAGCGACGATGGCTCCGAAATAGATGATCAATGGAAGCAGATGGGTGGCGAGAATAGCGTCGGAGTTCTGCATATCGGAGCCTCATTTTATCTATTAAAGATATGAACTCTACTGCGGAAGTGCTTTCAGCCTGATTGGCTTTGATAGACAGGTTAGAAGAGACCTATCATTTGTACAATCCGTAGAAATGCTTAGGACTCTATCAATAATAACTTCCGCTTAGGGTTCCCATGCTCTGCGCTCATCTTTATACATATCTCGAAGTAGGCCGGAATAAGCTGGTTCGAGCGGCAGCGAGAACTGGCGTTGCCTACATGGACAGATATTTGCTCCTGCAATATCTGCATTCACCACATCCCTGTGGATTATGTAGGCAACGGGCGTGAGCACGACTGCATGGATGCAGGAGGTAGAGCACCAACAGTAGGCGCTTTAGGCGACGCAGGAGCAGAGTTGCCGAGGAGCGGAAGCGTTTCCGGCAAACTCCTCACGAACTCGCCGGAAACGCCACCTCGCGCTATGCGCTTGGATGGCCTTATTCCGGCCTACATCCGAGTCCGCCATTCCAGCGTCCATATCGAAATGACGCTCTTCGATAGACTTGTGTATAAAGATGAGCACTCTGCGTGATAACGCGGTCAGGGACGCTCCAGCGTCCCGAACCTCAGAGCGGTTCAGGCTGCATTCCCAGGCAGAGCGCGGGAACGATGAGTTTATGTTTCGCGAAGTTATTACCGACCCTATCCTTAATTAGGATGCAGATAAACAGGCGATTGAAATTTTTTATTCACCACGCAGCCCGTAGTCATACGTATTGATAAGGCGATTTTATTGTGGAATTATGAAAGCGATTTTTCATTGATCCGTTCTGCATATAGGGTGCCGAAAGCAGGATTCTACTTGGGCTTGTTGAATCTTTCTGCCCGGATTGAACCGTGGTCGACACTTGAAAAATAAGCACTACGCAACAAGTCCGACTGTATTTCCGAGTAATAGGTTACCCAACCGACTGAGGAGAGCCAACAATGCGTCGCTTAACGTTAGCAATCGCCCTTGCCGGGATCATCTGCATTCTGAATGGTTGCGCCATTTATGCTACGCCGTACGACAATGTCGGCATTTCTTACAATTATGCTCCCTACGGAGGATATGGTTATGGAGGATATGGAGGTTACGGCCATTATGGATTTAGGCCACGCTTCTACGGCGGAGGCGGGGGAGGATATGGTTGGAGAGGGGGCCATGGCTGGGGCGGCCGCGGTTGGCGAGGACGTGGTTGGCATTGAAGCCGGATTTATACGCTAAACTCATCCAGTCAGGACAATAGCCATGTTAAGTCGACTCCAGCTCTCTTTAGTTCATTTCGGTAAATGAGGACATGACAATGATGCCCGGAAGATTATCAATTTTGTTCATGATCCTTATTGCGTTGTTATCTAGCGAAGGCTCCATGGCCCGTGACGGCGGTGGGCACGAAGGCCGCTCCGGCGGCGGCCGCGGGGACGGTTTTGGTGGTGAGCATAGAAGCGGTTTTAGCGGCGGCCGGGGTAGCCGTTTTGGCGATGCCCATGTCGGCGAGTCCAGAAAAGGTCATGTTGGAGCACCTCGCCAGCATGACCATGGCAGGGCTGGTTTTTTTATAGAATCGCCCTATTCCCGGCCGAATTTCTATTACTGGCCTTACTATTCCTTTGAACCCTATTATTCCTCACCGTCTATCATAATGCCCTCCAGCCCTCCCGCTTATATCGATCAAGGCACTGTGCTCAATATCCAATCATTCGGGCCGAACAGCTGGGACTATTGCTCAAGTCCTGCCGGTTACTATCCCTATGTGCAAGAATGTTCGGCAGGATGGCAGAGAATTGAACCCCAACCCATAGAGCAGCAGCCCGGCTATTGGTATTACTGCACCGATCCTCCCGGCTACTATCCCTATGTCAGGGAGTGTTCGGCGGTGTGGCGGAATGTTGTTCCTTAACGGAGGTGTGCCAAATGTTACAGATCCTGACAATCCTGATGTCTGTTTTTTTGCTCAACGCTTGCTCGACAATGCCGAGCGGTCCCAGTGTTTTGGTACTGCCGGGCATCGGTAAAAACTTCGATCAATTCCATAATGACGACCTGGTGTGCAGGCAACTTAGCCACACACAGATTACAACGTCGCGGCAGCAGCCCGACTCCAAAGAAGATGCTCAACAAGATTATGACATCAACTATATCCAGTGCATGTACGGCAAAGGGCATCGAATTCCGGTGCCGGATGAATTAATGTACAACTCTCGGATGGAAGAATGGTTTCCGCCGCCCCCGGATATGCCTGCGCCGCCTCAAGCGGCAGGCCCTGAGCCGTCCTTAAATTCATTGCCTGCGAAAGCCGCAAAAGCTCGCAAATAGGACTCGGGGCAGGGTTTGATTTTCTTCACCGTTGTCCGGAAAAATGTCCCCGGCTTGGGGACATTTGTAGGGCGTGCCGCGCGCGCCTTAGAGCTCTAAGAATCTAAGGCGCGCGCGGCACGCCCTACCCCCTTAATTTAGGAACGTCTTGAGCAAGTTTCCAATAGCCGGAGTGCAGGCTTCGCCTGCAAACGCAAGCAAAGCTTGCACTCCCGCTACAAACTTACGCCACGAATTGTTCACGTTATTTCATGCTCATTCCTAACGTAAATCCTGAGCCAGCAAACCGGCATTGCCGCCTATCGCGGCAGTGTTTGTTGTGACGGTCTGTTCGATGACGAAGCGACGCAGATAATCCGGGCCGCCTGCTTTCGGACCGGTGCCGGACAGCCCCGTGCCGCCGAACGGCTGCACGCCGACCACCGCGCCGATCATATTCCGGTTGACATAAATATTGCCGACTTTTACGCGCTGCCGGATGGTATTAATGACAGCATCAATCCGGCTGTGTATGCCCAGCGTCAAGCCGTAGCCGGTCGCATTGACAGCGCTAATGACCTGATCGAGTTCCGATTCGCGGTAACGGACAACATGCAATACCGGCCCGAACACTTCCTGAGTCAGTTGCGATAATGACCGTAGTTCGATCAGGCTGGGCGGGAAAAAACTGCCCTGCTCCAAACCGTCCGGCAACGGCAGTTGATAAAGCAACTGCGCCTGTTCCTGCATGACTTCCAGATGTGCGGTCAATGGAGATAGTGCGGCATGGTCGATGATCGGGCCGATGTCGGTTTGATAAACGCCGGGATTGCCGACCGTTAATTCCTGCATAGCGCCAATCAGCATCGCGATGGTTTTATCGGCGATGTCCTCCTGCACGAATAAAACCCGCAACGCAGAACAACGCTGACCGGCACTGTTAAAAGCCGAGACCATGGCATCCTGCACTAGTTGTTCAAGCAATGCCGAGCTGTCGGCGATCAGCACATTCTGTCCGCCGGTTTCGGCAATCAGCGGCACAATAGCCTGATGATGTTGGGCTAATTGCAGGTTAATGAACTGCGCCGTGGACGTGGAACCGGTGAAAACAACACCGGCAACTCGGGGATCGGGAAGTAACTGCTGTCCAAACACGCTGCCGCCGACCGGCAAAAACTGCAACACCGATTCGGGTATACCGGCTTGGTGCAGTAACTGGATGCAGCGCATCGCGGTTAATGCGGTCTGACTGGCCGGTTTCGCGATAACCGTATTACCGGCGGCAAGCGCCGCCGCTATCTGGCCGATAAAAATGGCGATCGGGAAATTCCACGGACTGATACAGACATAGACGCCGCGGCCGTAATGATAAAGCCGGTTTTCCTCGCCGGTAGGGCCGGGCAGCCTGATCGGTTCGCCGAACAAGTCAACCGCGGACTGGGCGTAATAGCGGCAAAAATCGACCGCTTCCCTGACTTCCGCCAACGCGTCTTTAATCGTGCGTCCGCCTTCCCGTACACACAAGGAAACCAACTCCAGACGGTGCAATTCCAGAAGGTCGGCAGCCTGTTTCAAATACCCGGCGCGCTGTGCAACAGGGCAAAGCCGCCAGTCTGTAAATGCTTGGGAGGCTTCGTTTAACGCTTCGTCAATAGCAGCCGGTTCTGCGAAAGTTACGGAACCGACAATCAAGCGGTTATCGCAAGGGTTAACGATAAGCCGTTCCTGACCGGAGCGAGGACTGCCGTTTATCAATGGCATTGCCGCCCAGTGCTTATCGGCCAACGCATCCAGACTTTGCTGCACCGACTCCATCTGCTCAGGATCGGCCAAATTTAGCCCGGAGGAATTAAGCCGCCACTCACCGAATAAATTGCCGGGCAATACGATTGGCGATTGATGGGCCGAGGTCTTTACCGCAGCTACCGGATCGCTGACCAGTTCGGCGACGCTAATATCGGGATGGCTGATCTGGTTGATGAAAGAGGTATTCGCGCCGTTTTCCAGCAAGCGCCTGACCAGATAAGGCAACAACTGACGATAATCGCCGACCGGCGCATAAACGCGGCACGGAATCCGCCAGTTTCTAACTTCGATGATTTCCCGGTAAAGCGCCTCGCCCATGCCGTGTAAACGCTGGAATTCATAACCTGGATGTTGCCTTCCGAATTGATGGATAGCCGCGACGGTATGCGCGTTATGGCTGGCGAACTGGGGATAAAATGCATCCGGTTTGGACAGCATAAACTGCGCGCAGGCCAGATAGGATAAGTCGGTCGCCGACTTATGGGTAAACACCGGGTAATCGTCCAGGCCGTTTTCCTGCGCCCGTTTTATTTCGCTGTCCCAGTAAGCGCCTTTGACCAGACGCAACGGAATTTTCCGCTGTCGGCATTCGGCCAACCCGGCCAGCCAGCGAATCACCGGCAGCGTTCTTTTTTGATAGGCCTGCACGGCCAAACCCAGTCCCGGCCAACCGTTTAAATCGGGATGATTAAAAACCGCGGCAAAAATATCCAGCGACATGTCCAGGCGTTCGGACTCTTCCGCATCGACAGTGATCGCAATATTGGCCGTGCGGGCTGTCTGCGCCAGCGTCAGCAGTTTATCGGTTAACTCCTTAACCGCACGGACATGCTGCAACGGTTCGTAACGGGGACAGAGCGCCGATAACTTAATCGAAACACCCGGATTGGCGTAAAGTTCGGCAGAGGCCGCGTGCCCGGCCAGCGTATTAATCGCCGAATGATATGCCTGGAAATAATGCTCGGAATCGGCCCGCGTTATCGCCGCCTCCCCCAGCATGTCGAAAGAATAGCGGAAAACCGGGTCCTGTCCGCTACGCTGAACGGCATCCTGCATGGACTCAGCAAAGACAAACTGCAACGCCAGATGCTGCATGGCCTGCTTTATCACAGTGCGTATTAACGGCGCTCCCATCCGGGATAGCAGTTGTTCGAAGACTTGCGGCCCATGATGCGCTTCAAAGTCCCCGGCAAATAACAGCGCTTGGGTGGCTAAATTGACCAGCGGGGAATCGCTATGCTGTAAATGGCTTTGCCAGTCTGCGCCGGTCAGTTTTTCCTGTAAAAACAGGTCTTGCGTGCGGCTGTCGGGAATACGCAGCAAGGCTTCGGCGATCCCCATTAACACAACGCCTTCATGAGAATTAAGCTGATATTCCTGCAAGAACGCGTCAATCGCGGTTTGCCGATGTTGATTTTCCCTGACTGCGGTAACCAGCGTTTCGGCGCAATCGCTTATCGGAACCGGATCGTAACCGGTTAATGCCGCTGATAATTCACTGATGAGGCGTTTTTCATCGGCTAGATAAGCCTGATTAACAGCTTTTCGTAATTCGGCTAAAGGTTCTTGAGTCATAGCGGCTAACCCATTGGCAAGGATCTCCAGTCTCTTGAGATAACCTTTGAAACTGGAGATTGGATCAAAAAAACAGACCGAGCAATTGGTTTTCATTGTTCCATAGCAGGGGCGCAAGTCAATTTCTTTCATAGCCGCTTAACTGAATGATGTCAATCGGCGTTCAAAAGTTATCACCTGTCAGCGTCAAAATTAACCAGAAAATTACTATCTCATTCATTGTTCGTCATGGAAACGGAGCGTGAGGATGCAAGGAGGTAGAGCACCAAAAATAAGCGCTTTAGGTGCCGCAGGCATAAGCGGTCACGTGACTTTTGCCACTTGCTTGCTGGATACCAAAAACAAAAATAATGCCCCGATCGCCCATCACCTCGTTCCTTATGACAGTACACAGCTTAAACCACTGCCTTAAAACCAGGGCCTGCTATATTTTATAAAAATTGCAAAAAAACTTTCAAATTCAATTTAAAACCATGAATTCGTAATAATACTAATAGTATTTATACAAATTGTTTTTAAATTATTTCCATGGGAAATTGAGAGCCGGAAAGAAACAAGTTAGGCGATATATAGACCGATGTGCTCACTGTAGTAATCAATAGAGTCTGGCCCCCCCATTGATTCTTTGATTCTAAACTGAAGCGAGGAAGAATCTATGGCAAACAAGCAGACCAAAGGACAAAGCAAGTCCGGGCCGATAACGGCCGAGGAGATGCTGCGACTGGAAAACATCCCGGCGTCGCGAGCAATGCCCGACGAGATACGGAAGCAGTTCTACAACCGGAGGATGGTGATTTCCTCAAGCCATGCGGGGTTCGACCCGCGCAAGCACTTCAGCCGGGTGGAAGGAGAGGAAGGCGCGTGGCAGCTGGATACGGACTATCCCGTCGTCAGCGGGATTCCGGTGCGAGAGATGAAGCGTGTGGAGCCGGGCTCGCTGAAGGTCGCGCCGCGGAAAACGGTGCGTGTCGACGCGTTCCGTCCGGAGTGGCAGCCGCACATCTACCACCCGAAAATGGCTCTATTCGCGGATGAGCGAGCCATGCTGCGTAGGAAATCGGGTGCGCTGGTACGGCCTCACATCGTGTTTAACAACGACGACCGCGCAGTCTTTCTGCCGGAGGGGTATCCCTGGCACTGCGTGGGCAGGGTGTTCGTGAAGACGCCGGAATCCGGTGATGCCTGGAAGGTCACCGGAACAGGAACGCTGGTGGGCGCACGTACGGTGCTCACGGCCGGACATTTGATCCCGTGGGGCCGGGAGGACGCGATGATCAAGTTCGTTCCCGGCTACTTCAATGGAAATTCAGTGGTGGGTGCAGGAGTCGAGAGTTGGGGGACCCATGTGCATGGCTACAACGCGGGACAGAGACAGGCCTGGGATCTTGCCGTGATCCGGTTGGAGGATGCACTGGGTGACCGGCTGGGCACTTTCGGCGCGAAGACCTACGACGACGATTGGGAAGACGACCCGCGATGGACCTTGGTGGGCTATCCGGGTGAAATTAACGTAACGGTGACGTGGTCGCCCCCCGGGCTCACGAGTACCAAAGTCAATGGAGAGTTCCCGACCAGGCAATTCGGCATCTCGGTCGAAGACGACGATTCGGACGGCAACGCATTGGAGATCGAACACCACGGGGACTCCACCGACGGAAATTCCGGCGGCCCTTTGTTCGGTGACTGGCCGAAAGGCCCGTATGTGATCGGCGTCGAAAGCGGTGGGCAGACCGCCGAATTTCTGGGAGTCACGCTGGAACAGAACAATGTGGCGGCCGGTGGGAACGGTATGGTCGATCTGGTGCGATGGGCGAGAGAGAACTGGCCATGAACTATTGAAACCGGAGCGCTTCGATAGGCTTGAGGTTGGCTGCTTTGCGTGCGGGGTAGAAGCCGAAGAATACGCCGACGGCAACGGCTACCCCAAACGCGAGCAATACCGAACTGAGCGTTACGACGACCAGCGCGTCATTGAATCGGCTGAAGGAATAAGCGCAAGCGATGCCCACCACTACCCCGATGAAGCTTCCTGCCAACGAAATCATCACGGCTTCAAACAGAAATTGCAGCAAAATATCGCGTTTTCTTGCGCCTATCGCCATGCGGATGCCGATTTCGCGGGTTCTTTCGGTGACCGAAACCAGCATGATGTTCATAATGCCGATACCGCCTACCAGCAGCGACACCGATGCGATGGCACCAAGCATCGTCGACATTGCCTTGGTGGTGCCGGCAGCGGCTTGCGCTACTGCGGTGAGGTTGCGGACCGAAAAATCATCTTCTTGTCCGGGATGAATCCTGTGCCTAACCTTAAGCAATTCGTTCATGCTGCGTTCGGCTTTGTCCATGACTTCCGCCGATTTGGCTTTGACCATGACGAAGCGAACCATTCCGGGGAATTGATTGCCGAACAGTTGGCGCTGCGCTGTGGTAATAGGGACAAACACAGTGTCGTCCTGGTCCCTTCCATCCAGGCTTTGACCTTTCGACGACAAGATGCCCAGCACCAGGAACGGACTGTTTTTCACCCTGACCATTTTGCCGACCGGGTTCTCATCGCCGAAAAGATTACGAGCCACGGTTTGCCCCATCAGCAGCACCCGCGTTGCCGAGCGCACATCGCTGTCGCTGAAGGCTTCACCCGAAATGACCGGCCATTCCCGAACATCGAGATAAGCGGGCGTGGTTCCGGACACCTGGGTGCTCCAGTTGTTCGAAGCGTAAATAAGTTGGGCATTATTGGGGAGGCTGGGCGCGACCGCGGCGATTTCAGGTAACTCGCCGATGGCTTGTGCATCGGCCAAGGTCAGCGTCGGTACGGTGCCGGAGCCTTGCCTTAAGCCTCCCGCCGAAGTTGAGCCAGAAAGTACGATAAAAAGATTGCTGCCCATCGAGGCGATGGATTCGTTGACCATCAATTGCGCGCCTTGGCCGATCGCCAGCATCATGATCACCGCCCCGACCCCGAAAACCATGCCCAACATGGTTAGCAAGGTGCGCATGCGATTGGCGCGCATCGCTTCCCAGCCTTCTCCCAATAATGAGCCGATGATCATGACGGCTGATCCGTTGCGATTTTACCATCGACCACCCGGATCAGGCGCTTGGCGTGGGCTGCAATATCGGCTTCGTGGGTGACCAGAATGATCGTGATGTTCTGCTCTTCATTCAAGGTCTGAAAGATTTTCATGATGTCCTCACCGGTTTGGGTATCGAGGTTGCCGGTCGGCTCGTCCGCCAGGATCAGTTTGGGGTCGGTGATCAATGCCCTGGCGATGGCCACACGCTGCTGTTGTCCGCCCGATAATTGATTCGGCCTGCGCTCGCCGAATTGAGCCAAGCCGACCCGTTCCAGCATGAGCGAAGCTTTTTCGCGCCGCTCCGCCCTGCTCTTGCCGGAATAAAGCAAGGGCAATCCGATATTGTCCAATATCGAGCTTCTCGGCAACAAGTTGAATCCTTGAAAAACGAAGCCGATCAAGCGGTTTCGCAATAAAGCCAGTTCGTCAGAGTTTAAGGCGGCGGTGTCTCTGCCTTCCAAATAATAATGGCCGTCTGTTGCAGTATCCAGACAGCCGAGTATGTTCATCAATGTCGATTTCCCTGAACCGGAATGGCCCATGATCGCAACGAACTCGCCGCTTTCGATGTTGAAATTAACATCCTTAAGCACCGGCATGTTTTCCAAATAATATTTAGACAGTCCGCTGACGCTGATCAAAGGGCGTTCCATCAAAATGCCCTGACCCGGAAATTGCTTTGTCCCTGCCCCTTGTCCTCAGCCTTGCGCTCGCTCTGGTCTTCGAGAATCACTAAATCGCCTTCTTTTAAATCCCCGCCGGTTATTTCCGCATACTTGCCGTCGGCGATGCCGATCTGTACCGGTACCGCCACGGCTTTATTATTCTCCAAACGATAGACATTTTTGCCGGGCTTATTGATCCCTCCGGCAGGACGGAACTTGAGCGCCGCCAACGGCAGTTTCAGGATGTCGTTTCTTTCGTCAATGACGATGCTGACGAAGGCGGTCATGCCCGGCAACAAAATTTCTTCAGGGTTATTCACACTAATCACCACATCATAGGTGACCACATTCTGCAACACTTTGGAATCCAGCCTGATGCGGAAAACTTTTCCCTGAAAAACCCGGTCAGGATAAGCATCCACGGTGAAGTTCACCATTTGATTGACCCGAATGCCGCCGACATCGGCTTCGGCGACCGAGGTGTCGATCTGCATGTGTTGCAGGTCCTGGGCGATGGTGAACAAGGTCGGTGTTTGAAAGCTGGCGGCAACGGTTTGCCCTATGTCGACATTGCGCGATACCACGACTCCGGACACCGGGGATTTGATGATGGTATAGCCCTTGTTGGCTTTATCGCGTTTGAGCTGGCCGATGGCCGAAGCCACTTGCGACTTGGCGGCTTCCCGTGCCTGAACGGATTGATCGAGATCCGATCTGGCAACATAATCCTGCGCATACAGCTCTTTAGACCTTGCCTCATTCGCTTGGGCAAGTTTGAGCGAGGCCTGGGCATTGGCAAGATTCGCCTGGCTTTGTTCGAGCTGGGCATTGATCAATGAGGGATCGATTTCCGCCAGCACTTGGTCTTTGTGTACCCGGTCATTAAAATCCACATTGAGCTTGTTAATCACGCCTGAAATCTGCGTACCGACATTGACCAGAACCACCGGGTTTAACGTGCCGTTGGCGGAGATCGTCTTGACGATACTGCCCTTGGCTATCTTTTCCGTCCGGTAATGCGGGACTTCTTCCGAGGCACGCCAAACATTGAAGCCATAAATGCCCGCAGGAATTGCGATCAGGCTGAAAACAGCGACTAACTTATACCGAAAACGTGCCATAAGGTATTACCTTGTCGGGATAGAAGAAAAATCCAATCGCCCCAATGCCTGGGCTAATTGGGCTTTTTGCGTCAGCCAGGTGTATTGGGCCTGGATCAATTGCAGCCGGGCATTGGCGTGACTGGATTGCGCATTCAAAAGATCGATAATATTACCGGCCCCGGCTTTGTAGCGCCCCATCGCCACCCTTTCGGATTGAAACGCGCTCGCCACCAGATCTTCACTGCTTTTGAAACTCTCGTGAGCGGTATTTAACAGTTGGTAGGCTCGCCAGACATCCAGGCTCACCGATTGCTCAAGCTGATCGTAATTGGCGCGCTTGACTTCGAGCTGCTCCTCCGCGCTTCGGATTTGGTAAGTCGTATTGAAGCCGGTGAACAACGGCACACTGATCTGCATACCCATCGTCCAGCTTTGCGTATCGCTAGGCAAGCTGGTGTGGTTGTAGCCGTAATTCCCGATTAAGGAAATGCTCGGCAGATGACCGGCCTCGGCGGCTTTAACATTCGCTTCGGCCGCTTTAACCGTCGCTTCGGCGGCGGCCAGATCGGGACGCAGGGTCTTGGCCTCTTCGATCAAACCATGCACCAGCGTGTCCTGTTCGGCATCCGGCTTTGGCAAGAACGGAGCAGCGATATTCAACCGATAGTCGGCTTCGAGTCCCAGCGCATTGGCCAAGCTTCCGACCGCAACTCTGGCATCGCCTTCGGTCTTTTGACGATTGAGTTTGGCTTGGGCGAATGCTGTCTTCGCCTGTAGCGCATCGGCCAAAGCCGCCGCGCCGACTTCATAGCGCTTTTGAGCCGCGTTCAACGCTTCATTGCCGGCTTTCTCCGAAACCAGCGCGGCTTCTGCGGCGGCTTGCGTCGCAAAAACCTGATAATAGGCCTGAATCGCTGCAAACATCACGGTTTGCAGGGTTGCGTCATGCGTCCAATTCGAAGCTTCCAGAGTTTTTTGGGCGCTTTCAAGCTGCGCTTCGCGCCCGCCGAAGTTATAAAGCAGATAATTCAGGCTGACGACCGGGGTGAAACGATTGATCGGCTGCGAAGAAGCGCCTCCGCCGCTGCTGATGCTGGTTATCTGCAAGCTGCTGCCGGCGGAATTCATGCTGCGCGAAACCGAGGTGTTCAGTGTGACGGTCGGTAAATAGGCCGATTTAGCGATACCCACCTGTCCCGCCTGGAAACGTGCGTTAGCCCAGGCTTGACGGGTTTGCGGATTGCTGCAAAGCGCTTGGTCGATCACATCCACCATCGTCCAGGCATGATCGGTATCTTTGTTCAGGCGGCAGGGATCTTCGAGCGCCAAGTGGTTTTTTCCGGGGCTTTGGCTCACGTGCCGAGTCGTGGAGAAAGGATCGTCCAACATTCCGTCCTGCCCCGAAGCAGCGGCAAAGGGCCATGACAGCAAGCAGCTTGCGAGCAAAACACGCACTTTCATAGTCGGGCGAACTTTAGAGAGGACGCGCAATGATGATCGTAAAGCATCGCACCCCAGAGTGAATCAGTCCTATATCGAATCATTTAATCTCCAGCGTAGCCTTAAAAAAGCGTGGTGCATTGAAATATTATAAATGACGGATCAGATAGCTTACGATTCTATCAATGTCTGTACGCTAATGCATAGTACTCGCTGATTAGCGACTCGGGGCGATTTCAGTTTCACGGAAGGCTTTCGCGCCACGTAGAAAACAGCAAGCAAATTTGACGACAACGAACAAGATGGAGTAAAACAAAACTCTCTTCGTCACTACACTTCGATGTAGGCGGCGACTTTCACTAAATCGGTATGTTTTGACAATAATCGACCGACAAATAAAAACTTAAATTCATAAGGCGCTTCTATCCGCAGACTCTGTTAAACGGCTACTGTTTTTGAAAGGAGTAAATAATGAAAACACACACGATGCTACCAACAATACTACTGATGATTTGCAGCTTGTATAGTGGGGTCGGTTGGGCGCGTGATGGAGGCCACCACGGCCATTCCAGTTTTGGCTTTTATTTCGGCGCACCGCTTTACCCTTATCCTTATTACCGCGATCCTTTTTATTACCCTTATTATTATCCGCCGACCGTGATCACCGTACCGGCAACACCTCCAGTTTACATCCAGCAATCGCCTCCCGCTGCCCAACAATATCCGTCCGGCTACTGGTATTACTGCAACAACCCCGAAGGCTATTACCCTTATATCAAAGAATGCCCAAGAGGTTGGCAGCAAGTCGAGCCGATTCCGCCCTCACCTCGTTAAGGAGTTCGAATATGTCGCGTTTTTCTATAGTATTTTCGACCACGGTTATACTGGCGGTCAGCGGTTGCGTCAGCTTGCCTACCGGCCCCAGTGTCATGGTACTGCCGGGTACCGGCCTATCTTTTGATCAGTTTCGGAACGACGATGCTGTCTGCCAGCAATACGCTTATTTTCAGGTTGGCGGCACTACCGCTAATCAAGCGGCGGTGGATAGCGGCGTCACTAGCGCCGCAGTCGGTACAGCTTTAGGTGCGGCAGCCGGAGCGGCACTCGGCGGAGGGCGCGGAGCCGCCATTGGGGCAGGCACGGGCTTGGTGGGCGGCAGTCTGGTCGGCACGGGTGCGGCCGGCAGCTCCATGTACGCAACTCAGGATCGCTATGATGTGGCCTATATTCAATGCATGTATGCCAAAGGCCATCAGGTTCCGGTATCGGGACAATTCTCGGGCGCAATACCCCAGCAAGCTGCGCCGCCGGCCTCGAATATTCCGCCACCGCCGCCCGGTTCGCCGCCACCTCCTCCAAAATAAGGGGAGCCGTATGAATTTCAACGCCGAACCGAACACGGCGAAAAAACTGTCGCGTTTTGGCTCGGCATAATTGCTCAGCGCGACTTATTCAACAACGCGCCGCTCCAATAAGAGCGGATATCGCCATGTTACGATTGCTTGCCCGACCAGCCGCCGCCCAAGGCTTGATAGAGCTGCACCATCGCAACCAGCACATCCTGCCGGGCTTGAACCTGGCTGTTCTCGGCAGTCAACAAGCTGCGTTGGGTCGAAAGCAGGGTTTGATAGTCAATCGCGCCGAGCCGATAACGATCCAGGGAAAGCTGATACGCCAACCGGGCCATGTCTACCGCATCCGCCAAAGCTTGCAGACGGCGAGTCGAGTTACTGCGCACCGCCGCTGCATCCTCAACTTCTTTAAATGCAGTCAAAACTGTTCTTCGATAAATCTCTACCAATTCGGCATTACGGGCCTGCGCATTCTCCAGCCCGCCTTCCAGACGGCCGCCCTGAAACAAGGGTTGCGTCAGGCTGGCAGCCATCGCCAACGCCACACCCGCCGGTTGCGGCGAGGCGATAAGAGTATCCAGGTTCAATTGCAGCTTCGGATAAAAGGCGGCCCGCGCCACGCCGATGTCGGCATTGGCGGCGATCAATTGCATTTCAATCTGCCGAATATCCGGCCTGCGCTCCAGCAAAGCGGCCGGTTGCAGGGCGTTAGCCACCGGCAGCAGCATGTCGAAAAAACGCTCGGCATTGAATGACACCGTTTGAGGCGGATGCCCCAGCAGTATCGTTAACGCATTCTCCGCCAATGTATATTGCTGAATCAGCAAATCCAGGCTGGCGCGCGCCGTTGCCAGCTCAGTCTTCTGCTGCGCCACATCCAGCGCCGATACCGCACCGGCCTGATGACGCGCTTCGACAATCGCCAATACATGACTGACGTTCTCCAGAAACTCGGTCGCAATACGCTTGCGCTCGGCCAATGCCAGCAGATTAAAATAAGCCTCACCGACATTGGACATTACCACCAACTGCAGGGCATCGCGGGCAAAAACTTCGCTTAGCAACAGCGCCGAACCGGAGTCGCGACGAGCGCGATTGGCACCCCACAAATCGACTTCGTAGGCGACGGCAAACTGTCCGGTCTCTTTCTGAGTGTCGCCTATTTTGTTGCGGGTATCGGTAACGTCGCCCTGTAGTCCAAGCGACGGCCACAAATTGGCACCGGCAATCTTGGCCTGTGCCCTGGCCTGCTCGACACGCTGCCTGGCCGCAGCCAGATCGTTGTTGTAAAGCAGTGACTCCGTTATCAGGTGATTGAGTTGCGCGCTGCCGAAAGCCCGCCACCACTGAGGATCGACAGAGGATTTTTGCCTTGGCAGACTTGCATCGTGCCATTGAACGGGCGTTTCCACGTCCGGTCTCTGGAAATCGGGCACCAGATTGCAGGCCGTCAAAAACAGTAACGCTGAAGTTATCAATAATTTTCTTTTAATCAAGAGTCATTACTCAGCAGTTAGAAAAAAATGGAACGCAGATGACGCTGATAATTATGATTTAATAAGATTTTTATTGCGTTATCTGTGTTCATCATATTCATCCGCGTCATCTGCGTTCCATTGTATTTAATGGAGGAGTCGCCATCAGATCGTATATGTCAAATCATCACTCTGCCGCCAATGCCACCACCGGGTCCAGCCCGGCTGCCTTGCGGGCTGGCAAATAACCGAACAGCAAGCCGGTACCGAACGCACAGGAAAAAGCCAATATGGCCGGTAGCGGCGAAAAAATCACCGCCATATCGAAATAGCGCAACCCGCATCCCGCCGCGAAACCCAGCAACACCCCCATCAAGCCGCCCAAGGTACAAACCACCGCCGCTTCGGTGTTGAACTGCAGCAGTATGTCGCGGCGACGGGCACCGGTGGCGATGCGGATGCCGATTTCACGGGTCCGTTCGGTGACGCTGACCAGCATGATGTTCATCACGCCGATGCCGCCGACCAGCAAGGAAATGGCGGCGACAATGCCCAGCATCAGGGTAAAGGCATTCTGGGTTTCGGTGGCGGTTGCCAAAATCGAGGCCATGTTGCGAATCCGGAAATCCTCAACTTGGTGACGGCTGATCAACAAATCGGAAATCGCTTGCTGGGTGCTGTCGATCTGCTCGACATCGCGCACTTTCACCGTGATGCCGCCCAGATAACTCTGTCCGAACAAACGGATCAATCCGGTAGTCAGCGGCACAAACACCACGTCGTCACGGTCGCTGCCTTGAGCATCTGCGCCTTTGGCCTCCATCACCCCGACCACTTCAAACGGGATATTGCCGACCATCACATAGCGCCCCAAGGGATCGCCGCCGTCGGGAAACAGGATCTGTCTGACGGTTTGGCCCAGCACGATCACCGGCGCATAACGGCGCATATCGCGTTCGTCGAAAAAGTCGCCATCGGCAACCGCCCACTCGCGAACCGCAGTCATGCTGGGCGCAACACCCTGAACGCCGGTGGCGTAATCAATGTTGCCGTAGCGCACGGTCAGACGCGTATTGCGTTCCGGCGATGTCCATTCGACATTGCCCAGCTCGGCAATGGCGTCGGCATCGGCCGGAATCAGGGTAGCGACATCGGAACTGCCGCGCAGACCGGGCGCACCGGGACGAATCGACAGGATGTTGGTGCCCATGGCCCGCATCTGATCCAGCACTTTCTCCTGACTGCCCTGCCCCACCGCCAGCATGGTGACCACCGCGGCAACGCCGATCACAATGCCGAGCAGGGTCAGCGCAGTGCGGAACAGGTTGGCATGCAGCGAACGCATCGCGGTTTTGGCCGCTTCCAGAAGTTCGGCAACCAGCCCGGCTGAACCGATGCCGCGATGTTGCGGCGGAGACAGCGGACGGCCGCTACGATTTTCAACGCCATCGCCGACGATTTTGCCGTCGCGAAGGGTGATGATGCGCTGGGCATGGGCCGCGACTTTTTCGTCGTGGGTAATCAGCAGAATGGTGCGACCTTCCTCATGCAAGTCGCGGAGCAACGCCATGACTTCCTTGCCGCTTTGGCTGTCGAGCGCTCCGGTCGGCTCATCAGCCAAAATCACCGGCGGATCGTTCATCAAGGCCCGGGCGATGGCGACCCGTTGCTGCTGACCGCCGGATAACTGCATCGGCTTGTGGTCGCCGCGATTGGCCAGCCCCAGCTGCTCCAGCAATTGCAGGGCTCGGCTGTGCCGTTCGGCTTTCGACAAACCGGCATACAGCGCCGGTATTTCGACATTTTCGGCCGCCGAGGCATTGTTGAGCAAGTTATAGCGCTGAAACACGAAACCGAAAGTCTCGCGGCGCAAGGCCGCCAGCTGGTCGGCATCGAGTCCCGCCACATCCTGATCCTGGACGCGGTAGCTGCCGATATTAGCCTTGTCGAGACAACCGATCAGATTCATCAGCGTCGACTTGCCGGAACCGGACTGGCCGATAATCGCCACAAACTCGCCGGGCCAGATGGTCAGGGAAATATCGTCCAGGGCCCTAACGACGCTATCGCCATTGGGATAGAAGCGCTGGATGTTTTTAAGTTCCAGTAACGGCGTATCCGCGGGCATCCGAGCAGCGCTCATAAACGCGGCACACCCGCCGCCGGATTGCCTTTGTCTTTCTTTTTGTCTTTATCGTCGGTGCGCGCCACGGTCTGCAATTGTGCGCCGACAGCGACTCCGTCCCGAATTTCCGCGAAACGCCGGGTTCTCAAACCGACATGGATGATCTTTTCCTGCACGCCCTGCCCGGTGACTTCCTTAACCCGATAGGCCGCGCCGTAAGTATTGTCTTCATTGCGTACTCTGGCTCCCAAGGCGGCAACCGGTATTTGAGGCACCTGCTCGGCCCGGCCCAGTACGAAAAACATCTGCGTACTCATGCCGGTCATCAGCTGTCGATCCTGATTATCGACATCAACCAGCACATCGTAAAGTACGACGTTATTGATCACTTCCGGGGTCGGCAATATCTGCCGCACTTTGCCCTGCCAGCGCCGCTGCTCGACGGAACCCATGGTCGAAAAATAGACCGACAAATCGGGCCGCAAGCGCATCACGTCGGCTTCGGCGACTTGAGCGCGCACGGTCATGGTATCGAGTTTGGCCAGTTGCAAAATCATCGGTGTCGATTGGTTGGCGTTCAAGGTCTGGCCTTCGCGGGCTTTTTGGTCGACCACGGTGCCGTTCATCGAGGCGTAAATCTTGGTGTAGCCGAGATTGGTTTTATCGCCGCTCAGCGTCGATTGCACCTGCTCGATTTGCGCCTGGATCGAAGCCGCGGTCGCCATGGCCATTTTGAGGTTAAACTCGCTATTTTGATTATCCTGCTGACTGACGCCCTTGCTTTTCAATAACTCGTGATTACGGTCATACTGCTGCCGGGCAAATACCACTTGTGCCTGTTGCCCGATCAACTGCGCCTGCAAATTCTTGATATTGGCTTCATCGGCCTGCACCCGCGCCGTATAGATTCTTGGATCGATCTGCGCCAGCAATTGTCCCGCAGTGACGTTATCGCCGATCTGTACATAAATCTTCTGTAACTGACCGGTGACCTGGGCGCCGACATCGACATATTCTTTCGGTTCCAGTTTGCCTTGGGCGGTGACATTTTCTTCAATATCTCCCAGGGTTACGGTAACGATATTTTTGTTGGCATCTTTCGCTTGCTTGGGTCGTAGCAAGCCGTAACCGATAGCCCCGGCAACAATCAGAAGAATCAGGAAAATCCACAGGAAACGACTACGGACAATTTGCTGGCATTTACGAAAACAAGTTCGCAACATAGTGACGATAAGGGAAAGTGGCACAATTTAAACGGCGGCTGTGGAACAGCCTCCATCGGATTCGGACGGCTTACTATAAAGGGATCGTCTATCAATTGCAATTTGGGACCGGCACAGGTCGGCAATGCTATAAATCCTTATGGATAGTCATGAGTAAGTGGGTTAAGCCATACAACAATAATACGGAGTTAAGGGTATAGGATGACGGCTCATCGTTGCATAATGCCTATGTGTTGTATATGATCCCTCCTCAGAAAGATGATGATTGTCGTTAGAGCCTGCCTCTTACCGACCCTGACCGCTCTTTCTATCTCTCAGCAGACCGCGTTAGATCGTTATTCGGATTGTGCCATTGATTCCTAACTAAATACCATCCCGCCCCCTAATTCTTGAGGCTCTCGTGATTAACCAAAACACCACTTCTTACGCAAATCTTGATTTACGCAAACAAATTTATATGGAATGCAAGTCAATGGCTAATTTCGCATTGGCAAAGGGTAAACCCGTCCCTGCCGACACTATTAAAAGTATTGAAATTTTTGAAGATCGCTCGCCTACCGGGAATGAGGAAAGCGCGCCACCGCACATTCGAAGAGAAATCGATATCACTGCATTGGTTGATGCTCACGATTTGCTGACGCGCCTCATCGAACCTGCAACACCGCAAACGGTATTATTACTCTATGTAGAACAAAAAACCGAAACAGTGCTTAGATTCTTGGGGCCTGTTTCATTAGTCCGCCAGCTTATGTTGGCTGCCGTCCTTTCTCTGCTTATATTTATAACGCTAATGGCCAGCCCCTTTATAAGTGGCAGTAAATTAGCGGAAGATGTTTTGACAGCGGATGGCATTGAACAATTGGCTCGCTTGATTTTTTATGTGAGTGCCGCAGGTCTGGGCGCATCATTTACAGCGCTCTATACGGCCAATGCCTATATTTCAAAAGGCACTTACGACCCTTGCCATCAATCGTCTTATTGGATTCGATTTTTGTTGGGTATCATCGCAGGGTTGTTACTATCGTTGCTGATCTCCGAAAAATCCATTCAAGAGGATGGAATGTTATCAAAAGGAATTATTCGACCCTTGCTGGCAATTTTAGGCGGTTTTTCTGCCGATTTACTTTACACCTTCCTGAATCGGATGGTGGAAACTTTCAAATCCTTGTTTGAAGGCAGTTCGCAAAACATGCTGGATGCTAAAGCTCAAGAATCCAAAGCCAAACTCGCGGAATTAGAGGTTGAGAGGAAAATGCATTTGACTCAAAATTTAATCCAGATGCAACAGCAGATAGGCACCGAAACCGATCCGGAACAGATAAAGCAACAGCTCAATGAAATCCTGCAAAATTTAATGCAGTCCAAATAACTCAATTGATACCTTCGCTTGTCTTAAGAAGACGACAAGCGAAGGCATTAGGTCGGCAGTAGCGAAGCATGGCAGTAACTCCGCCAAAAAGCGGCTTTGGCACTGCAAAATACTTTATTTAAGATAAAAAGCTCAAACTTGTCCGGCAGGTTTGTTTGTTGTCGCACTAATTGCTTTTTTATCCGTTTTTCCTTGCACGCCATTGCTGGGTTCCGAAGGCTTGCTCACTTGCAAATCCTCGTCTTCCACGGGCGGACGCGGATCTTTACCGGCCATTAAATCATCAATTTGCAGTCGATCTATGGTCTCCCATTTCATCAGCGCATCGGCCATTTTGTGCAGGATAACAATATTCTCCTGCAAAATCGTTTCAGCGCGTTGATAGTTACGGTCTATTACTGAGCGTATTTCTTCATCGATAAGCTGTGCGACATTACTCGATACAGAACTGCCCTGGACACCCGGATGCCCCATAAACGGCTGACCGCCTTCCTCGCCATAAACCAAAGGACCGAGCTTTTCGGAAAAACCCCAGCGAGTAACCATGTTGCGCGCCAATTCCGTAGCTCTTTCAATATCATTCGACGCGCCGGTAGTCACGCGGTCGCCGCCGTAAATCATCAGTTCCGCAATCCTGCCGCCGAACAAACTGGCTATCTGGCTTTCCAGCTTGCGTTTGCTGGCGCTGTATTGATCCCGGTCGGGCAGGAACATGGTGATTCCCAAGGCTCTGCCTCTGGGCATGATGCTGACTTTATAAACGGCGTCATGATCGGGGGATTTTTGCCCGACGATACAATGCCCCGCTTCATGGTACGCGGTTAGCAATTTATCCTCATCGGTCATGACCATGGTGTGCCGTTCTGCGCCCATCAGGATTTTGTCCTTGGCTTTCTCAAGATCAGCCATGTTGACTTCCTGTTTGTTGGAACGGGCGGCAAACAGCGCGGCTTCATTGACCACATTGGCAAGATCGGCGCCTGAAAAACCGGGCGTTCCCCTTGCAATGTATTTCAATTCGACATCGGCAGCCGCAGGCACTTTTTTGATATGCACATTCAGGATTTGCTCGCGACCGCGCACGTCGGGCAAACCGACATTAACCTGGCGATCGAAACGACCCGGCCTGAGCAAGGCTTTATCCAGCACATCGGCGCGGTTGGTTGCGGCTATGACGATAACGCCTTCATTACCGTTAAACCCGTCCATTTCCACCAGCAACTGGTTGAGGGTTTGCTCCCGTTCGTCATTGCCGCCGCCCATGCCGGGGCCGCCGCGCTGGCGACCGACCGCATCAATCTCGTCGATAAAAATAATGCATGGCGCGTGTTCTTTAGCCTGGGCAAACATATCCCTAACCCTGGACGCGCCCACGCCGACAAACATTTCGACAAAATCCGAACCTGAAATGGTGAAAAATTTAACGCCCGCTTCACCGGCAATGGCTCTGGCAATCAGCGTTTTACCGGTTCCCGGAGGGCCGACCATCAAGATGCCGCGCGGTATTTGCCCGCCCAATTTCTGGAATTTTTGCGGATCGCGCAGAAAATCAACCAGCTCGGCCACTTCTTCTTTGGCCTCTTCACAACCGGCAACGTCACTGAAGTGGACGGTCATTTTGTCTTCTTCAAGCAATTTGGCCTTGCTCTTGCCAAAACCGCCGCCGCCCATGCCGCCTTGAGTTCTGCGCATGTAAATAACCAGCACCAGTATCATCAACAGCATCGGAAACCAGGAGATAAATATTCTCATCAGCAATGTCTCCTGCTGCGGCGGCACTGTCCTTATCTGAACGCCTGCACTCAGAAGATCGTCAATTAAATGCCCATCCCCAGGATTAAACGTTTCATAGTTTTGACCGTCTGAGGTCCGAACACTGAGCATCTGGCCGGACACTTCCACACGCTCAACCTGCCCATGCTTTACCTTGCTGATAAAATCCGAATAGGCCAGGGTATCCTGTATCGGAGGCGTTGATTTGACGCGGTCATAAATTAAATATGCCCCGCCAATCACAACGCAAAAAATCAGAACATTAAACAAATATTTCTTCATGGGTATCTCCTGGTTACGAACCACATGGATGGCGGCCGCTATCCATGTAGGTCAAAAGTGTCGCAATCGACAGGCAACCGATGCGACCGCTTAAATAATGAGCGTTAATCATAAAAAACTCATTAATTGCTTACCGTAGCTGAGTTTCATTTTATTGAGCGCCTTAACCTGAATCTGCCTAACCCGCTCTCTGGTTAAGTTAAGTTCTGCGCCAATTTCCTGCAAAGTCATTTCATTACCGGTATTGATGCCAAAATGACAACAAATAACCTTTAACTCCCGTGGATCAAGGATTTTAATCGCTTTGCCAAGCCATGTTTTAAGATCCGATTGCTCTATTTTTTTAAACGGATTGGCAAAAACTTGCTGTTCTAAAAAATCAATCGGTGCCAATGAGTCTTCATCGTCATCCAAGTTTTCCAGCGACACGGCCGTTTGTGAAATGGATAAAATAACATTAATTTGATCATCGGGTATTTTTGAATATTCGGTTAATTCTTTAATGGAAGGCTCTCTACCCGTTTTTGAAAGCAATTCATTTTTGGCGCGCAATACTTTATGAATATTAGCCACTTGTTCGCAAGGTACGCGCACGACCCTTTCGTTGCGAGACAGGGCGCGGGAAATAGCCTGTTTGATCCAATACGCCGCGTAAGTTGAAAATTGAAATCCCAAGTGATAATCAAATTTGTCGATAGCCCTTAATAAGCCGGTTTGACCTTCCTGCACCAAATCGTCAAAGTCTAAAAAACCGCACTTGTACTGGTTGGCCAGGAATAAAACCAAGCCGGAATTTGCCTCCGCTAACGCTTGTCTTGAACTTAACCAAAGCTGTTCGGCAAAAATCATATCAGTCACGTATTGCTGCATATCAGTACCGGACAAAAAAAGAAATTGCTCGTCAAATTGGCTGGCGCGCATGGCGTCAATTATATCAGGCAAATTTAACTTGCTGCGCCGAGTTGATCCTTCCTGCCGTTTAATAATCAAATCGGAATGACTTTTAGCGGTCTGACTGACATCATCCCGGGTCGTGAAAGCATAAATAATGAGTTCAGTCAGCACTAACAGGTCTTCAGTAGAAAAAGGAAATGCTTGCAGTGTCTCGGTTAACTGCTGTTTTTCAGCGGCTTCGGCTTCACGATTGAAACCTCGACCTGAAAACGACAAGCTTGCCAGTAAGTAATGGCTCTTGATTTTGGCTAAAGTAATCGTAAATTCCGCTGTCAGTGGCGCTTCGGCAGTCTGCTCAGGCTTGTGGGCGTCTGCTTCGTATCTATGAAGCACCCATAATGCAGTGGCGGGAAATTGAGCCAGGATATTAACCAGCCGGGTTTTACCGGCTTCTAAATTACTCGCTATTTGAAAATTACAATGCTCAGCGTTTCCTTTAGCTTCATTGACGCTATTAACAATTGCCGTTTCCGGTTTTAACAAAGGTTTATTTATATACATAATAGCCCCCACATCTAACCGACACTGTTTTTTTAAGCTTGTTCGATGAAACTCCTGTTGCGGAAAAATAGTGCGGTTAATAGAATTTATTTGTTTTATATAATAATCCCCATTTTATTGAAAATAAATCTTACTAAAATAAAGGTTTATCAGGAACCGTCTCCTCTGTTCGTGCCGACCGATGACTCACGATAGGATACGTACCGGTTACAGCAGCTACGCGGATCATTGTCATAACGAATACCGGGGCAATCGCACTGTGTTGTCCCCGTCAGTGACTGCCGACGCTTCTGCCATCCACGCCGCAAACCGCTCTGGATTCCAACACCCCCGGCACCGCGCTTAAGGTACCATCCGAGGGAATGCCGTTCGGCAGCCCTAAAAAACGTAGAAACCCGTCTTCGCGATCATTGGCCAAATCTTCCATACCTATTTGCCGCTCAGTAACGAATACAGGGGATGCCTTCTAATTTATGGCTTGCCAAACTTGGTTTATAGCGCAATTGCCCTAATGGCCCGGGATTTCCGGGACGCGACTGTCAAATAGGGCGTACTATGCGTATCTTGAACAGCCAAGAGAAAAACGGACATTATTCCCAGGCTTCTGCGCCGCGTTTAGCAAGGCTGGAGCATGGGAACGACAAAATACCTTTAAATTGACCACTGCAACTTTTATGACCTCTGTTCCTTTATTGATTACCGCCCCGCATCCTTGCAGCTATTTAGAGGGCGAGCAAGCGCAAACGGCGTTTGTTAATCCCTCATTTGAACTTAATACCGCCGTTTATTCGCAACTTATTGCTCATGGTTTCAGGCGTAGCGGGGATGACGTTTACCGTCCCCAATGCGCGCAATGTTCGCAATGCGTTCCGGTGCGCTTGCCCGTTGCGCAATTTAAACCCAGTCGCAACCAAAAGCGTTGTGTGCAAAAAAATCGGGAAACCACGGCAATAATCAAGCCCGCCGCCTTTGAGCAAGCCCATTACGATCTTTATCTGCGCTACCAAAATCAACGTCATGCCGAGGGCAACATGGCACACTCGAGTCCCGATGAATACATCAGGTTTTTAGGCTGTTCATGGTGCGATACCCTCTTTATAGAATTTTCCATTGCCGATGAACTTGCCGCAGTGGCGATTGTAGACCGCCTTGATAATGCCCTCTCCGCCGTTTATACCTTCTTCGACCCCAAATTTTCCAGCCATAGCCTCGGCGTTTATGCGGTACTGTGGCAGATTCAATATGCGCAAGAACAGGGACTGGAGTGGCTGTATCTTGGGTTTTGGATTGCCGATTGCCAAAAAATGAATTACAAAGACCAATACCAACCCCTACAAGGCTTCATTGACCACGCGTGGGATTATTTAAACATCGGTAACCCGGAGGGAAGCATCAATGGCTAAATTGAAAAATGAGCCTCAGCTGCTAAAAAAAGCGATAGAAGTTGCTGAAAATTATGCGAAAAATCGCGGCTATTCAGGATTTTCCTCGACCGATTCGGCAAAAGACAAGACTGAATGTCTGTATCGTCTGCTGGTCAATGACCAACTTATCCAGCCCTTGGCGCTTGACCAGGAAAACGGGGTGAATATGAAACATAAATTAGCGTTATGGATAGCGCGGCAATTGCCGAAAGATCATCCTCTTTTGAAATAAACGAACCCTACACCAAAGGTAGATCCGATGAATAACAAAACAAAACTGCGCTGGGGCATTTTAGGTGCGGCGCGCATCAACGAGCGTCTAATGCCTGCCATCGTCGAAGCATTCAATGCCGAGCTGGTTGCCATAGCCAGTCGTCGCCCCGGAGCCGCCGCACAAACACTGGCACAGTACGCGCCGCAACAGCAGCAAGTGCGCACTTACGACGACCTTGAGACATTACTCGATGATCCAGAAATCGATGCCGTGTACCTGCCGCTTGCCAATCACCAACATGCCGAATGGACGTTGCGCGCCATCGAACACGGCAAACATGTACTGTGCGAAAAACCCATGGCGTTAACGGTGGCCGACGTAGACGCCATTCAAGCCGCCGCACAGCGGCATAACGTCACCGTCATGGAAGGTTTCATGTACCGCTTCCACCCGCAACATGCAAGAGTGCGGGAATTGATCCAGTCGGGACTGATCGGCGAAGTCAGGTCGGTGCGCTCCAGCTATTCGTTCATGATGCGGCCTGCGCGGATCTATCGTTTGGCGGAAAGCGTCGAAAACGGCGGCGGCGCGATGTGGGACATCGGTTGTTATGCGATCCATTCAGCGCGGATGTTTTTCGACGAGCCTGCCGCCTCGGTAACCGCCATAGCCAAGTATGTCGAGAGCGGCGCGGATAGTGCAACCAGCGGCATCATCGACTTCGGCGACGGAAAATACGCGCATTTCGATTTCAGCTTTGAACGCGCAAGACGTTGCGAATATGAAATCATCGGCACCCAAGGCGGCATTAAATGCCACAACGTCTGGTGCATGCCCGGCGATGTGCCGGTGATTTCATGGTGGACTGAAGACGGCGGGCAAGGTGAAGAACGGCTGCCTCCGGCTAATCACTTCCGTCTGGAAATCGAGCATTTCAGCGATTGCGTATTAAACGGCAATGCTCCCGTTCTGTCGCTGGAAGATGCAAAAGCCAATTGCCAAATCATCGTTGCCGCCTTGCAATCCGCGGCTCTTGGGCAACGGGTCAAGCTGGGTTAGGCCGATGCCTGAACGCCGTATCGATTTTATTTTTCAGTCGTTAGGAGAACTTGGCGATGTTTATCCGCTAAAAAAATATTGCTCATGGCAATTGATAAGCCATTAGTTTATTGTACAGCGGGCATTATCGAATAGGCCCTCTATCTATTTGCCAACAGGGATTAAAAATGAAATTAAAAACTGTCTATTTATTAGCCGCAACCCTTATTTTACAAGGGTGCGTATTAACAAAAATTGCCTCCGTACCCATGCGTTTAGGCGGAGCGGTTGTATCAATCGTGCCGGGAGTTGGCAATAGCGCTCATGACGCCATCGATACAGCGGCTGACGGCGTGGATGATATTCCCATTTAAACGCTTCAAGCTTTGACGAAACTTCGCAATGTCAGAGGGTTGCCGGAGAACAGGCAACCCAACCATGCGGACTTTAGCGGAAAGTCCGCATATTCAAACGACCGTATAATCTACGGTGTCAAAGCAGCCCTAAGCTCAGGGTTCGCCAACAGCACCCGACAGGAAAGCAAGCCTATATTTTGACTTCTGAAAGGATAATGGCGACTGACTAGCGACAGGAGCAAGGCCTCGGAATCCTTATAGGTCACTATGATATAACCGGCCTGATGCTGATTGGCCCAGTCGTATAAATCGTCAATGTATGGCACGACGGTAATCGCCTGTTTAAGACGCCCGGCAAAATGATATTGACCGTGATACTTATTGCCGTAAAAAGCAATATCCCTGTTTTCAGCCATTAAAGCGGCAATTGCATGAGCGGCGGGTCGGGTATCGTAGCGGTCGGATTTAGCTTCAAAAAAGCCGCCGCAAACCGTTATTAACGCGATAACCGAGGCTATGCAAATGTAGAGAACTGAATCCTGCGCGCTTTTTGCCTTAGTTATTCCCAAAATCACCGCACTCATGACCAGCAGACTTCCCCACACTGGCGAGATTAACGATAACTCGGCCCGCCAATGATAAGCATCATTTAAGCCGGGTAACAACATTAATACCGCGCCCAGCAATCCGAAAACCGCCATCGCAACGCTGTGGGCTCGTTCCCAGCGCTCAGACTCCGTTATTTCATCTGCGGCACGCGCCAATATCAAGGCCATAGCAGGCATCAAAGGTAATAGATAGTGGATACGCTTGCCGCTGATCAGGGAAAACGCGATAAAAACCGGTATCGCCCAAGCCAAACAAAAACGGATGCCCGAATCCTGATAGGTGAGTTTGCGTAATCCGGCCCACAAGGGCTTCCAAAGCAACCACGGTAATAGTAGTAACGGCAAAATCTCTAAATACCACCACCACGGCAGCTGATGCGCAAAAGACTCGACCAACCGTCCGCTGGTCTGTCCCAGGAAAATCGCCTTTCTATAAGTCTCGCCGCCGGCAATTCCGGCCGGTATTGCCCAGCACAACGCGATGACGGCTCCGGCTAAAATAGCGGCAATCAGCCCAAAATACCAATGCTTCCAGCGAAAATAAGCCGTCTTCAACCACCAGGGAGCCAGCAATGCGACAGGCAAAATATGCAACAAGATTACCGGGCCTTTGCTAAGAACGCCGCCACCGATGGCTATTCCTAACAGCGCCCAGTATTTTAAAGACAAGTCCGAATCAACGAGCTTTAACAGACTGTAGATACCCAATAATGCAAAAAATGCCAGCATCATATCGAACATGGTCAATGTGCTGTAGATCGCCCAAAAAAACAGCCCCAGCAAGATCAACGGAGTAAGCGTTTCGCCCCGTTTGCGTTCAGGCCATAACATACCCGCCACTGCGCCGGATAAAAATAATGTTGCCAGGGAAAAAAGCGGTGAAATCAGGCGCAACGACCAGTCGTTAACACCCGTCAGCCACCAACTTAACTGCATCAACCAAAATAACAACGGGGGTTTGTGACTGTAGATCTCCCCGTTTAAGTAAGGGACTAGAAAATCATTTCTGAGCCACATTTCCCACGCAACGGCGGCATATCGGGTTTCATCGACGGGAAATAATGGCCGAATAGTTAGACTGACGGTGGTTAAAACACCCCAAAGCAGAAAAATCCAAAGGCTGGCAGACCGCAATTGATGCATGACACTATTCAAGGCCTAAATTTTTACGCTCGTGAACCACAAAATACAGATTCCGGAAATAAATAAACAGACCGGTAAGTTGCCCGACGATAAAAACCGGATCTTGCCGGTAAACCGCATAAGCCAACAGGGTGACGCCGCCGCCGATGCTGAAATACCAGAAAGCGATAGGAAACACGCTTTTTTTCTCACGTTCGCTCTTAAGCCATTGCACTATAAATCGGGCTGAAAATAACGCCTGCCCCAAAAAACCTACAATGAGCCAAATAGTCTCTTTATCCACGTTCAACTTCATTTGCCTCCGGCAGTTTTGCCCGTTTCTGCAACCATATCACGCCTAATATGTCGACAATTCCTACCCAAAGCCGATCTAGCGTTCCATACTTCGAGTAGCCATGCGCCCTGCCTCTATGATTAACCGGTTCGGAAATCACCTGTCCACCCGCCCTTAAAATCAACGCGGGTAAAAATCGATGCATATGATCAAAATACGGCAAGCCCAGAAACTCATCTCTTAAAAACACTTTTAAACCGCAACCGGTATCCGGCGTATTATCGCCTAATAGCCGGGATCGAACGGCATTAGCCACTTTCGATGAAAAAAGCCGCCAAGCGGAGTCATGCCGTTTATTTCTCCATCCGGCTATCATCCATAAACTGCTGCTGATTTTTCTTTGCTGCATCAACACCCCATATAACCGGGGAATATCGGCCGGATCATTTTGTCCATCGCCATCCAGCGTTGCGATACAGGGGTAGCTTGCTGCCTTTACTCCGGTGTAAATGGCGGCGCTTTGTCCGCAGCTTTGCTGATGATGAATGACGCGTAGCATTTTGATATTTTGTTGCGTCTGCTGTAAAACTGCCGCGGTTTCGTCATTGCTCCCGTCATCGACATAGATAATTTCATAGGCTTCGGCCTGATTCATAGCCCTAACGATCTCTGCAATCAAAGCGCTAATATTATCAGCTTCATTATAAACAGGAACAACTATCGAAATTTTCACTGCCCAATCCCCTTTAAATATCCATAAAAAAGGGCTGCATCCTTACGAATGCAGCCCTTTTATTTTCACATGAGTAACGTGAGTCACTACATGGAAGTAGTCGATTAACGTTTCGAGTACTGTGGACGTTTTCTGGCTTTGTGTAAACCCACTTTTTTACGTTCTACAATACGCGAATCGCGGGTAACAAAACCTGCTTTTCTAAGCGCTGGACGTAGGGCTTCATCGTATACCATCAACGCACGGGTCAAACCGTGACGAATGGCGCCGGCTTGGCCGGATGGACCGCCGCCTTTAACGATTACATTAATATCGAATTTACCTTCCATATCAACACAACCTAATGGTTGACGAGAAACCATCTGGTCGGTTTTACGGCCGAAATATTCTTCGATAGTTTTCTTGTTAATAGTGATTTTTCCGGTGCCTGACGTTGCGTAAACGCGTGCTATTGCACATTTACGACGACCTGTTCCGTAGTACTGAGCTGCTGCTACCATGATCTACCCGCTTATAATTCTAATACTTGTGGCTGTTGAGCCTGATGATCGTGTTCAGGACCTGCATAAACTTTCAATTTCTTGAACATTGCACGACCCAGTGGATTGTTAGGTAACATTCCTTTAACTGCTGTAGTAAGAATACGATCGGGGAAAGTTTTTCTCAATTTACCCAAGGTAACAGTCTTAAGATTACCGATGTAACCTGTATGGTGCTGATACAATTTATTCTTTTCTTTATTGCCGGTAACGCCTATTTTCTCTGCATTTACTACAATAATGTAATCACCGGTATCAACATGCGGTGTGTATTCTGGTTTATGTTTACCGCGAAGGCGTAGCGCAATTTCAGAAGCAAGACGACCAAGAGTCTTTCCTTCTGCATCGACCACGTACCAATCACGCTTAACTTCTGCTGGCTTTGCACTAAATGTTTTCATCGTTGCTTAGGCTTACTGTTAAAGGCTTAATATAAAAAACGAGATTTTACTAAGAATCAGGGGATGTTTCAAGTTTATTTGTGATTCAAGCGAAAGGCGAAGAGCAAAAGGCGAAAAAACCGCACACCTTTCGCCCTTCACCTACAACTTAATATTCAATGAATGCAACTTGCGATAAAGATGCGTTCGCTCCATGCCCACGGCGGCTGACAATTTTGCAACGCTGCCGCCGGTTCTTTCAAAATGATACTCCAGATAAGCTTTCTCAAAATGATCCCTGGCCTCTTTTAACGGTAAATTAAAAAATTCAGGCACCGCGTGGGAAGTAACGGTATCACCAATCACCGAACCCAGTGCCGCCTTCACCTCATCAATCTCTATATCTTCGCCGGCACCCAGAATCATCAATCGCTGCACCAGGTTTTTCAATTCCCGCACGTTGCCACGCCAGCTGTAATTACGCAAGAAATTTTGTGCCGCCATGGAAAACTTCCGAAAAGGCAATCTATCCTGACTGACAAAATAATCGATATAAAAACTCAGCAATGCCGGCACATCCTCACTGTGCTCCCGAAGCGGCTGAATATCGAGCGAGACCTCATTAAGCAGATAAAACAAGTCCTGTCGAAAACGCCCGGCCTTGACCTCCGCATCCAAGGCAATGCGGGTTGACGCCACCACGCGGACATCGACACGAACCGCCTCGCTACCCCCTACCCGCAGGAAAGAACTGGACTCTAGGGCGCCGAGCAACTTTAACTGGGTTTCCTTATCCATGCCGCAAATTTCGCCTAAAAACAACGTTCCTTTATGCGCCCGCTCCAGTAGGCCGGGATAAATTTTACCCGCATCCTCTTTGCCGAAAAATTCCACCGCCGAATTTTCCGGCGATATGCTGCCTACCGCCACATCCACAAAGGGGCCGTCCCGATGCGCACTGTTATTATGCAGGTATCGGGCATACATCTCCTTGCCAACGCCCGCCTCGCCGACAAATAACACTCTGGCGTCGTGCTGAGCCAAGCGCTTTAATTGATCCTTGAGCCTCGCAACGGTAGCGCTCTTGCCAACCGGTTCAACATCGGCGTGCAATTGCTGCTTAAGCCCCGCATTTTCCATTTGCAGGCTACTGGCTTCCAAAGCCCTTTCTACGATCAATAATAATTTTGCCAGCGACAACGGCTTTTCAAGAAAGTCATACGCCCCCAACCGGGTTGCCTCAACAGCAGCTTCGACGGAACCATGCCCTGACATCATAACCACGGGACAAAGCATAGCCTCTTCCGCAACCCATTCTTTCAACAAGGTAATGCCGTCAGTATCCGGCATCCAAATATCAAGCAGGATCAAATCGGGAGCTTTAGCCTTTTTTAACTCCCTGGCTGCACCGGCATTTTCAGCCGTAGCGACCTGATAGCCCTCATCCTCAAGAATTTCACAGACCAGCCGGCGAATGTCCGGCTCGTCATCTACAACCAATATACGCGGTGTTTGTGCATTCATATTTTTTACGGCATCTCAAAAATTACACGCCGGAAGCTGAATGATAAATCCCGCTCCCACTTTGCGGCTGGTGTCGACCCATATCGCCCCGCCATGTTCTTCAATTATCTTTTTAACTATCGCCAAGCCCAACCCCGTTCCCTTAACCTTGGTGGTAACGTAGGGCTCGAAGATTTGTTCAATTTGCTCATCCTTAATGCCCGGTCCATCATCATAAAGCGCTATTTCAATAAAATCGGTGTTATTTTTTTGTACCCGATGCAGGCTTATTTCGATCAAACCCTTGGCATCTATCGCTTCCAGCGCATTTTTTATCAGATTGTGCAGCACTTGCCGGATACTAACCGGATCGCCCTTCATCACCAACAAACCGGTATCGTAATCGGCTTTAAACTTGACTCCCGACTTTAACGCATAAAGCGCCAATACTTCCTGAACCAATGCGGGCAAATCAATATCCACCGTCTGCTTTTTGGAAGGCTTGGCATATTCCGAAAAATCATCCACCATTTCCTTCATCGCCTCAACCTGCTGCACAATGGTGGTGGTTGAGCGCTGCAACATCTCCGCATCGACGGCAGTCAACTTGTCGGCCAGCTTGTGCTGCAACCGTTCTGCCGATAACTGTATGGGCGTTAACGGATTCTTGATTTCATGAGCCAACCTTCTCGCCACTTCTCCCCACGCCGCATTTTTCTGCGCCTGAATCAAATCGGTCACATCATCAAAAACGACGACCGCCCCGACTCTCAAACCTTCCTGGGAAAACAGCGGCGTGCCTCGGCACAGCAATTCCTGCCGACCGTTGGAGCCTAAAAAAGCAATCCGTTGCTGCCATATATCGTCGGCTTGCTCCAATAAGCGCTGAATGGATTTTAACGGTTCGGCCAGTTCCGCATAGTTCTGAACCAACTCCAGCAACGTCCGACCGACAAACTGATTCACATGAATATGGAAAATTCGGTAGGCCGCCTGATTCGCCGTGCGTATCTTATGTTCCGCGTCGAAACTGATCACTCCCGCCGTTAAATTTGCCAGTATCGTTTCCAGATAAGCCCGTTGATTTTCCACCTCAATACCGGCCATTCGGGTTTCATCGCTGGCCCTGGCAATACGATGCGTCATCTCGTTGAAGGACTCCACCAGAAAGCCCAAATCATCTTGGGCCATAACCGGCAACTCCTGGTCATAATGCCCGGAAGCCACTGCCTGCGTCCCTTTAACCAGCGCCTTTACCGGCGCAACAATATTACGGATACTGATGAAAGCCACCCAAATGGCCGCCAGTAAACTCATCAACAAAACCAGCGACAAGGCCAAAGAGAAACTCAGTTTTAATGAGTGCCTTAAAAAATGCATCTCCTGATAACGCACAAAGGCAAATTCCACCGAATCGGCCAAGTCGGCAATTCTTACCGGCACCGGATATAAAGCCTGTAAATATTGCGGCTCCTTGCCCTTGACGGTAACGATAACCCGGATCATCAATTCATCTTCGCGCACCGGCGCCAAAGCGACGTACTCTGCATTCTGCCGCAACTGTAACCAGGTATGTTCATCCGGCAAACTCGGCAAAATATCGCCGGGATTGATGCTGCTTGAGGCAATAATCCTGCCCTGCCGGGAAAACAAGGTCATCTCGGATGCTCCGGAAAGTTCACGCAGGTTTTCCATTTCCAGCGTTGCCAGCGTTTCCGACGACTCCACCAATTTCGCGGTCAATTGCTGCGTTTGCCGTAAATGCCAGCGCATCCGCTGGTCTAATGACGCCTGACTGAGCTCCAGTGCATCTTCCATCGCCCGGTCTATTTCCACATTAAACCAGCTGTCGATACCCTGATGCAGGAACTGCATGGAAAAATAAAACACAATAGCGGCAGGCGCCAAAGCCAGTACCACAAACAGCGACACCATGCGCGTGGTTAACCTCGAACCCGCTTCGCGTTTCTTTAACTGCCGCGCCAGGGAGTAAATATTGGCACCGACCAAGCCCAGCAATACCACCGATCCCAGTGCATTGACCAACAGCAGCCAGGAGTACATTGCGCTCAACTCTGAAGACTCCTGCGTTGCCGAACTCATCAGCTGCAACAACAGCAGAATCGAGCCAAACAGGACCAATATGGACAAGCTGATAGGAGGTTTTATTTTGTCAAAGGCCATAATGTCCAGTCGCTGGATAAATACCATTGAGGATTAGTATAAGCAATCGGGCGTAGCGGCAAAGGCAGCGCGTCCCGATCCAGCGTCACTTTGATGCCGACTGCGTAGCGCTCTCCCGACTCATAAAGCGCCTTATCCAGCACACGGAAATTACGCAGCGTCGACATCGAATCCAGCGCCGCAGACAGCGTGGAAAAATTATACAGTTCGCGGCTACCCTCATTTCTGACCCGGTACATATTCAGCAAGGCATGATATTGAATTCGGTAACGGACGCTGGTATTGACCAGTGTTTTATCCCATAAATAACCGCGATGTTGCAGCGTTTTAATGTGTATATCCCAATACAAAGGCACGCCGTTTTGTAGCGCTTCTTTTGCCCTGGCACTGAGCCGATAATCCATGTCCGCAGACAACACATAGCTGTTGCCTTGCGTGGCAATCTCGGCATTTTTCACCTCTACGCCAAACGTATCGGCATAGCTTAAAGCGGGCAGTAGCCAGACCAAACAACAGTACAGCAATGCATAACAAAACGATGATTTATTGCTTACTGAGGCATGCATAATAAAACCCGTCCATTGCCGACTCGCCGGTAAGAATCTGGCGGCCGCATGCTCCGTTAATTCCCCAGTCTGTTGTTCCCAAGCTGGAATTTGGGAACAAGGGCAACTCGACCGCATCGCTGTGTTCGGCCAAAAAAGCTTGAACCTGTTGTTCATTTTCCTGCTTTAAAATGGAGCAGGTTGCGTAGAGCATCAGTCCGCCCGGCGCCAACAGCGGCCAGACGGCTTGCAGGATGTTTTTTTGCAAGGCCTGCAACTGCCCAATATCCTCGGCTCTACGCAATAATTTAATATCGGGGTGGCGGCGGATAACGCCTAAGGCTGAACAAGGCGCATCCAGCAAAATCCGGTCGAACGGTTTGCCGTCCCACCAACTCGCAGGATTTGCAGCATCACCGACCACCAGCGTGGCATGCAAGTCTAAACGCTGCAAATTTTCGTTGACCCGCTGCATCCTGGATTCGTCGATATCGACGGCGACCAGCTCTTTCAGTTGCGGCTGACTTTCAAGAATATGGGCGGTTTTCCCTCCCGGCGCGGCGCAGACATCCAGCACCCGATGTCCCGGCCGGACATCCAGCAATCCGGCCGCCAATTGCGCGGCGGTATCCTGAACGGATACCAGCCCGTCGGAAAAACCGGGCAGCATGTCCACCGGCACCGGTTTGTCCAGTCTAATCGCCGACAGGCAAAAGCTGACGGCTTCGGCCGCTATGTCCTGTCCGACTAGCAGTTGCAGATAGTCCTCGCGGCTGGTTTTCGCCAGATTGACCCGCAACACCATCGGCGGTTGCTGATTATTTTCCAAGAAAATATTTAACGCCTGTTCAGGCCAATCCTGCTCAATTTGCTTAATCAACCAGTCGGGATGACTCAGAGCTGCGACCTGACATTTGTCGGCCTTGTGTTCAAGTCCTTCCTGTTCTCGTAGATAGGTTCTGAGCACCGCATTGATCAGCGACTTGGCCCACGGCTTTTTACGTGCCGCCAAAACCGTTTCGGATACCGCCGCATGGGGTTTTACCCGCATGAATTTAAGCTGGTACAAGCCGACCAAAGCCAGCGCCTTAACCTCTGTATCTTTTAACGGCTTGTCCAATAATTGACTTAAAATAAAATCCAGCCGGTGATATTGCCTGCACACGCCGTAGCATAGCGCCTGAATGAAAGCCCGGTCTTTACTCGATTCTATGCTCGGAAAGGCATTATCCAGAGCGGCGGTTAAAGACTGCCCGTCCTGCAAAACCCGAGACAATACCCGGGCCGCAACTAATCGTGTATTCACTGAGTATTCAACCTAATTTGACTCCATTAACATCGTGAGCGCTCAGAAAAGCCTGAACAGGCATGCGTTTTCCGCCCGGCAACTGCACTTCCAGCAGCCTTAAAAAACCTGCTCCGGTCGCCACATCCATATGTTTATCGGCACAGCGCACGATGCCGGGCTCTTGCTGTAGAGACGAATCGTCATTTACTTCCACAGCTTGCCAGATGCGCAACACATTGCCCTGATAAAGCGTTTGCGCAACCGGCCACGCATTCAAACCTCTGACTTTCCGGGCAATATCCATTGCCGGTTGCGTCCAGTCGACAACGGCTTCGCTTTTTTCCAGCTTTTCGGCATAAGTCACCAACGCCTCATCCTGCCGTTCGGGATGAACGGTTCCGGCTTCTATTTGCTTCAGCACTTTGACCAGGCCTATTGCGCCCAGCGCAGCCAATTTGTCATGCAAATCCACGGCCGTATCGGTCGGGCCAATCACGCATTCTTCCTTATGCAACATGTCGCCGGCATCCAGTTTGCGGACTATCTGCATAATGGTCACGCCGGTTTTATCATCGCCCGCCATCAACGCACGCTGGATGGGTGCGGCACCTCGCCAGCGCGGCAACAATGAAGCATGTACATTGATGCAACCCAGTTTAGGCACATCCAGAACGGCTTGCGTTAAAATCATGCCGTAAGCGACCACCACCATCAAATCGGCATTAAATGCGCTGATCTGTTGCAAGTCCTCACTGGTTTTCATGGTAAGCGGCTGAAAAACGGGGATTCCGGCAGTTAAGGCCAGTTCTTTGACAGGGCTTGGCTGCAACTTCCGCCCCCTGCCCGCCGGACGGTCGGGCTGGGTATAAACCGCGCAAATCTCATGCTCCGAATCCAGCAACATCTGTAGACAAGGCACGGCAAACTCAGGGGTTCCGGCAAAAATAATCTTCATGCTCAGCTCACTTCCATTTTATGAATTTTTTCCAATTTTTTCTTAATCCGCTGCCGTTTTAACGGTGAAATATAATCGACGAACAGTTTTCCGTCCAAATGATCCAGTTCGTGCTGAACACACACGGCCAGCAAATCCCTGGCGCTTAATTCAAAAGGCTCGCCCTCCTTGTTCAGCGCCTTGACTATAATATGTTCAGCTCTTTCCACTTTTTCAAAAAAACCGGGTACCGAAAGACAGCCTTCTTCGGATTCCTTAACCCCGTCCTTTTCTATAATCTCAGGATTGATTAAACATAATGGGGCGTCCTTTTCCTCGCTGACATCGATGACGACAACCCGCTGATGCACATTGACCTGCGTAGCGGCCAATCCTACGCCATGCGATTCGTACATGGTTTCAAGCATATCATCGACCAATTTTTTGATTTTATCATCGACCGTTTTTACGATTGCAGCCTTCTTACGCAACCGTTCATCCGGAAACTCGAGAATAGATAGAATACTCAACAAACTCTCCACTATAATAATTGAATACTGGAATTCTATCTGAATTCATCTAAACTTTGAATTCAGATAGTATAAAAAGACTCGACAGGAACCCAACATGGCTTTTCGAACACTCACCGGATTGATCGTTTCTCTCCTGCTCAGCTTAAGCGCATGGGCTGATGAAATACAAATAAATCCGTCCCACCCCAATCAATATACTGTCGTTAAAGGCGATACCTTATGGGAAATATCCGGTAAATTTTTAACGCACCCTTGGCAATGGCCCGAATTATGGAGTCTCAATACCCAAATCAAGAACCCTCATCTGATTTATCCCGGCGATACCCTTTATTTTTCGATGATAAACGGCAAGCCGCAGCTTAGCCTTTCCAGAAGCGATTTACCTCAGGCCCAAGCCAATCCCAATACTCCCTGCGTGCTTAAGGAAGAAGACTATAAACATGGCCGCAAAGACTTTGCCGTTTCCGAAGATGGAAAGGTACTGCCTTGCATTCGAGAAACCGACCTGAAACAGGCTATTAGATTAATCCCTACTGAAACCATAGCAAGTTATCTGTCATCGCCCAAAGTAGTGGATGAGAATGAACTGGGCAATGCGCCTTATGTTGTCGGCTTTGCGGGAGAACATATCATTGTAGGTATCGGCGACCGTATTTATGTGCGCTCGATAACCGAATCTAAAAACCTGTCCCACACAATTTACCGGCCGGGCAGCGCTTATATCAGCCCTGAAAACGGAGAAATTCTGGGCTATGAGGCGCAATACATTGCCGATGCCTCATTGCAACAACCCGGCGACCCGGCAACGTTGGCCATCACCAAAGCCGATCGTGAAATCCGCACCGGCGACCGGATTATGCCCAATACGGAAGAGGAACTTGCCTTAAATTACTTTCCCCGTCCACCTGAACAAAGCATCAAAGGCAGCATTATCAGCGTACTTGGCGGCGTCTCCCAAATCGGCCGATATAGCGTCGTTGTAATAGACAAAGGCACGGCAGACGGCCTTTTAGTCGGACACGAGCTGAATATTTATAAAACCGGCAAGATTGTCAGAGACGATTACAGCCCGATTAAAAATGATGCCGTTAATCTTCCCGATGAAGTTGCCGGTACCCTGATGGTTTTCCGCCCGTTTGAGCGCGTCAGTTACGCCCTGGTCATGAAAGCGACCCAGGCTCTTCATGTTTTAGACAAAGTTAAAACCCCCTGAACATTACCGCACAACAATCCGAGCTCGACATAAAATACTGGCTTGCGTTATTACGCACGCCAGGCGTCGGTTGCAGAACTTTTCTCCGCTTACTCGAAAGCCATACCCCGGCGCAGCTATTTGCGGAATCATCATCCGCATTGAGCGCCTTGGGCTTAAAAAGCGACATCGTTCATGCGCTCAGGAATCCTGACTGGACGCTGATCGACTATGACCTGAGCTGGCTGCATCAAGAAAATAACAGTGCAATCACCCTCAATGACGCAAACTATCCGCTGCAATTAAAGGAAATCTCAGACCCTCCGCCCATCCTATTTGTACGCGGCAATCCTGAACTGTTATCGTTGCCGCAAATCGCCATCGTGGGCAGCCGCAACCCCTCGACTTCAGGCCTGGAAATCGCCTTTAACTTTGCCAAAACCCTGAGTCATTGCGGCTTTGTGATCACCAGCGGACTGGCTTTAGGCATAGACGCAGCCAGCCATCAAGGCGCATTAAAAGCCAAAGGTTATACGATTGCGGTGGCGGGAACCGGACTGGATCGTGTCTATCCCGCGAGACATAAAGACCTGGCCACTGAGATCGTTAACACCGGAGCGATGATCTCGGAGTTCCCCCCCGGCACAACCGCCAAAGCCAACCACTTTCCCCGACGCAACCGCATTATCAGCGGTCTGTGCCAAGGGCTGTTGGTGGTTGAAGCCGCCAAACAAAGCGGTTCGCTGATTACTGCGCGCATGGCCCTCGAACAAAACCGCGAAGTTTTTGCGATTCCCGGCTCCATTCACAACCCGCTGGCCCGCGGCTGCAATGCGTTAATCCGTGAAGGCGCAAAACTTGTCGAAACAACCCAAGATATTCTCGAAGAACTAAGTCAATACAATCAACAGGATGAGATTTTTTCCCCGCTAACAATGCAATCAACACTTGACCTAGAGCAACAAACATTATTGAATCTTGTCATGTTTAGCCCAACTTCCATCGATACTCTGGTTGAAAATGCCAACGAATCCGTCGAAGTTATTTCGTCAATGTTACTGATTCTGGAGCTGCAAGGTTACATTGAAGCAACCCCCGGCGGCAGCTATACGAGAATCAAATAATCAACCAAGAGCTTATGAAAGAAAATATTTTTGATGTCCTGATGTACTTATTCGAAAACTATATGGAAGATGAAATTGAAATACTTCCAGACAGTGATATCGTCAGAACAGAATTACTTGAAGCGGGCTTTGAACAAATCGAAGTCAATAAAGCTTTCGACTGGCTCGAATCGCTTAGCCTGCAACGGGCAATAAAAGCATCCGTATCACCTACATTCCGCATTTTTTGCAGTCAGGAAACAGCCAGACTGGATCTTGAATCCCGCAATCTGATTATGTTCCTTGAGCATAGCGGCATCCTGAGTTCAGCCAACCGGGAAATTGTCATCGACCGGGCCATGGCGCTGGAAAATGAAGAATTATCAATGGAAAAGCTAAAATGGATAGTGCTGATGGTATTGCTCAGCCAGCCGGATGAGGAAATCGCTTTCTCCAGAATGGAAGATATTGTTTATGACCTTATTCCGACGTACTTGCATTAAAAAATAGGCGAAAGGCTAAGGGCTAAAGGCAAAAAAGAACGTACACTTTCGCCTTTAGCCCTTCGGCCTTCGTCTTTAGCCCTTCGCCTTTCACCCTTTTAAATAAATGAGTAAGAATCTCGTCATTGTAGAATCGCCTGCAAAAGCCAAAACCATAGAAAAGTATTTGGGTAAGGACTTTCAAGTTTTAGCCTCTTATGGACACGTCCGCGACCTGATCCCAAAAGAAGGCGCAGTTGACCCGAACAACGACTTCGCCATGAAATACGAAGTTATCGATCGCAACCAAAAACATGTGCAAGCCATCAGCAAAGCCCTTAAGACTGCAGACACCTTATATCTGGCGACTGACCCTGATAGAGAAGGGGAAGCTATTTCCTGGCATTTGCTTGAACTGCTGAAAGAAAAAAAACTGCTGAAAGACAAGCCGGTACATCGGGTCGTGTTCCATGAAATCACCAAAAAAGCCGTCACCGAAGCCATAGCCAACCCCGAGCAAATAGCCATCAATTTGGTCAATGCCCAACAGGCGCGCCGCGCTTTGGATTATCTGGTCGGTTTTAACCTGTCGCCGCTGTTATGGAAAAAAATCCGCCGTGGCCTGTCTGCGGGTCGCGTTCAAAGCCCCGCCCTGCGCATGATCGTCGAGCGCGAACTGGAAATCGAGGCCTTTAAAACCCGCGAATACTGGACAATCGATGCCGCGTTGATGGCGCATGACCAAGCCTTTAAAGCCAAATTGACTCAATTTGAAGGCGAAAAAATCAGTCAATTCAGCATTACCGATGAAGAGCTGGCGGAAAAAACCAAGCAAACCTTACTGGATGCGGCTGACGGCCAATTAATGGTCGCCAAGCTGGAAAAGAAACAGCAAAAACGCAACCCGGCCCCGCCCTTCATCACATCGACACTGCAACAGGAAGCCTCGCGCAAACTGGGTTTTACCACCAAACGCACCATGATAGTTGCCCAGCAACTCTATGAAGGTATCGATATAGGCGGCGAAACCGCCGGTTTGATTACCTACATGCGTACCGACTCGGTCAACCTGTCGGTAGACGCTGTTGAAGAAATCCGCGCGCTGATTGCCGAAAACTACGGCGCCGAAAATGTGCCCAAAGAGCCGAGAGTCTTTAAGACCAAGTCGAAAAACGCCCAGGAAGCGCATGAAGCCATACGCCCGACATCTCCCCGGCACTTACCCAGCCAGATAAAAAGCCATCTGAGTATCGAACAGTTCAAACTCTATGAGCTGATCTGGAAGCGCACCATCGCCTGCCAGATGATTCATGCCACGCTGAACATGGTTGCCGTTGATTTAACCTGCGGCGACGGCAAACACGTATTCAGGGCAACCGGTTCCACGATAGCCTCGCCCGGCTTCATGGCCGCCTATCTGGAAGGAAAAGACGACAGCAACGAGAGCGATGACAAGGAAAGCTTTCTGCCGCCGATGGAAGAAGGCCGCCCCGTCCAGCTCAACGACATCAATGCCGGACAACACTTCACCGAGCCGCCGCCACGCTACGGCGAGGCCAGCCTGGTAAAATCCCTTGAAGAACACGGTATCGGTCGACCATCGACCTATGCGTCGATTATTTCGACCTTACAAAATCGTGAATATGTCACCCTGGACGGCAAACGCTTCTACCCGACCGATGTCGGCAGAATCGTCAACAAATTCCTGACCGAACATTTCACCAAATACGTCGATTACGATTTTACCGCTAACCTGGAAGATGAACTGGATGCGGTGTCGCGGGGAGAAAAAGACTGGGTTCCATTGATGCACGACTTCTGGAAACCCTTCACCACCCTAATCCATGAAAAAGAAGAGAGCGTCCAGCGCAAAGACGTCACTCAGGAAGCCATTGACGAAAAATGCCCCGATTGCGGCAGCCCGCTATCGATTCGTTTAGGCCGTAATGGCCGGTTTATCGGCTGCACCAATTATCCCGAGTGCTCCTATACCCGAAACCTGAACGATGATGGCGCCGCTAGCGACGAGCCCGAAGTTGTCGAAGGCCGAGTCTGTCCCAAATGCGAATCGCCTTTAGTGATCAAGACCGGACGCTACGGCAAATTTATCGGCTGCAGCGGTTATCCCAAATGCAAGCATATCGAGCCTTTGGAAAAACCGATGGATACTGGCGTTGAATGCCCGCAATGCAAAAAAGGCAACATCCTCAAGCGCAAGTCGCGGAACAGCAAGATATTTTATTCCTGCTCGGAATACCCGAAATGCGATTACGCATTATGGAACGCGCCGATCAAAGAAAGCTGCCCGGAATGCGAGTGGCCTATTTTGACCGTCAAGGAAACCAAACGGCGCGGCGTGGAAAAGGTTTGTCCGCAAAAGGACTGCAAATACGCAACACCGTATGAAGGCGATCCTGCGGATGTGCAGGGGCCTAAGTAACTTTCGGCTGGCTTCAGGCTTGAGAATCAGCTCAACCAACCGCCGTCATCCCGGCAAGGAATGACGGGATCCACGACTGCATGGATGCAGGAGGTAGAGCACCAACCGTAGGAGCTGTTGCCGAGACGCCACGGATGGCTACGATAGATTATGCTTTAGCCACATAATTTTCACATCCCTGTGCTCTGGATTCCGGCAATCCCTGACGGAATGACGCGTTATTTAGCTACCTATACCTAAGAAAAAGTGACTTAGCCACTCAAAAATGCCCTATCACTCACCGTTCAAAATAAAAACCGCCGTCCGTCATCTCAAAGCAGGAGCAGTGATCGCTTACCCCACAGAAGCCGTCTACGGCTTAGGCTGCGACCCGCTCAACGAAGATGCTGTGATGACTCTGCTCGAAATCAAACAGCGACCGATAGAAAAAGGCCTGATACTGATTGCCTCATCCCTGGAGCAACTGCGCCCCTACCTCGTCTTAGATAAAACCCTCATCGACCGCATAACGCCCACCTGGCCCGGTCCTGTCACCTGGGTTATTCCGGCCCAACCCTGGGTGCCGAAATGGCTGACCGGCGAGCATCAATCATTGGCCGTCAGAGTGACCAATCACCCGATAGCCCGAGACTTATGCGCCCAATTCGGCAGCCCGCTGGTATCCACCAGCGCCAACCCCACGACCCGGCCCGCCATCAAAGAATCGAGAAACCTGCTAAAAACCTTTGCCGATGCCGATATTTTTATCGTTCACGGCAAAGTCGGCGAGCTGGCGCAGGAAACCGCTATTTATGATGCGGTGAGCGGAAATCGGTTGCGTTGATTCGGAAATACGCTAATTCACCACGAAGAACACGAAATTTTTACCTTGGTATTTCTTCGTGAACTTCGTGTCTTCGTGGTGATATGTTTTAAGCTGGATTAGCTATCCAATAACTTCCAATCCGCCCATATAAGGCCGCAATGCCTCAGGAATACGAATGCGTCCATCGGCATCCTGATAATTTTCCATGACCGCAATCAGGGTTCTTCCCGCCGCCAGACCGGAGCCGTTCAGGGTATGCGCCAACTCAGGTTTGCCCGTTTCCGGGTTGCGCCAACGGGCTTGCAGACGGCGAGCCTGAAAGTCTTTGAAGTTGCTGCACGATGATATTTCCCGGTAAGTGCCCTGCCCCGGCAGCCACACTTCCAAATCGTAGGTTTTGGTCGATGAAAAGCCGGTATCTCCCGCACATAACAACATCCTGCGGTAAGGCAGGTTGAGTTTTTTCAATATAGCTTCCGCGTGATGGGTCAGCTCTTCATGAGCCGCAGCTGAATCTTCAGGCTTTACGATTTGCACGATTTCGACTTTTTCGAATTGATGCTGACGGATCATGCCTCTTACGTCGCGGCCGTAAGCGCCGGCCTCACTGCGGAAACAGGGGCTGTGGCAGACGAATTTAAGCGGTAGGTCTTTGGCCTCAATAATCACGTCCCTGACGATGTTGGTGACCGGCACTTCGGCTGTAGGGATCAGGTATAACGCAGGATCGTCGCTGGCCTTGAACAGGTCGGCTTCGAACTTGGGCAATTGGCCTGTGCCGCGCAAGCTGTCGGCATTGACCAGGAAAGGCACGTAGGTTTCGATGTAGCCGTGTTCGCTGGTATGCGTATCGAGCATCAACTGGATAATGGCCCGTTGCAAGCGCGCCAGCGGCCCGTTTAAAACGACAAACCTTGCGCTGGCGATTTTGGCGCCCAACTCGAAATCCATGCCTATCTTTGCGCCTAAATCGACATGGTCTTTGGGTTCGAAATCGAAGCTAGGGATTTCGCCCCAGCGGCTGATTTCGAGATTGTCGTCTTCGCTCTTGCCGTTCGGCACGCTCTCATCAAGGAGGTTGGGAATGCCTTCCATCAAGGCTGTCATTTTTGCCTGAATATCGGACAATTCGGTTTCCGCGGCTTTCAGTTCATCGCCCAAATGCTGAACCTGATCCAACAGCGGCTGTACGTCTTCGCCCTTGGCTTTGGCCATGCCGATGGCTTTCGAGCTACTGTTGCGTTCGTTCTGTAATTCCTGGGTTTTAACCTGGATGTCTTTGCGCCGGGCTTCCAGCTCGGAGTAATACTCGGGGTTAAAGTCGAATGAACGCCTGTTGAGTTGTTCCTTAACAAAATCAAGCTCGGTTCTGAATAAGCGGGGATCTAACATGATTGCGTAGTTACCTTTAATAAAATTGTGTAGTTGACTTCGCGCCGCTGGAGCGGCGCAGACTGCGTTCCCACGCCTGAGCGTGGGAACGATAAAATATATATGAGACCAAAGGCGAAAGGCAAAGGGCGAAAAAAGCATGAGCCTTTCGCCCTTTGCCTTTCGCCTCTAAATCTGCCTGCCCACCAGCAAGCCCATCCATATCACCAAAATACAAATAAGGCCATTGCCGACAAATGTACCCAACATTAAATTCAAATGGGTATCGAATGAATAACCGTGCTCCACCAAATACAGCAATAAATATAAACCGGACAGGGTTAGAAAAACACCTACCATAACCACCGTCAGTACGACACGGTATTCCACGGCTAGCGCCACTTTGTGCAATAAAATAGTCGCGATGATGCTGATCAAAAAAGCGCCTATCGCGTTAATGGTCATCAACGCATAAGGAATCATGCCGCCCGACCACTGGATAACGCCGTCCGAATAATAAAACAAGCCTCTGCCGCACAGTAATCCGATCCAGATTGCGAATATGCAGGCCGTAACGCTGGTGAATATATTTAGCGCCGCTTTGGTTAAATTGCCCTGCTCTATCAGGTAAAACGTTTCCAGCGAAAACGTGGAGAAAGTAGTAAACGCCCCGATAAAGCCGATTAATATGGCCGCCCTGTATTCGAAGGTGATGGTGAGGCGTTGCTGCATCAGCGATTCGGTCAGCAAGCCGAGCATAAACGAGCCGATCACGTTGACAACTAACGTGCCATACGGAAAGCCGCGCCCCAGCCACTGGTAAATGCCCGAGGACACCAGGAACCGAATCACCGCCCCGAACGATCCGCCCAGCGCAACTGCAAAAATTTGATTCATAGGCTAGAACCTGATGAAGTGCTCGCGGTAATAACGCAGCTCTTCGATAGATTCGATAATATCGTCCAGGGCCTGATGCGAGGACTGTTTTTTAAAGCCGTCTTTTACTTCGGGCGCCCATCTGGCGGCCAGCTCTTTAACCGTTGAAACATCGATATTGCGATAATGGAAATATGCTTCCAGTTTGGGCATATAGCGATACAAAAAGCGTCTGTCCTGGCCGATGCTGTTTCCGCAGATTGGCGAGGTGTTTTCCGGCACCCATTGCTTTAAAAATTCAATCGTTTGCCGTTCCGCTTCCTCTGCATCGATAGTGGAAGCCTTGACTCGTGCGATTAGGCCGGATTGTCCGTGGTGATGCTGATTCCACTCGTCCATTGCCCCCAATGCCGCCTCGGACTGATGCACGGCCAGCACCGGACCTTGGGCCAGAATATTCAAGTCTTTATCGGTAATGATCGTAGCAATCTCGATAATCAAATCGTTGTCAGGATCTAGCCCGGTCATTTCAAGGTCTATCCAGATAAGGTGCGATGGGTCCTGCGCCATTTGTCGATTCCATTGTATATAAGAGGGCGGTTAGTGTAGCATTGGCTAATCTGTACGTCTAACTCTTAAACATTGAAGAATCCCGCTTATGAATAGCTTTACGATCGTCTTTTTAATCGCGCTAACCCTTTCTTTTTCAGTCCAGTTTTGGCTGGCAAAACGACACGCCGGTTACGTTGCCAAGCACCGCTCCGCCGTGCCTGAAGCTTTCAAAAACACTGTCTCGTTGGAAGCCCACCAGAAAGCGGCCGACTACACATTGGAAAAAAGCAAGCTGGGCGATATAGACAGCATCATCGGCGTTATCCTGCTGTTAGCCATGACCCTCGGCGGCGGCATCAATTTCGCTTTCGAATTTTGGGCAGCAACAATCACCAGCCCATTGATTGCAGGCTTGGCCGCTGTTGCCAGCGTTTTCCTGGTCATGACGCTGATTGAAATCCCCACCAGCGTCTACCAAACGTTCGTGATTGAAGAAAAATACGGTTTTAACAAAAGCACCCCGCAACAATTCATCAAGGACCAACTGCTGCAACTGGTTTTGGTCACCGCCATCGGCATGCCTTTGCTGGCTTTAATCCTGTGGGTCATGGACAGCATCGGTTCGCTGTGGTGGTTATGGGCCTGGGGCATATTGATGGGCTTTGCACTGTTGATGAGCTGGCTCTTTCCTACCGTGATCGCGCCGTTGTTCAATAAATTTACCCCGATGGAAGAAGGTTCGCTAAAAGACCGGATTCAGGGCTTGCTTGCCCGTTGCGGCTTTAGCAGCCAGGGCATATTCATCATGGACGGCTCCAAGCGCTCGGGCCACGGCAACGCCTACTTCACCGGCCTCGGCAGCAACAAGCGCATCGTGTTTTTCGACACCTTGGTCAACTCGTTGGAGGATGAAGAACTGGAAGCCATACTGGCTCACGAACTGGGACATTTCAAGTGCAAACACACCATCAAAATGCTGGTTGCCAATGCCGTTATGACCCTGATCAGTTTTGCGATTTTAGGCTGGCTGATCGACCAGCCATGGTTTTATAACGGGCTGGGCGTAGTGCAGCCGTCGCATGCCGCCGCCCTGTTGTTATTCATGCTGGTGTCCTCGTCGTTTACCTTTTTTATGCAGCCGATCAGCGCCTATTTTCAACGCAAATTTGAATTTGAAGCCGATGATTTCGCGTCAAACCACGCCAAAGCCGAAAAACTGGTCAGCGCCTTGGTCAAGCTGTTTGAAGAAAACGCCAGCACCTTGACGCCGGACCCGTTGTACTCGGCGTTTCATTACAGCCACCCGCCAGCGGCTATTCGTATTGCCAATTTAGAATCCAAAATACGTCCCGCGTGATGGCTGAGTTAATTGAAGGACTGGTCATCTCCCATTTAGGCCAAGGCATTGCTGTTGAACATGACGATAAGATTGTGCTTTGCCAAACACTGCGACGGCTTGAAACCGTCGCAGTCGGCGACCGGGTTTTATGGACGCAATCCTCGCCCGACCAAGGCCGTATAGAACAAATCCTGCCCCGGCGCTCGTTATTGATGCGCCCGTCCAGAAACGGCAAGGTTCGCCCGGTTGCCGCCAATATCGACACCGTTTTTGTCGTCTTTGCGGTCGAGCCTTACTGCGATTTTTTGCTGATCGACCAATACTTGGCGATTTGCGAAAACCGCAATATCGATGCGGCGCTGGTGCTGAATAAAACCGATCTGGCGCAATCGGCCGGTATTGAACAGGAACTGCTGGACTATACCAACCTGGGCTACGCACTGTACCGGGTCAGCGCCACAGCGGCATCGGGACTGGATGAACTAAAGCGGGCTTTAAAAGATCAAGTCAGTATTTTGGCCGGACAATCCGGCGTCGGTAAGTCATCGTTAACCAATGCGATCATTCCCGACAAGGAACTGAAAACCAACACCATCTCGGAAACTACCAAACACGGACGGCATACCACCACGGCGGCAACGCTGTACCACATGAATGAAGGCGGCGATTTGATCGACAGTCCCGGCGTTGCCATTTTCGGGCTGGCCGGTCTTTCCGAACAACAACTGGCTTACGGCTACCGCGAATTTCAGCCGCTAATCGATAAATGCCAGTTTAAGAACTGTCGTCATTTGGTTGATAAGGGATGTGCGGTGCGCGTAGCTGCGGAAAACGGCGATATTTCAATGACGCGGTATCAGCGGTTTTTAAAGCTTAGAGAGAAGATGCCGACAGCACATACCTGATAAAAATTTGCCAAGAATAATGACTTGCAGGTGGGGAACTTGCTGCAACCAATAAGCCACCTCTGTTGAAATAAAGAAGTTGTATCGCTTTGACTGTAAAAATAATAAGATGTTGATTCTGTTGGTTTACTCTTTATTATCAATAAGGTGGAAATATGACTACATCATTACTCGCTGGACCTATTTTACGACGCGCCACACCAAACCGTGTTTGCGTGTGGTTTGCTACCACTGAGCCGACTCACTTAACACTGCAAGTTATTTCAAAAAATGGCACCGTGCTGGGCGAAAGTACTCAAAATGATTATTGCCGATTAGGTCAAAATCTATTTGTGTACTTGGCACAGGCTCGCTGCAATGACCCTGAGCATCCCTATCCGGCGGATACTTTTCTTTATTACCGGCTTGTTGCTGCTGACACTGCCAAGCCTTTGGACTTGTCGGCATTAACTTACGATAAATCGACACCCCACCCAAAATTTTTTATTCCCGATGCATTGCGACAGCTGTTACACGGCAGTTGTCGTAAACCGCATGGCGGTAAGAACAGCCCCGATGCACTGAGTTATGGCGATAGCTTATTAGAATCAACGCATGACGATTTGGCCAACCGCCCCGCCGTGTTACTGCTGACGGGCGATCAAATTTATGCGGACGATGTTTCCATTTCCGTGCTGGCGATGTTGAAAGAAAAAGCGGCTGCACTCATAGGGAGACCTGAATTACTGCCCTATGACAAAGACTCTAAGGGACAAATAATCCATCAAGATTCACAAAACATTCCTGTACATGGACGGAAAAGTTTCCTCAAAGCGTATAAATCCGGCTTTACTTCCGAAAAATCCGAAAATCATTTGCTGAGCTTTGGCGAATTCGCCGCCATGTATATTTACGTTTTTGGTAATGCGGAAGATTGGAGCCCTGCAAATACTTGGGCATCATTGGCCCCACAATTCATTACCGGCACTAAAGAAACCAAAAAAGCCGAACAGGCATTTACCGAACAACAAGCTGCCGTTGGTAACTTCCAGTCAACACTCCCCAATGTGCGCAGGCTGCTGGCAAATATCCCTACTTACATGATATTTGACGATCATGATGTCACTGATGATTGGAATATTACCAATACGTGGTACGACGACGTTCGCAGCTCACCGTTAGGGCAACGTATTGTTGCCAATGCGCTGGCTTCATATTGGGCGTTTCAAGGCTGGGGTAATGATGCCGATAATTTCGATAAAGACTTACAGCTAACAATCAGCCAATATTTGTTGGATACCGAAAATAGTCCGGAAATCAACGAGCGTTATGACTTACATACCTGGAAACATAGGGGCTGGGGTTTTTCGGTGCCTACCAATCCGCCTATTATCGCCATTGATTCACGTACTCAGCGGATGCCGACTATGGATAATTACCTACCGGTGTTACTGGATCGCTATGCACGCGACTGGCTGCGCGTGGAATGGGCGAAACTGAAAACAGGTCAAATCATTTCCACTGATACTTGCCCTATTTTTATTGCTACCACACCCGTGCAGGGATTTTTTGCGTTAGAGGGCTTACAAAAAATCGCTTACTGGCTTATTTCATATTTAGAAGGCTACAAGTACATAAAAATATTTGAGGAAATAATCAGTGAACAAGGTTATTTCACAAAGAAAATCATTGCCTTCGTCGATATGGAAGCCTGGACATCTAACAAGCAGAGTTTTCTAACGTTCATGGATTGTTTAAGCCAGGACATGCTGATTAAACAATGCGTTTTTCTTTCAGGAGATGTGCACTATTCCTTCAGTGCGATGGGAAAGTACATGGATGCCCTAGGAGCAAACACATTGCATTGTTATCAATTAGTCAGCTCTTCCTTGAAAAACAGCCCCGCCGACAAACAACTTCGGGGCATAGAAACCGCCAGCCAATTTGGTAACGGCAGCACTAAGCATGCTAATAAGCTTAAGGAACTGTTTCCTTGGCTCCCCATTGCTTCATGGGAAAGCTGGGTGCATCTGCTTTTACCCACAAACTCGAAACAACGCGTTCATCCTGAATGTAATTTAGGTTTGGTGAAATTCGAGAACGGAAAGCCTGCACAGCATACTTTGCTAAACAGTGAACAAATTGTGTATTCCTTGCCTGATTGTAAGACCTTCACAATGCCCTAACGATGGGCTATAGGGCATTTTGCCGAATCCTTCAGACGCTCCCTCGCCGGCGTGTGGGAACGAGATAAAGATTATCTGTGGCAAACAAAGTCATATCTACTTACAATACACGGTTTTGTTAGTCTTTTCGGCAACCTTTTAAGTACAGATAAAGCCATTTTTTATTGGGCCTGTATGAACAAACGATCTAATCAAACACGAGAACTATGGAACAACACAATCTTACCCTAGGCATCCCCGGCTTTAACTACCCCGATTTATACGATTCTGCGCGTCTGAAAGATTTGCTGGATGTGTTTGATGCTTCGGTTGAACGCCATGATTCGCAGCTGCACAATGAGTTCAAGGCTTACCGCCAAAATCAGGGTGAAGGTTTGTCACCGGAGGCTATTTCCGATCTGTTGGTGCGCATGGGGCCTTATGTCGGTCAGTTTGTCGCCAGGATTTTTAATGTTTCCGAGCAACATCAGGCGCAAGGCGCAAAAATCAAGGACGAGATTGATACCATTTTTACCTTTAAAAATGAAATCGTCGATAAGCTGGCTTTCTTCTTTAAAGGCCAGAATGCCGATGATTGGGCTATTCCCGCCGTCCTGAACCGCTTTGACCTGCTGGTCGACGCGGGTTTTCCCGAAGCCAATCAGGACGATGACCCGGAACACCGCGTTGCGCGGGTCGGCGCCGTTATTGGACTGTTGTACAGCCATTACAAACTAATTGCCAAAGGCAAAGACAGCGATTACGAAAATGCCGATTTGGTCGCCGAGGCGTTGCGCGCCAAACTCGCCGCACACGAAGAAGCGGCAACCGAATTTAATGACATCATCAGCTTGCAAGATCCCGCCGAATTCATCAACGGCCTGATGGATGTCGTGCTGCGCTGGAGCTTTGTCGCCCAACAGGATAACGATGTAGTTGCTAACTGGCCGAGTTTTAAACTCCCGGAAAAACGCGACTTCGATCAGCTGGTTGAGCATGAGCTTGTCGATCGCGGCGAGTTTAAGGCGTGGATGGGCGAGCAGGAACACCGTCGTCGTCGGGATGGCTTCAAGCTAACCGACCCGCGTTTCAATGAACGCCAGGCATTGTCCGAAGTCAATCATTGCATTTACTGTCACGAGCGCGATACCGATTCCTGCTCCAAGGGCATGCGCAACAAAAAAACCAATACTTTCAAGGTTGACCCGCTGGGCGTGACCACCATCGGTTGCCCACTGGATGAAAAAATTTCGGAAATGCATCTGGTTAAACGCGGCGGCGACAATATCGGCGCGTTGGCGATTATTGCCATCGACAACCCGATGTGCCCGGGCACCGGGCATCGTATTTGCAACGAGTGCATGAAAGGGTGTATCTATCAAAAAACCGATCCCGTCGATATTCCGCAAATTGAAACCAACGTACTGACCGACGTATTGTTCATGCCCTACGGCTTTGAAATATATAGCCTGCTGACTCGCTGGAATCCGTTAAACGTAAAGCGTCCGTATATGCTGCCTTACAACGGCAAAAATGCGCTGGTGGTCGGTTTAGGTCCCGCCGGTTATACGATGAGCCATTATTTATTGAATGAAGGTTTCGGTGTCGCCGGAATCGACGGCTTAAAACTGGAGCCGTTGCCGGTGGCATTAACCGGCGACAGCGACAACCTGCCCGCGCCGATTGAGCATTTCCAAGACCTGTACGAAGATCTGGACCAGCGTACCCTGGCCGGTTTCGGCGGTGTGGCCGAATACGGCATCACCGTGCGCTGGGACAAGAACTTCCTGAAAGTCATTTACCTGACCTTGCAACGCCGCGAAGCGTTTCGCTCATACGGCGGCGTGCGTTTTGGCGGCACGATTACCATTGAAGACGCGTGGAGCATGGGCTTCGACCATATCTGTATCGCCTCGGGCGCCGGTAAGCCGACGGTTATCGACATGAAAAACAACCTGATGCGCGGCATACGCAAAGCTTCGGATTTCCTGATGGCATTGCAGTTAACAGGAGCCGCCAAGGCTTCTTCGCTGGCAAACTTGCAGGTGCGTTTGCCTGCCGGCGTTATCGGCGGCGGCTTGACCGCCATGGATACCGCAACCGAATTAATGGCGTATTATCCGGTACAGGTCGAAAAAATCCTGCACCGTTATGAAACGCTGGTTAACGTCTATGGCGAGCAATCCGTTCGCGGTCGTTACGACCAGGAAGAAACCATCATTCTCGATGAATTCCTGGCGCACGGCAAAGCCATACACGCAGAACGTCAACGTGCCGAAGCGGAAGGCGAACAACCGGATTTCCAACCGCTGGTCGAAGCGTGGGGCGGCGTCACGCTGTTTTATCGCAAAGGCATTAACGATGCGCCCGCGTATCGCCAAAACCACGAAGAAATTGCCAAAGCGCTGGAAGAAGGCATCGCCTTGGCCGAAGGCATGAGCCCGCTGGCAGCACAAGCAGACCAATACGGACATTTAAACGCGGTTGAGTTTGAAAAGCTGGCATTGGAAGATGGCCGTTGGAATAACTCAGGGCAGAATATCACCGTGCCGTTACGCAGCTTATACGTTGCGGCAGGTACATCGCCGAACACCATTTATCAAAGCGAATATCCGGACACTTTTGTGATGGATAAATGGTTCTTCCAACGCTATCAGCCCGAATGGACCAACGACTCGGTCGAATTGGTGCCGATGCACGATGAAGCCATGCCCAAGCTCGGCAAACCTGCGCCGCTGACCTCTTACCAAAAAGACGGCAAGTTCATCAGTTTTTACGGCGACAACCATCCCGTTTATGCAGGCAACGTGGTTAAAGCCATGGCCAGCGCCAAAAACGGCTACCCTCACGTGGTCAAACTGTTCGAGCAGGAATTGGCAAGATTAAATCCAGCGCAACAGCCGGAACGCGATGCAGCGTTAAAAGCCTTGTTTGCCCAGCTGGACGAATCGTTTAAAGCGACTATCGTGTCCATTAACCGCCTGACGCCGACCATTATCGAAGTCGTGGTCAAAGCGCCGATGGCGGCGGAAAAATTCCATCCCGGACAATTTTACCGCGTACAAAATTATGAAGCCTTTGCGCCCGTCGTCGAAGGCACGGTGCTGGCAGCCGAAGGTTTGGCGCTGACCGGCGCGGAAGTCGATAAGGAAAAAGGCACTATCTCGCTGATCGCACTGGAAATGGGTTCATCCTCGCGGTTGTGCGCAACCTGGAAAGTCGGCGATCCGCTGGTAATCATGGGCGTAACCGGCACCCCGACCGACATACCGACCGGCAAAACCGTGTTGCTGCTCGGCGGCGGATTGGGCAATGCGGTACTGTTCTCTATCGGTAAGGCATTAAGAGCAGCGGGCAATAAAGTAATTTATTTTGCCGGTTACAAATATGCGCAAGACCGGTTTAAAGTCGAGGATGTAGAAGCCGCCGCAGACATTATCATCTGGTCGGTCGACAAGGGCGAAGGCGTCACCGCCATTGCCCCGACCCGTCCGCAGGACAAAACTTTTGTCGGCAATATCCTGGAATGCATGCTGGCTTATGCTCACGGCGATTTAGGCGAACAGCCTATTTCGCTTAGCGATGTCGACCACCTGATCGTGATCGGCTCGGATCGCATGATGGCGGCGGTAAAAAGCGCTCGCTTCGATGTGTTGAAACCTTACTTAAACAAAGCCCATCATGCCATCGGCTCCATCAACTCGCCGATGCAGTGCATGATGAAAGGCATTTGCGCGCAATGCTTGTGCAAACATGTCGATCCCGAGACCGGCAAGGAATGCTTCGTGTACTCCTGCTACAACCAGGATCAGGATTTGGATAAGGTTGATTTTCCGCATTTAAATGCCAGGTTGCGGCAAAATACCGTGCAGGAAAAGCTGTCTAATCTTTGGCTGAGCTATTTATTGGAAAAACAGTAATTGAATTAAAGACAATATCAATACCTACAAGAGTAAATATTGGTTTAACAGTTGCGTAACAAAAATCTGTTGGTATAATAGCCAGCTCGAAGTTGCATAAGCTTCAGGCGCGTAGCTCAGTTGGTTAGAGCACCACCTTGACATGGTGGGGGTCGGTGGTTCGAGTCCACTCGTGCCTACCAAACATTTAAAGCACTGCACCGCAGTGCTTTTTTTATTGTAGACACTAGACACAGATAAAAAATGCCGGTAATTACCCTTCCCGATGGTTCCAAGCGAGAGTACGACCAAACTGTAACAGTGATGGATGTTGCGCTGTCTATCGGATCGGGATTAGCCAAGGCAACCTTGGCAGGCAAAGTTAACGGCACTCTGGTCGATGCCAGCACCCCAATCGATCAGGATGCAACGCTGCAACTGATTACTGCAAAGGATGAAGACGGCATCACCGTTATTCGTCATTCAACTGCACATCTATTGGCTCAGGCCGTCAAACAGTTATTTCCTTCAGCACAAGTCACCATCGGGCCGGTTATCGAAAACGGCTTTTTTTACGATTTCGCCTACGAAAGACCTTTTACGCCGGAAGATCTCAGCGCCATTGAAAAAAAGATGGAGCAACTGGTTGCCGAAGATTACCCCATCCATCGCTCGGTGTTATCACGGGATGAGGCAGTCAAGTTTTTCAGAGATCTGGGCGAGGCGTATAAAGCCGAGATTATCGAATCCATCCCGGCCAATGAAGATTTGTCTTTATATGAGCAAGGCGGATTTACCGACCTGTGCCGCGGCCCTCATGTACCCAGCACCGGCAAGTTAAAAGTCTTCAAGCTGATGAAGATTGCCGGCGCGTATTGGCGCGGCAATTCCGACAATGAAATGCTGCAGCGCATTTACGGCACGGCATGGGGCGACAAAAAAGACTTGCAAGCTTACTTGCATCGCCTGGAAGAAGCGGAAAAGCGCGATCACCGCAAGCTGGCGAAAACACTGGATTTGTTTCATTCTCAGGAAGAAGCTCCCGGGATGGTGTTCTGGCATGAAAAAGGCTGGGTCATCTATCAACAAGTTGAACAGTACATCCGCGAGAAATTAAGGGTAAACGGTTACGGCGAAGTTAAAACGCCACAGGTCGTGGATCGTTCTTTATGGGAAAGATCAGGGCACTGGGAAAAATTCGGTGACATGATTTTTACCACGCATTCCGAGAATCGCGATTACGCGATCAAACCGATGAACTGCCCTTGCCATGTGCAGATTTATAACCAGGGCCTTAAAAGCTACCGCGATTTGCCTATACGTCTGGCGGAATTCGGTTCCTGCCATCGCAACGAACCTTCCGGCACCCTGCATGGCTTGATGCGGGTCAGGAACTTTGTTCAGGATGATGCGCACATCTTCTGCACCGAAGGCCAGATTCAGGATGAAGTATCGACCTTTATCGATATGCTGTTCGATGTTTACAAAGATTTCGGCTTTGAAGAAGTTATCATTAAATTGTCTACCCGCCCTGAAAACCGCGTCGGCGACGATTCGGTCTGGGATAAGGCGGAAAATGCCCTGGAACTGGCGCTTAACACCAAAGGGTTGAAATGGGATTTACAGCCGGGCGAAGGCGCTTTTTACGGCCCTAAAATCGAATTCTCATTAAAAGACTGCATCGGACGGGTCTGGCAATGCGGCACGATTCAAGTGGATTTTTCGATGCCGGGTCGTCTGGATGCCACCTATATCGCCGAAGACGGATCACGGCAAGTGCCGGTCATGCTGCATAGAGCGATACTCGGCTCCCTTGAGCGCTTTATCGGCATTTTAATCGAACAACACGCGGGAACCTTCCCGCTCTGGCTGTCGCCAGTGCAGGTGGTCGTGCTTAATATCACCGACCGACATGCCGAATATGCCTCGCAAATTATGCTAGACCTTGAAAAACAAGGCATCAGGGTAAAAATTGACTTGAGAAATGAGAAGATCGGGTTTAAAATCCGCGAGCATTCCATGCAGCGAGTACCGTATCTTGTCATTATCGGTGACAAAGAATTAGAACAACAAAGCATTACGGTACGTACGCAAAAAGGTGATGACTTAGGTAGCCTGTCGATCCATGAATTTACCGAACGGTTGAAACAAGAGATTACAGGTAGACAATGAATGATTTTGGAGGATTAAGATATCGCTGCTAAAAAAGACGAAACGCGCCTGAATGACGCTATCACCGCAAGACGGGTGAGAGTTACAGGTGCAGATGGTGAGGCGTTAGGGATTATCTCGTTAGATGAAGCCAAACAGATTGCTTACGCTGCAGACTTGGATTTAGTGGAAATATCGCCGAATGCGGATCCTCCGGTTTGCAAGGTGATGAACTACGGCAAATACCAGTTTGAGTTAAACAAAAAACTGGCCGTCGCCAAAAAGAAACAAAAGCAGGTTCAGGTCAAGGAAATCAAATTCAGACCTGGAACTGACGAAGGGGATTATCAAGTTAAATTGAGAAGCTTAACCAAGTTCCTTAATGATGGCGATAAAACCAAAATAACCTTGCGTTACCGTGGACGCGAAATGGCTCATCGGGAAATCGGTGTTGATCTGCTGAAACGGATAGAAAAAGATTTGGAAGAGATCGCAATCGTCGAGCAATTTCCTAAAATGGAAGGTCGCCAAATGGTTATGGTTATGGCGCCAAAAAAGAAAAAATAATTGCAAAAACGATCGCAACACAAATTATAGAGACGCTGCATTGCATCATCTCTACAGCGGCATAGGATGAGCCGCTAAGTATCATGCAAATGATGCCGTTAATTCTTCAGGGCCATGCATTTTGCCTTGCTGGGTTACAACTCAGGGACTTAATATTTTAATTAATTGGAGCAAACAAATGCCAAAGATCAAAACTAACCGTGGAGCTGCCAAGCGTTTCAGACGCACAGGCAACGGCGGTTTTAAATGTGGCCAGTCCCACAGACGTCATATCCTGACTAAAAAATCGACTAAGAGAAAAAGACAGTTACGCTCGCCGGCAACTATTCATCCGTCAGATGTGCGCATGGCTGCACGTATGATGCCGTACAGTTAATCTAAGGAAATAAATCATGCCTAGAGTTAAACGCGGCGTAACAGCCAGAGCAAGACATAAAAAAGTATTAAAGCAAGCGAAAGGTTACTACGGCGCACGAAGCCGGGTTTATCGCGTTGCCAAACAAGCGGTAATCAAAGCCGGTCAGTATGCGTACCGTGACCGCAAGCAGAAAAAACGTCAATTCCGCGCTTTGTGGATCGTCCGTATCAATGCGGCGGCCCGTCTAAGCGGAATGTCATACAGTCGCCTCATCAATGGCTTAACTAAAGCCAATGTTAAGATTGACCGTAAGGTTCTAGCTGACATTGCAGTTCGCGACATTGCCGCATTTGCGGAAATTGCGAAAATTGCAAAGGAACATCAAAGTAAACCTTAAGGAACGATCCGGATTTTAGTTATCTGAAATCCTGCTATTCCCCTCCTCTTTCCGAGGAGGGGGAAATTAGGGCTTTATAAGCCCTTCCCCTTAATAAACATCCCCACCACCCACACACAGCGAGCTAAACCGTGTCCGCTACTCTAGAAGAAATTCTCGCGCAGGCATTACAGCAGCTTCGCGACGCACAAGACCTTAACCAACTCGACCTGGTTCGTGTTCACTATCTCGGCAAAAAGGGTTTATTTACCCTCCAGATGAAAGAACTCGGCGCGCTCGATCCTGAGCAAAGACGCGCTGCCGGTCAAGTCATCAACCAAGCCAAAGATCAATTTCAACAGCAACTGGAAGCCAAAAAAGATCTGCTGCAAAATGCCGCATTAGAAGCAAGGCTGGCCAGTGAAGGCATAGACGTCACCCAACCGGGAAGAGGTCAAGCTGTTGCGGGCTTGCATCCGGTCACGACCACATTGCGCCGAATCTCCAAGATTTTTGCCAGCGTCGGCTTTCAAGTCGTTGAAGGGCCTGAAATCGAAGACGATTATCATAATTTTGAGGCACTGAATATTCCCGCGCATCACCCGGCCAGGGCGATGCATGACACGTTTTATTTCGATGCCCACACCGTATTAAGAACCCATACCTCACCGGTACAAATCCGGGTTATGGAATCTGAAAAGCCGCCGTTAAAAGTGATTGCGCCGGGCCGCGTGTATCGTTGCGATTCGGACATTACCCACACGCCGATGTTCCATCAGGTCGAAGGTTTTCTGGTCGATACCGACGTCAGCTTTGCCGACTTGAAAGGCGTGGTTTACGAATTCCTGCGCGCTTTCTTTGAAAAAGACATCCAGGTGCGTTTTAGACCGTCATATTTCCCGTTCACCGAGCCGTCGGCTGAAGTCGATATTGAATGCGTGATGTGCGGCGGCCAAGGCTGTCGCGTATGCAGCCATACCGGCTGGCTGGAAGTGATGGGCTGCGGCATGATACATCCCGAAGTTTTCAAAGCGGTTAATATCGACAGCGAAACCTATAGCGGCTTTGCGTTTGGCATGGGCGTGGAGCGCCTCGCGATGTTGCGTTACGGCATTAACGATTTGAGATTATTTTTTGAAAATGATCTTAAATTTTTGGAACAATTTAAATAAGTCGTCGTTACACGGGAAAACTTGAGTCATGCAAATTAGTGAAGCTTGGTTAAGAGAATATGTCAATCCGGCAATAGCAACAGAACAACTGGTCGAGCAATTGACCATGGCGGGCCTTGAGGTCGATTCAGTTACGCCTGCGGCAGCAGTATTCAGCGGTGTTGTCGTCGGCGAAGTCGTCGCCATGGAGCAACATCCCGATGCCGACCGCTTGAGAGTTTGCCAGGTCGCGGTAGGCGAAGCGGAACCCTTGCAAATCGTCTGCGGCGCCAGTAACGTCCGGGTCGGCTTGAGAATCCCTGCGGCATTGATCGGCGCGGTATTGCCGGGCGACTTTAAAATCAAAAGATCCAAACTTCGCGGCGTAGAATCCTTTGGCATGCTGTGCTCTGAAAAAGAACTGGGCTTGGCCGCCGATGCCAACGGCTTAATGGAACTGGCTGTCGACGCCCCAGTTGGCGTCGATATACGCGACTACCTGTCGCTCAACGACAACATCATCGAAGTCGACTTGACCCCCAACAGAGCCGATTGCCTGAGCGTTGAAGGCATAGCGCGCGAAGTAGCGGTGCTGAACAAAATGGACTGGTCGGCCACTCAAGTTGAAAAATCCGCAGTCAGCCATGCCGACACCCTGCTCGTCTCCGTCGAAGCGACCGATGCTTGTCCTCGTTATTTGGGCCGATTGATTAAAGATGTAAACCCTAAAGCCGAAACCCCGCTATGGATGCAGGAACGTTTGCGCCGCTCGGGCGTCAGAAGTTTGAGTGCCGTGGTCGATGTCACTAATTACGTGCTGATCGAATTAGGTCAACCGCTACACGCCTTCGATGCCGCCAAATTATCCGGCAGTATTAATGTGCGCTATGCAAAAACCGATGAAAGTATTGCCCTGTTAAACGGGCAAACCATTAAGCTGGACAACGAAACCCTGGTGATCGCCGACGATAATCAAGCGCTGGCATTGGCTGGCGTAATGGGCGGCAGCGAATCCGCAGTCGGCGACGACACCCAAGATGTGTTTCTGGAATGCGCGTTTTTCATCCCGCAAAGCATCGCCGGTAAAGCCCGAAACTACGGATTGCATACCGATTCATCACACCGCTTTGAACGCGGCGTTGACCCGACTTTGCAGGAACGCGCTATAGAACGCGCGACCCAACTGATTATCGATATTGCAGGCGGCAGCGTCGGCGCAATTACCGAAGTGACAACGGCATCAACCTTGCCGCAACGCTCTGCGGTATTACTCAGAAAGCTGCGCCTGGAAAAAATACTGGGCATCAACCTTGCAGACGAGCAAGTCGTTGATATTTTTCAACGCCTGGGCATGTCCGTAGAAACACAGCCGGATAGCTGGTCGGTGACGCCGCCGGGATGTCGTTTCGACATTGCCATTGAAGCCGATCTGATCGAAGAAGTCGCGCGTATTGTCGGCTACAACAACCTGCCGAACAGCAGTCTGTTAATGCGCTCGGAACTTGGCAAAGCTACCGAAGCCGTGCTGGATCTGGATCGAGTTAAAGACCTACTGGTTGACCGGGGCTATCAGGAAGCGATTACCTATAGTTTTGTCGATGAAGACATACAACAAGCGGTCGCCCCTGACGATGACGTTATCCGGTTAAAAAACCCGATTTCATCCGACTTATCGGTAATGCGCACGACCCTTTGGTGCGGTTTGTTGAAGGCCGCCTTGCATAACACCAATCGTCAGCAAAACAGGGTTCGTTTTTTTGAAACCGGCCTGCGTTTTGTCAATAAAGACGATAACATGCAACAGCAAAAAATGCTGTCCGGCTTGGCCTTGGGTAGCGCCTATTCCGAGCAATGGGGCGTCGCAACCCGCAAAGTTGATTTTTTCGATGTTAAAGCCGACGTGCAGGCCCTGTTTTCATTGACCGCCGCAGCCGTGCAATTTGTTCAGGCCAAACATCCCGCATTGCACCCCGGACAAACGGCTGAAATATTGTCGCAACAAGGCGATAAAATCGGTTGGCTGGGTATGTTGCATCCAACACTGGAAAAACAATTGGGATTTGATACCCAGGTTTTCCTGTTCGAATTGGATCAGGACCTGTTGCTGAACAAACAAATCCCGAAATTCAAGCCGCTATCAAAGTACCCTTCAGTACGTCGCGATATAGCCTTGATTGTTAAGGAAGAAGTCGCCGTCAGCGAGATAATCAATTGTATTAAAGGTTGTGCGGAACAGACTTTACAAGACATAGTGGTTTTTGATATTTATCGTGGAAAAGGCGTCGAAGAAGGCAGTAAAAGCGTAGCTTTGAGTTTAGTAATACAAGATTTTTCACAAACCCTAACAGATTCTGAAATAGATGCTATATTTAGCGGACTGTTAGAAACATTGACCACAAAAATAAGTGCAAAGCTGAGGGATTAACGATGGCATTAACTAAAGCCGATTTTGCCGAAAGGCTGTTTGACGAGCTTGGCTTAAACAAGCGCGAAGCAAAAGATATGGTCGAAATGTTTTTTGAGGAAATTAAAGGCTCTCTGGAACACGGCGAGCAGGTAAAAATTTCCGGTTTTGGAAAATTCGAGCTGCGCGACAAAAGCAGTCGCCCCGGCAGAAACCCAAAAACAGGCGAAGAAATCCCCATAACAGCCCGCCGCGTGGTAACATTCAGATCAGGTCAAAAACTAAAAGCCAGAGTGGAAGCATATGCTGGAGCCGAGTAATAATAATGAGTTGCCGGTCATCCCGGCAAAGCGATATTTCACCATAGGTGAAGTCAGTGAGTTATGCGGCGTAAAGCCTCATGTACTTCGCTACTGGGAACAAGAGTTTACAGAACTTAGCCCGGTAAAAAGACGTGGCAATCGGCGTTATTATCAACGCCATGATGTGCTGATGATCCGGCAAATAAGATCCTTACTGTATGAGCAAGGCTACACTATCGGCGGCGCCAGAGCTCATTTGAGCAGTGACGATGCCAAAGAAGATTCAACCCGCACCAAACAGTTGATTCATCAGATGGTTAGCGAACTGGAAGAAATTCTGGAGCTGCTCAAGTAGATTTTTTCATTCAATGTGGCGAAATGTAGTATAATTTGCCGCATTGAATTATTGGGGATTGTGTTCATAATCCTTTCAGCTTTAAATTCTTTATTTCAAACTGTCGGGGCGTAGCGCAGCTTGGTAGCGCACTTGTCTGGGGGACAAGGGGTCGTAGGTTCAAATCCTATCGTCCCGACCAATTGAAACGAAGAGTTACAAAACACAGAATCTGGAAAAAACAGAAAATGACGGTTTCGGGGTAGCATTTTCAAAGTTATTGCCAATTATCACGCACTTTAAACCACCGGCAACAAGTGTCGACCCTCATTAAAGCATTGGCACAAATAAGACCAGCATTGCCCCCCCTTAATCTCTACACCAAATTCCACCCGGCCCACCAACTTTATATCTGTCGCAGCGGTACTGCCATCTATTGCCTTAATTTATCCCCAAGCGACAGCGTAGACAGCAACAAGCCCCATTGTGACTGTCGTAAAGCGATCTTTCTGCTCAACTTTATGTTGGGCTAAGGTACTCCGCGAGGGCTTGCTGCCATGCGCACTTAAATAAGGCATTCAATTTTTATCTACCAACTTTCTACAGTTCTAATTTTGGTTCGAGCGGCAGCAAGAACTGGTGTTTCTGGACACTACCCGGATTCGCCGGAAACACCACCTCGCACTACTCTTGGGCGGCCTTATTCCGGCCTACTCGCCGCTATGCAGTCGAATGGTCCGAAAAACATCCCCAAACATTTCCTTAGTCAGCCGCTTGGTCTGCACGTTGTATCGACTGGTATGATACGAATCAACCAGCGTACGGCCATCCGGCAAGGCATGCTGGGCATTATGAGCGAATTTTGCATTACTCTGTTTCAATCCGTAGGCTTTTAATACCGCCTGATGGGCAACCAAACCTAAAGCCAATATGACCGCCTGTTCCGGCAAGGTTTTTAACTCGGCAGACAAATAAGCATTGCACTGGTTGATTTCGTCGCCTGTCGGTTTGTTTTGCGGCGGCAGGCATTTAACAGCATTGGTGATACGGCAGTTTTTAAGCGCCAAGCCGTCCGTCAATGACTCGGATTTTATTTGGTTACTGTAACCGAACTCGTAAAGCGCCTCATACAGCAACAGCCCTGCATAATCGCCGGTAAACGGCCTGCCTGTGGCATTGGCTCCATGCATGCCGGGAGCCAGTCCGACTATCAGCAATTGGGCGATGCTGTCGCCAAACGGTGCAACCGGACGCGCATGGTAGTCGGGGTGCTTTTGTTTAACTTCACACAGAAAATCATCCAGTCGTTTACACTGCCTACAATCTTGGTCGAATATTTGTTTGGGATACATGTTTTGTTATTAAGGTCTGCTTAGATTTCGCTCACTCTATCACATCCCTGTGTTCTGGATCCCGGCATTCCCTGCCGGGATGACGTGCTTCGTTGAGCTGGATTGGTCTGAGTTGGGACGGCATCTACTCTGCTAATTTTCATAACTGGAAATTACCCACCTTGTTGCTGTCAGAAGCCAGCAACTGCAACTTCTCAAGCCTGGGCAGTTTTTTGATGACGATTTCCCGTTTACTGGCAGAACTGCGGTCATGGCCGGTCTCGACATAAACCAGCTGCTTGGGTTGCCTGCCGCGAAAATATTTAGCGCCTTGTCTGTCTGCATGTTGATTAAAGCGCCGGGCGACATCGATGGTGATGCCGGTATAAAGCGAGTTATCGGTACAGAGAATGATGTAAACCTGCCAATTCACGGTGTTACACGACCGTCCCAAAAACCGAACCGACGGCTGCGGTCAGCCCCATAGCCAGCGCCCCCCAGAAAGCGACACGAAAAGCTCCCTTGATGATGCCCGATCCCCCGGTATAGGCTGCCAAGATACCCAGCAAGGTTAAAAACAGCAACGATGCCGATGACACCAGCACGATTAAATCGGCATCCGGAGCAAACAGGACTATCAATAAAGGCAACACCGCGCCAACGGCAAAAGTGACCGCCGATGTCAACGCCGCCTGAATGGGCCTTGCTGTGCCTGCTTCAGAGATGCCCAGTTCGTCGCGTGCGTGTGCGCCCAATGCATCATGCTCCATTAATTGCACTGCAACCTGCTCGGCCAGTAACGGATCGAGTCCGCGCGAGACATAGATGGCTGCCAACTCTTTTCGCTCATGATGCCCGTCTTCCTCCAGCTCTTTGCGCTCTCGCTTTAAATCGGCCTGCTCAGTATCTGCTTGCGAGCTGACCGATACATATTCGCCGGCCGCCATCGACATCGCCCCGGCAACCAAGCCTGCCACACCGGCCAAGACTATATCGTTATGCGTCGCATGAGAGGCGGCTATACCGACGATTAAACTGGCCGTGGATACGATGCCGTCGTTCGCGCCCAATACGGCCGCGCGCAGCCAGCCGATGCGATGAGTCCGGTGTATTTCGTGGTGAGGTGACATTGGGTTTCCTTTTTTAAAAATCCGAAAGCGTTTTCGGCGGAATAGCTGCCCGCAAGGCATTCAATACGGCGAGCACATCGATGATTTCCTGAGTGATCGCTCCGGCTACCGGGGTCAAATACCCCAACCCGGCAAACACCATGCCGATCAGACTCAGCGCCATGCCGCCCACCGCGCTTTGCAGGGCAATTTTACGCATCCGTTCGCCGATATGAAACAGCTCATCGACTTTTAACAACGAACTGTCCATGATCACCGCATCCGCCGATTCGCCGGTAATGTCGCTGTTCTGGCCGAAGGCGATGCCGATGGTCGCGGCAGTCAGCGCCGGGGCGTCATTGATGCCGTCGCCCAGAAACACGGTTTTTGCCGCTTTGGTTTCATTGCGCACCAATTCCAGTTTTTGTTCGGGGCTCTGGCTGAAATAAACGTGTTTAATGCCGACTTGGTCGGCCAGGAAACGCACTTCCGATTCCCTGTCGCCGGACACCAGCATCACCTTGTCAAACAAGTGACTGGGCCGCAGGTGGTTGATGAATGACGAGCTATCGGTGCGTACTTCGTCCCGGAATTGCAGGGTCGCCGCATAAGCATCGTCAACCAGCACCACGCATTCCAGACCGCCGGTGACAGGCGGCAGGTCTTTGGCAAAATCAGAGTGTTGTTCGACAAACTTTTTTCGGCTGGTAATCTGGACCCGCTTTCCGGCCACATTGCCTTTAAGCCCCTCGCCCGGCAACTCGGTGATATTGGTCACGCTTAATAAAGATAACGTCGATTTTTCGGCCGCGCTAACGATGGCTCGGGATAAAGGATGCTTGGAATAGCGCTCCAGGCTGGCGATCAGCATTAACACTTCCTGCTCGTTATGCTCCTCGCCGGGAACCAGCGCCGTCAGTGAGGGACGGCCATAAGTCAAGGTGCCGGTTTTATCGAAAATGGCCGTGCGGCAGGTGCCGATGGTTTCCAGTATGGCCGGATTCTTGATGATGATTTCCCGCCGCGCGGCCAGCGAAATCGAGCTGATCACGGTGACCGGGATGCCGATCAGCAACGGGCACGGCGTGGCGATGACCAGTACCGCCAGGAAACGAACCACATCGCCGCTGACCGCCCAAGCAGTCAGCGCAATGATGACGGCCAGCGGCGTGTACAGCGCGCCCAGTTGATCGCCCAGCCGCCTGATGTTGGGCCGATACTGCTCGGACGACTTCATCACGGCCATGATCTTGGCGTAGCGCGAATCGACAGCCAGTTTGTCCGCGCGAATGGTCAGCGCCGAATCGCCGTTGATTGCACCGGACAGCGCTTGAGAACCGCTGACTTTCGACATCATATACGGCTCGCCGGTCAGATAGGATTCATCCATAGTGCCGGAGCCTTCCAATACCGTGCCGTCAACGGGACAAATTTCATGCGGCAATATCAATAAGGTATCGCCGATATGAACCTGCCCGGTGGTAATATCGGCCAGTTGATCGCCCGATTTTCTATGCGCGACGGACGGCATCCGCTTGGCCAATGCCTCAAGTACCGAAGAGGCTTTGCGCACCGCGTAGGTTTCCAGTACCACACCGCCGGACAGCATTAGTACCACCAAGCTCCCGGCCAAATATTCGTCCAGCAGAACCGCCGTCACGATGGACATGCCTGCCAGCAAATCGGCGCCCCAATCGCCCTGCCCCAATTTTACGATCAGTTGAAAAACCAGCGGAATGCCGCCCAGCGCCAGCACGGCAAGCAAAGGCACAGACACCAGTTCAATCGGACAAGAGAATTGCCCCTGATAGATTTCGGCAACAGCCGAGCTTAAAGCGGTATTCAGCGATAAAGTGTAGACTTCATGCCCAATATCAAGCGCATAGCGCAACACCAAATACCCGCCGATGCCGAGCAGGCTCAACACAGCAATGATGTTTTCGGATGTTGCGCGGGGGATTGTTGCTTGCTTATCGGTCATCGTTTCAGCCTCGCAAAATAGGTGTCGCTAGTTTACTACAATCCGCTAAAGCGTGCCGTGCGCGCCTTCTTTGCTGGCGCGCACGGCACGCCCTACGCAGGATTTTCGCTATCGATAAAAAAGCACTCCACTGCAAATTGCTGCCGGGTTTTTTCCATTAGCGCCTGGATACCGAATTGTTCTGTGGCGTGGTGACCGCCGGCAAACATGTGTATGCCCGCCTCTTGGCTTTCATGCCAATCATGTTCGCTGATTTCGCCGGTAATGTACGCATCCAGCCGTTCTTTTTCGGCCAAGCGCCATTCGCTGTTTGCTCCGCCGGTAATGATGCCGACCGACCTGATCGGCGCATTGTTATCGGGCGTTGCCAGAATGACGTTGTGTTTGAGCACGACTTCGAGTTTTTGTTGCAGCGCGATGGCAGTTAGCGGCTGTTCAAGCACGCCTTTAATGCCGGTCGCCGAGCCTTTGTAATCGCCGAACGGCTGTTGCTGTTTACAATCGATCAGCTGGCCTAACACCGCGGCATTGCCTATGTCCGGGTGCCCGTCCAGCGGCAGATGATACGCGATCAAGTTGATGTTGTTTTTTACCAGCGGAAAAATCCGTTGCGCGAACGCGCCGGTCAACGGTTTAGCGCCATGAAAGGTCCAAAACAGGCCGTGATGGACGACCAACGCGTCGGCCTTGTTTTCGACAGCCTGATGAATGGAATCACGGGTTGCGGAAACCGCAAAAGCGATACGCTCGATGTGTTCAGCCCCGTCTACTTGCAGGCCGTTAGGACAATAGTCGGCATAGGTTTCGGGGCGAAGCAGGGCTTGGTAATAGTCATTGAGTTGTGACCGGGTAATCATATTGCCAACCCCTCAAATTGTCGCCAGATGGTTTTGAAGGTTTCGGTCAGGCGTTGATCGTCCGCAGCGATACGCTCGGCTATTTCAACGACGCTAAACCAGTCGCCTTCGTCAATTTCGTCGGGTGCCAGATTGAACGGGCCGTTATGAATGCAACGGTAAACCTGGATAAATTCCATGCCGATAGCGGCTGTAGCCGGTAATTTAAACAGCGGTTCCAGCATGTGCGCAGCGCTGATGCCCAGTTCCTCTTCAATCTCCCTGACGGCGCTGATGTCGTAATCCTCACCGGCGTCAACATGACCGGCCGCCGAGGTGTCCCAAAGGCCGCCATTGAGATCTTTCTTCATCGAGCGTTTTTGCAGGAACAACTGCCCTTGCTCGTTAAAAACCAGGATGTGCACGGCGCGGTGCCTAAGGCCTGTCGCATGGATGATATGGCGTGCGCAGGTGTCGATAATGCAGTCGTTTTCATCGACGACGGAGAGTAGTTCGGTATTCATCAGTAAGGTTAAGTCATCAATCAAAAAAAATTGTAACTACTCAATAGTTAGAAAAATAGAACGCTGATAACGCTGATAATTATGATCAAATAAGATTTTTTTGAATCATCTGCGTTAATCATATTAATCTGCGTCATCTGCGTTCCATTGCATTTAATAGCTGAGTAGTGACAAAAGATTTTACGCGGAATAGCGAATTTTAGACTTTTATAAGAGGCACGCAAGCACAGTTCATGGGCTTTACGGATACTGCGGATGATTAAAGCCATGCTCACATCCTGGGACGCGAGCATGTTTGAACGATTGTTATCTGACGCTACCGGCTTCTGTTGCAGCCGCTACTTCGATTAACCGCCCTGATTTAACGTCGTAAATATAACCGTAAACAGGAATATCGGAAGGAACCAGCGGGTGATTCCTAATACGGGTTACATCTTCCAAAACACTTTGCTCTTGGTCTTTAATGGTCAACCAGTTTATATGCTTGGCTTCGTGTGAACCCGGTCCTTCACCGGTGTCATACCACAGGCCTTTTTCGTCCAGGGATGCCGTTGTTAAGCTGCTTCCTAACAAGTCGCGCATGATCTCATCGTTAAATAGTTCCATGCCGCAATTGGTGTGATGAATAACAAACCATTCCCGTGTTCCCAATAACTTATAGGAGATGACCAAAGAACGGATCGCATCGTCACTGGCACGGCCGCCGGCATTACGAATGACATGGGCGTCGCCTTCGGATAAACCGGCATATTTGGCAGGATCCAAACGGGCATCCATACAGGTCAAGATCGCGAAATGTCTTCCGGGAGGCAGGGGTAAATCGCCTTTGTCACCAAAATCATTCACATAATCTCTGTTTGCTGCTAAAACTTCATTAAGAATTTTGCTCATAAACACCTCTCATTATAATTATTGGGCCATAAAAAACCGCTTGCTCTTGATCACTAAGGGATGAAAAAGACCAAGCGGCAATTAGACTACTATCTCCGGTTTAAAGTCTACTCCAATAAAGCAGGGTTTCAAATAGCGATATAGGTTATACAATATAAACTCAAAGTTTATAAAAGATCGGGTATGGCTAAATTAAATAACACGCAAGTCTTTTGCCGGATTGTTGAGTTGGGCACTTTTACAGCGGTCGCCCGCGAAATGAATCTTTCGGCGATGATGATCAGCAAATACATGGCTCAGCTGGAAGAGTCTTTAGGGGTTGCCTTGTTAAATCGGACAACCCGGCAACTCAGCATGACCGAAGCGGGAAAAATATACTATTACCGCAGCAAACAGCTGTTGGATGATTTCTCGGAACTGGAAGAATATACCTCGCAGCTGGGTTTACAGGTAAAAGGCACTTTAAAAATCAGCGCGCCGATCGATTTTGGCGGGCTTTATATGGTGCCTGCCATTGACGCGTATCAACGCGTCTATCCCGACGTCAAGATTTTGATGACCTTACACAACAGCCAGGTTAATTTAAGCGAAGGCAGTTTCGATTTGTCTATCCTGGTCACGGATACGCTTGATTTGGGCGTGGTTGCCCGGAAAATCGCCCAAACACGATTATGCACTTATGCATCGCCCGACTATATTGCCGAACACGGTGAACCCCAAACCATTGCCGAGTTAAGTTCGCATCGCTGCCTGCATTATATGGATACGCCGCATAAGGATTATTGGGTGTTTAATGACGGTGGCGAGGAGGTTAAAATCAAGGCGAACTGGCACTTTGCCTCAAACAATGGCCGGGCCCTGTGTCAGGCGGCCGCTTTGGGCATGGGCATAACCCAGGCGCCTGAGTTATCGGTGATGAATTATTTGGAACAAGGCAAGCTGATGGAGATTCTGCCTGCTTTTCGCATCCCGTCGCTGGAAATTTATGCCACCTATCTGCAAAGACGCTTTCTGCCCGCCAAGTTGGCGACGTTTGTGGATTTTTTAATTAAGTACTTTGCAGAAAACAACAGACTCACGAATACTCACCCAATAACCTGAGATCCGTATTATCCACCGGCGGCAATTGAATAAGCGCGTACCCCTGTAAACAGGCAATTAAAAATCTTTTATTCACCACGAAGACACGAAGGACACGAAGATTTATTTCTTCGTGTCCTTCGTGTCTTCGTGGTGATAATCTTTTAATTTTTTAACCGACCTTTTGTGGATTTACCTGTTATTAATTAGAAGTTACTAAAATTCACCTAAAAACACACCTCATGGCAAGACGAAACAAACACAGTCTGGAAGAAATCAGGGAAATGGTATTGAATGCAGCGAAAACCATCATCATCAATGAAGGCTATTCGGCGTTAACGGCGCGCAAGATTGCCATGGACATCGGTTACACGGTCGGCAGCATTTATATGGTCTTCGCCAACATGGCCGATTTGGTCATGCATATTAACGCGAGCACTGTAGATGATCTTACCGAGCAAATGCAACAAGTGCCCCATTGCCTTCCCGAACACTATATCGCAGAGCTGGCCAAGACTTATGTGGCGTTTGCCGACCGAAACTTTAACCGGTGGACGATGATTTTTGTTCGGGATACCGAAATCCCCGAATGGTATCAACAGAAAACCCAGCAGATTTTTAGCCTGGTAGAAGCGCAGTTTGCACAACTTGCACCGAACTGTTCAGCGCAGCAAAGCCAACAGGCGGCGCGGGCGCTCTGGAGCGGTGTTCACGGAGTTTGCACTTTGTCCCTGACCCGGGAGCTGGATGCAGCGGCTATTAAAGATATTGAAGAGGCCGTTGTATTGCTGGTGAGCAGCTTTATAACCGGCTGGGGGCAAACATTGGCCGACACTTAATATTTTTAAAACAGGCCACCGCGAAGAAAAAAACGTCGAGATCTTCGTGTCTTCGCGGTAAAAATTTCCTGTCTTGCGCCGCATCAATGCTTAATCAACCCTACTCTGCTGATTGCGCAATAACTCGGCAAATTCTTCCGCCGGTACCGGGCGGCTTTTAATATAGCCCTGATACATATCACAGCCTTTTTCCTGCAAAAACATCAATTGCTCAGGCGTTTCCACGCCTTCGGCCAAGACTTTAAAACCCAGAATATGCC